>ENA-ORRO01002604-ORRO01002604.1-human-gut-metagenome-genome-assembly--contig:-NODE-2604-length-11196-cov-2.672471_pt1 | contig 11196 bp, 10 predicted proteins | sample MGYA00242176_ERZ509136 | MGnify/ENA primary metagenome ERZ509136 (study PRJEB26280, sample SAMEA2338644) | human gut metagenome | biome: human gut; feature: human-associated habitat; material: faeces... | reverse complement strand
GGGAATTCAAAAGCCATGGGGTGCTCCTTTCTCTTCCGCAGTCTGCGGTAAGTCCCGGGTCTGCCCCGGTTCCGCGGACACCTGCCGGCGGACATCCCCGGCACCATCAGCGCCTCTGTGGACGAGAGCGTGCGGAAGGCCATCGACCAGCTGTGCTCCGACGAAGGCAGCAAAGAGAACAAGAGTACCTTCCATGCAGAAAAGGTGGATTCCGGCAGTGACAAAGAGGCCGCCAAAAACAACAAGAACAATCTCACCAAGATATCCGAGCTGCTGAAGCTGCTGGGACAGGTTGCTGAGGCCGGGAGGGACAAGCTGTACCTTCAGGAGTACATGACGGAGATGTTCAGCTGCTACACCGATACCTTGAAAAAGGACGGCGACGGCAATCTGGTGGCCAAGGCCATGAACGGCAAGGATATGACCAACAACCCCTACTTTGGGGCCGAGGCGGAATATATCCTCTGGGGCAACGACAGCGTGACGAAGAACCTGCAGAGCACCCGTGCCATGATCTTTGGCATCCGCTTTGCCCTGAACGCCGTGTACGCCTTCACCAGCACCGATACCACCGTGCCGGCTCTGACGGCGGCCACAGCCATCGCAGGCTGGACGGGCTTCGGCGTGCCCATCGTAAAGACGGTGATCCTGCTGGCGTGGGCCATGGCGGAGTCCTTCGTGGATGTCAAGGCCCTCTGCGACGAGGGAAAGGCCGTGGCGCTGTATAAGACAACTAATACGTGGGCTTTGGGCTATGGTGGATTGAAGGATAAGATTAAAAAGAACGCGGCCAACCTTATCGAAAATGTTGCCAATACAGCGATCGACGATATCTTTGATAAGCTGGAGAACGCCGCAGTAGATGCGAGTGGAAAACTTGTGGATTTTGGAACGAACGAAATAGAGCGATATGTTAACAGAACACTAGATGGTGTTTATGGAAATGTGCAGAGCGCTATTACGGGACCTATTTCACAGTTGGCCTTACAGATCACTGGAGCATCTCAGGCCTTAAGTCAAACAGACATCATGAATAAGGTGGAGGAGACGCTGAAGGGTCTGAAGAACAATGGTTCGGGGCTGGTAAACGAGTGTATCGATCTGGCCATTGATAAGCTGCTATCCGATGAAGTAGGGGATATTGCTTCGAAGTTGTATGAGATGTATACCGCTGCGAGGAATGGAAATTCCATTGAAATAATCAATGGAATATTGTATGGGAAAGATAATAATGGAGGACTGATTGGCGACCTGAAAGTAAATATTACTGAAGCTATCGGGAGTAAAATCTCTGCATATGGAGATAAGTTTAAGTCATCTTTGGAGCAGAAAATCACAGAGGGCGGCAATCAGGCGAAGGAAAAGATCAAGGATGAGATCAGCAGCTTTACGGCGGGGATCGCCGGGGATTCCGCTGGTTCCTCCGGCAGTGCGGCGGCAGCCAGCGGTCTCACCATGAACTACAAGGAGTACGTCAAGACATTTATCATGATCCATCTGCTGATGGGGGACGGCAGCAAGAACGCCATGCTGACCCGGACGGCCCAGCTGATCCAGGCCAATGTCCAGCAGCAGAGCAGCGGCTTTGATGTCACCAAGGCCTTTACCGTGGTCACGGCTACGGCGGAGGTATCCGTTCGCACCACCTTTTTTCAGGTCCCGGTGACCACCGTGCATGCAGACAACGAGACGTCCTATGAGCTGGATTTCAGCAGGATCGGCACCGGCTATCAGAAGCTCAAGTATTCCAGTGTATTAGGCTATTAAACAGGAGGAACGTATGAAAAAAATTTTAGCTTTTATTTTGGCGGCCCTGATGCTGCTGACCTTGGCGGCCTGCAGCTCCAATGGAGGAAACACGGATCCCCAGCCGGACAATGATCAGAATCAGACGGATGAACCGGGAAAGGTTAACACGGATAAAAAGCCAGACACACAAGTGGAAGAATTGTTTGGTTATAGTTTTACCTTTGACGGTAGCGTAATTGAAAGAAGTTCTATTGATGGGATGGTAGCTGAAACAGACGAATACTCGCTATTCATCTATTGCTTAAATGATATTTCCTTTAATACTTGGGATGACATCATAGATTTGGCATTTAAACAGATGAGGAATTCTATGGATGCAGTGTTTAGATTCTATCCCACAGAACAGACCAATAGTACCAGCAGTAAAACCGAAAACAACTACGGCGAGACCATCCTGAAGGTCAGCGGCACCATGGAGGGTGACCAGACTGGTGAAGGAACAATGAATCGGCAGTTCATCGCATTCTATCATGTGACCGATGAAAACCATGTCCGCTTCTGCGTAGGACTGCCGAAGGATGATTCCTCCGCCAGCTATGCTGCACTGGATGCTGCCATGGACACGCTGATCGAGAATCTCAAAAAGGCGGCGTAATTAAGAAGCCAGGAGAGGGTGAGACTGTGAAAGACAAAGGGGAAAAGGGCTCGTTTACCGTAGAGGCCATCCTGTCGCTGTCGATCTTCATGTTTGCCTTTGTGACCATCGTTTCACTGGCCACCGTTGCAAAGATCGAGAGCACCACCCAGTATGCCATCGACCAGACGGCCAAGGAGATCTCCAAGTATACATACATCGCCAGCCGGGCCAACCTGCTGGTGCATCCCAAGGACTCCGCCGAGGCTACGGTGGACAGCATCGACGAGGCGGCGCAGTCCATGTACGACTTCTCCGACGTGCTCAGCAGCTCCACCGGCGGCAACGGCGTGACCCTGAGCTCCGAGGGCCTGAGCGATATGCTCAGCGGCATGAGCGGCGATGATTTCAAATCCATCACCGCTTCGGCACAGAATGTGTACAACAGCTTTGCCCCGCTGATGAGCGACCCCAAGGGCGCCATCACGGCGCTGGCACAGGTGGTGGCGCAGAAGGGCGGCTCTGCTCTGGTGAGCCGGGTCATCGCCCAGCCGCTGTGTAAGGCGCTCCTGCCCAAGTACATCACCCAGCAGGATGACGCTTCGGCTGTGCTGGAGAAAATGGGCGTGGTCAATGGATTGGACGGACTGGACTTCAGCCTGTCCACATTCCTGATGGACCAGCGGACCATCAATGTGGTGCTGGTGTACGAGATCGACGTGAAGGGCTTCGGCATCTTCGACCAGAAGCTGATCGTCAAGCAGACGGCCAGCACGGCGGCATGGCTGGCGGACACCGAGGGCGTGAAGCTCAGCGACGTGGCTTCGAAAACGTCGGCGTGGCAGAAGAGTGACATGGAGCGTGGCAAGGACTACGTCAGTGAGCTGCAGGGGGAGAACCCCCATCAGGGTGTAAAGAACGGCGTGGGCGTGGATCTCTATGATCAGGACAGCAACACCTTTACGGCGGTCCACTCCATGAACGTATTTGCCGCCTCCTACTCGGATTATGTGCGCTCCGGCGACGGCACCAAGGCCAGCGACTACATCCTGAAGCGGGAGAAGATCAAGGCGGCGCTGAAGGCCTACGCCAATGCACTGAACCGTGCGGTGGACAGCATCAGCGAGAGCATCGAGATGTCGGACGGCACGGACTGCCAGACGGCGCTGGAAAAGACCATGCACCGGGAGAAGGTCCTGATTATAGTGGTGCCGGAGGAGGCGACGGAGTTTGCCTCTCTGCTGCAGGAGATCGCCAATGAGATCGAGCAGGAGACCGGTGTCAAGGTCAATATCACATACAGAGACAAGGCGTTGGGAGGTTAAGCATGGTCTGCGGCATCATCATAACGATCTATACGCTTTTGCTGCTCGTTGCCTCACTTTTGTATGTGAAGAAGCGTTACAGCATTGAAAAAGGGGCGCTGACCCGGACGGCGTTCAAGGCGTATTGGGTGCTTCTGGCCATTACTGCAGCGGTCCTGCTGCTGTTTGTGACGCTGAGTATCCAATACTCCCTGCGAAATGAGTTGCTGAAGCTTCCGGTGCTGATGCGGTGGACGACCCTTCTGTGGGGCCTGTACCTCTTGGCCTATATCGACTACCGGGAACGGCTGATCCCCAATTTCCTGATCTGCGTCCTGCTGATCGCCAGAGTGGCCTTTCTGGGCTGCAATCTGATCTCCGATCCGGAGTACTGGCGCAGCATCCTGCTCTATCCGCTGATTGGCGCCGGCATCGGCGGCGTGATCTTGGCGGTGGCGATGCTCCTCTCCCGGAAGGGTGTGGGCATGGGCGATGTGAAGCTGTTCATCACCATCGGTGCATATGTGGGCAGTATGGAGATTATTGCGACACTGTTCTATACGTTTGTGGTGTCAGCCGTTGTCGGGATCGTTTTGCTGCTGATGAAAAAGGTCAAGCTGCGGGACTCGGTCCCCATGGCGCCCTTTGCGTTCGCCGGAGTGGCGATAGAATATGCGTTTATGCTGATAGGAGGATAACGGCGGATGAAGAAGGGAAATGCAAAGCTGGTACTGATCGGCCTGCTCGCATTCACGGCACTGGCGTGGCTGGGGCTTCTGAAAAATCAGATCGATAGCAGCAGTGCATATAGAAAATATCTGGAGCAGGGGCAAAGGTACGAGGAGAAGGGCATCTACATCGATGCGCTGGAGAGCTACGAAAAGGCTCTGGAGCTGAATAGCGGCAGCTACGATATCACCATGAAGCTGGCGGATATGTACTATCAGGTGGGGGACTATAAGGGCTTTCTTGCGTGCTGCGACAAGGCCATTGAGTTGGCTCCCAAGGATCCGCAGGCCTATCTGAAAAAAGCAGATTATTACATGGAGAAGGCGGATTACAGCGAGGCCATGGAGGTGGTAAAGAGCGCCGCTAAGGTTAAGGACAACGAGGATATTCAGGCGCTTTCCAAGAAGCTGTCTACCACGTGCATCGAGAAGTACTCCTCCTACGAGACGGTAGGGGACTGGCACGTCCAGCCGGACCGCAACTATGTGACGGTGTCCGAGGAGGGCCGGTACGGGATGGCCGCCAAGGACGGGACCAGAAAGATCAAGTGTACCTATGAGTACCTGGGGGCCTATGACAAGGATACCGGCGTGATCCCCTGCTGTCTGGAGGGATCGTACTACTATATCGACGTCAAGGGCAACAAGAAGCTGGTAGGCGACAATACCTACCAGTATTTGGGTTCCTTTGGCGACGGTTTGGCTCCGGCTCAGCGGGACGGCAAGTACGGCTACATCGACACGGAATTTCATGAGCAGATGTTTGAGCTTGACTACGCCGGCGCCTTTGCCAATGGTGTAGCGGCGGTGAAAAAGGGCGATAAATGGGCTCTGATAAACTGCAAACTGAAAAACATCACGGATTTTACCTATGATGAGATCCTGGTGGACTCCTATGGCTACTGCTCCATGTTTGACCGTATTACGGTCCGTACCGGAGATAAGTACTTCTTCGTGGATCACGACGGCAAGCAGATCGGTGCCACCTATGACGGTGCGGCAATGGTCGCAGCCAACGACGGCTATGCGGCGGTGAAGGTGGGTTCGCAATGGGGATTTGCGGATGCCAAGGGCGAGTTGGTCATCCAGCCGCAATATGAAAACGCCAGATCCTTCTCGCTGGGCTTAGCCCCGGTAGAGGAAAATGATCGGTGGGGCTATATCAACACCGACGGTGAGCTGGTGGTAGAGGAGAAGTATTTTGACGCAGGCGTTTTCTCCCCGGACGGAGCAGCCTGCGTGAAGAGCGTTGCCGCATGGAGCTTTCTGGTTCTGTGCGAATACGACAGTTGAGGTGGATCATCATGGATTTTTCTTACGAAAATCAAGGGGCAAATACCTATCTTGTCTATGAGATAAAAGAGGGGGACTCCATCGACACGTTGAGCCTGGGGATGCTCACCAATAACAGCATACCGGGACTCACCAGAGCCCTGTTTACGCAGATGGATGAGAAGAGGTATATTAAGTACAATGTTTCCTCCAAGGTGTCCATGCAGCAGTTTTTCGGCGGCGTTGTGAACCGTAAGCGGCTGCTGGGCGTTTTCAGCGGGATCACGGAGGGCTTTCTGTCGGCGGAGGATTATATGATCGACACGTCCAGCATCGTGCTGGACCCGGAGTACATCTTTGCAGATGTCACGACCTGTGCCGCTGCACTGATCTGCCTGCCCATCGCCAATGCGGAGGGGACAGAACCGGACTTGGGTGCCTTCTTCAAAAGTGTCGTGGTCAATGCGCAGACGGACCCCACAGAGGACTCAGACCATGTAGCGAAGATCCTGAACTTCCTGAACAGCTCGTCGGTATTCTCTCTGCCGGGCTTCAAAAAGCTGCTGGATGATTTGCGCAATGAGCCTTCGGCGCCCACAGTGACGGTGGAGGTGAAGAAGATACCCAATGGGCAGCCCTCTGTAGGTGCGCCTGCGGTCCCTCCTGTACAAAAGACTGCTCCCGTCCATGTACCGCCCGCACAGCCGATCATCACACCGGCCGTACCGCCCGCTGTACCTCAACACGGGCCGCAGCATCACGCGCGTCGCCATCGCCGCAGCAGCAGACGCAGGAGTCCCCGAAGGAGGAAATGTCGCTGCTGCACCTGCTGACCCATTACAGTAAGGAGAATAAGGCCCTGTACGATCAGCAGAAGGCGGCGCAGAAGGGTAAGCCCAAGCAGGCGGCCTCTAAACCAAGCAAGCCCGCAAAGACCGAAAGGCCCGCCAATCAGTCGGCAAAGAGCCAGAGTTTTGCGGTTCCGGGTGTGGAGCAAAGGGGCAGCGCACCGAGCTTTGCGATCCCCGGACAGTCGGCCCCGGTCGTGCAGCCGGTGATACAGACACCTCCGCAGCCCAAGCCACAGATACCTGTGACCCCGGTCGTGCAGCAGCCTGCTGCAGTCCAGCCGGTGCAGATACCGGTCCAGCCGCCGGTTCAGACGATCCCGATGGTACAGACCGGTGAAAAAATGGATTTCGGCAATACAACGATCCTCAACGGCGGCGGCCGGATCGGGGAGACCACGGTGCTCAACAATGCCTCCCAGCCGTCCCGGCGCATTGCACCATACCTGATCCGCAGCAGAAACCACGAGGAGATCGCCGTCAATAAGCCCCAGTTCCGCATCGGGAAGGAGCGGAGCTATGTGGACTACTTCATTGGGGACAATCCGGCCATCAGCAGAAGCCACGCCACCATCATCACCCGTGAGAATACATACTTCATCGTGGATACCAATTCCACCAATCACACCTACGTGGACGGCAAAATGATCCAGCCCAACACGGAGGTGCCAATCCAGCAGGGAACCAAGATCCGTCTCGGCAACGAGGATTTTGAATTTAAGCTTCGCTGAGATGCGCTATTTTTGCCAAGAGAGGATGTATAGCAATGAATTTCATCATCTCCACAGCCACAGATATCGGGACCACCAAGGCTACCAATCAGGATAGCTTTAACGCCCGTGTGGTGACGACACCGCTGGGCCGGATGGCCTTTGCCGTGGTCTGCGACGGAATGGGTGGTCTGGACAAGGGCGAGGTAGCCAGTGCATCCGTGGTCAATGCATTCTGCAAGTGGGCGGAGCAGCGGCTTCCCGATCTGTGCGAAAGCGGCTTGACCGATTCGGCCGTCCGGGCGGACTGGGTGGGCATCGCCACCGAGTACAACGAGAAGATCAAGCTGTACGGAAAGCGGTGCGGCCTTGCCAGTGGCCTTGGCACCACGGTGACGGCACTGCTCCTGACGGAGCAGCGGTACTATATCATCAACGTCGGTGATACCCGTGCCTACGAGATAGGCGACCATGTGGTTCTTTTGACCAAGGACCAGACCGTGGTGGCCAGAGAGGTGGAGCTGGGGAACTTGACGCAGGTCGAGGCGGAGACCGATCCCCGGCGCAGTGTGCTGCTGCAATGCGTGGGTGCATCCGACGAGGTCTATCCGGATATGTTTTTTGGCGATACGGCGCTGAATGCCACCTATATGCTGTGCAGCGACGGATTCCGCCACGAGATCACGGAGAGGGAGATATATGCCTATCTGAACCCGACGGTGATGACCGATGCCGATGGGATGCAGCGCAATATGGAGGCGCTGATCGAGCTGAACAAGCAGCGCCGGGAGCGTGACAACATTTCGGTGGTGACCATCAGAACATTTTAAAATATGGAGGGAACGGGATGCTGGAGATAGGATCCCTCGTTGACGGAAAATATAAGATCCTCAACAAGGTCGGACAAGGCGGCATGAGTGTCGTATATATGGCCATCAATGAGAAGGCAAACAAGACCTGGGCAGTGAAGGAGGTCCGCAAGGACGGTGTACTGAATTTTGAATCCGTGAAGCAGGGTCTGGTGGCGGAGACGAATATCCTCAAGAAGCTGAGCCACCCGAATCTGCCGAGTATCATCGACGTGATCGATACGGAGGATTCGTTCATCATCATCATGGACTACGTGCAGGGCAATTCCCTGAACAAGGCACTGGAGGAGTACGGCGCCCAGCCGCAGGAGTACGTCATTGAGTGGGCCAAGCAGTTGTGCGATGTGTTGGGGTACCTCCACTCCCGGCAGCCGCCCATCATTTACCGGGACATGAAGCCCGCCAATATCATGCTCAAGCCGGATGGCAACGTGACCCTCATCGACTTCGGCACGGCCAGAGAGTTCAAGGAGAAGAATCTTGCGGATACCACCTGTCTCGGCACTGTGGGCTATGCGGCCCCGGAGCAGTTCGGTGGCATGGGTCAGACGGATGCCCGCACGGATATCTACTGTCTGGGTGCTACGCTGTACCATTTGGTCACCGGCTGCAACCCCAGCGAACCGCCCTATGAGATGAAGCCCATCCGGGAGATCAACCCCAGTCTCTCCGGCGGTCTGGAGCGCATCATCCTGAAGTGTACCCAGCGCAACCCGGAGGACCGCTACCAGTCAGCGGCGGAGCTGATGTATGCGCTGGACCACTACAAGGAGATCGACGAGGACTACAAGAAGAAGCAGAAGCGCAAGCTGGCAGAATTCATTGTCCCGACGGCCCTTGCAGTGGTATTCGCCGTGGCGGGCTTTGCACTGAGCCATGTGGCGGCCCAACAGGCCACGGATACCTATCGGGATATCCTGTATGAGGCGTCCAAGACGGCGGATTACGGGGAGAAGGTGGCACTCTATGGCGAGGCCATCGCCGTTCCCGATAAGGCCGGGGAAAAGGATGCCTATCTGGCGCTGATCCAGACCTACAAGGATAACGTCTCCCGGTTCTCCGTGGAGGAGGCCAATCAGCTGACCAAGTACATCAAGAGCAACAAAGCGGCGCTGCAGGCGGATCCCGCCAACTATACGGAGATATGCTTCGAGACCGGAAAGCTCTACTGGTATTATTACGATTACGGCGACGGGACTGACAATCAGGTCACACGGGCCAAGAGCGCCGTGGAGTGGTTTCAGGACGTGCTGGACAACGCCCCGGAGGTGAACCTCTATATGGAGTACAGTAACAAGACCTGCCTGGACAATGTGCTGCGGCTGTTCCGGGATTTGAACCTGAAGGTGCTGAACATGGAGATTACCCGCTCTACGGAGACGGAGACGCACAATGCCTGCGCCCTCTTTACCCTGCGGCTGAACAAGCGGTGCCGGGTGGAGCAGCTGATCCCCAAGATGAACGCCACGGAGGGCGTGGTGTCGGTAGAGGAGTTGTAACAGCGGCGCAAGCCGGAAGAATAGGAGAGAGACTATGAAAAAAACGTATGACGTACTGGTGATCGGCCCGGTGTCCCTGGATCACAACATCGACTATCAGGGCAACGAACGCAAGGAGGTGGGCGGCGCCGTGGTGGCCTCCGGCTTTGCGGCTGCCAAAAGCGGCAACCGCACCGCCGTGTTTACCAAGCTGAATCCCGCGGATGCGGATGTGGAGGAGCGGTTCGCCGGGTCCGGTGCGGATGTGTACTGGAAGCCGTCTCAGGCCACCTGCTCCATCCGCAACCAGTATTTCACCGCCGACAAAGAAAAGCGGGCCTGCACCTCCATGGGGGTGTGCGATCCCTTCCGGTTCGATGAGCTGCCGGATATCGAGACCAAGATCTATCACTTCGCCGGCCTGGTGTACGGCGACTTCGACGGTGCCCTCTTTGCCGAGGCAGCCAGGCACGGCAAGGTGGCGGTGGATGTCCAGTGCCTGCTGCGCCATGTGGAGGCGGACAGGACCATGGCCTTCCACGACTGGGCGGAAAAGAAGCAGTACCTGCCGGTGATCGACTACCTCAAGACCGACGCGGCGGAGGCGGAGATCCTGACGGGCCTCACCGATCGGGCGGAGGCCGCCAAGCTCCTGCACAGCTGGGGCGCCAAGGAGGTCCTCATCACCCACAACACCGAGGTGCTGGCCTACGACGGGGTGACCACCTACACCTGTCCCATCAAGGCACGGAACCTCTCCGGCCGGACCGGGCGGGGCGACACCACCTTCGCCGGCTATATCTCGGAGCGCCAGCGGGCCGGGGTGGAGGAGGCCCTGCGGTACTGCACGGCCCTGGTCTCTCTGAAGATGGAGACGCCGGGCCCCTTCCAGGGCACCCGACAGGATGTGCTGGATTATATCCGGGAGTTTTATTGAGAAGGCACAGGAGCCGTCCGCAGACAGCGGACGGCTCCTGTACAAAAACTCCATTGACAACGGGTATTGTCCGTGATAAGGTAACAAGTGTCAATTATATAAAGGCAAACGAAGTCCCTAGAGAAACGGCGCAAGCCTGCCGAAGGAGTGAAACTCTCAGGTGTCCCGGCACGGGATGAGGACTAGGGATGGATGTGGCTCTGGAGAAGCTCAGATGAGTACCGAAGGTGCAAGGCGGGAAATCCCGCTGAATCTCTCAGGTAAAAGGACAGAGTAAAGGGCAGGCCCTTCCGCACAGCGGAGGGGGCCGGCGCTTTGTTGGGCTGGGCAGGGTCTGTCCGGCCCTTTTCGTTTGCGGACAAGGAGAGAGAAAACATGGACATGGATCTGTTGGCCGCAAAGGTCAGCGAACTGGCCGGCTTTGTGTGGAACGGCCTGCTGCTGTATCTGCTGGTGGGTACCGGCATCATCTTCACCATCCGCACCCGGTTCATCCAGGTGCGCAAATTCGGCGCCGGCTTCCGGCGGCTGTTCGGCAGCGTGAACCTCAACGGCGAGAAGGCCGGCAAGGAGGGCATGAGCTCCTTCCAGGCGGTGGCAACCTCTATCGCCGCCCAGGTGGGCACCGGCAACATCACCGGCTGCGCCACGGCGCTGGTCAGCGGCG
>ENA-ORRO01002590-ORRO01002590.1-human-gut-metagenome-genome-assembly--contig:-NODE-2590-length-11232-cov-2.621365_pt1 | contig 11232 bp, 9 predicted proteins | sample MGYA00242176_ERZ509136 | MGnify/ENA primary metagenome ERZ509136 (study PRJEB26280, sample SAMEA2338644) | human gut metagenome | biome: human gut; feature: human-associated habitat; material: faeces... | reverse complement strand
ATCCGACCGGTCTTTCCATATGCCATTCCAGTTCTAGAGGTCAGTTATCTTGCGCGGCACGCAGTTTCATGTCGAGCACCACACGGGTACCACCACCGCGACGTGGCTCCCAATGCACCGTTCCGCCAAAATCATTGGTGACGAACGTGTTGATGATCTGTGTTCCAAGCCCTGATCCGGAAGAGCGAGCCATGCCATCATGCTCCTCATCCGCCAAGCCGGTGCCATCATCCTCCACCACCACGTTGAGGTTATTGCCACCGCGGCCCACGGAAATCGTGATATGTCCTTCCTTACGTCCTTCGAAACCGTGTTCCACCGAATTGGTGATCAGTTCGGTAAGCACCAACGATAGCGGCGTGGCATCCTGTGCCGGCATCATGCCGAATTTGCCTACGAAATCGACATCGATGTGCTGGTCGCGCATCGTAGCCAAATCGACGGCCATCTTAAGCAGGTTGGAAATGACCTTGTCATAGTCGACGATCTCATCGGCGGTCTGGCTCAATCCCTCATGCACCATGGCGATGGTCTGCACGCGGCGCTGTGCTTCCTTGAGCTCCTTTTTGACCTCTTCGGACTTGGTCTTGCGCGCCTGCAAGCGCAGCAACGCGGATACCGCCTGAAGATTGTTCTTCACACGATGGTGAATCTCGGAAATGGTGGCGTCCTTGGTCTGCAATTCCTTCTCGCGGCGGCGCAATTCGCTGACGTCACGGCACAGAACGATACCACCCACGCGACCATTGGCGTCCATCAACGGCAGAGAGCGCATGGACACCGCGGCTTTGTTGGCGTCCAATTCGGAATCCACCGCGGCTTTGCCGCTCAGTACCAATGGCAGCGTTTCCAGCACCGGATCGTTCTCATGCAGCAGTTTGGTGCCGATCTCGCTCAGATACTCCCCCTGCATGGTGCTGACCGATCCCAAACGACGGAAACAGCTGATGGCGTTCGGAGACGCGTATCGGACGATGCCGTCGACGGTGAGCACGATGAAGCCATCCGCCACACGTGCGTTATGGCGCTGGTTCATAACCGGGTTACGGTACGGGAACTGGCCGCGCGGAATCATCTCATACAGCTGTTTGCCGGCGCTGATGCTTTCGGACTCATAACGGCCGTTCGATTCGCGTGTGGCCATGTTGGTCTCGCGGACCACCAAGCCAAGCGTCTTGCCATTATGACGCACCGGGGCGTACACGTTGCAGACCTTGGCCTTGCCGACCGTACGCAGTTTCGAGGAGCGGAACACCGATTCGGAGTCCATGGCCGCGTCAAGCTCGGCGCACAGGGATTCCGGGACGACGTTGCCGACCACATCCTCGGCTCTCAGACTCATCACCGTGGACGGACGGCATTGCTCGGCAATGATGTACTTGCCCTCGCCGTTCTGCAGGATTAGCAGCAAGTCGGCGAAACTCAAATCGGCAATCACCTGCCAATCGGCCACCAACTGGTGCAACCATTCACGATCGTCGTCACCGAAATCCGGACGGGTCATCAGGATATGTGAGAAATCAGCCATGCAACCATAATACGCATCAATGGCGAGGTTGCATACCATATGCCCACGTATAATGCGGAAACGCCGATTGACATATCCGACGGTTACGCTAACGTAGGTTACGGTTCCGTAACTTATAGTGGAGGCATCCGATGGCGAAACCTACAAACGCAGAAATCGAGGCGAAACGCGCGGTCATCGCCGAAGCACGCGAGCAGGCCCTGCAGGCGAAAGCTGAGACCATTCGCGTGAAGGCGCACAATAAGGCCGAGAACATTCGACGCAAGGCGGATGCAAAAGCCAAACGTGCCATCGCCAAAGGCGAAGCCCATGCCGCAAAAATCGAAGGCATCGTCCCCGCCGAAATCGAACGCAAAATCAGACTCGACGTGCATGGCAGGCCAAAGCCGCTCCTGCGTGGCTGGATCCACGCCATCGCCACTCCCCTGGCTCTTGCCGCGGGCATCGTGCTGATCTGCCTCGCTCATGGCACCGGGCTCAAATGGGCGTGCGCCGTGTTCATGACCTGCTCGCTGGTACTGTTCGGCAATTCCGCCTGTTATCATCTGGGAGATTGGTCACCACGGGTTACCGATGTGCTCCGTCGCATCGACCATATGAACATCTTTTTGCTGATCGCCGGCACTTATACGCCCGTTTCCTTCGCGCTCACGACATTCTGGCGTGATTCCATCATCGCGGGCATGTGGATCTGCACCACGGTGGCGCTCATCATCCATGTCATCTGGATCAGCGCGCCTCGCTGGCTTTATGTTCTTGTCTATATTATTTTCGGCGTGTCCGGCGTCGCGTTCATGGGATTGTTCTGGATGTCCCCCTATGCCGGACCTACCGTGGTGATACTGCTGTGTGCCGGCGGCGCCTGCTATATCGCCGGAGCCATCGTGTATGCGCTGCGCAAGCCCGACCCCTGGCCGAAGGTGTTCGGCTTCCATGAGATCTTCCATACCGGAACCGTGGCGGGATACGCCTGCCACATGGTGGCCATCTACATGGTGATCGTGCAATTGTGGCCCTAAGGCGTAATCAACCCCACATGGACAAAACAAAATAAGCCCGTCCCCTCATCGTACGAATGCGATGGAGGAACGGGCTGTTGTTTTTGTCACACGTATGTCAGGCGAGCGGCTTGGCTTCCTTGATGGTCACGGAAATCTCACGGCCGTTCGGAGCGGTATAGGTCACCGTATCTCCGGCATGAGCGCCATTGATGGCGGCGCCAATCGGCGATTCAGGACTGATGATGCTGTAATCCGTGGCGATGGACAGGTCTCGCGTGCCAAGCACGTACACCATTTCACGTCCGTTGACTTCAAGGGTCACTAGGGATCCGTCACCGACCTCACCGGCCTTGGGCGCAGTCAGAATCTTCGCATTGCGCAGTTTGACGGTCAGTTCGTCGATGCGTCCCTGATTCACGCGCTGCGCCTCACGGGCAGCCTGATAGCCGCCGTTCTCACTCAAATCGCCTTCGGCACGCGCCGCGGAGACCTTGGACAGAATCTCGTCACGGTACTCGCCCTCACGCCAGGCGAGTTCTTCTTTCATCTTGTCGTACGCCTCCTGCGTCAGCAGGATCGTCTTTTCTTCGGCCATGTTATCCTCCTTGACCTTGGAAGAATGATACCCGTCAATCAGCGGGTGGAGATGATGTCGATCACGAACACCAGCGTGTCCTCGCCGCCGATGCCGGCCTGCGGAACACCACGGGAGCCATAACCGTACTCCGGCGGAATGGACACCACCAGGCGGGAACCGACGTTGTGTCCCGGAACGGTCTGATCCCAGCCCTTGATGACCTGTCCCACACCGATGCCGAACGTGGCCGGCTGGTGACGGTCGAAGCTGGAGTCGAACGGGGTGTCCTTGCCCCAGACCACACCATGGTAGTTGACGGTGACGGTGTCTCCACGGCGGACCATCGGGCCATTGCCTTCAAAGAGCTCCACGACCTTCAGGCCGGCGGGAGCGATCTCAGTCGGGAATTCGATGGTCGGGCGATCGCCGAATTCGGCATTGACAACAGGCATTTCAGATGCCATGGTGAACCTCCTTGAAAAAACACAGTGTCACCAAGATTAGCACCATCCATCGCTAGCATTCAACAACATTGACCGCAAGACCGCCTTTCGACGTCTCCTTGTACTTGGCCATCATGTCCTCGCCGGTGTCCTTCATGGTTTTGATGGCTTGGTCAAGACTCACGATATGCGTGCCGTCGCCCAGCATGGCCATACGGACCGCGTTGATGGCGGTATTGGCCGCCATGGCGTTGCGTTCGATGCAGGGAATCTGCACCAGACCACCGACCGGATCGCAGGTCAGTCCCAGATTGTGCTCGATACCGATTTCCGCGGCATTCTCCACTTGGTGAGGCGTGCCGCCCATCACGGCGCACAGCCCCGCCGCGGCCATGGAACAGGGTCAGGTCGATGTCGTGCGATTCGGCCCACTTGGCGATGCGCTCCTGCGCGGAGTGCAGGGCAAGGGTGGCGGAGGTCGGGCCGGCGTCCTTCGAGGAGTCGGAGTAGCCGAGCATGACTTCCATCTTGCCGCCGGTGGCCTTCAGACGAGCCTGGACCTCCGGGATCTTGATCATTTCCTCAAGCACGTCCACCGAGTTCTGCAGATCCTCAAGCTGCTCGAACAGCGGAATCACGTCGATGGTCGGAACATCCTCGGGGTGGGAGAACGCCAGACGGTTCAGTTCGTACACGTCCTTGATGTTCTGGGCGCTCTTGGTGAAGGAGATGATGTAACGGCGGGCGGCCTTGATGCCATTGCGCTTCTGGATGGAACCGAGCGCGCGGAAGGTGTCGAGCACCTCGTGGGTCATCGGCTGCAGCTCGCCACGCTCACCGTGCAGGCCATGCTCGCGGATGTCCTCCAGAGCGCGGGAATGCACGACGGAATGCTGACGGAACTCCATCTCGACCATGTGGAAGCCGAAGGTCTCGGCCTGCCAGATGAGGTCCTGCAGCGGGCCGTAGGCGGAACGCTTGGCGTTGGCTTCGGCGAGGGAGCGCTGCACGGTCTTCAGATCGGCGATGTAGTCCTCGCAGGAGTGGTACATGAGGTCGGCGTCGCGGTCGATGGTGGCCTTCAGACGGTCTGCCATGACCAGCATGACGGCGCGGTGCAGCTCCTTGGTGGAGATCAGCGCGGCCTTGTCGGTCAGACGCTCGCTCATTTCCTTCTGGTGGTTCCACAGGGACTTGAGCTCGGCGCTCGGCGGGGTGGTCTCGGCCTCCATCGTCAGGTTCTTGCCGACGCGGCGGGTTTCGATCTCCAGCGCGCCCAGCACATGGTCGCTGAACTTGCGGGCCACCTGACGGCTCACCTTGGCGGTGACGTTCGGGTTGCCGTCACGGTCGGAACCGATCCAGCTTCCCGGATGGAAGAACGCCGGGCACACCGGCGGCACGAGGCCGGCCTTGTCTCCGAGGACCCAGTCGTCGAAACGACGGTAGACCTGCGGAATGGTGTAGAACAGCGTGTTGTCGAAGATATCAAGAATGGTGTCGGCTTCCTCAACCGGAGTCGGCTTCTTCAGCGCGATCGGGGAGGTGCGGAACAGCGCGTCGATCTCGTTGAAGAGTCGACGGGAGTTTTCCTTCTTGTCCGAGCCGCCGAGCAGCTTATGCGCTTCGAGCAGCTGGGAGATGCGGCGGATCTTGCCTTCCACGGCCTTACGGCGGGCTTCGGTCGGATGCGCGGTGAACACCGGATGGAACTCGAGCTGGTCGAGCAGCTCCTTGGCCCTGGCCGGACCCATCTCGTTGATGAGCTGGTGGTAGGCGCAGGTCATTTCGTTCACCGGATCGACGGCCTGATCCTCATTCACGGCGGCCTCACGGCTGTGCAGTACGGAGACGCGGTAGTTCTCCTCGCACAGGTTGGCCAGATGGAAGTAGGTGGTGAAGGCGCGAGCCAGCAGTTGGGCGTCGTGGACATCCATCTTGTCGACGATGTCGACCACCTTCTGCAGGTCGTCCTGGTCGGGATTCGTATCCGAAAGAATGCCGGAGAAACGTTCGTCACTGGCCTTCAGCGCGTGTTCGCGCACTTCATCGAACTTGGCCAACAGGTTTTCATCGAACTCACCGAGCACCTCGCGAAGAATCTGCAGACACAGATCCATTTCCTCTTTGAGGGATGCGGGAAGATCACGCTCCTCAGGGCCCTTGGTGCCGGTGCCGGACGAGACGATAGCCGCGTCCGCAGGCGTGATCTGTTCGTTTTCAGTTGTCATCAGACCTCCTTCTCCAAACCATCGGGTTGCTCGGTCTGTCGGTCCTTCGCGGCACCTCCGCGATTGTTTTGGCCGTCTGTTGCGAGCCCACAGCCCTAAGCTTGGTGGGTAAATGCTCGACCATTGTAGGCGCGGCAAATCGACAGTTTGGTTACGGAAACGCCGGAATGGTTCGCATCGTGGACATTGAATGTCCGGAAAATGGGCATGTGGGAATGTTCGGAAAATATCCGACCAGCCCACACGTTAGACCTGAATAGTGTGAGCGCACTACATGAACATGATGAGAACACCGAACGCGTTGACAGCAGCGCGAAGGCGGTCAGCAAATTCCACACCCACTCCATTCCGCTCGATATGGAAGACATCGAACGCGATTGGGACAAGCCGGTAACCGAAGCCGGCATCGCGGCGAAAGCCAGCGTGATCGTCCGCGTCGGCATGCTTGACCTCGGCGCCGGAACAGGCAGCTTCCGCGTACGTGAAATGATGCACCGCATCGCCTATCCATTGGGCGTGCACGTGCGCGCCGACGTGAACCTCACCGACATCGAAGCCTCCTGCACGGACGGCAAGGACCGCATCACCGAAGTCGTCGACCTGCCGACCACCGGCGTCAACACCGAACGCATCTGGCTGCTCGAGCACTTCGCCGACTGGTTCAACGTCAACCTCGGCAAAGGCTCTATGTACCACAGCCAATCCGACGTTTCCGAAGGGCTGATGCAGCATCTCGACAAGCGCGACGCCTCGCAAGTGTCGGCCGAACTGTCCAAGCAGCTCAAGGAACGGCAGAAGGCCGAGCAGAACCAGGAAGGTTCCGACGATCCCGTGCTCGACGCGCTGGAAATGGTCACGGAACGCGCGCAGGAAGGCGATTCCACCGCACGTCCGCTGCACATGCGCGATATCGAGGCGGCGGCCGCGGCCGGACGTAGCAATGGCGATTCGGTCGCGGAAAAGCCGCGTAAGAACCGCAACTGCAAACCGCCGAAGGAATATGCCGAGCATTTCGACCATATCGGGAAAGCCGCGGGCGAATCGCAAGGCGTCACCGTACGGCAGGCGCACGAGCGACTCGATCTGATTGAGCGCCGCAAGCCGCTGTACAAGCCGTGGTTCTCCGGGCTGGCCTCCGCCTGCGCCTGCGCATCCTTCGTGTTCCTGCTCGGCGGCGGCCCGTACGACATGATCGGCGCGTTCGTCGGCGCCGGCCTCGGCCACTGGCTGCGTCGCCGCCTGTTCTCCCACCATCTCAACCAATTCTTCGTGACGTTCGTCTGCGTGGCCGTCGCCGCGCTGGCATGCACCGGCATGCTGCGACTGATCGGCCTGTTCGATCCGATCGCCTTGCAGCACGACACCGCGTATATCGGCGCGATGCTGTTCGTCATCCCCGGATTCCCGCTGATAACCGGCGGGCTTGACATGGCGAAAATCGACTTCCCATCAGGCGTGCAACGACTCACCTACGTGCTGTGCATCATTCTGATGGCCACGTTGGCAGGATGGATGGTCGCCTCAATCGTGCACCTGAATCCGCAAGGATTCGAGCCGCTCGGACTGAACCCCGTCATCAACTGCCTGCTGCGCATGCTGTTCGCGTTCATCGGTGTGTGGGGCTTCTCCGTGATGTTCAATTCGCCGCAGCGCATGTGCCTCGTCGCAGCCACCATCGGCGCCATCACCGATACCTTGCGATTGGAGATCGTCGACTTGGGCGTGCCCGCGGAAGCCGGCGCGTTCATCGGCGCGTTCCTTGCCGGTCTGCTCGCCTCCGCATGGCGTTCGGCGGTGCGTCACGGCCTGCTTGCTCCGCATTTGGGATATCCGCGCATCTGCCTGACGGTTCCGTCTATTGTGATCATGGTGCCCGGTTTGTATATGTACCAGGCCATGTTCCACCTCGGCCAGTTCGATACGCTGAACGCGCTCGATTGGGCGTTCCGTGCGTTCATGGTGATCATCTGCCTGCCGATCGGCCTGGCGATGGCACGAGTAGTGACCGATAAATCCTGGCGCTACGACATTTAATAACCTGCAGAAGGGTAAAAACACTTGGTAACCAAAGATTTCTGGGTGCTGCTGGCCATGGTCTTGTACTTCGCGGCCATGCTGACCATCGGCTTCGTCTACTCCAAGAGGTCCAATTCCTCCACCAAACAGTATTTCGCGGGTGGGCGTGGCGTCGGACCGTGGCTGACGGCATTGAGCGCGGAAGCCTCCGACATGAGCGGCTGGCTGCTTATGGGCCTGCCGGGCGTCGCCTACTTCACCGGCGCGGCCGACCCGATGTGGACGGCCATCGGTCTGGCGCTTGGTACTTACCTCAACTGGAAACTCGTCGCACGCCGTCTGCGCCGCTACTCCGTGGTGGCCGGCGACGCGATCACCATTCCCGACTTCTTCTCCAAGCGCTTCCATGACGATCGCAATATCGTATCCACCATCGCTGCGCTCATCATCCTCGTATTCTTCTGCGTGTACGTCGGCAGCTGCTTCGTGACCGTCGGCAAACTCTTCTCCACGCTGTTCGGCTGGGACTACCACCTGACCATGGTGATCGGCGCCGCCATCGTGTTCGCGTACACCATCATCGGCGGCTATCTGTCCGTGGTCGTGACCGACTTCACCCAGGGCCTGCTCATGTTCTTCGCGCTGGCCGTGGTGTTCATCGGCTCCGTGGCGTCCGCCGGCGGCATCGACAACACCGTCGCCTTCCTCAAGGGCATTCCGGGATTCCTCGACGGCACGCATGTGGCCACGCCGATCCTCAACGACGCCGGCGAGCAGATCGTCAAGGCCGGACAGGCCATGTTCGGCGCGCCCGCCGACTACGGCATCATCACCATCATCTCCATGCTCGCGTGGGGCCTGGGCTACTTCGGCATGCCGCAGGTGCTCGTGCGGTTCCTGTCCATCCGCAGTTCCGAGGAAATCAAGAAATCCCGCATCATCGCAACCACGTGGTGCGTGATCTCGCTGGCGTGCGGCGTGTGCATCGGCCTGGTCGGCCGTGCCATGATGCCGACGCAGTTCGCCACGCAGGCGGCCGCGGAGAACATCTTCATCGTGGTGTCGCAGGCGCTGCTGCCGAGCTTCATGTGCGGCATCGTCGTGTCCGGCATCTTCGCCGCGTCCATGAGCTCCTCGTCCTCGTACATGATCATCGGCGCCTCGGCCGTCGGCGAGAACATCTTCCGCGGACTGCTGCACCGCAAGGCCACCGACCGCCAGGTGATGATGGTGGCGCGCATCACGCTGCTCGTCATGTTCATCTTCGGCATCGTGGTGGCGTTCGACCAGAACTCCTCGATCTTCCAAGTGGTCTCGTACGCGTGGGCCGGCCTCGGCGCATCCTTCGGGCCGCTGATGCTCACCTCGCTGTACTGGAGGCGCACCAACAAGTACGGCGCGATCGCGGGCATGCTGTCCGGCACGGCCACCGTGCTCATCTGGCACAACCTCGTCAAGCCGCTCGGTGGCATCTTCGCCATCTACGAGCTGCTGCCGGCGTTCATCGTCTCGCTGCTGTTCATCGTGGTGGTCTCGCTGCTCACGCCCGCGCCAAGCGCGGAAGTGCTGCACGAATTCGACCACTATCTCGACGATCCGGACGACCGCCACGTGGACGACGACCTCGTGGCCGCCGAAATCGCCGCAGGGGAGAAGCGCTCGCAGATCTAAGCGGGATGGCATCCGGCGGAAGGCGTAATCCGCCATTTGTAAGCGAAATGGGTCGGGAACCGATGTGGTTCCCGACCCATTTCTCGTTGTGAACGTGCGAACACGTAAGCGTGCGACGGCCGCACGGCTCAAACGCGCTCAGTAGCGCATGCCCATGGCGTCGCGCACCTGCTCCAGCGTCTCGTTGGCGATGGCATTGGCCTTCTTGTTGCCCTCGGCGAGCACGTCACGCACGTAATCCATATCTTTGGCCAGCTCGGCGCGGCGTTCGCGCATCGGGGCAAGGAAGTTGTTCACGGATTCAACCACGTACATCTTCAGTGCGCCCGCGCCGGAATCACCGATCTCCTCGGCGATTTCCTTCGGGTCGCGGCCGGTGGTCAGCGCCGCGGTGGTCAGCAGTGCGGAGACCTCCGGACGGTTGATCGGATCGAAGGTGATCTTGCGTTCGGAATCGGTGCGGCTCTTCTTGATGAGCTTGGCGGTCTCCGCTGCGGTGGCGCTCAGCATGATGGAGTTGCCACGGGATTTGCTCATCTTCTGGCCGTCGAGGCCCGGAATCTCCGGCGCATCGGACAGGATGGCGTCAGGCTCCGGGAACACCGGGTTCTTCTTGGCGTAACGCTCGTTGAAGCGGCGGGCGATCTGGCGCGTCTGCTCGATGTGCGGCAGCTGGTCTTTGCCGACGGGCACGATATTGCCCTTGCAGAACAGGATGTCGCAGGCCTGATGGACCGGGTAGGTCAGCAGCAGGCCGGTCAGTGCGTGGCCGGAAGCCTCCATCTCGGCCTTGACGGTCGGATTGCGGTGCAGTTCGGATTCGGTGACGAGCGACAGGAACGGCAGCATGAGCTGGTTTTCGGCCGGCACGGAGGAGTGCGTGTAGATCATGGTCTTCTCCGGATCGATGCCGGCGGCCATGTAGTCGAGGATCAGGTTGAGCACGTTGTCCTGGATGTGCTCGGTGGTGTCACGGTCGGTGATCACCTGATAGTCGGCGATGATGATGTTGGTGTGCACGCCCTTGTTCTGCATCTCCACGCGGCTGCGCAGCGTGCCGAAGTAATGGCCCATGTGCAGGCGGCCCGTCGGACGGTCGCCGGTGAGCATGGTGAACTTGCCCGGATTCTTTTCGATTGCGGCGAGGGTTTCATCGGAACGCTTCTTTGCGGCGAGGAAGCTCGCGCTCATTTCATTGCCGACAGCAGTGATCTGCTGCTCCTGGGTTTCGTCCGTCATACGTGTCCTTTTCTTAAGAAAATCAACGATTTTATCGTAAAAGTCTGAGCCGACAACGAAATAATGCGCAATAAGTGGTACTCTCTTGTTTGATGAATTGATAGCACAGTAATTTCAGGGGGTCAGATGGGCCGCGGACGTCAGAAAGCCAAACAGCAGAAAATAGCCCGAAAGCTCAAGTACCTGACCACCGACACCGATTACGATGAGCTTGCCAAGGAGCTCGGTGCGCAGGAGCCCGGTTCTGGTTCCTTCGACCCGTTTGCCGATATCGAAGCCAAGTATTCTCACGATGTGGACGCCGAAGATGAGACCGTTGGGGACGGTCAAACGTCTTCCGATTCCGCCGATGACCTTGACGAATACGCCAAGTGGGCCGCGGAAGCCGCGGCGAAGGCCACGAGTGGCGAGTTTCCGGCGGCAAAGGCCGCGCCGAAGCCGCACAAGCCCATCCCGATGCCGGTGCCCAGCGCGGTCACGACGGGCATCAGCTTGTCGTTGCCGTAGATGCGGTCCGCGCGGGCCT
>ENA-ORRO01002589-ORRO01002589.1-human-gut-metagenome-genome-assembly--contig:-NODE-2589-length-11232-cov-2.660195_pt1 | contig 11232 bp, 5 predicted proteins | sample MGYA00242176_ERZ509136 | MGnify/ENA primary metagenome ERZ509136 (study PRJEB26280, sample SAMEA2338644) | human gut metagenome | biome: human gut; feature: human-associated habitat; material: faeces... | reverse complement strand
CTCCTCTCTTACGAGGGAGTGCGCGGACTGGAGTATAATGACGCGGTAGATCCAGAAAACTCTATCTACCAGCCGTTTATCCGCAACGCCGTAGGCCCGATGGATTTCACGCCTGGTGTGATGAGCAGCGCACAGCCAGAGCATGTCAAAAACACCGACCCTGTGCCCATGACAGCAGGCACACGCTCTTACCACATGGCATTGTTTGTGGCTTTTGAGAGCGGCATACAGATGCTCGCCGACAGTCCCACGCGCTATTACGAGAATCCTGAGTGCACGGAGTTTATCACCTCTGTGCCTGTGACATGGGACGAGACACGTGTCATCGACGCCAAGGTGGGCAGCTACTACGTCGTTGCCAAGCGCAAAGGCACAAAGTGGTATGTCGCTGCAATCACCGGCAAGGACAGCCAGAAACTCACTCTTCCGTTCAGCTTCCTCGGCGCAGGAAAGCATCGCATCACATGGTTCCAGGACGGACCAAACTCCAATCGTCATGCCATAGACTATCGCAAGCGCCAGGGTGAGGTAGAGAGCACCACGGTGTTTGACATTGAACTGGCACGCAATGGCGGCTGGTGTGCTGTGATAGAATAACTTAACCCTTATCTGTCAGTGTCTGCTGCGGCAGACGACAGCTCTGAGCCAACAGGTTGCAGACCGTCGGTCTGCGACTTGCTGGCTCTTTGTGTTTTGATGGGTATGGTGCGTTGTCTCTATTGTTTTTAAAACAAAAGCACCATTTTTTGTTTTCTCAAGACCTCCTATATATATAATGTACGCGCGTACATTATATTATTATAGGGGCTTTGTTGTCTTTTCCGCCTATCCTAATCGCCTTTTCACCAATCTTAATCGCCCTTCTCACCAATCCTGATCGCCGCGGTCACGATAACCTCTTTTATCGGATGAAAGGAAAATTTATTTAATAAATGTGAGCAAATGTTGCTGTTGTGGCTTCTAAAGCCAAGAGAAAGGGTAGGGGAAGATATAAAAGACGCGTGGTTTTGCATATTTATGCATTTTCGCAGGTTTTTATGCATAAATCGTTTTGTAAGTAAAAACGAGGCTTTTTAAAGCATGCTGCTAACTTTAATATTAAAACGCTATACAGTTTTGTTAACGGATGTGAAAATTCGGCTTTCGTTGTCAAAGAGCCTCTTTGAGGTCGTCAAAGAGGCTTAATGAGCTCCTCAAAGAGCCTCTTTGACAACGTCATTAAGCCACTTTCATTTTGTCATTTCTATGAGTTGAGAATTGCATACCGAAAATGAATAATTATGCAAAAGCCATACTTCGTTAACGGAAGAATTGTAAGCGTTTTTGTGTTAAATTGTCACTTTGTACCCCTTGAAATGGTGCTTTTTCTCGCAAATTGTTAAAAAACAGTCTGTTATTGTAACTTGACTGCATATTTATTTTGTTATGTAGAGAAAATTTGTTAATTTTGCACCCGTATTTTAAAAAAATTATAGTCTTTAGAAGATTTATGAAGAGAAGATTTCTTTTGTTTTTGACTGTAATGCTGATTAATGTTATGGCAGCATTCGGTCAAACCAAGATTTCCGGAACAGTAATCTTCCAGGATGACGGAGAGCCTGTTATTGGCGCTACCGTGCTTGTTGATGGAAGCAAGTCGGGAACAGTAACCAATATCGATGGCCACTTCACATTGGAAGTACCCGCCGGAAAGAAAATTCAGGTTAGCTATGTGGGTATGGAGACACAGGTCCTTACTCCTAAGCCAGGTATGAAAATCGCTTTGAAGAGCAACACCACCATCGACGAGGTCGTTGTGACCGGTATGTCTAAGATGGACCGTCGTACCTTTACAGGTGCTACCGACAAGGTGGATGCTAAGGATGCCCTCATTGGTGGTGTGGCCGACGTGAGCCGTTCACTCGAGGGACGTTCTGCCGGTGTGTCTGTGCAGAACGTGTCAGGTACCTTCGGTACCGCTCCTAAGATTCGTGTGCGTGGTGCCACCTCTATCTACGGTAGCTCTAAGCCGCTGTGGGTTGTTGACGGTGTGATCATGGAAGACGTGAGCGACGTGAGCGCCGACGACCTGTCGTCAGGTGACGCCGAGACTCTTGTGTCTTCTGCCATCGCAGGTCTTAACTCAGACGATATCGAGAGCTTCCAGATTCTGAAGGACGGTTCGGCTACCTCTATCTATGGTGCCCGCGCCATGGCAGGTGTGATTGTCGTAACGACAAAGAAAGGTAAGGCAGGCCATACACGCGTAAGCTATACAGGAGAGTTGACCACCCGCTTGAAACCTCACTATTCAGAGTTCAACATCAGCAACTCACAGGAGCAGATGGGCATCTATCGCGAGATGGAGCAGAAAGGATGGCTTGAGTTTGCCAACTTGGCAAAAGCATCGACATCAGGTGTTTATGGTAAGATGTATCAGTTGATTGCCTCTTATGCCGACGGTAAGTTCGGAATTGAGAACACTCAGGCAGCGAGAAACGCATACTTGCGTGAGGCAGAGTTCCGCAACACCGACTGGTTTGACCTGTTGTTCAGCAACGCGGTGCTTCAAAACCACTCGTTCAGCATCGCCGGCGGTACAGACAAGGGTAACTTCTACACATCATTGTCAGTGATGAACGATCCGGGATGGACATTGTCGAGCAACGTTCGCCGTTACACATTCAATGCCAATGCATCTTATCAGATTTCTCCGACATTGAAATTCAGCGTTTTGACATCAGACTCATACCGTCAGCAGAAAGCTCCTGGAACATTGAGCTCTTCTACCGACGCCGTAAACGGAACAGTGAACCGCGATTTCGATATCAACCCGTACAGCTACGCAATCAACGCATCGCGCGCATTGGATCCAACAGAGTACTACACTCGCAACTATACAAGTTTCAATATCTTCAACGAGCTTGACAACAACTATATCGATATCAATGTGACTGACTTGAAGTTCCAGGCAGAATTGAACTGGAAGCCAATCAAAGGACTTGATATCAACGCTTTGGGAGCATATCGCTACCAGAGCAGCGTTCAGCAGCACTATGTGAAGGACAACTCGAACCAAGCCAACGCTTACCGCGCAGGTATCGATCCGGAAGACGCTACAATCCGCGATTCCAACTCGTTCCTTTACACAGACCCTGACGATCCAAACGCATTGCCAGTGTCGGTAATGCCACAAGGAGGTATTTATTACAACGACACCTACACCGTGTCGCAGTATGACTTCCGTGGAACGGCAACATACAACAAGACATGGAACAACACCCACATTTTCAATGTGATGGGTGGTTTGGAAGTAAGTTCAACCGACCGTAAGTCAATCGGCTGGGAAGGCTGGGGCTTTGTCTATGACAACGGCGGTGTTCCTTCGCTCGACTACAAGCTCTTCAAGCAGCAGATTGAGGAAGGTCACACTTACTATGCAATCTCTCCTTCATACCGCCGCAGCTTTGCAGCGTTTGCCAACGCAACATATTCATACAAAGCACGCTACGTGCTCAACGGGACAATCCGTTATGAGGGAACCAACAAGTTGGGTATGTCGCGCAACTCACGCTGGTTGCCAACGTGGAACGTGTCAGGCGCATGGAACGCACACGAGGAAGGCTTCTTCAGAGAGAAAGTTGACCCAAAAGTGCTTTCACACGCAACAGCCCGTGTGTCATATTCACTTACAGCCGACAGCGGACCGTCAAGCATCTCCAACGCCACACCTATTTATACATCAGGAACGGCATGGCGTCCGTCGGCATCCGACCAAGAGCTTATGCTTGAACTTTCGACACTTGGAAACTCAGAGCTGACTTACGAGAAGAAACACGAGTTCAACTTCGGTGTCGACCTCGGCTTCTTGAACAACCGTATCAACGCCAGCGCTGATATCTATTTCCGTAACAACTTCGACCTTATTGGTTTGACTTATACTCCGGGTGTCGGTGGTGAGTCGATGAAATATGCCAACGTAGCATCGATGAAGTCGCATGGTGCCGAGGTTACAATTTCAACCAGCAACCTTAGCCCAGAATTGAAGGATTGGAAATGGTCGACCGACTTGACATTCTCTAAGACCAAGAGTGAGATTACCGATCTCCAGTCGCGTTCGAGCAACATCTACCTTGTCAATGGCGCAGGCTACGCATTGCAGGGTTATCCAGTGCGCTCACTGTTCTCTTATCAGTTTGCTGGTTTGAACGAGCAGGGTATTCCTCAAGTAATCAACGAGAATGGGGAAGTGGTTACGTCCGACGTGAACTTCCAGAGCTTCGACGCAACCCACCTTGTATATGAAGGTCCTACCGACCCGACAATCACCGGTGGATTCGGCAACACCGTAAGTTGGAAAAACTTCCGTTTGAACGTGTTCTTGACTTACTCGTTCGGCAACAAGATCCGTTTGGATCCGGTGTTCAAATACAGCTACGACGACATGCAGGCATTGCCACGCGAGTTTAAGAACCGTTGGGTGACTCCGGGCGATGAGATGTACACAACCATCCCTGCAATTGCAACTTACCGTCAGTATGTCGCTGACTCACAATTGTCGCGAGCATACAATGCTTACAACTATTCAACAGAGCGTATCGCCGACGGCGGATTCGTCCGTCTGAAGGAAATCTCGTTGACTTACGACCTTCCGGAATCGTTCTTGAAGAAGATTCGTTTCTCATCGGCATCGGTTAAGGTGCAGGCCACCAACCTCTGTCTGCTTTACGCCGACAAGAAGTTGAACGGTCAGGATCCGGAATTCTTCAACACAGGTGGTGTGGCAACTCCTAACCCGAAGCAGTTCACATTCACTCTTCGTTTCAGCTTGTAGGATTGTAAAACAAATTAATAGACAACAGAATTATGAAATTGCAAAAATTATTATATATAGGTGTTGCTGGATTGGTATCACTCACATCGTGCAGCGATTTTCTTGATCATCTGCCCGACAACCGTATCGATCCGCAGAATCCGAAGCAATTGCAGTTGATGCTCGTAGACGGATATGTGAATTACGACTACGCAACAATGTGCGAGTTGAGTTCGGACAACATGGTCGACAACCACGCTCCAGATGCGAATGGTGTGACTTATGAAGCTACAGGCTCAAATGACCCTATTCTCGACCAGTTCTTCGCATGGGAAGACGCCAACATGTCGAGCAAGCAGGATTCTCCGACAGCCGTATGGCAGGGATGCTATCATGCAATTGCCGTAGCCAACCACGCGTTGAAGAAAATAGAGGAGTTCAAGGCTGCCGGCAAGTTTACAACAGGCGAGGACGCCGACCGTTTGAATGCCGCCTATGGCGAGGCATTGCTCGTCCGCGCTTACCATCACTTCATTCTTGTCAACTTGTTCTCAAAGCAGTATGGCAAGAACAGTGCCACAGACCAGGGTATTCCTTACTCGACAGAGCCTGAAGACAAGGTGCAGGTTGCTTACGAGCGCGGTACCGTAGCTCAGGTTTATGACAAGATTGAGGCAGACCTTATTGAAGGTTTGAAATACGTAAACGACCAGTACTATTCAGTGCTCCGCTACCACTTCAACACAACGGCAGCCAACGCATTCGCAGCGCGCTTCTATCTTTTCAAGCGTGACTATGTGAAGGCAGAGCAGTATGCAACAGCCGCTCTCGGTGCGAGTCCAGCTGAAAAGATGCGTAAGGATTATTGGTCAACATCGTTCACCTCGTTGGACTCCGACGCTACAACATTCTACTCATCGTCGTCGTCGTCCAACTTCTTGTTGATTCCGACCAACTCAATCGCATTTATCTCAATGTGTAACAACTACTACGCTGCCGGTGCACGCTATGCATGCAACCGCGGCGCGGCAACCTCCACCCTTTATGGTTATGGACCATGTTGGAACACCAATTTCCTGCCTACAATGGCTCAGCACCTTTACGTGAACAGCAAGCAGGAGTATGGCATGTGGCCGTCATGGATGAAAATGTTGTTTGAGTATACCGACAAGGTAGCCGGCATTGGTTATCCTAAGCGTATCCGCGCAGAGTTTACCGGCGAGGAGACATTGTTGACACGTGCCGAGGCTCGCATCTTCATGGGTAAATTCGATGAAGCAGTCAGCGACTTGAACATTTGGGCGCAGTCGCACGACACAGATGCCTCACACCCGTTGTCGCAGCTGACATCTACCGTCATCAAAAATTGGTATAACAAGAAGAATGCTACAAGCGATGGCCAGGATCCACGAGCTTACATCCTTCAGGATCTCAATATCGAGCAAGTGTGCGAGCCGGCACCGGGCAACACGTCGTATACGCTTGACGACAAAAAGTTGCCTTATCTCTGGTGTGTGCTTCACTTCCGTCGCATCGACCAGGTGTTTACAGGAACCCGTTGGTTCGACATCAAGCGTTTCGGCATCGAGATTACCCACCAGATTGGCCGTACACGTACAGAAGTGTTGAAGCTTGACGACGACCGTCGCGCCTTCCAGATTCCAACCGAGGCAATCCAGGCGGGTCTGACCCCGACACCGCGTGCGGTAAAGGGCATAACTGAGTCGGCAATGACGAAGGCAAATCTTAACTTGTCAATTGTAAGATAAACATAATCAATTAAATTATCAGACAATCATGAATTTCAAAAAATATATTTATATAGCAGCTGTTGCTCTCGGAATGGGTGTGACGTTTGCGGCATGCTCCGACGATGATCTCGATCCGAACAGCATCTTCGACGACAGCGAAGGTCAGCTTGACCCTACATCGCCGACTTATCAGCTCGACAAGTTCTGCGACGACAGCCTCCGCGTGCCTTACAACTGCGCGTTGACTTACCGCATGAAGGACGTGATGACCGACAAGAGCTACAACTTGGTTCCAGCCAAGTATGAGAACTCTGTCGATTTGGCAGTGCTTTGCAAGTACTATTGGTTCGACGTGTACTACAGCGTTGTTCCTGACAAGGACTTCTTGAAGAAATACGGACCCCGCATTCTTCACTTCATCGGTTCGTCGGCAGTCAACCCCGCCAACCACACAGAGGTGCTCGGTTTGGCAGAGAGCGGAATCAAGATTTCTCTCTACAAACTTAATGCGATGAACTTGAACAGCATCAAGGATCTCAACGACCGTTATTTCCACACAATGCACCACGAGTTTGCCCACGTGCTTCACCAGACCAAGACCTATCCAAAGGAATTCGACCAATTGTCAAACGGTCACTATGACGCTCTTGGATGGCAGAAACGCAATGCAGCTGAAGTTGCTTCGCTCGGCTTCACCACACCTTATGCAAGCAGCCAGCCACGTGAGGACTTTGCAGAGACCATCTCAAACTACATCACAATGACTGATGCTGAATGGGCGGCTCTTGAGAAATTGGCTGCATCCAACTATCAGGGCAAGGACGACGGCGTAGACGGATTGGCAATTTTGACACAAAAGGTGGAAATTGCCCGCAACTGGCTCCGTGACTCATGGGGAACCGACCTCGACAAGCTCCGCAATGAGGTTCAGACTCGCCAGAACGCTTACAGCATCGACTTGTTGAAAGAGTTGAGAAAGCAGGTTTACGACATTCCAGTTCCTGGAAAATAAGGAAAAAAACAGGTGTAACCAATAAAAACAATGCAAAGAATTATGAAAAAAACAATTGCTATATTATTAAGCGTTTCCTGCCTGTTTGGTCTTAACTCGTGCTTCAAGACCGAGGAAGATATCTTTGACCAGTCTCCGGCGCAGCGCTTGAACAAGTTGACAAGCGACTACCGCGAGGTGCTCTCTGGCTCAGAGAACGGCTGGGTGCTTCAATATTTCGCATCGGAAACCGAACAAGGCTATCCGTTTGTGATGAAGTTTGATAAAAGCGGCAAGGTGACAATCGCCGGCAACAACAGCGTGTCGACCGGTGGTGTATATAAAGAGGAATCATCGACTTACGATTTCGTACAGGATATGTCGGTTGTGTTGACTTTCGACACATACAATGAAATCTTCCACGAATTCTCTTCTCCACAAACCGACGGTGTGGGCCACGGCGGCGACTATGAGTTCCAAATGAAGGGTATGAGCGCCGACAAGGACACCATCTACGTTATGGGTAAGAAATCGGGCATCGACATGCGCCTCGTGCGCTTCCCGATGGGAGCACAATATACCGACGCCGCTGGCGCGACAGAGACTGTCGACAGCTGGGCTGACTATTTCAAGGCTATCGAAGCTAACACAGCGCGCTTGTTCAACAACAAGATTTCAGGCTATACGCTCTCTTCAGGCGATGAGACGTTTGACGTTGACGGTCTCGGCGTGGGAGTCATGGCACTTACTCCGGTAGGCTTGTCGGAAATCGAGGCGGCATCCCGCACTTACTATCGCGGTATCATCGTAAATCTTGACAACACTATCCGCTTGTCGTCGCCATTCGAGGGCGAGAATGGTAAGTTCAGCGTTCAGGATTTGGCAATCGATGCGGCAAACACCAAGATGACGTCGCCTGACGGCACAGTGACGCTCAACGCGCCTACTGTAGAGCAGCTCTTCAAGATGGCTGGTGCAAGCTGGATGATTGACCCAGAGACAATGACCGCAAAGACAAAAACGCTCTACGATGCGGCTGTTGAAGGCGCTGCAACCAAGAAGCGTACAGTGGAGTTCGGTTATCAGTATGACTCAAAGACTGGAAAAATCTGTATGGTAGTCAAATTGCTTCAGGCTGGCACAACCAAGGCATCTGTGGCATTGTTCTATCTCGACGCTACAGTGGCAAGCGACGGAACATTGACATATACAGCCGATGGCTCGGGTGACCGCAATGCGCAGTCGTACAGCAAGAATGTGCCAGGACTGCTCGATTTTGTCAAAGGTATGGCTGGAAGCTACGGCGTTACAGCAGAGACTCCGTTCTCTCCGGCGCAGATGAAGTTCGTGAATAAAGCTGACGGCAACGACACGTTTACAGCAAAATTGAACTAAGAAAGTCAAAATCCAAATCTAAACAGTTTCCGGCTGCGGTTTCGCAGTCGGAAACTTTGTTTTTGGGGGACTTCCAGTTTGGAGAGCGTTGGCTTCCTGTGGGTGTTTATACAACCGCACCTCGGCGGTAGTTGCGAATGCGTCGATGTCACGGGGTAGGCAAGCCAACCCCGTGCTAGCGTATACAACCGCACTTCGGCGGTTTTTGGGGTTGTCGTATTATGAAACCGCACTTCGGCGGTTTTACTTCGGTGCCACCGCAGAAAAATGACAATTTTATGGCAAAAATGGAAAAATACTGTTTTTTATTCGCAAAAAATGATTATTTGATAAGAATTACTTCCATATTTTCTTTGAAATGATTATTTTTGCAGCATAAATTTACTAATTATATATTTATATGAAAAAAACATTACTCCTTGCGTTGGGTCTCGGCACAGCCTTGGCAGCCAGCGCAGCATCTCCAAACTATTTGCAGGAGGTAAAATCTAATTGCGCAGATGTCAACAGACAAAAGGTAGACATGACAGTTCACACATCGGCACCTGTTGCTATGAAGTTGAAAAATGTCAACGATGTTGCTACAGAGTCGCGAATCGTTACGAAGGGCGAAGCTGCAACGAAATGCCCATGGTATTACCAAGTGGGTCTTTTCTTCGAAGGTCTCGATTCTAAATTTCAGGGTTATATAATGCCGACGTTCGCTTGTCCTCCTTTTGCGGAAGTGTCTTATCTGAACGCTTCGGGAAAAGCAACTTCATTGTGGACATACGGTGTCGGCGACAAGTCGAATGCCGGTGGTGAGACCTACACTTCAACCGACAAGAACTTGACTGTAAGCTATCCGATGACTTACTCTTCAGCACCTATCCTTAAGGTGGCTGATGGGCAGACATGGCAGCCTTATGGCATTTCTGAAGAGGCAGGAAATATATCCGGTTTGGTTAACTCAGTAGGCGTTCCTTCTTCGTTGTCAGTGCAGCATTTCGGCGGCACCTTGACACCAAAGATGACAGATGGAAGATTCGCTTTCGGCAGCGACTGTTTGGCTGGTGCTGATGGCTTCGGAATCTTGTTTGAGGAGCCTGCCGTTCCTTACTATGTAGAGTCAGCCCGTATGATTATGAAAGGTGTAAGCCTTAAAAATGGTGCAGAGTTGACACTCAATGTGTATAAAGTCAACGATGACGGAACACTTGGCGATAAATTGGCTGTCGGCAAGGCTGGCGCTGATGATGTGAAACTTCTACCTGATGCTACTGACCTCTATGGTGTTACATTCAAATTCTTCGAGGAAGACGAGTTGGGCGGTTTGAGCGAGGTGGCAATCTATCCGGAAACAGCTCTGTTCTATGCTTTTACAGACTATAAGGACAACAGCGACATCTCGTTTGAGTCTATGTGTTTTAACTGGCCTTATGTTGATGACAAAGGCGAGATTCCAGCATCTTATCCGGCAGAAGTGGGCTACTTCTTGGTTGGAGACAAAATGGCTCCATTCTCGGCACTGTTCGAAGATACTTATTCCGCTCCGGTGTTGTTTGTCGACGCTTTGATGGGCAATCTGGACTTTGACAAAAACTCAAATCACTTTGCCAACAATGGTGGCTCTTTGGATGTTGCCGTAGAGACCAATTTGATTATGTTTAACGACTATGCAACAAAACCTGTAGATTATTATGCAGTGGAGAACGAGATTCCTGACTGGTTGGAGATTTCAGTGTCTTATGATGCAACAAAAGGCACAGTGTTCAACTTTAAGGCAGATCCTCTTCCAGAGGGCGTTTCCGGTCGTCGTGCCGATGTTAGCTTCACAACTGTGATTGGTGGCCGTGAGGTGTTTGTTGCAACTCAGGGCGATGCATCAGTGGCTGGCGTAGAGTCAACCAATTCGAAGGTGTCGGTTGTAGACGGCAACTTCGTTGTTGAGAGCGACAATGCAACATCTGTAGCAGTTTACAACCTCGCAGGTCAGAAAGTAGCGGAGGCTGCATTCGCAGGCAAGGCAACAGTTCCAGCCGCCGATCTTGCAAAAGGCGTTTATGTTGTTAAATTCAACGATAACACAGTAGTTAAGGTAGCCAAATAATAGGCTCCTTAAGTAGCACTGTTCTGCCAGTGATGGCGGAGCAATATTGAAGCCCGGCAGTGATGCCGGGCTTCGCTTGTTTTTGCAGAGCCAGGAGGACGGTGTCACGTGGTAGGCGATCCAACCCCGAGCTAACATATACAACCGCTCTTCGGCGGTAGCAATGTGCGCTCATGGCGTCACGTGGTAGGCAAGCCAACCCCGTGTTAACATA
>ENA-ORRO01002588-ORRO01002588.1-human-gut-metagenome-genome-assembly--contig:-NODE-2588-length-11233-cov-2.990875_pt1 | contig 11233 bp, 9 predicted proteins | sample MGYA00242176_ERZ509136 | MGnify/ENA primary metagenome ERZ509136 (study PRJEB26280, sample SAMEA2338644) | human gut metagenome | biome: human gut; feature: human-associated habitat; material: faeces... | reverse complement strand
AGTTTTATCCTGTCTTGGCTTAAAGGCTGCGATTCAGGCTGGAATGTGTCTGGGGGAAGGAACAGGGGCAGCTGCGTTCTTTCCTATGCTGGATATGGCCCTTACTGTTTACAGCAAAATGGATACCTTTCAGGATATACAGGTAAAGCCTTACTGTCATTTTGAAGAAGATAAAAACGAGGATAAAGAATAGCTATGATACTGATCACCGGGGGAAGCGGCAGCGGTAAATCTGCCTATGGAGAAAAAAGAATACTGGAAGCAGGAGAAATGACCCGGTATTATATTGCCACCATGGAAGTATTTGGGGAAGAAGGCAGAAAAAAAGTGGAGCGGCATAAAAAACTTCGTCAGGGAAAAGGATTTATCACCATTGAGAGCCCAAAGGATGTGGGCCGGGAAAAAGTGTTGGAAATGCTCCGTCCTGACGGTCAGAAAAAAGCCGTTTTACTGGAGTGTATTTCTAATCTCACAGCCAATGAAATGTTTGGCAGTTCTTTTGGAACAGAATTAGAACCGGACAGACGCACAGAAGCGCTGGCGGAAAAGATCTGCGCTGACATTGCCAAAATTGACGAAGCAGCTGATTTTTTCGCAGTGATCACCAATGAAGTAGGCTCTGATGGGGAAATGTATGAAAAAGAAACCTTAGAGTATATCCGCCTTTTAGGTCTTGTTAACTGCCGCCTGGCGAAAATGGCTTCAGAGGTAGTTGAAGTAGTATACGGTATACCGGTTATGAAAAAAGGAGCAGAAGTGTAATTATGAAATGGTTGGAGTCCTGTCTGATTGCAATTTCCATGTATTCAAAGATCCCTGTACCCCAGGTAGAGTGGACCAAGGAAAAAATGAGTCATGCCATGTGCTTTTTTCCACTGGTAGGTGCTATAGAAGGATGCTTTTTAGGGCTTTGGCTCTTTATTGCAGCGCAATTTCATCTATCTGTGGGAATGAGATTTCTCTGGGCGTCGGCCATCCCCTTTCTTGTAACAGGGGGCATCCATATGGACGGTTTTATGGACACTATGGATGCGGTCCATTCCTATGGAGACAGAACGAAAAAGTTGGAAATACTAAAAGATCCCCATTTAGGGGCCTTTGCAGTGATCTGTGCGGTTGTATATCTGTTATTATATACAGGAAGCATGTATGAATTTTGTGAAAATGCCCGGGGAAAGGCCATGTTTTACCCGGTGCTGTTTCTATTCAGTGAGCGGGTGTTCAGCGGCCTTTCCGTGGTCATGTTTCCGTCAGCGAAAAACAATGGGCTGGCAGCTGCCTTTTCCCAGGCTTCTGAGAAAAAGCTGGATAAGAAGATATTGATCCTGTCACTGGTGATCCTTGCAGTACTGGCTTTTTACATCTGGGGCGTACAGGGACTGGAAGTTTATGGAGTCTGCCTGGTGCTTCAGGGAGTGCTTTTTGCCTGGTATGATAAATGGTCCAAAAAGAATTTCGGAGGTATTACCGGAGACCTGGCTGGATTTTTCCTGCAGGCAGAGGAACTGATATGTCTGACGGTAGTGGCATTTTTATTGAGAATAATGTGAAAATATCTGAACTTGTAAAAATAAGTTGAAAACAGGGTTCATAAGCATAGGAGAACCGAAGGAGAAAAATCGCATGATCATGGTCATTGGAGGAAGATGTCAGGGAAAGTCTTCCTTTGCAAAAGAACATTTTGAAAATAGAGTACAGGAAAAAGGAAAAACTCAGGAAACATGTCTGGAAGATCATCAGAAAGATCCAAAGGCAGATCACTGGGCAGATGGGGAAATATCCACCTGGGAAGAATTCCTTACTTCCACCTGGTGCCGGAATTTTCACCTGCTGGTACGCCGGATTTTAAAAAAAGATGAGACATTGGGATTGCCGGATGAGCAGGAAACAGCTTTATTTGAAACAACATCTGCAGGTCTTCACAACTGGAAAAATCTGGCAGAAACCATTTATAACGCCAACCCGGACCGCATTTTAGTTACAGATGAGATCGGTTACGGTATTGTCCCAATGGATCCCTTTGAACGGGAATACAGGGAAGAAACAGGCCGCATCTGCTGTCTGCTGGCAGAAAAGTCAGAGGAAATCTGGCGGGTCTGCTGTGGGATTGGAACGCGGTTAAAGTAGGGAGAAAAAGGTGCAATTTGCTGTATTTCAATGTGAAACCACGGCAAATTCCATTGCTGGTCGCGCAATGCATGAACAGTAATAACGCCAAATGGTATAAGAGAAACGAAAGGATAGTAACATGGAATGGATACAATTGTGGCAGCTTCATGGGCTGGCCCTTTTAACAGGCAGTATTCTGGACTGGATCTTTGGAGATCCCTATAATTTTCCCCATATGATACGCCTGATGGGAAATATGATAAGCGGATTGGAGAAGAGACTGCGAAAACTTTTTCCTGAAAAGCCACGGTTTGCAGGAATCTGTCTTACCCTGATCATGTGTCTTTTCTGGATCATTATGCCTGGTCTGCTCTTTCATATAACGGGAAGATATCTTGGCCTCACTGCAAGATTTATTCTGGAAAGCTTTTTCTGTTATCAGCTTCTGGCTGCAAAAAGCCTTTGTGTGGAGAGTATGAAGGTATGCAAAGAACTGAAAAAGGGAGATACAGAAGGAGCCAGAAAGGCAGTTTCCATGATCGTAGGCCGTGATACCAGTGTTCTGGACACAGCAGGTATCACCAGAGCGGCGGTGGAGACAGTGGCAGAAAATACCTCAGATGGTGTGATCGCCCCGTTCCTGTTTATGGCCATTTTCGGACCGGTAGGCGGCACTTTTTACAAGGCAGTGAATACCATGGACTCCATGATCGGCTATACCAATGATAAATACATTTTATTTGGTCGGACAGCTGCAAAGCTGGATGATGTATTAAACTTTATACCAGCCCGCATTTCCGGCTGTCTGCTGACACTGGCAGCATACCTGCTTCCGGGGGCAGACGGAAAAAATGCCTGGCGCATATTTTTAAGAGACCGGCGTAAACATGCCAGCCCCAACTCAGCCCACGGAGAAGCCGCCTGTGCCGGAGCCCTTCATTTACGTCTTGCCGGGGATGCCTGGTATTTTGGGGTTCTTCACAAAAAGCAGTTTATCGGGGATAATGACAGGGAGATCGTCCCGGAGGATATCTGGAAAGCCTCTCTTTTAATGTTCCTGGCAGAGGGGATACTGATGGTGGTGCTGTTAATGATCCTGGCAGCAGTCAGGTGATAGGTGATAATCACGGAAATACAAATACAGATATTCAAATAACTGGTTCAAGATCATCCCCAGCCGGGCTGGGAGATGAACAGAGTATAGATATTCATTTTGGAAAGAAGGAATTCATATGCATACCAAATATCAACACGGCGGTGACATTTACAGCAATAAAGTTTCTATAGACTATTCCGCCAATATCAATCCTTTAGGACTGCCTCAGGGAGTAAAAGAAGAGCTGGCCCGTTGTATAGAAGAGCCAGTCTGCTGCGTTTACCCGGACAGCCAGTGCAGGGATCTGGTAAAGGCATTAGCTGACTACCATAAGGTGACTCAGGACTGGATCCTCTGCGGTGATGGGGCAGCGGATCTGATCTTTGGACTTGCATTTGCCTTAAAGCCGAAAAAAGCACTGCTTTTAGCTCCTTCTTTCCTGGAATATGAGCAGGCATTGAAGGCAGTGGACTGTGATATTGATCTTTTTTATCTCAAAGAGGAAAATGGCTATCGTCTGGATGTGGAGGAACTGTGTAAAACGCTGGAACGGGCTAATGCCACTTATAATACTACCGCAGTCGGTTGTTCTGACCAACAGAAATCTACATCAGAAGCCAACAACGGCTACGACATTTTATTCCTGTGCAACCCCAACAACCCAACCGGCATTACCGTAAAAAAAGAGCAGGTCTTAAAACTGGCTGAAACCTGCGAAAAAACAAATACCTTTCTGGTTGTGGATGAGTGTTTTGAAGAGTTTTTAGATGAACCGGAAGCTTACAGCATTATTCCGTTTTTAGAGAAGCTCTCCCATGTCTTTGTTTTAAAGGCATTTACCAAGATCTATGCCATGGCAGGCCTGCGTTTAGGTTACGCTTTATGCAGTAACGAAGATGTTTTAACAAAGATCTGTCAGGTAAGACAGCCCTGGTCTGTGTCAGGACTGGCCCAGAGAGCAGGCATTGCAGCCTTAAAAGAGACAGAATATGTATTAAAAACCAGAAAACTGGTCCATGAGCAGAGAAAAAAAATGGAGGCGGCATTAACAGAACTGGGCTATATCGTCTATCCGTCCCAGGCCAATTATATTTTCTTTAAGGAAAAGACTCTGGAAGGAGCAACAGACAGCCTGTACGACCGCATGCTAAAACAGGGCGTCCTCATCCGCAGCTGCTCCAATTATCCGGGCCTGGACGCATCCTGCTACCGCATCTGCGTAAAAACAGAAGAAGAAAACAGAGAGTTCTTACACAAACTTTCCCAATGTACAGTCACCAAACGTACAGATATAAAATGTACAGATACAAAACATACAGATACCGTATATACGGATGCCAATCCAACACAAGCACCCCACAGACCTGAAAAGGAGGAATAAAACCATGGCAAGATCCATTATGATACAGGGAACCATGTCCAATGCGGGAAAAAGTCTGATCGCAGCGGGCCTGTGCCGCATTTTCGCCCAGGACGGCTATAAAACAGCGCCTTTTAAATCCCAGAACATGGCTCTTAACTCCTTTATTACAGAAGACGGCCTGGAAATGGGCCGGGCACAGGTGGTCCAGGCAGAGGCGGCAGGAGTAAAGCCTTCTGCGGATATGAACCCTATTTTGCTCAAACCCACTACCGATGTGGGTTCCCAGGTGATCGTAAACGGTGTTTCCATCGGAAATATGCGGGCAAAAGACTATTTTGCCTACAAAAAGCAGCTGATCCCACAGATCATGGAAGCATACAAACGTCTGGACGAAGCCTATGACGTGATCGTCATTGAAGGCGCAGGAAGTCCGGCAGAGATCAACTTAAAATCCGATGACATTGTAAACATGGGACTGGCTGCCATGGTAGATGCGCCGGTGCTCCTTGCCGGGGATATTGACCGGGGCGGGGTTTTCGCCCAGCTGTACGGGACAGTAGAGCTTTTGGAGCCTGAAGAACGGAATCGCATAAAGGGACTTATCATCAATAAATTCCGGGGAGATAAGTCGATCCTGGAGCCGGGACTTCGCCAGTTAGAAGATCTTTGTAAGATACCGGTGGCAGGCGTTGTCCCCTATATGAATGTAGATATCGAAGATGAGGACAGCTTAAGCAGCAAACTGGGAAATACAAGACAGAAGGGCTGCATCGACATTGCGGTGATCCGTTTTCCAAAAATTTCCAACTTTACAGATATGGATGTATTTGAGCGTATGGATGAGGTCTCCATCCGTTATGTCTCAAAGCCTTCTGAATTAAAAACGCCAGACATGGTGATCCTTCCGGGAACGAAAAATACCATTGATGATTTATTGTGGATGCGCCAGAACGGCCTGGAAGCAGCGATCCTTAAGCTGGCAGCCCGCCAGGTTCCTGTATGGGGAATTTGCGGCGGTTTCCAGATGATGGGAGAATGGCTGGTGGACGAACATGCCATTGAGTCATCCCATAAAGGAAAGATCCATGGAATGGGCCTCTTCCCGGTAGAAACAGAATTTGAAGAAGAAAAAGTACGCACCCAGACAGAAGGCCGATTCGGGGAACTTTACGGCTGTTTCAGGGAACTTTCCGGAAAGAGATTAACTGGTTATGAGATCCATATGGGCCGTACAAAGAGCAGGGAAAAGGAACAGCCGCTCTGTCTGTTAAATGCAGGAGAGAATACCGGAGTAAGGGAAGTTAAAGGCATCCCCTGCGGCTGGAACAGGAAAAACCTTTATGGTTCCTATGTCCACGGTATATTTGACGCTCCTGGTATCTGTGAGACCATAGCAGCTGCCCTTGCAGCCAGAAAGGGCATTACCCTGGAAATGGCAGGGCAGATGGATTACATAGCATATAAGGAAGAACAGTATGATAAACTGGCAGAAATATTGCGGGAGAGTCTGGATATGGAAAAGATATATGAGATCATGGGGCTGGAAGAGAAGGTGCATATAGAACAGGTGCTTCCGGCGGATATAGAACACAGAAGCTTTGAGATCATCGGGGAAGAATTAAAAGCAATGGGAAAGGAACTGGAACCGGAACAGGCACCGGTGATCATGCGTGCTATCCACACAACAGCGGATTTTGATTATGCAGATCATCTGAAATTTTCCGAAAATGCTGTAGAAAAGGCAAGAGAAGCCATTAAAAAGGGAGCAGTGATCATTACTGATACGAAAATGGGCTGGTCCGGCGTAAATAAAAAGCGGCTGGAAAGCTACGGAGGAGAAGCTTTATGCTTTATGGCAGATGAAGATGTGGCAGCAGAGGCAAAGAAAAACGGCAGCACAAGAGCGGTTGCAAGTATGGATAAGGCAGCCAATCTGTTTGGAGACGGAACAAGACCCTGTATCTTTGCCATTGGAAATGCCCCAACGGCCCTGATCCGCCTGTATGAGCTGATCCAGGAGAGAAAAATAAAACCGGCCCTGATCATCGGTGCGCCGGTAGGCTTTGTGAATGTGATCCAGTCCAAAGAACTGATCCTTTCATTGAAAGACACGCCTTACATCGTGGCAGAAGGAAGAAAAGGTGGAAGCAACGTAGCAGCGGCAATCTGCAACGCTTTGCTATATGGGATAAAATAAAAAGGGGACAAAATACATGAAACTATATCGTATTATCCTTGTAGATGATGAGGAAGAGGTAAGAAAAAGTATTATCCGCAAGATCAAATGGGAGGAAAATGGATTTTTAGTAGCAGGGGATGCGGAAAACGGGGAAGATGCCTTAGAAAAGATTGAAGCTTTGGAGCCTGACCTGATCTTAACCGACATTCGCATGCCTTATATGGACGGACTGACACTGGCAGAGCGTGTGCGCCAGAAATACCCGTCTATGAAGATCGTCATTTTTTCCGGTTATGATGATTTTGAATATGCTAAGCAGGCAATTAAATTAAATGTTACAGAATACATACTAAAGCCGGTAAACGTAGAAGAGCTGACTGCCATTTTAAAGAAGATCAAGGCAAATCTGGACCAGGAGATCGAGCAGAAGCGAAATGTAAGTTTGTTGCGTGAAAATTATATAAAAAGCCTGCCGATCCTTCGTGAGCAGTTTTTAAATGAGCTGGTAAATGCCCCGGTTGCTTCTGAGACCGTTGAAACACGTTTAAAAGAATACGGCATTCCTCTTTCAGGTGCACAGAAATGGATCGCAGCAGCGGTAGGCATTGACCGGCCGGAAGAAGAGGGCGAAGGGGAACTGGCGATCCACCGTGAACAGGACCTGATCCCTATTTCTGTCATGCAGATCCTGGAAGAAAAGCTGGGAAATTACTGTCGTTTTTCTATTTTTAACTCTACCGGAAGCAGTGATGCACAGATCGGTGTGATCGCAGCTATTGACGAGGAAAATTCCCAGTCCGGACTGACTGCTGTATTAGGAGATATCTGCAAAGAGACCAGAAAGATCCTTGCAGTTCCCATCACCATTGGTATCGGTCACAGCACACAGGACTTGGGAATGATCTGTGAGTCTTATAAAGATGCGGTAAATGCCTTAGGCTATAAGGCCATCGTAGGAGCCGGAAATACCATTTACATTAACGATGTGGAGCCGGTAAGCAGGGGAAAACTGCAGTTTGACAGCAAAGACGAGGCAGAGCTGGTAGGTGCTGTAAAATTCGGCCCTCAGGAAAAGATCGAAGAAGTGGTACATAAAATTGCCGACAAGATCAGTGATGCAAAAGTCCATCAGCGTCAGTGCCAGACCTATATGTTAAGTGTATTAAACTGTATGATCCAGCTGGTGCAGATGTATGATCTGGATATGGAGACCATTTTCCAGGGAGAGTCTGACTTAAATGAGGCCTTTGTCCTGATCTCCAGCACCCAGAAAAAGGAAGATTTTGTAAAATGGCTTCTCCAGGCGGCCACAGCAGTAAACCAGTCTGTAAATACAGAGCGTGATAATACCACAAAACAGGTGATCCAGGAAGCCAGACAGTATATTATGGACAATTATCAGGATGCGGATCTGTCTGTGGAGAAGATCTGCCGCCACCTGCATATGAGCCCGGCTTATTTCTCCACCATGTTTAAGAAAGAAACAGGAAAGACCTATGTGGCTTATCTGACGGAAGTGCGGTTAGACAAAGCTGTGGAGCTTTTAAATAAAACGGATGACAAGACCTATGTGATCGCGGCAAAAGTAGGATATCAGGAGCAGAATTATTTCAGCTATGTGTTTAAGAAACGTTTTGGTATCTCACCTACAAAATTCAGAGGAGCAAAATAATGTTTTTGAGACAGCGAAAACACCGGCTTCAAAATGCCAGTATCCGTTCTATTATCTTTATGTATTTCACCATCACTGCTCTGGCAGCCAGCGTTTTTATCGGAGTGTCCCTTTACGGACGGCTGTCAGGGCAGATGTCCTCTGCCCTTCAGGAGGAAAATCACATTCTTATCAATCAGTTAGGCCGGACCATGGACTCCTACCTGCGTCTGGTAATGAAACTTTCAGACTCCCTGTATTACGGCGTGATCAAAAATGCCGATCTCTCAGATGGTTCTATTAACGGGGAGATCACCCTTCTTTATGATAACAATAAAGATAATGTAGAAAATATCGCCCTGTTTTCCAAAGAAGGAGAACTGCTTGAGTCTGTTCCTGCAGCAAGATTAAAAAATAATGCCCAGGTGGCAGATCAGGATTGGTTTACGGCGGCATTGGAAAAAACAGAAAATCTTCATTTTTCCATGCCTCATGTACAGCATATTTTTGATACAGGAGACAGCCAGTACCGCTGGGTGGTATCTGTGGCAAGAGCAGTAGAGATCACAGACGGTCCTTATACAGATCAGGGCGTTTTGCTCATTGATCTGCGCTATAACAGTCTGGAACAGCTGTTTGACGGAATGAACCTGGCAAAAGGAGGCTATGTTTATCTTACAGACAGCAACGGGGACCTGATCTATCACCCGAACGGCCAGCTGATCAGCTCCGGACTTGCAATGGAAAATAATGATAACACAGCCATTTTAAGGGATGGAAATTATCAGGAGCAATGGCAGGGACAGACCCGGGTAGTATCTATAAAAACAGTAGGTTATACAGGCTGGAAGATCGTAGGTGTCATGCCTCTTGACACAGTATCTTTAAACGCTATTAAGACACGTATTTTGATCGTGTTCATTATTGCACTGGTGTTGTTTATTCTGACCATCATCAACTCCTATATTTCTTCCCGTATTACAGACCCCATTAAGGAATTGGAAAAATCTGTCAATCAGATCGAAGAAGGAAATCTGGAAACAGAAGTTTATACAGGTGGATCTTACGAGATCCAGCATTTGGGAAAATCCATCCAGAACATGGCAAGGCAGATCAAACGTCTTATGGATGATATTGTGGCAGAACATGAGTCCAAGCGAAAAAGCGAGTTTGATACGTTACAGTCCCAGATCAATCCCCATTTCCTCTACAATACACTGGATATCATCGTATGGATGATCGAAAATGAAAAGCAGTCAGAGGCGGTGAAAGCAGTAACGGCGCTGGCACGTTTCTTCCGCATCAGTTTAAGTAAAGGAAAAAGTATTATCCCGGTGCGGGACGAATTGGAACATGTGCGAAACTACCTGATGATCCAGCATATGCGCTATAAAAATAAATTCTCTTATTCTATTGAGGCAGAGGACGAGGTATTAGGACTTGCCAGTCTGAAGCTTATTTTACAGCCTATGGTGGAAAATGCCATTTATCATGGAATGGAATTTATGGATGGTGACGGCGAGATCAAAATACGGGCATGGAAAGAGAACAACGATCTGTATTTAAGCGTAGAGGACAATGGACTTGGCATGACCGAAGAACAGGTAGAGCGCCTGTTTACAGATACCAGCCATGTCCCTTCCAGGCGGGGTTCCGGCATTGGCGTAAAGAACGTAAATGAGAGGATCCATCTGTATTTTGGAAAAGACTATGGTATTTCCATAAATTCAGAACCGGATGAAGGAACGACAGTGCTGATGCATCTGCCGGCTGTTTCATATGAAGAAATAGCAAAAGAAGAAGCATTAAAAGAGCAAAATGCAAAGAAGGAGGAGAAACATGCCTAGAAGAGAAAAAATGCTTTTATGCGCAGGGGCTGTGTTTCTGGTCCTTCTGTTTCTGATGTCTTCTACAGATCTGATCATAAAAGAACGGGCTGTACAGATCGACTCCATTTCTGTGATCGTAAGCGAAGACACGGACGATTATTATCAGAATTTCAGAAAAGGAATGGAAAAGGCAGCTACGGATCTGCGAAGTGATGTAAGGCTGATCACTCTTTATGACCGAAAAGATCAGGATCAGCAGGTGGAACTGACCACCAGGGAGATCCGGGACGGGGCAGGTGCTGTGGTGATCGAACCGGCAGAGGAAAAGGCGGCGGTTATGGCGTTAGAAAGTTTAAATCCAGGATGCCCGGTGATTTTTGTAAGCGCGTCTTCCCCCAGTGATTTTGTGACAGACTCTATTCTCATTGATTATTTTGAAGCCGGAAGAATATTGGGAGAAAAAGCAGCAGAAAAGAACCTTCCAGGTGAAAAAGTGTGTTTGTTTGCCCAGGGAATGGCTTATAACGGCGTACAGGACGCCTACGAAGGGGTCTGCTCTGTTTTAAATGACCAGGGGATCTCTTATGAGTTATATGTAGATAAAGAAGGAAAGGCTTTTCGCAAGGTGATCGAAAATACAGTCTATCCGGGGACCGGTCCGGTAGAAGTGGTGGCTTTGGATGTGCAGTCTTTGGACCGGACAGCTTCTATCTTAAATGAAAGCTCTGTTTACAAGGATCATGTATCTGCCCTTTATGGCATTGGTTCTACTACGGGGATCTTAAATCTCCTGGATCAGGGTATTATTGACGGACTTGTGACCTATGACCAGTTCAGCCAGGGATATTTAAGCATAAAAAAAGCAGTGGAAGCCATTCATGGAAGCAGACAAAAGCAGGAGACTTTATTAGATCCGGTCTATCTGGATCAGCAGGAACTGGCTTCCGGTGCATATGAGAAAATGCTCTATCCTATGGAATAGGGGGAAATGATAATGAAGAAAACA
>ENA-ORRO01002579-ORRO01002579.1-human-gut-metagenome-genome-assembly--contig:-NODE-2579-length-11271-cov-9.936787_pt1 | contig 11271 bp, 7 predicted proteins | sample MGYA00242176_ERZ509136 | MGnify/ENA primary metagenome ERZ509136 (study PRJEB26280, sample SAMEA2338644) | human gut metagenome | biome: human gut; feature: human-associated habitat; material: faeces... | reverse complement strand
TGAACGGCAGAATGCCGTACGACGGCTCTGCCGCCGTGGATGCCCACGTCTTGCCGAACAGGAACGGGACGAGCCCGATCTGCCGGATGGCGGGGATGCCGGAGACGATCAGGTACACGCTGATGAGCAGCACGCACCCGACGGTGATGAGGCCAAGGAGCAAGAACACGCCGTGCACGACCGTCTCCAGAGCTTGAGATTTCTTTTTCATATCCAGCACCTCTGTATATACCAAAGGCGGCCGGAAGAACCAGCCGCCTTGCGCTTACCTGTGACTCAGGCCACCGGGACTGCGCCCGCCGCGGAGATGATGGACGCGGCATCCGCAGAGATCGCGAAGTCGAAGAACTTCTGCGCGGTGTCGCTCAGGGCAGTGCCCTCCTTCGTCACGAGGACGAACGGACGCTGGACGAGGTACGTGCCGTCCTTGACGGTCGCCTCCGTCGGGGCAACACCGTTGACGGTCAGCGCCTTGACGCTGTCCTTGATGGCAGCCAGAGAGGCATAGCCGATCGCGTTCGGGTTCTGGGACACGGTGGTGATGACATCGCCCGTGGAAGTCAGCTCCTGACGGTACTGGCAGGCGTCCTTGGTCTCGGTGATGGACTCGAAGCCGTCACGCGTACCGCTGCCGGCCTCGCGGCCGATGAGGACGATCTCGGCATCCTCGCCGCCGACATCCTTCCAGTTGGTGATCTCGCCGGTGTAGATCTTGGCGATGGTGTCAATGTCGAGATCGGAGACAGGGTTCTCGGGGTTCACGACAATGGCGATGCCGTCGAGCGCGACGACGGTCTCAACAAGGCCGGAGGCCTTTTCGTCATCCTTGAGCGCACGGCTCGAAAGGCCGATGTCGCAGCGGCCTTCGCTAACAGCCTGAATGCCGGAGCCCGAGCCGGTGGGGTTATAGGTGAACTTCACGTCCTTGTTCATGGCCATGAAGGATTCGCCAAGAGAGTTGATAACCTTTTCCATCGAGGTGGAGCCGTCGGTCGAGACGGTGCCGGAGAGGGTCGTTTCGGTGTTGCTGCCGTCAGTGTTGGTGTCGGCGCTGTTGTCGTTCTTGCTGCCGCAGGCGGTCAGCAGGCTCAGCGCCATGACAGCGGTCAGCGCAAGAGTGAGAAACTTTTTCATTTGAAATACTTCCTTTCCATTTTTCCAAGATGTTGTTCCTTGCTACATTTGCCATCATAAAGGCAGGTTGTAAAATCAGAAAGTCGCCTTTTGTAAAATCGCAGTAAAAGAGAAAAAGGACGTTTTCCGTCGGAAAACGTCCTTTTTGAAGGTCAAATATCGTGTTATTCGGTGCGCAGCGCTTCGACAGGGTCCTTGCGCGCGGCGATGCCGGAGGGGATCAGGCCCGCGATAAACGTGAGCGCCATGCTGATGACCACGAGCGCCGCGCCGCCCGCCACCGGCAAGATAGCGTTCAGGCTCTCGATACCCGTCAAGTGGTGCACGACGAGGTTGATGGGGATGATCAGCAATAGCGTGATGCCGATGCCGATGGCACCGGAGCAGAAGCCCTCGATGAGCGTCTCCGCGTTGAACACGCGCGAGATGTCGCGCTTGCTCGCGCCGATGGCGCGCAGAATGCCGATCTCCTTCGTGCGCTCGAGGACCGAGATATACGTGATGATGCCGATCATAATGCTCGACACGACGAGCGAGATCGCGACGAATGCGATAAGCACATAGCTGATGGCGTTGATGATCGTTGTGACCGAGCTCATCAGAAGCGCCACATAGTCGGTGTAATCGATCTGGTCGTCTTCAGAAACGCTGCTGTTATACTGCTCGATCGCATCGGCGATGGCGTCCTTGTCGGCAAAGGTCGAGGCGTAGATGTTGATGGTCTTGGGACTTGCGAGGTCGACGTCGCCAAGCAGCTTCAAATTGTCCTCATACGTGCCGTTCGAGACCGTCGCAGGCATGTAGTTATCATAAAGCCAGTTGTACTGCTCGCTCGTCAGCGGCGTGACAGCGGGCGATTTTTCGAGCGCCAGATCGAGCGCCATGGCGAGCTGATCGCTTGTCATGTTAGATAGCCGCGCCTGCACGCCCGCGGCGTACTGCTCTGTCACCTGCTCGCGGATAGACTGCTCCACGTAGCCGAAAAGCGTCTCGTCGTCCATCTGCGCGATATAGGACTTGACGGTCGCCTCGTCCACGCTCATCTGCTGGGCGTAGGTCGAAATGACCATCTGCTCGATGCTCGCGCGGTCGAGCGAGCCCATCTGCTGGTCCACGATGGCGGAGAGATACTCTTCGCTCGGCACGCTCATCATCGCGGTGTAGGCTGCGGCACGCTCGGTGACGGAAAGGCCCTCGAGATAGTCGGTCACGTCCGCTTCCTTCTGCTCGTCGCTCACGGAGTAGTCATCGGTCAGGAACGGCAGGCCGAGGATAACGTCGGTATCGGGGTCTTCTTTCTGCTTCTGCAAAATCTCGGTCTGTCCCGCCTTTTCGACGAGGTAGTCCGTCAGCGCGGACGTATAGCCGATCGCGCCGGAGAGCATGGAGGACACTGCGTTCTCGTTCGGGCGCAGGATGCCGACGATCTTCACGCGCGTGCCGACATCGTCGGAGTTATAGAGGAAGTCGAGCCCCGTGTCCGTCGTGCTGACGTCGGTATATGTGCCGCTTGCGGAATCGTACTGGTAGCGCTCGGCGGGCAGGACGATCTTGAAGCTCATATTGCACAGGTCTTCATAGCTCCAGCTCTGGATGTCCTTGCTGTCGAATTCCGAGCCGTCGAGCATGTGCTGCATCGACTCCACGACCTCGTCCTGTGCGCTCAGGCCCAGCGAATAGATGACAAGGTCGGAAATTTCATTGTCCTTGTTGACGATGAGCATGACCTCGTCATAATTCTGCGGCCAGGAGCCGTAAATGAGGTCATACTGCTCGTGCAGGAGGCCGCCCACGAGCTCGCCGCTCTCACTATCCTGCGGCGGGAGCATCTGCTCCCAGGTCTCCATCGCGGAGTAGGCCGAGCCGAAGCGCTCGAAATAGCTGCTGTAATCGCCGCCGTAGAGCTCGCTCATGCAGGTCTGCAAAAGCTCCGTCACGTCGGACTTGAAGACCTTGCCGTCGGTGTCTTTGGCATAGATGCTCATGCCGAGGTCGTAGTCATAGGAAATGGAGCTGATATGCTGCGAAAGCTCGTTGTCGCCCTCCAGATAGGTCTTGAAGTCCTTCAAATTGTTCGTCTGCGTCTCCGCCGAGGCAAACGAGCTCATCATGTCGTACATAATGTTGTTGGAGTAGACGGCGTCGAGGTCATGCTGCTCCCCGTCACCCTCGTCCTGCGCATGGACGCCCATCATCGAACTGACCATGCTGGACATGTCCATGCTCTCAGCCTCGATGGTCAAGGGATAGCTCGATAGCGTATCTTCCTGCACGCGGTCGATATAGGTCTGGATACCATTGCTCAGCGACAGAATGAGCGCGATGCCGATAATACCGATGCTGCCGGCGAAGGCCGTCAAAAATGTCCGTCCCTTTTTCGTCATCAGGTTGTTGAGCGAGAGCGACAGCGCCGTGCCAAAGCCCATCGATGGCTTTTTCTCCTTTCCCTGCGCCGCGGGCTTTTCCGTTCCGCCGGCATAGGGCGCGCTGTCGTCCACGATCTCGCCGTCCTTTAAGCGCACAATGCGGCTCGCGTAGGTCTCGGCAAGCTCGGGGTTGTGCGTCACCATGATGATGAGGCGGTCTTTGGAGATCTCTTTCAAGATCTCCATCACCTGCACGCTCGTCTCGCTGTCGAGCGCGCCGGTCGGCTCATCGGCAAGCAGAATGTCCGGGTCGTTGACAAGCGCTCGCGCGATGGCAACGCGCTGCATCTGGCCGCCGGACATCTGGTTCGGCTTTTTGTCGAGCTGGTCGCCAAGGCCCACGCTCTCAAGCGCCTTTTTCGCGCGCTCGCGGCGCTCTGACTTGCTCACACCCGAGAGCGTGAGCGCCAGTTCCACGTTGCTCAGCACCGTCTGGTGCGGAATGAGGTTATAGCTCTGGAAGACAAAGCCGATGGAGTGGTTGCGGTAGCTGTCCCAGTCAGCGTCGGAAAAGTCCTTCGTCGACTTGCCATTGATGACAAGGTCGCCGCTCGTGTACTGATCCAACCCGCCGATAATGTTCAAAAGCGTCGTCTTACCGCAGCCCGAATGGCCGAGGATAGCGACAAACTCGCTCTCACGGAACTGTAAGCTCACGCCCCGCAGCGCATGGACGGTAGTATCGCCCGCCTGATAATCCTTGACGATCTGTTGCAGCTTCAGCATAGTCTGCCTTCTTTCTGAGGAAATGAATGAATAAGAATTCCAGAGTAGGATACCATTTTGACCTTTTACCGTCAACCGGCGCGGTCGAGAGTTCACCGAAAGTTCATCTTTGTTTACTACTTGATAAAAGGAGCGCCGCGGCGTCGCCGCAGCGCTCCCTGATCTTCTTTTAAGCGAACATAGTGCTCATCTGCCGCTCGATCTCATAGCGCAGCACTTCTGCGCCCGAGGCGTCGTATCCGACAAAATACACCCGATCCCATCCATAGTCGCCATAGTTGGCCTCTGTCGCCACTCCGCCAGTGAGGAAATACCGATAATCGCCGTCTTCAATCAACTCAGCGGCGAATGCTTCACGTTTCTCAAAGGTGTAGTCCCCGTTTTCATCTTGTGAAACCGCGCGGTATCGCTCGATCACGGCGCTATCGACCGCGGCATCGTCGACGCGTCCCCAGTAAAAGATATCCCTTACGACGCCGTTGCGCGCCATATCCCACCAGCCCGCGTGAATGCTCTCACCGTCTGAGCAGTCAAGCGGCACACCGAAATCGTCCTGCCAGCCAAGCAAGGTGTAGAAATGGCTCGCGCCGCAATAGGTCACATTCTCGCTGGCCATCAGCGTGACGCGCAGCGTCTTATAGATGTTCTCGGCGGGAAGGGATGTAATCTCGTGCGTCTTTTCATATACGCCGTAGCGCTGTTCGCCGTCGCGCAGAGCCATGGCGCGCGTCAGGTGTCCGCCGCCGAGCATATTGCAGATGAGCAGCGCGCAGAGCATGATGACAACGCTCTTGACCGCGCGGCGCGCCCTCGTCGGCCGCTTTTCGATCTTCTGCTTTTTCATGGCTGCGTTCCCCCTTCCGGAAGCTCGATCCTCGTCTCGATGCGCTCGCCGAAGCGGTCGTAGACGAATGTCACATAAGTATCGCCCTCTTCAAGCGGCACGGTATGCTGGCCATAGTGCACATACAAGCTGCCGCTGCTGCTCCGGCAGCTTGAATACCAGCCCGGATACCGTCCTGTATCCTCATAGTCGTACATCGTCTCGCCGCGTTCACTTTGCAGCGACATTGTCTCGATCAAACGCTCATAGACCTTTCGCCCCGGAATGCGGTCATAGCTGCTCACCCAGAGCACCGCCTGCCGCTCTCCCTCGCGCACACCGTATTCGATGCGGTTCAGCTGCACGATATCGTCCCCGACGAGGATGCGCTCGTGCAGGTCTGCCGCGCCGTCGAGCTCTTCCCATGAAATACTGTTCACCGCCGGACTCACGCGCTCGCGGATGCTCTCGTACACGCCGCTGAGCATCGGCAGCATGAAAAAGCCCTGCACACAGGCGACGATCGTGACGAAAATCGCGATACGCTGCACGATAACGAGCCAGAAGTGGCGGTACTGCTCGCGCAGGGCCCTGCCCGTCTCCTCCGGATCGCCCATCAGCTCCACAGCGCGCGCAGCGGCATCCTCCTCCGTGTAGCCGTGCTCGACCAGCGCTTCGGCGTGGTCTTCGATGTGACCGGCGAGCTCATTTCTCAGATCGTTTGCTTCATCGCTCGTCAGCCGGCCGACCTGTGCGAGCACGCGATCGCAATATTCCTTTCTGTCCATAGCCTCACCCTTTTTTACGCAAAGTGCAGCACGGCGTTCACCGCGCCGCTGTACTCCTGCCAGGCTTTCTCCTCTTCTGTGAGCGCGGCACGGCCGGCGCGCGTCAGGTGATAATACTTGCGCACGCGGCCGGTGGGCGCTGCCTTTTCATAGGCTTCCACATACCCCTCGCGCTCCATTCCGTGCAGCACGGGGTAGAGCGTGCCCTCTTTCATCTCGAAGACATTGCTCGAACGGCGCGCCAGCTCTAAAATGATCTGGTAGCCGTACATGTCCTCGGTCGAGAGGAGCTTGAGCAGCAAAAGCTGCGTGTGGTCAATGCTCTTTTTCTTCATGTTGCACCTCCGATGATACATAGAGTATCTATGCTTGTAGTATACATAGAGTTACGAGGTATGTCAAGCCAAAAATATTTGTAAATTTTTGTTCATTTTCTTAACAGACCCTAAACTTTACTTCTTGTCCTTTTGCGGCATACAATTATAATAACAATCTAAAAATCCGGCGGGACTCTTTTACCGCCAAATCGCATCGACATGAAAAGAGAGGTTCCCCATGAAAACGTATCAAGCAGGCATCGACGTAGGCTCCACCACGGTCAAGCTCGTCGTGCTGGATGAAAACGGACAAATGATCTTCGGGCAGTACCAGCGCCATCTGTCCCACACACAGCGCGCACTGTCCGACTTACTCAAGCAGGCGCGCGCAGCGCTCGGTGAGTGCGCGCTCGAATTGCGCGCCACCGGCTCCGGCGCGATCAACCTTGCCAAGGCGCTCGGCATCCCCTTTGTGCAGGAGGTCGTCGCCGTCGCGCAGGCGCTCGAGCGCGTCGCGCCGCAGGTGGATGTCGCCATCGAACTCGGCGGCGAGGATGCCAAGATCATCTACTTCAAAGGCGGGCTCGAAGAGCGCATGAACGGCGTCTGCGCCGGCGGCACCGGCTCGTTTATCGACCAGATGGCCGCTCTGCTGCAGACCGATGCCTCGGGTCTCGACCGCGAGGCCGCGCACTATCAGCAGATCTACCCCATCGCCGCGCGCTGCGGCGTGTTCGCCAAGACGGACATTCAGCCCCTCATCAACGAGGGCGCGACGAAGGCCGACCTCGCCGCCTCGATCTTCCAGGCGGTCGTCAACCAGACCATTTCGGGCCTTGCCTGCGGCAAGCCCATCCGCGGCCATGTCGCGTTCTTAGGTGGGCCGCTGCACTTCCTCCCCCAACTCAAGGCCGCGTTTATCCGCACGCTGAAGCTGACGGATGAGACGACCATCGACCCCGAAAATTCTCATCTCTTCGCCGCCACCGGCGCGGCCATCGACGAAACGCCCGCCGAGGCGCAGCCGCTCAGCGCGCTCATCAAGCGTCTCGACAGCGGCGTGCAGATGGATTTTGAATTAAAGCGCCTGCCGGTGCTCTTTGAAGACGAAGCCGACCTCGAGACCTTCCGCACCCGTCACCATACGGCGGTCGTGCCGCGCGGCGATCTTGCAACGTATAATGGCGACTGCTTTCTCGGCTTCGACGCGGGCTCGACGACGACAAAGCTCGCGTTAGTTGGCGAAAAGGGCGAGCTTTTGTACTCGTTCTACGCCAACAATCAGGGCAATCCCATCAAGACTGCCATGCAGGCCATACATACGCTGCGTGAAGCGCTCCCCGCGGGCGCGCATATTGCGCGCTCCTGCTCCACGGGCTACGGCGAAACGCTGCTCAAATCCGCGTTCTCGCTCGACGAGGGCGAAGTCGAGACCATCGCCCACTGCACCGCCGCGTCGTTCTTCGACCCGAAGGTCGACTGCGTGCTGGATATCGGCGGGCAGGACATGAAGTGCATCAAGCTCAAGGACGGCGCGGTCGACACGGTGCTTCTGAACGAGGCCTGCTCGTCCGGCTGCGGCTCGTTCCTCGAGAATTTCGCCAACTCTCTTGGCATGACAGCGCAGGAATTCGCGCACGAAGCACTCTTTGCCAAGGCCCCTGTCGACCTCGGCACGCGCTGCACGGTGTTTATGAACTCCAACGTCAAACAGGCGCAGAAGGAGGGCGCAAGCGTCTCCGATATCTCCGCCGGCCTTGCCTACTCCGTCATCAAGAACGCTCTTTATAAGGTCATCAAGCTCTCCGACGCGAGCGAGCTCGGCTCGCACGTCGTCGTACAGGGCGGCACATTCTTCAACGAGGCCGTGCTGCGCGCGTTTGAGCGCATCTCCGGCGCGCAGGTCACGTGTCCCGACATCGCGGGCATCATGGGCGCGTTCGGCGCGGCACTGCTCGCGCGCGACCGCTACCACGGGCAGCAGAGCACAATGCTCCCGCTTGAGGAGATCGAGCAGCTCACGTACAAGACCTCTGCCGCGCGCTGCCAGGGCTGCCAGAACCACTGCATGCTCACGGTCAGCGTCTTCCCCGGCGGCCGCCGCCATGTGAGCGGCAACCGCTGCGAAAAAGCCCTGCGCGGCGAAAGCGCTGCCAAACCCGGCGAAAATATCTTCGCCTACAAGCGTGAGCGCATGTTCGCCTATCCCCCGCTCGAGCCGGAAAATGCGCCGCGCGGCGAGATCGGCATCCCGCGCGTGCTGAACATGTACGAAAACTATCCGTTCTGGGCGACGTTCTTCCGCGGCCTCGGCTTCCGCATCATCCTCTCCCCGTTCTCCACGCGCGCGATCTACGAGCTGGGCATGGAGAGCATTCCGTCGGAATCTGAGTGCTATCCTGCCAAGCTCGCCCACGGTCACGCCCAGTGGCTTATCGACCACGGCGTCAAGACCATCTTCCACCCCTGCGTGTTCTACGAACATCAGGAAGTGCCGGGCGCGCAGAACCACTTCAACTGCCCGATCGTCGTCTCGTATCCTGAGAATATTAAGAACAACGTCGAAGCCGTGACCGATGGCTCTGTGCGTTATCTCCATCCTTTCCTCGCTTTTACAAATGAGAAGGTCGCCTCCGACCGTCTCGTCCAGTTCTGTAAGGAAGTATGGAACATTCCCGAAAAGGAAACGCGCCATGCCGCCCACCTTGCGTGGGAAGAGCAGCGCAGGGCCAAGGCCGACGTCCGCGCCGCGGGCGCGAAGGCACTCGCCGACATGGAGAAAAACGGCGGCAGCGGCATTGTGCTCGCCGGACGTCCCTACCACGTCGACCCCGAGATCAACCACGGCATCCCCGAGCTCATCGCGGCCTACGGCCTGACGGTGCTGACCGAGGATTGCCTGCCCATCGACTTTGTCCCCAAGCGCCCCGTGCGTGTGAATGACCAGTGGGTCTATCACTCCCGCCTCTACACCGCGGCGGAATTCGTCTGCGGGCGCGACGATCTTGAGCTCATTCAGCTCAACTCGTTCGGCTGCGGTCTCGACGCCGTCACGACCGACGAGGTCTGCGAGCTTTTGGAGCAGGGCGGCAAGCTCTACACCTGCCTCAAGATTGACGAGGTCAACAACCTCGGCGCAGTGCGCATCCGCATCCGCTCGCTGCTCGCCGCCGTCGCCATGCGGCGCGAGCGCGGGATCCATTCGACCTCTCACGTACAGCCGTTCGAGCGCGTCTACTACACCAAGGAGATGCAGAAGCAGCACTACACCATCCTCGCCCCCCAGATGAGTCCCATCCATTTTGACATTCTCGAGCCTATCTTCCGCCACCACGGCTATAATTTTGAGGTGCTGCAAAACGACGACCGCGCCGCCATCGACGCGGGCCTCAAGTACGTCAACAACGACGCTTGCTATCCCTCGATCACGGCGGTCGGCCAGCTGATGGAGGCCGTGACCTCCGGCCGGTACGACACCGACCACCTCGCCCTCATCATGTCGCAGACCGGCGGCTGCTGCCGCGCGAGCAATTACATCGCCTTCATCCGCCGCGCGCTCAAAAAAGCGGGCCTTGAACACATCCCTGTCATCTCGCTCAACGCCAACGGCATGGAGACGAACGAGGGCTTCCGCATCTCGCCGTCACTGCTGTTGGACGCCGCACACGGTATCGTGCTTGGTGACCTGCTGATGCGCTGCCTGTACCGCGTGCGCCCGTATGAGCTCGAAAAAGGCAGCGCGAACGCGCTGCACCGCAAGTGGCGCGACATCTGCATCGACTCGCTCACGAGCGAGCATCCCAAGTACCGCTACGCCCAGCTCTGCCGCGGCATTGTCGAGGATTTCGACGCGCTGCCCATCGACGAAACGCTCAAAAAGCCGCGCGTCGGCGTCGTCGGCGAAATCCTCGTCAAATACATGCCACTTGCCAACAACCATGTTGTCGACCTTTTGGAACGCGAGGGCGCAGAGGCGGTCGTTCCCGATCTTCTCGATTTCTTTGCCGCCACGATCTATGAGCAGGACTTCAAGCACACCCACCTTGGAAAGGGGTGGACTGCTTCGGCCAGCGCCAAGCTCGGCATTCCGGCACTTCAGCGCATGCGCCGCCCCGCGATCGAAGCGCTGAAGGCCAGCAAGCGCTTTGATCCCCCCATGGCCATCAACCATGTGGCGGAGCTTGCCAAGCCCTTCCTTTCAATCGGCAACCAGTACGGCGAGGGCTGGTTCCTCGCCGGTGAGATGGCAGAGCTCATCACCTCCGGCACGCCGAACATCGTGTGCATCCAGCCGTTTGCGTGCCTGCCGAACCATGTGGTCGGCAAGGGCGTCATCAAGGCGCTGCGCGCGGCCTATCCCGGCGCGAACATTGTCGCTGTCGACTATGACCCCGGCGCGAGCGAAGTGAACCAGCTCAACCGCATCAAGCTGATGCTCACCGCGGCGCAGCGCGCGCTGCACGCGCAGGTGGCCACCCCGAAAAAGCCGCAGCCTCCCGAGGCTCCGTCCATCAGCCTGCCGCACCCCAAGGTCGCAATGCTCTGAGCGCAGAAAGCGGCAGAAATTGAAAAATAGGCTTGCTTTCCGCACCTTTCTATGGTATTATGAGTACCTGTGAATATAGCGTGATCACACGTTCAACAATTTGGAGGTTTTCACCATGACTTTATTCGTTACGATTCTTCAGCTTCTCTGCGGTCTCATCGTCATCGGCATCGTCCTGTTCCAGAGCGGCAAGTCCGCCGGCTTAAGCGGTGCAATCGGCGGCGTGGCCGATTCCTTCATGGCCAAGAACAAGGCCAAGAGCACGGATGCCCGTCTTGCGCGTGCCACCAAGTGGGTCGGCGCTGCGTTCATCGTCCTGACGCTCGTGCTGAATATGCTGTAAGAGCAAACGAATCCATAATGAAGAAGAGCGGAAGCAAATGCTTCCGCTCTTCTTTTTTTGCATTTGGGAATCCTGCTGCAAACAGCGGGAATTGATACAATCGGCAAGTCACTCGGTCCCGTCAAGATTTATGCGCAAAATTATTTGCAGGCTCGGCTGAGTGAAGTC
>ENA-ORRO01002578-ORRO01002578.1-human-gut-metagenome-genome-assembly--contig:-NODE-2578-length-11274-cov-25.147339_pt1 | contig 11274 bp, 9 predicted proteins | sample MGYA00242176_ERZ509136 | MGnify/ENA primary metagenome ERZ509136 (study PRJEB26280, sample SAMEA2338644) | human gut metagenome | biome: human gut; feature: human-associated habitat; material: faeces... | reverse complement strand
ACGCCGCCGACTTCCGTCACGCCCGTGCAGTCATATTTTATTGACGGAGATATCCCCTGTTCGAGCGCGGCAGCGGCGACGGCAGGTTTGAACACGGAGCCTACCGCAAAAGCGCAAAAAGCGCGGTTGATAAACGGAGAATTGCTGTCCGAAAGGCTCTTCGCCGGGTCGTTTGAATCGAACACTGGTCGGCTCGCGCAGGCTCTTATCGCCCCGTTTTTCGGGTCGAGGACAACAACTGCGCCGATGTCCACTCCGCACTCGTCCATGCAATCTTCGACTATCTGCTGAATTTCAAGATCGAGCGTTAAATATACGCCCGACTCGCCGTATTTTCCGTCTGTGCGAGCGGTTATGTCCGCACCTGATATAACACGTCCGTAGGCATCAACCGGAAACACCGCGCTGATACTCCGGCGGTTGTTTTTAAATATGCTTTCAAATGACTTTTCTATCCCGCAGACTCCGCCGCCGTCGGAGTTCGTATAGCCGACGATATGCGCCGCAGGCTGGCGCGGAAAATATCGCCTTTCGACACCGATTATTTTCACATCTTCGCATCCGCTCTCGCCGGACGACACCCTGGCAGCCACAGGACGGCCTTTTGAGAGCTTTTCGCGAACCTGTTCAAAATCATCGTCATCAAGCATTTTGCGAAGCTCGGAAAGAGCTGCGGCAGTCGGTCTCGCGGCGGCAAAATATTCTGTATAACCGTTTGTTATGAGCCGACCGTTGCAGTCATATATCGGCGCGCCCAAATCCGACAACTCGATGCTGCGGGTATTTTTCACCGTTCCTGCGGCAGTGTCGAGCCCGGTTGAAACGCTTATCAGTTGGAGACAGACCACGCCCATGAGCAGGCAGAATATAAAAAACACAACGACTGCGCGTTTGGGCATAATATCATCTCCGACGGTTGATAAATTTATCATTGACCGTTCGGCGCGATAAAATGCAGGCGCACAGCCGCTAAAAATCAAGTTTTATTTTTCGTCGGTGCTTCGGCGGATAAACGCGCCCGCCGGAACATCGGCATCGCAGTCAAAAGTGAACTCTGCCATGGGATTCGGGGCATTGTCGACGCTTTCGCCGAGAGAATTTCTGAGATTCCTGACGGTGATAACCGTCGGCTCTTTTCCCCTGTTCATTATTTCAAGCTTATCGCCCTCAAAAAATCTGTTGCGCTGGCTGACGGTAAGAGTTCCGTTTTCGCTCTTCGCGGCAATCGCCGCCACTTCCCAGCTGCGGACATAGCCGCCTTTATAATATATCTGGGCATCGTCGCGCGGAGAGCCGAAAAAGAAGCCTGTGCAGTAGTCTCTGTGACTTATTTTATAGACTTCGTCCACCATCCACTGTGCGGGTTTAAAATCATTTGACGGCGCGGCGAGATAGGCATCGACAGCGCTTCTGTATGCGTTAGTCACAACGGCGGTGTAATATTCGGTCTTTGCCCTGCCCTCGATTTTGAAGCTTGATACGCCGGCTTCGATGAGCTCCGGGATATGCTCGATCATGCACATATCCTTTGAGTTCATTATATATGTGCCGCTCGCAGTTTCTTCAACGGGGAAATATTCGCCCTGACGGGTGCGCTCCATGAGGCTGTATTCCCAGCGGCATGGCTGAGAGCATTCGCCTTTATTTGAGTGCCTGTCGGTAAGATAGTTCGAGAGCAGACAGCGTCCTGAATATGAGACGCACATTGCGCCGTGGACGAAACATTCGAGCTCCATTTCTTTGGGCATTCCGGCTCGGAGGTCGGCGAGCTCATCGAGCGTGAGTTCACGCGCAGATACCACTCTTTCCGCGCCGAGGTCAAAGAGCATACGCGCGCTCTCGGCATTGGCGACACCTGTCTGCGTGGATATATGAATCGGCACTTTGGGCGCGTACTTTTTTGCATAAGAGAGCACGCCGAGGTCGGTTATTATCAGCGCATCGACTCCGGCAGCCGAAGCGGATTCAAGAAATTCCGGCAGTTCTTTGAGCTGGGCGGTGTTCGGGATAATATTGCAGGTAAGATAAACTTTAACGCCGTTTTCATGGGCAAATGACACGGCTCTTGCAAGCTCATCGTCCGAAAAATTCTTCGGCGCGGCACGCATGCCGAAGCGCGTTCCGCCCATATAGACCGCATCCGCGCCGTAATATACGGCGGCTTTCAGGCGCTCCGCATCTCCTGCGGGTGCAAGAACTTCGGGTCTTATTATATCCATTGCGGCACTCCTTTTCATAGATAAGGGAGCAAGCGTTTCGCCTGCTCCCTGTGATTCAGTTCTGGCTGAAAGCCTTGAGCACATTGGCGTCGTGCTCGCTCTTCGTCCTCGCCATATAGATATTTCCGAATTTATCGTGGCAGAAATAATAATATTTGGTGTTTGACGGATAGAGCGCCGCCTTTATTGCCGCCGCGCCGGGGTTGCATATGGGTCCGGGCGGAAGTCCCTGCGCCGAATAGGTGTTGTATGCATCGGCATACTTGTTGACGAGATTGACATCGGTTATGGGCGTGACATACTTCTTGATATAATCTTTAGTAGAATCGCACTCGAGTCTGCCGGCAGTCTGAGACGGGTTCTTTAGGCGGTTGTGGATAACAGAAGAGATAAGCTTCATCTGTGTATCGTCCGCCGCCTCGCGCTGGATTATCGAGGCTATAGTCAGAATCTCGTCGACGGAATAGCCGAGCTCCTTGGCGCGTTTGTCATAAGCGTCAGTCCAGACATCAGAGAAAGCGTCGAGGAATCTGCGGATTGCTATATTTGCGCTCTCGCCCTGGAAGAAATCATAAGTGGACGGGAAGAGGTAGCCCTCAAGGCGATAAGTTCTGTTTTCGCTGTTCTTTATCGATGAGAGGAACGAATAATCGAACTGCGACTCGCTGATGGCCTTGATGAAATAAGCGGAAGTACAAACGCCGTATTCCTCAAGTCTCGCGGCTATCTGCGGGATAGACCAGCCCTCGGGGAACAACAGAGTAACAGTATTGGGTCCCGCCTGAACGGCGCGGCACTCATAGAGCATACCCTCAACGCCCATACTCGGCTGAAGATAATAGACACCGCTTATATATTCCGGCTCGGGAGGGCCGACAAAGAGAACTTTTATCTTATATCCGAGCTTCTGTATCTTGTTGAGTCCGCTCTTCATTCCCGTGCCCTTGGCTGCGGAAGATACTTTGTAGAACATCTTGCAGAAAGTTTTGTTGGAAATGAGATCGTTATCGTCAAGAATATCGATTATCTGGTTCGTAGTAGCGTTCTGCGGGATATTGACCGTGACTATATCATTGCCGCGGTTTATCGCGAGGACATCGTTTATGCACGAGATGGCTATAAACGAAAGCACGACGGATATGGCGACAATAACAAGTATAAAAGCGGTCAGGACAAGTGCGTCCGCGGTCTTATCGGTCTTTGTCTTAGTCTTTGCTGACGCTCCGCCGGAGGATGAGCGAGAACCTGCCGAGCGTTTTTTAGCAGGACGGCTCGAGAAATATACTTCACCCTTATAGACGGGCACATCGTCCTGCGGCTGAGTCGATGCATTGTCGTCCTCATCGATATGGACAACGAAGTTCTTGACTTTTTCGCGTCTGTCAGGCGTGCCGGGCGTTCCGCCCTGGTCGCCGCTGTAAAGTTTAAGCGTTCTTTTCATATGTAGCTCCTCTCAGCCGTTTGAAATTACCCTTTTTTCCGTCACTACAACATCGGCGTATCTGTCAAATCTTCCGCGCGGAAGCCGATTGCTTATACAGCACTCGTAGCATATACCCGCCGTATCCCCTTTGAAGCGGGACAGGAATCTGTCATAGTATCCCTTGCCGAAGCCGAGGCGATAGCCCTGTTCATCAAATGTGAGCGCGGGTATAATGCACAGTCCCTCGTTAAGATTCACGAGCTTCTCACATTTTGACTTTATCGGTTCGAGTATCCCGTAGGCGCCCTTTTGCAGGTCGTCAAACGAGGTTATATAATAAAACTCCATCTCATGAAGTCCCGGTATACAGCGCGGAACGGCGACTCGCTTCGAGCGCTTCAACGCGTCTTCGATAAGGGCGTGAGTATCGACCTCTATATCATTCGAGACATAGGTCAGAAGCGTACCGCATTCCCTGTACCGCCAGAGATTCGTCAGGCGGTTGAAAATACGCGCGTCAAGGCTTTTCTTCTCCTCTGCGGTAAACTGCGAGCGCAGAAGCCTGCATTTGCTTCTGATAGCCGCCTTTTCTTCGCGTATATCTCTCAGGAGCATTGGAGCGACTCCTCGATTTTCTTCATCTTCGCTTCGCCAACAAAAGCCGCGCCTATTGCGATTCCGAATTTCACGGCGCTGCCCATGCCTTTGGCTGTTATTATATTGCCGTCCGTCACAACAAACGAATCTGAAAGCTCTGCGCCTTCAAGTTCGCTCTCGAAGCCCGGGAAGCAGACAGCTTTTTTGCCTTTGAGCATGCCCTTGTGGCCGAGTATCGTCGGGGCGGCGCATATAGCACAGACAAGCTTTTGGTTTTCATATGCATAGTCAACAAAGGCGTTGACTTTATCGGATCGTTCGAGATTCAGCGTACCGGGCATTCCACCGGGCAGAATAACGGCTTCTATATCGTCGCCGGGTGTCAAGTCGCTGTCCACAGCGTCGCACACAGTGCTTATTCCGTGCGCTCCGGTTATGACGTCGGAACCGACGCCGACTATTTTCACTTTCAGATCGGCTCTGCGCAGAACATCGACCGTCGCGAGAGCTTCGACCTCTTCAAATCCGTTTGCAAGAAATATATATATCATATCTTTTCCCTCCGTTTAACCGAGAGTAAGTCCCATATAGGCGTTTTTTATATCTCCGAGCGCCGACTCCGAATCTGCGTTAAGCGGCAGGAGCATGGCGTTGTTGCGGGTCGTGAATGAATCCGCAGAGAGCGGAAAATCAAGCGGAAGTCTGAACGAAAACTCGCTGCATTTGCTCACCGAGAGCAATGCATGCGTGAGCAAGGGAACGCATCCGCGTCTTGCGGCACATTCTCTGATTATCGCTGTTTCGCCTTCTTCGTCAAATAGTGCATAGGCAGAGCTCCTGCCTGATGAAGATGCGGCAACGCTCTTGCAGCCGGCGTTGGCGTTTTCGTCTATTGCGTATTGCAGAGCATCGATATTCCAAACAAAGCAATCAATGCCACAGAGGCAAGCGTTTCTGACCGTCTGCATATTTTCGGCGGTGAGCTCTTCAATCTCAGCGTTGCCGTCCGCGATAAGTTCAAGATGGCTGCGGTCGATTTTCAGAAGTTTTTCTTCAAAAGCCGGACGGTAGCCGAAGCGGGAATAGTAATCAAACAGGCTGTCCTCCGCCGGGACGAGGCAAATATAATCAAGTCCCGAATCGCGGCACAGCGACTCGGCGGAGCGAAGCAGTTCGCCCATATATCCACGCGAGCGAAAATCCGGATGGGTGCAGGCGGCATATAAATACGCCGCATCAAACGCCTCCCCTGCTATTCTCACTTTACCGTCAAGCAGATAGAGCGCCGAACATATCTTCCCGTCCTCGCGCCCGATGAGCGTGTGTTCTGGGACGAAGCGGCTGCGCATAAACGCGCCGATATAGTCGTCGTCATCGCCGAAGCAAGTCTGCCACAGGTCGGTAAGTTCGCCGATATCTTCTTTTAAAGCAGTTGAAATGATCATTTCTTGACCCTTGCCATATATTTTTCGAGCAGGATATCCGGGCAATAAGAGAGCTTTGCTTTGCGCAGTCCCTCGGAACCGGTATCATCCTCGCGGTTGATGTATTTATACTGCGAGAGCGCGTTCGCTGCAAACTCGCGGTTTATCATCGGATATGCTCCGCGAACATCGGCATAGGCTTTTTCAATATGGGTGCAGAAAACCTCGGGGTTCATCTCCTCGCCGAAGGTGAACGCGACAACTTCGCCGTTCGCTCTGAGCAGTCCGCCGACAAAGCCCAAATCAAAATAGTTTTCAAAGCTTATATTTATTGCATCGAGCTCGTCGTCCATCGCCTCGGGGTCTTTTTCCCTGTTTCTGCGCTCCCACTCGGCGTTCATCGCTCTGCACTCATCAAGGTTGTCCGCGGTTATTGGCTCATAGCTCCACTCATTTTCGCGCATAAATGCGGCGATATGATTTCTCTTGCCGTGGAACTTCTTGCCGGGCAGGTTGATAAGATTCTCGGTAAGATATATATAATCAAAGCTGTCTCTGAGCGGTTCAAAATCGAACTTGCCGGGGAACAGCTCCTCGACCTTTTTCACACACTCGTTGTTGAGACCGAACATCTCGAGTCCGTAGCCTCTTTTGGCGGAATCTTCTTCAATGAGTTCAATCGCTTCTTTCAGATTTCCCTCGCCGACGGGAAAACCGTAAGTCGGTCTTTTGACGCCGTTGTCGTCATCGGTGCCGTTGATTGAAAAGAGAAAGCCGTCATGCGACGCGATTCTGATATTATAGACATGCTGCCAGATGAACATATCGCCGAAGCTATAGTCACAGCCGAAGCGTTTTGCGTGGCTGATAATGGGAGCCACCCACTTTCTGTCCTCAGTTACCGGAGGGCGGAAATCCAACATAAATAACAATCTCCCTGTTTTCAGTCTGCGCTGAGCAAACTTCCCGAATTTAGGATTCAAATAATTATAACAAAATCATACAAATTTTTCAAGAGTCCGAAACGCCAACTGAAAATCGAATCGAAAAGCATTTTTAGTACGAAATGCAGAGAACAAAGATATTCTTGGCAGTCACGCACATTTTATACTTCACATAAAGCCAAAAGGGAGCGCGCCCGAGTACCCGCACCAAAAGTTTTGGTGTTACAGGATATGAGGCACGCCCCCATATATCAAACCGCGGAGGGAGCGAGCAGCAGAGGTTCAAGCTGCACACCCGAGAGCGCGGTAACGGCTGCATCGTAAGTTTTTGAAAAATCGGCGACAATAGAATTCGGCTTTTTTATATGATCGTCCTGCCGCATTGGGACGAAATATATATGCTTTGTGTTGAGCAGTCTGCCTATATTGGCGGCCGCCGCGCCGAGTGCGTCGTTTGTAGAGACGGCGAGCAGCACCGCTCCCCCGTTTCTGATATGCGATTTTGCCGCAAGAGTCACCGGGGTATCGTTTATTCCGTTTGCGAGCTTTGCAAGGGTGTTCCCTGTACACGGCTCAATGATAAGAATATCTATCATTTTTTTAGGTCCTATCGGCTCGGCATCGGTTATGGTATGAATAACGGGTTTCCCGCAAATATCTTCTATCTCGCGAACAATATCTGCCGCTTTTCCGAATCGGGTATCAACAGAATATGCGTTTTCAGACATTATCGGAAGAATATCCGCGCCCTTCGATTTTAGCTCCCGCATCTCGGCTATCGCTTTTGAAAGCGTGCAGAACGACCCGCACAGGGCAAAGCCCACGCGCAACTGTTTCATCAACTCCCCTCCTTTATAATATTGAGTATAGCATCCGCTATTATTTCTCCTGCCGTTTTGGGCGCCGTCTTGCCGGGCAGAGAACCGGGCACTATAACATTGAGCCCGAGTTCACGCGCGCAGGCAAAATCGGTTCCGTAAGGAGCTGAGGCGATATCTATTACAAGGCAGTCGCGACGGAGCGCGGAGAGCGTTTTGCAATCGAGTACAAGACTCGGAACAGTATTGACAAGCAGGTCGAGCTCCGGCGCCGTTTTCATGAGTTCAGAGATATTCACGGCATCGAGCCCACCGGTTCTCGCCCAGGCGAGATCGCTGCATTTTCTCGCCGCGACCGTCACGCGGGCACCCAAAGCCGCAAGCATATCGGCAAGCACTTTAGCTGTTCTGCCGTAGCCCGTGACGGCGCACCGCGCGCCGTGCAGGGTTATCTTCATATTTTCCATGGCTATTTTTATAACGCCCTGCGCCGTCGGCACGGCGTTGTTGACGGCAAGTTCCTCGCGCTCAAAATAATCAAACACGCGGATACCTTTTTTGAAAAAGCTCGATTTGAGCGCGCCGTCCATCATTCCTGCAAAAACGGTCTGACCGCGTTCGAGGGTGTCGGAGAGCTCGTTCAATGTAAGCGGGCTTGAGTTGAGGTGAACGCCGTCGCGGCTGACGGGCAGAGGCAGAATGACCGCATCGGCACGCGCGGCAGCCGAATCTATACTTTTGTCACCCGTCGGGAGCATATGTTCAAAGCCTGCGGGCGGCGAAGGCGCGAATATTTCAACATCGAACCCTTTTTCCGCAAGGCTCTGAGAGGTATAGAGCATACGCTCATCCCCGCCGACGGTCAGAAGTTTTCTGATATTCATCATAGGCTTTCCTCCTTTGCCTCATCCCAGTATATGAACCGCCGCTCGGCTATGTCATAGCTTTGTAACAAAATATTTATAAAAATATATTATATTTTTCTTGTCAGTGTATTATAATACAAATCGAGCATTTATAATTTATATGTATGTATATCATGAAGCATATTCTGATTTTGGCTCGTTTTTGAATATGCTGACAAATTCGGAGGCTTGTTAATTATGAAAGAAATAGACGAGGTGCTCAAGAAAGTAAAGAGGGTTCATTTCATCGGCATCGGCGGCTCGGGAATGTGTCCGCTCGTTGAGATACTTCATTCAAAAGGATATGAAATAACCGGCTCGGACAACAACGAGAGCGACACGCTCAACCGCGTCCGTGCGCTCGGTATACCCGTAACACTAGGACAGAGAGCCGAGAATATTGAGGGCGCGGAGATGATAGTCTACACCGCCGCTCTTCTCCCCGACAACCCGGAGCTCTGCGCGGCAAAGGCATCGGGAATTCCGACCTTTGAGCGCAAGGAGATGCTCGGCGCGATAACAAGAATGTTTGACGACTGCATCTGCGTCTGCGGCACTCACGGTAAGACCACTACGACATCGATGCTCACCCAGATATTCATCCAGGCGGACGAAGATCCGTCGGCTGTTATCGGCGGAAAGCTTCCGCTCACAGGCACAAACGGTCTTGTCGGCAAGAGCGAGCATATGCTCTGCGAGGCGTGCGAATTTGTTGACACTTTCCTTTCGCTCTCGCCCGACGTCTGCGTTCTTCTTAATATAGACGAGGATCACCTCGACTACTTCAAGACGCTCGACAACCTCATCGCTTCGTTCACGAAGTTTGCTTCGATGACCCGCAAAGAGGTCATATATAACGGCGACGACGCAAACACGCTGCGTGCCATCGCGGGGGTCAAGGACAAAAAGTTCATCACCTTCGGCCTCAAAGAAGGCAACGATTTCAGAGCCGACAACATCGTGCTTGAGCACGAGTTTGCAAGTTTTGACATAATCAAATACGGCGAGAATGTCGGCAGGATAAGCCTTGGCATACCCGGCGAACACAATGTATACAACGCTCTTGCGGCTATTGCCGCGGCGGACAATGCGGGCATACCGATGGATAAGATAATCGCGTGCGCCGAAGCTTTCCACGGCGCGGGCAGACGTTTTGAGATACTCAAGAGAATCAACGGCATAACCATTGCGGACGACTATGCCCACCATCCGAGAGAGCTTGAAGCGACGCTCACGACCGCTATGGGCATGGGCTTCAACAGAGTCTGGGCAGTGTTTCAGCCGTTCACATATTCGCGCACGGCAATGCTCTTCGACGATTTCTGCCGCGTTCTGAGCATTCCGGACAAAACGGTTCTGACCGAGATAATGGGCTCGCGCGAGAGAAACACATATAATATCTACACCTCGCAGCTCGCCGAGAAGATTCCCGGAAGCGTATGGTTCAACACCTTTGAAGAGGTTGCTGACTATGTTGTCAAGAATGTCGAAAAGGGCGATCTTGTGATAACGCTCGGCTGCGGCGACATATATAAAGCCGCCAAGCTGATGATAAAGAAACTCGAAAAGCAGGGATAACATGAGTTCTCCGTTCAAAAGACTCAAGGAAGTATATGCGCGGACATACTCGCTCGACACAGGGCGCGACGCAGATTTTTTTGACTGCGTCAATGACATATATTTTTCGCCTGAGGTGCAGGGTCTGAAAAAATATCCGCAGCACGACAAAATGGACAGACTCCAGCACATAACGAGCGTTGCATATCTGACATTCCGCGTTTGCAGACATTTCGGGCTCGACTACCGCAAGGCGGCAAGAGCCGCGACGATGCACGATCTTTTCTACTATGACTGGCACGAAAACGACTGGAGCCACCGGCCACACGGCTACAGGCACCCGAAGTTCGCCGCCGCGAATGCGAAATTACTCTGCGGCGGACTTGACAGAAAAAGTGAAATGATGATAATCCGGCACATGTGGCCTCTGACGCCGCTGCCGCCGACAAGCCCCGAGAGAATGGTTCTTTCGCTCGCGGACAAATACTGCGCATCGAGAGAGATGAAAATAGCCAAGCAGAACGCGAAAGGCTGATATCCGGCGCAGGCATGAACCGATCAACGAAAGAGAGAGAAGCTTTATGAAAATTTTTATGACGATAGTTACATATGTGCTGTATTTCTTCTTTTACAGTGCAGTCGGCTGGCTCGGCGAATCGATATACTGCTCGGTCGGCGCGCGCAAATGGGTTAATCGCGGATTCTTAAAAGGTCCGATGTGCCCGATATACGGCACGGGTGCGCTCGCGATGGCGATAACCCTGACACCAGTCAAAAATCTCGACATCAGGGTTCCTATGTTCGGTCACGATGTTCTGATAACTCCCCTGCTCGTCTTTATTGCGGGCATGGTAGTCTGCGACATTGTCGAATTCATAACGAGCGTGCTTATGGAAAAGCTCTTCCACGCGAGATGGTGGGACTACTCGAACAAGAAGTTCAACATTCAGGGACGCATCTGCCTCGGGCACACGTTCTACTGGGGCATAGCCTCGCTGCTCTTCCTTTATCTCGTGCACCCGATAGTTGTATATTGTTTCTCACAACTGCTCGATTCGGCCGCGATAGCTATCTTCGCCTGCGTGCTTGCGGTGTTTCTTGTTGACCTCGTGTTCGCCGTATACAGAGCGCTCGACGTTAGAAAGGTCATGGATAAAATCAAGGGATTTTCCGATACTTTGAGCAATTTTGCCGGCACGATAAAGAACGACGTTTCAGACAAAGTTCCGTCGCTTGACGAGACAAAGGCAAAGCTTGAGAGCTTCAGAAGAGACGCAACGGCACAGCTCAGGGATGCATTCCACTTCACTCCCTCGTCTAACAAAACCGATGACGAGAGCACAGAGAAAGAGAGCGGCAGAAGCAAGCTGAAGGTAAAACTCAACCG
>ENA-ORRO01002571-ORRO01002571.1-human-gut-metagenome-genome-assembly--contig:-NODE-2571-length-11300-cov-2.961583_pt1 | contig 11300 bp, 10 predicted proteins | sample MGYA00242176_ERZ509136 | MGnify/ENA primary metagenome ERZ509136 (study PRJEB26280, sample SAMEA2338644) | human gut metagenome | biome: human gut; feature: human-associated habitat; material: faeces... | reverse complement strand
CTTGGAATCTGTGTATCCGGTATTGCGGTGCTCTGCCCGGAAAAGAAGAGTACACTTTCAAGACTGGTATTCAGAGCAATGCTTGGTGGTGTATTTGTAAGTATTTTAAGTGCGATGATCGTTGGACTGATCACGTTGTTCTAATATAAGATCAGTTAATAGAGAATTCTGGAACAGGAATGCAAATACGTTACTGTTCCAGATATTTGACATACGAGAATTAAGAAGGTGTATAATATGAACGAAAAGAAATATAAAAGAATATTTACCGTAGTCATAGATTCACTCGGCGCCGGAGAGATGCCGGACGCCGCTTCTTATGGTGATGCGGGGACAGATACCCTGGGACATATTGCGGCAAATGTAGAAGAGTTTAATCCAGGATTTACACCGGATAATAAATACGTTGAGATTATGGAAGTTGTCAAATCTGTATCTGAGACGGTTGATATCATGGATGCCAAGATTCTTGTATCCGGTGGACGTGGAGTCGGAAGTGCAGAAAACTTCAAGATCCTGGAAGATCTTGCAGAAGCACTTGGCGGAGAAGTAAGCTGCTCACGTGCAGTTGTAGATAATGGCTGGAAACCAAAAGATCTTCAGGTAGGACAGACAGGAAAGACAGTTCGTCCTCAGGTATATTTTGCAATCGGTATTTCCGGAGCGATCCAGCATGTAGCAGGTATGGAAGAATCTGATCTGATCATTGCAATCAACAAAGATGAGACAGCTCCGATCTTTGATGTAGCTGACTATGGTATCGTTGGAGATCTGAATAAGATCGTACCAGAACTTACCAAACAGATCAAAGAAGCAGTTGCTGCTAAAAAATAAAGAATAACTGGTAAAACAAAGATGGTGTCGCAAAGAAGCGGCACCATCTTTGTTTTATACAAATCGAATAGAAGTTAGCCTGCTCTATTTTCGTGCGGAAAGCTTGTGCGTCTGGGGGATATTATGGTATACTTTATAAGATATAGACTTTGTAGTTATAGCTTAAGTAGGAGTGTGAATAAATGGCACAAAGAATTAAAAGCAGACGAAGGAAGGCTGTAAAAAAGCAGGCGGTTCATTATTTTGATTACAGTCTTCTGGCGATTATTATATTTCTGATGTGTTTTGGACTGGTAATGCTATACAGTATCAGTTCCTATGAAGCACGAACGGAATACGGAGATGGGATGTACTTCCTGAAAAGGCAGGGCCTCATCGGACTTGGAAGTATTGCTGTGATGATGTGGGTTTCTCGCCTGGATTATCATATGTTTTCCAAATATGCAGCAATGAGCTACTGGGGATCCATGCTTCTTCTTGCACTTGTTAAATTTACACCACTTGGTATTGAGGTAAATGGTGCACGAAGATGGTTCCGGCTTCCGGCTAACCAGTCATTCCAGCCGGCAGAGATTATGAAGATCGCTGTGATCATATTTATCCCATACCTGATCTGCAGAATGGGGAATAAAGTACACACCCTGAAAGGATCGCTGGGAGTTGTGGAGTGGGGAGGTTTGGCAGCACTGGGAGTTTATGTGCTGACTGATAATCTAAGCTCTGCGATCATTGTAATGGGAATTTCCTGCTGTATCCTTTTTGTCGTACATAAGAAGCAGAAGATTTTTCTGTGGATTGCAGGCGGCGGGCTGGCTGTTTTTGTGGCGGGATCATATATCCTCGGAAGACTTCTTGAGAACAGCACCAGCTTCCGACTCAGACGTATCATTGCCTGGCTGAACCCGGAAAAATATGCGTCAACGATTTCTTTCCAGACGGTACAGGGACTATATGCGATCGGATCAGGTGGCTTTTTCGGGAAAGGACTGGGAAATGGTGTGCAAAAGACGGTAATACCGGAAGTGCAGAACGACATGATCCTGTCAGCAATCTGTGAAGAGCTTGGGGTGTTTGGAGCAATCATTATCCTGGTTTTGTTCGGTCTTTTGATCTACAGACTGCTTTTTATTGCACAGAACGCACCTGATCTGTATGGAGCACTGATTATGACAGGGATTATGTCACATATCGCGATCCAGGTAATTCTCAATGTTATGGTAGTTACGAACATGATGCCGAATACCGGAATTACATTGCCTTTTATCAGTTATGGTGGTACATCCATCCTGTTCCTGATGATAGAAATGGGAATGGCACTTGGAATTTCCAGAAGAATTAAACTGGAAGGGTAAAAAAAGCTTTTTTTTCAAAGAAAAGTGTGATATGATGTTATAAGTGGTAATGAAAACCACGTATAATGGATGCAAATGACACGTTTCGGAGGTTTGGATTATGAGTTATAAAGTGATTGTGGACAGCTGTGGAGAATTGACAGCAGAGATGAAAGCTTCAGGTCGGTTTGAGACAGCATCACTGGGACTGGAGGTTGGAGATTGTCATATAATTGATGATGAATCTTTCAATCAGGCTGAATTTTTGAAGAACGTAGCTGAATGCCCGACATGTCCAAAGTCAAGTTGTCCGTCTCCGGAGACGTTTATGGAAGGATATCACTGTGATGCGGAGCATGTATACGCTGTTACGTTGTCTTCTGAACTGAGCGGTTCTTATAACAGTGCCGTACTGGGCAAGAATTTATATGAAGAAGAATACGGTGAGAAAGATATTTATGTGTTCAACTCAAAATCTGCATCAGTAGGACAGACGCTCATCGGGATGAAGATTGCGCAGTGTGAAGAGCGGGGCATGACATTCAAGGAAGTGATAGCTGCTGTAGAAGCATATATTGAAGAGCAGCACACATATTTTGTTCTTGAGACGCTTGAGACTCTTCGCAAGAATGGAAGACTTACAGGATTAAAAGCAATTGCGGCAACAGTACTGAATATTAAGCCGGTGATGGGGGCTACTCCGAAGGGAGAGATTTGTCAGTTGGGTCAGGCGCGCGGAATTAAAAAAGCACTTAAGAATATGGTGGATTGTGTGATTGCAGATCTGAAAGATCCGGAGAGCAAGGTACTTGCAATTTCGCATTGTAACTGCCCGCAGAGAGCACAGGATGTGAAGAAGATGTTGGAAGAACGTGTGAAATTAAAAGACATTATCATTCTGGATACCAGAGGTGTCAGTAGCATGTATGCGAATGATGGCGGAGTAATTATTGCAGTATAGCTTGTATCAATCGTAAAAGTGTGATAAAATATACTGGTTAGATGATTGCGAAGGAGATTTGCAGATATGAGTCAGAAAAAAGTAGATTATTATAAACAGGCAAAAGCGAACAGAAAGCGTGAAGAAAAAAAGAAAAACTTGCGAAAAGCTTTTGATTATACGATCCTTGGGCTGATTGCACTTGCAATCGTTGTCTGGATTGGATGGTCCGCTTATGATATGTATGAATCAAAGCAGCCAAGAGCAGTAGCAGAAGTTGATTATTCTGCTGTAAGTAATTATGTCCAGTCACTTAACACTGCTGAGTAAATGAAAAGAAGAAAGTGGAGAGATGGTTCCATTGTGGAACGGTTTCTCCACTTTTTTTATGCACTGTGTGGAGAATGGAGTATAAAACGCTCCACTTTTCACCACAAAATGAATGAAAAATGGAAAAAAATATGATTTATCGGACTTTTTTCAGAATGGATAAATTCGAAAAAGTGCTTGAAAAGGGCGGAAAAGTGGGGTACAATGGATACAAGTGGTAGAAAGTGGAGTGAAGTGGAGCAAAGTGGCATGGAAAGTGGCAGACCACTTTGAAAGAAGGTGATCCTATGTTGACTGGAGAATTTAATCATAGTATTGATTCAAAAGGCAGGCTGATTATTCCTTCCAAATTACGAGAGAGTCTGGGAGAACATTTCGTAATTACGAAAGGGATGGACGGCTGCTTATTTCTGTATCCGGACAACGAATGGAAAGCCTTTGAAGAGAAGCTTAGAACTTTACCGCTTACAAACAAAAAAGCCAGAGACTTTAAGCGTTTCTTTCTTGGAAGTGCTACGGAAGGAGAACTTGACAAACAAGGGAGAGTTTTGATATCTTCTTCTCTTCGCGCTTATGCAGATCTTGAAAAAGAGGTTGTTCTAGCAGGTGTGCTGGACAAGGTCGAGATCTGGAGTAAAGAGGCGTGGGAAGCGCGTACAGCTGATGTTGAGGAAAATATCGAGGACATTGCAAGTGACATGGAAGATTTGGGACTTAGCATCTAAATAGATCTTTTAATTAGGAGGACACCATGGCATTTAAGCATAAATCAGTATTACTGGATGAGACAATCGAAGGACTGAACATCAAGCCGGACGGTATTTATGTTGATGGCACACTTGGAGGAGGCGGACATGCATACGAAGTATGTCGGCGTTTAAACAACAAGGGGAGTTTTATAGGAATAGACCAGGATGCGGCGGCGATTGAAGCGGCAGGCACCCGATTAAGCGACTTCGGGGAGAGAGTTACAATAATCAGGAGCAATTATTGTGATATGAAGTCGAGGCTCCATGAGAAAGGGATTGACAAGGTCGATGGAATCGTACTCGATCTGGGCGTATCATCTTATCAGTTAGATACGGCAGATCGTGGTTTTTCCTATCGCGTAGATGCGCCTTTGGATATGAGGATGGACACACGCCAGACTTTATCTGCAAAGGAGATTGTCAATGGCTACAGTGAGATGGACCTTTTTCGGATCATTCGCGACTATGGTGAGGACAAATTTGCGAAGAATATAGCAAAACATATTGTTATGGCAAGAGAGAAAGGTCCTATTGAAACAACCGGGCAGCTGGCAGAGATTATCAGACAGTCTATACCGATGAAGTTTCAGAAGATGTCGGGGCATCCGGCAAAAAGAACCTTTCAGGCAATCCGGATTGAATGTAACCGGGAACTGGAGGTGCTCAGGGATTCACTTGACGATATGATTGATATTTTAAATCCGGGAGGAAGGATATGCATCATTACGTTCCATTCCCTGGAGGACAGAATTGTCAAAGGAATTTTTAAAAAGAATGAGAATCCATGCACGTGTCCGAGTACTTTCCCGGTATGTGTGTGTGGAAAAGTTTCCAAAGGAAAAGTCATTACGAAAAAACCGATTCTTCCAAGTGAAGAAGAGATGGAAGTGAATAGTCGTTCTAAGAGTGCGAAGCTGCGTATCTTTGAGCGCGTATAGAATTTGAAAGGGTGGTGCTGTATGGCAAAATACAGTCATAGAATACAGGCAGACAGACGTACAGTAACAAGCCGAGGAATGTACATATACGGAAATACAGTTCGCCAGGCAGAAGTCATGCCACAGCGACAAGAGGAACCAAGAAAAGAACATAAAAAGAAAAAACTGGACAGACAGATTTTGAAAAATCGAAGAAAAGCAATGCGGATGAATCCTGCATATGTGATGTTTCTTTCAATTGCGGCAGTGGCAGCACTTGTAGTCTGTGTATGGTATCTGCAGGTACGTGCAGAGCTTACAAGCCGGACAGAGCATATTACCGAGCTGCAGCAGGAACTGGCAGATGCAAAAGAAGAGAATACAACTAGATATAACGTAGTAATGGATTCTGTGAATCTGGAAGAAGTAAGAGACCGTGCAATCAATGATCTGGGTATGGGATATGCGACTTCGGATCAGATTATTGAATATCAGAACCCGGTTAATGATTATGTAAAACAGTACGAAAGTATTCCGAAAAGCGGAGTGCTTGGACAGACAACAGATAAATAGGTTTATGAACAAAGGTGAATAACATGTCAAAAAGAAGAAAAAGAAAGCCTTCCGTTCTGAGGCATAAATTCACGGTTGGAATGCAGAAAAAGCTGGTAATGCTCTTTATAGCGATATTACTGGCTTTTGTTATTCTTGTCGGAAGAATTACCTATATCAATGCCTCGTCAGGAGAAGATTATACCAAGACAGTACTGGATCAGCAGCAGTATATGAGTCGGTCGATTCCGTTCAAGCGTGGAGATATTGTAGACACAAACGGCACAAAGCTTGCGACAAGTGAGCGTGTATACAATGTGATTCTGGATGCAAAGGTCTTACTTTCAGACGAGACAAAAAAAGCTGAAAACATAGCAGCTACGAAAAAAGCGCTGAAAAGTTATTTTCAGATCAAGGCATCGGCAGTGGATGCAATTATCGCGGACAGTCCGGACAGTCGGTACAATATTCTGAAAAAAGGAATTTCCTACGATGATGCGAAGGCATTTGAAGCGGCAGAGAAGAAAAATTCCAAGATCAAAGGAATCTGGCTGGAAGAGGATTATGTCAGAAAATATCCATATAATACACTTGCCTGCGATGTCCTGGGATTCAGCGTATCGGGGAATGTGGGAGCAAGCGGACTGGAAGCATCCTATAATTCAACGTTGAATGGAACGGATGGACGCAGATATGGTTATCAGAATGAAGACTCGGCAATTGAAAACACGGTGAAAGAGCCGATAAATGGAAATACGATCGTAACAACGATTGATGCGAACCTGCAGTCTATCGTGGAAAAGCATCTGGAAGAGTTTAACCAGGCGCACACAGATGAAGCGCAGGAGGGGATGGGATTTAAAAACGGAGCTGTGATCATGATGAACCCGAATACCGGAGAAGTTCTGGCAATGGCTTCCTCACCTACCTATGATTTGAATAATCCGAGAGATCTATCCAAGTATTATACAGAGGAAGAAATAACCGGAATGAGCAGTGACGATAAGATCGATGCTCTGAATGAACTCTGGAGAAACTTCTGCGTGAGCGATACTTTTGAGCCGGGATCTACGATCAAACCATTTACGGTTGCAACAGGTCTGGAGATTGGTGCACTGAAAGGCGATGAGACCTATTACTGCGGTGGTTCCCTTCAGATCGATGAATGGGAGATTAAATGTATCTCTTATGATAATGGTGGACACGGGCAGCAGAATCTGACACAGGTTATGGAAAATTCATGTAACGTTGCCCTGATGCAGATTGGTCTGGCAATCGGACCGGAAGAATTCTGTAAGTACCAGAGTATTTTTGGATTCGGTCAGTATACGGGAATTGATCTTCCGGGTGAGGCGGTTGGTATTTTGCAGTCACCGGATGGAATGATCAAAACGGATCTTGCAACCAACTCTTTCGGACAGAATTTTAACGTAACTATGCTTCAACTTGCGACAGGATTCTGTTCTCTGATCAATGGTGGCGATTATTATGAACCGCATCTTGTAAAAGCTATTCAGGATGAGAACGGAAATGTGATCCAGACTATTGATCCGGTGTTGGAGAAGAAGACAATTTCTAAAGAAACTTCTGATAAACTGAAAAGTTATATGTACAGTGTTGTTCAGAACGGTAGTGGTAGATATGCACAGGTAGAAGGTTATGATATCGGTGGTAAGACCGGTACAGCGGAAAAATTGCCCCGTGGAGAGAATAAGAATGTGGTATCCTTTATCGGATATGCACCGCAGGAGAATCCGGAAATTATGATTTATGTAGTCATCGATGAACCGAATGCTCCGGATCAGTCAGCGACCAGCAGCCTGATCTCGCAGCTCGCTTCTGATATTATGGCAGAAGCATTTCCGTATTTGAATATTACAAAGGCTCCGGCTGAGTAATTTGGGTATAACCCCGGAAGACAGATCATACAGTAATAGTAAGAATCTGTTTTTCGGGGTTTTTATGCGGAATAAGACTTATAATAAAAAGAAAATGCTGGTAGTATTTTTAAGCGCGCTTCTGATGATTTTTTTTCTGATCGCAAGACTGGTGTATTTGATGATATTTGATGCTGCGTATTATCAACAGAAAGCAAAAACGCTGCACGAAAGAGAGAGGGAGATCAAGGCGGCAAGGGGAGAGATCATTGACAGAAATGGCAAAGTCCTTGCGACCAATAAAGCGGTGTGTACCATATCTGTTATCCATAGTCAGATAACAGATCCGGAGAGAGTGATCCAGGTTCTTGCCGATGAGCTGGGAATAGAGAAAGAAATGATTCGGAAAAGAGTCGAAAAAGTTTCTTCCAGAGAAAAAATAAAGACAAATGTGGAGAAAGAGACCGGGGACCGGATTCGTGCATATGAACTGGATGGGGTGAAGGTAGATGAGGATTTTAAACGGTACTATCCGTATGGCAATCTGGCTTCAAAGGTTCTTGGATTTACCGGTGGAGACAATCAGGGAATCATTGGACTGGAAGTAAAGTATGAAAATTATCTGAAAGGTGTGAATGGAATGATTCTGACAACAACTGATGCCAGAGGGATTGAGCTTGCGGATACGCTGGAAGACAGAGTAGAACCGGTTTCCGGAGACACTCTGCAGGTAAGCCTGGACTATAATATCCAGGAATATGCACAGCAGGCTGCGGAAAAAGTAATGGAAGAAAAACAGGCAGATGCAGTTGTGATTTTGATCCTGAATCCAAAAACAGGGGAAATCTATGCCTGCGTCAATGCTCCAGAGTTTGATCTGAATGCCCCGTTTACATTACCGGAGGGAACAGATGCCACTTTGAATGATGAAGAAAAACAGGCAATGCTGAATCAGATGTGGCGGAACAGGAGTATCAATGATACTTATGAACCAGGATCGATCTTTAAGGTATTTACTGCTTCGGCGGCGTTGGAAGAGGGAGTGGTCAAAGAAGAAGATACTTTTTACTGCCCTGGATACAAGCTTGTGGAAGACCGCCGGATCCGGTGTGCGAGGACGACTGGACATGGATCCGAGACGTTTGTACAGGGGGTGCAGAATTCCTGTAATCCGGTTTTTATTGAAGTAGGGATGCGGCTTGGAACAGAGAATTTTTATAAATATTTTGAAAAATTCGGATTGATGGGGAAGACAGGTGTAGATCTTCCGGGAGAGGCTGCAACGATCATGCACAAGAAGGAAAATGTAGGGCAGGTAGAGCTGGCAACGATGTCGTTTGGACAGTCTTTTCAGGTGACACCGATGCAGATGGCAACAACAGTATGTTCTCTGGTGAATGGGGGGAAAAGGATCACTCCTCATTTTGGCATCGCCGTTTATGATGCGGAAAGTGGAGAGAAAGAAGAAACGATTTCTTATGGAAAAAGAAAACGGATTCTTTCTAAAGAAACGTCAGAAAAGATGAGAAAGATACTGGAAACGGTTGTGTCCGAGGGAGGAGGAAAAAAAGCACAGATCGAAGGATACCGGATCGGAGGAAAGACAGCGACCAGCCAGACGCTGCCAAGAAGTGCGAACCGTTATATAGGATCTTTTATCGGATTTGCACCTGCAGATGATCCGCAGGTAGCAGCAATGGCAATTATTTACAATCCACAGGGTATCTATTATGGCGGGACGATAGCAGCTCCGGTTGTGCGCGATATTTTCGACAATATTCTTCCCTATCTTGGAATCGAACGGGAAGAAAACCCGTGAAGCAGTTGAAAAAACAGGGCAGATACATTATACTAAAGCGTAGAATCTGTGCCTTTAAGGTAAGGGCTGATTTTGAAAACAAAAGAAAGACAGAGGTGTATTATGGATTTTACAATGGTCATACCGGTGCTGATCGCGTTTGTTCTCAGTGTGGCAGCAGGACCGGTGGTAATTCCTGTTTTAAGAAGACTCAAGATGGATCAGACAGAGAGAGAAGACGGGGTGAAGTCGCATCTTAAAAAAGCCGGAACGCCGACGATGGGAGGCGTGATGATCTTGTTTGCGATTGCGGTCACTTCGCTGATCTATGTAAGAGAGTATCCGAAGGTGATTCCGGTACTTTTTGTAACGATTGGATTCGGACTGGTCGGGTTCCTGGATGATTATCTGAAAGTTGTTCTTCACAGATCAGATGGACTGATGCCGATGCAGAAGATGGCACTCCAGATCGTGATTACAGCGATTTTTGCATTTTACATCGTGAAAGTGGCAAAGATACCGCTTACCATGCTGATACCGTTTTCAGGTGGGAAATATCTGAACATCGGCTGGTTTGCCATTCCGGTACTTTTTATTGCAGTGATCGGTACCGTCAATGGTGTGAATTTTACAGATGGACTGGACGGGCTTGCATCCAGTGTAACAGTTCTTGTGGCAACCTTCTTTACAGTTGTTGCGATCGGAACAAAGAGTGGGATCGAACCGATTACCTGTGCAGTGGTAGGTGCGTTGCTGGGATTCTTATTATTCAACGTTTATCCGGCAAGCGTATTTATGGGCGACACCGGATCACTGGCTCTTGGGGGATTTGTTGCTTCGACAGCATACATGCTCCAGATGCCATTATTCATTATCATCGTAGGATTGATCTATCTGGTAGAAGTTTTATCAGTTATGATCCAGGTAACATATTTTAAGAAAACAGGCGGAAAGCGTTTCTTTAAAATGGCGCCGATCCACCATCATTTTGAGCTGTGTGGATGGAGCGAGACACGGGTGGTTGCAGTTTTTTCAATTGTAACTGCAATTCTGTGCCTGGTTGCACTGCTGGCATTATAGGAGGCTTACAAAAATGGATTTACAAGGAAAGAAAGTGTTGGTATTCGGTGCGGGGATCAGTGGGATCGGATCCTGCGGATTGCTGGAAAAAGAAGGGGCAGAGGTAATTCTGTATGATGGAAATGATAAAAAAGATGCCGAGGCAATGAAAGCACAGCTTGGTGAGGGAAGCAAAGTCCGCGTTGTTCTCGGAGCTTTTCCGGAAGAGGAGATGGAAAGTCTTGATCTGGTTGTAATGAGTCCGGGGGTGCCGACTGATCTGCCGGTTGTTCTGGCTATGAAAGAAAAAGGAATTCCTGTCTGGGGCGAGATTGAGCTTGCCTATGTATGTGGAAAAGGAGATGTGCTTGGAATTACCGGAACCAATGGGAAAACGACAACAACCTCTCTTTTAGGCGAGATTATGAAAAATGCCCGTGACAGCGTTTTTGTTGTGGGAAATATCGGTACACCATATACGAATGCCGCAGCAGATACCAGAGAAGATTCTGTGATCGTGGCAGAGCTCTCAAGCTTCCAGCTGGAGAGTATTCATACCTTCCATCCAAAGGTAAGCGCAGTTCTTAATATCACACCGGATCATCTGAACCGCCATCATACGATGGAAGCATATATTCGTGCAAAGATGAATATTGCGAAGAATCAGACACCAGAAGATATCTGCGTTCTCAATTATGAAGATGAAGAGACAAGAAAGATGGCAGATGAATTTCAGGCAAGTGTTCTATTTTTCAGCAGTAAGCATAAACTGGAACAGGGCATTTATCTTGACGGAGAAGACATTGTATACAAACCGGAAAAGGAGAAAGAAGGAACGGTCATCTGCAAGACCGGCGAATTACAGATCCTTGGCGTCCACAATTATGAGAATGTTATGGCAGCGGTTGCAATG
>ENA-ORRO01002563-ORRO01002563.1-human-gut-metagenome-genome-assembly--contig:-NODE-2563-length-11336-cov-2.498715_pt1 | contig 11336 bp, 12 predicted proteins | sample MGYA00242176_ERZ509136 | MGnify/ENA primary metagenome ERZ509136 (study PRJEB26280, sample SAMEA2338644) | human gut metagenome | biome: human gut; feature: human-associated habitat; material: faeces... | reverse complement strand
TGAAAGAAACAACTCTTAAGGAGATGATGGAAAAGCATCCAGAAAGAGTTATTGAACTTGCTGTTAAGGGTATGCTTCCAAAGGGACCTTTAGGAAGACAGATGTACACAAAGCTTCATGTATATGCAGGTGCAGAGCATGAGCAGATCGCACAGAAGCCGGAAGTATTAGAAATCAAATTTTAATCGAGGTCTGAAAGGAGGAAATCACAATGAGAACTATTATACTAAATCGTGTTTTAAAGCTAAGAGGATATTTACAGGGTTACTGCGGAGTCTGACTGGAATGTAGTTTTTATGGTTGTAATTATAATGACCATATATATTAGAAAATTAATTTATCTTTATTAATCAGGCTATGATCAGGATAGCTGTTATTAGAGTTCAGGATTATTCTAAAACTGTATTACATGTAAGACTCTGCCGGGAAGAGATATTTCATGGCATATTAGGGAGTTTTACAGAGATAATAGAGTTTCTTTTTGTCTTGTGGCATATATTAGGCAGGATGAATCGTATCGTTTACATATCTTCAAACAGAACAAATGTTCGTATAAAATGCTAAGAAATACTATTCCCTTTTTGATACAATAAAATATATAAAACATTTTATAGATAGAGGAATGAGTGAGGGAGAGATGAAAATAGAAGAGAAGACTCCTAAGAAAATGGGAGTATGGAATAGCATGTGTTATACTGTGCGGACGATTTGGAGGGCAGATAAAGGCTGTATTTTGCTGTCTTTTTATAAAAACTGCACCGAAGAAGTATATATGTCTTTTTTCTTTATTTTAATGCTGCAGATGATTTATTCCTATATTGAAAATGATATGCGTATATATTTAACCGCGTTATTGACAAGGCTGTGCGTATTGAGCTGACCAAGTATGAGCAGCCGGATTTTTATGATAAGTTTGCCAGAGCATTGGATGAATGCCTGACAAAGGCGATGGATGGATTATTTTCTCTGGCATGGGCGACAGGATGTGCATTGGATCCACTGGCTGAGTATAAACTAAATACCAATATGATGAAAAATGCAGGAGATGCTACGGTAATCTTTATTTCTCATCGATTATCTACCACGAGAGATGCAGACCGGATCTATATGTTTGAGAATGGCCAGATCATTGAGGAGGGGACACATCAGGAGTTGATGGAGCTCGGAGGAAAATATGAGGCAATGTTTGAAAAGCAGGCTTATTATTATCAGGATGAGGTAGATACGGAAGCAGTGTAAGGTGGCAGCTGTATAAAATGGTAATAGCTTGTAATGATCAACAACATGGAGGTGAGCAGTACATGAGCAAGGAAGACGATGTTTTTAACAGAATTTTTTTATACATAGAAGATCATCTGACAGAAAAGCTGACGGTGGAAGAGATTGCAGGACAGGTTTATCTTTCGCCAACATATCTGCAATCGGTATTCAAGGATAATTTTGGGATTCCTTTAGCGGAGTATGTCAGGAGTCAGAAGTTGAAAAGGGCATTGGAGTTGTTGTACAATACAGAAAAAAGAATCAGTGATATTGCGTATGATTGTGGGTTTGAGCATGAATCCTCCTTTATCCGTTCTTTTAAGAGGGAGTTTGGTATGACTCCCGGAGAGGCCAGAAGGAGAAAATGTTACGGCGGGAGCCCGGAATAGTCTGTATGTATATAAAATATATGGGGAATTGGCAGAGATTAGATCAATAATAATACGGAAGAAGGAAAAGCAATGCAAAGGATAACACAGCAGGCAGGAATCGTATGTTGTTCTGACGGACTTGCAAAAAATCAGCAGGAACAAGTACATAATCTGAGGGACGCATTGCGTCAGATGAATATATCGGTCATAATGAGTCCGTACTTATATCAGGGAACCGGGACGGCAAAGCAGAAAGCGCAGGCATTAATGGCGTTATACGACAATGATGACATTCATGATGTTTTTGATATATCAGGAGGAGATCTGGCCAATGAGCTGCTGCCATACCTGGATTACAAGAGGATTGCTGATTCCGGCAAAACCTTCTGGGGATATAGTGATCTGACATCAATACTCAACGGGATTTACAGCAAAACAGGGAATCCCGGAGTGTTATATCAGATTCGGAATCTCATGGGAGTTTGCGGGCAGGAACAGCAGGAGGAATTTTATCAGATGCTGCAACGCAAAGGCGATGATCTGTTTCGGTTTGATTACCATTTCATACAGGGAACGGAGATGGAAGGAACTGTGATAGGAGGGAATATACGCTGCCTGCTGAAGCTGGCAGGGACGGAGTACTTTCCGGAATGTCATGACAGGATTCTTTTGTTGGAAAGTTTAAGTGGAGGGATGTCACGGATTATAGCATATTTTAGTCAGTTGCAGCAGATGGGTGTGTTTGAACAGTGTGCTGGTGTTCTATTGGGGACATTTACACAGTTAGAACAGGAGAATGGCACGGATACGGCGCCGGAACTTTTGCGGCATTTTGTGAGAAGCGACCTGCCGATTGCAAAAACACAGCAGATTGGTCATGGTGAGGATTCCAAGGCGGTTATGATCGGGCGGAGTCTGCTTCTGTCAAATGAGATATTATAGGTCAAAGTTTGTCTGAAATATGATTTGCAACGTGTACCGGTAGAAAGTAAAATAAAAGAAGTAATGAAAAAGCCAGCAGAATAACTTCTGCTGGCTTTGTAAATCTACAAATGTTTTGATTATTTTTCAACCTCTGTGAATCCATCCGCATAAACGGTAAAACCGGAAGCGATGGTTTTCGTCCATTTACCAAAGGAGGATGTTCCGTTGGAATGTTTGCTGACAATGGCATTGTCGATCAACAGACCCTTTGATGTGGCGTGAATACGCCATTTGGTGCCGCATCCGTTGTATTTGCGGATAATAGGTTTTCCTTTTTTGTTAACATAACGGTCGCTGTGCTTTTTCAACTCGCCCTTTTTATATACGCCGAGCTCGGCCAAACGGGAAGCAACCTCTGACATATTCTTGAATTCTCCAAAATAAAGGGCTACATGGCCACCGCTCTGTCCATAGGTCAGGACATCTCCAAGAGAAAGATTTTTCAGGCTTGTCCCCTTGTTGTGGCGTTTGATCGTTGTGGTTGTTTTGGTGTTATCCCATTTATATGTGTTTGTCTCCTCGTTGAGGGTGCCGGATGTATAAGAAATTTTTACGCGATAGGCAGACCAGTCATAGGAGGTTGGGATGTTTTTCTTCCCCTTATGAACACGAATATTCTTGCTGATGTTTTTGATACCGGCAATGGAATTTTCCTTTGCGGATACTGTTTCCAAAGATTCCAGAGCCTTTTCTACATATGTATTACAAACATACTGGTTTCTTCCTAAGCCGTAGGACTTTCCAAGGAATCCCTTTGCAATAGATCGTTGATAGCGATCTATTGAAATCTGTTGTTGAAAAGTTGAATTTGATGCATCTACAGATGTAGAACAAATCTGAGATGTAATAATTCCTATTGATAATGCAAATGTTGCACAAGTTTTTAATATGTTATGTTTCATTGTTAAACCCCAAATGTTACAGAAAAATTACGCTAATTGTTAACTACGGTTCATAATTATACAGTAATTTGTCGGAAATTACAAGAAAAAATTACAAAAATGTTAAGAAAATCACAAGAATCATAGAAATCCAAAAAATAATAGGAATTGGGGGGTTGATTTTTGAAAAATCATATGATAGTATACTAAGTGTATTAAATGAGTTAATACAGTACAAACGCGATTGAGAACAGGGGGTGAGATCGTGATACAACTCAATTACCGGGATGCCAGACCGATTTATGAGCAAGTAAAGGATGGATTTCGTCATTTGATCATTCAACGAGTAATGACGAAGGATGAAAAACTGCCATCTGTGAGAGAGCTCGCAACATCGCTGACCATCAATCCCAATACAATACAGCGTGCTTACCGGGAGCTGGAGCAGGAAGGATATGTTTATACGATTCCGGGAAAGGGGAGCTTTGTAGCCGGTGTGCCGGAGACAGATGGACGGAGAAAGAAGGAGCTTTTAGATTCCTTTGATAAAACAGTAAAGGAACTTAAGTTTCTGGGGATGAGTCCGGAGGAGTTAACGGAACGGATACGGAATGTTTCAGAATGAAAGAATGGAGGGGAATTAATTTGATTCAGGGAAAAGATATATGTAAAAGGTTCGGAGATTTTCAGGCCCTTGATCATGCAAACTTTCATGTACCAAAGGGTGCGGTTTATGGTTTGGTGGGACCGAACGGAGCAGGAAAGTCTACGCTGCTTCGTCATGTGACGGGGATCTTCAGACAGGATCGTGGTGAGCTTCTGGTGGACGGGGAAAAGGTATTTGAAAATTCGGTGGCAAAGGCGAAACTTGCATTTATACCGGATGATATTTTTTATTTCCGTCAGGCAAATCTGAAAGAAATGAAGAAATACTATGAAGGAATCTATCCTACCTTTGATCCGGAGCTTTTCGATAAGCTGATGGAATGTTTTCCGGCGGTGGACCACAAGAGAAATATCCGTCGGATGTCAAAAGGAATGCAGAAGCAGGCAGCTTTTTGCTGGCGATCAGCTGCAAGCCGCAGATTCTGGTATTGGATGAGCCGGTGGACGGACTGGACCCGGTGATGCGCCGTCAGATCTGGAACATTCTCTTAAATGCCGTGAGTGAGGAGCAGATGACTGTACTGGTATCTTCCCACAATCTGAGGGAGCTGGAGGATGTTTGTGATCATGTGGGGATCATGCATAAAGGACAGGTGATCCTGGAGCGGTCTCTGAGTGAGCTGCAGGGAAGCGTGACGAAGCTGCAGATGGCATTTGAGGGGGATCAGGTGCCGGATATCACGGGACGTTTTGAGGTGATGAACCATACGCAGCTTGGAAAAGTGCATACGATGATCGTAAAGGGAGATCAGAGAGAACTGGGGGATTATCTCGCGACCTTCCATCCGCTTGTGATGGATATGCTGCCGTTGACACTGGAAGAAATCTTTATTTATGAACTGGGAGGTGAGAATTATGAAGTCAAAGACATCATTCTTTAATAAGATGATATTCCGGAAGGATATTACAAGATTCTGGCCATTGTGGGCCATGCAGCTTGCGATAGGTGTTTTAGCCCTTATTGCTCCAATGATGTCGGAGTTGTCCTATCAGCGTTCCATTCAGGCAGGAAAGAGTTCGGAGATGTCTTTTCTTGTGACGCTGATCCAAAATAGCTGTTTTTCTCCATATACAATGGGTGTCAGTATTTTGGTGGCGGTCTGTGTATTTATGTATCTGACAAAGGAACGGGATGCGTATACGATCCACTCATTCCCATTTACAAGAACGACGCTGTTTGTGAGTCACTATCTTGCAGGTTTGGCGATATTACTGGTACCGCCGGTTGTAGTAGAACTTCTGCTTGCATTGGTCGCACGTCTTCAGGGATTGAATGTACTTTTGGTTGTGATGATCTATCTTCTGGAGTGGGCCATTCAGATAATCTTTTTCTACAGTCTGGCATGTGTTGTTGTAATGCTGACCGGCAATCCGTTTATGAGTTTATTGATCTATTTTGTGCTAAACTTTCTGACAGCGGGTGTGCGTCTGCTGTATTCCAGTCTGGCAGAATTGTTTGTTTATGGAAATCAGGGAAGTGATGCATTTTGGTATTTGGATGGAAAAGCTGTAAAGATTTTGACACCGGTCTACAACTTTTTCCTGAATAATAATGATAGCATTGCAGCATATCGTATTCTGGAAGATGCTACAAGGGTGCTTAATTATAAAGAGATGATTCAGAATGTTGGTGCAATGGCGTATTATATTCTACCGGCGGTTCTGTTCTTTGCTGTTGCTCTGGTGCTTTACCGGGTGCGTAAGCTGGAAGCAGCAGGAGATATGATTGCATTTAACTGGGGAAGACCGGTTTTTCGAGTGGTATTTGTATTTTGTGCCAGCCTTTTATTTGCACTTGGAGTATATTATCTAAGTTTTAGCAATACTATCAGCAACTATGCATATGGAAGGATATTCAAGATCATACTGGGGCTTGTGGCATTTGGAACGGTTTTCTTCTATTTGCTCAGCAACATGATCCTGGACAAAACATTTTTTATCTGGAAAAGAACTTCTTACTGGCGGATGGCATTGTTTACTGTTCTGATGGTGCTTGGTGTTGTCGGGGTTCGGAACGGACAGATGGGAGCGGCAATTCCTGACAGAGATGAAATTACCGGAGTTGCTGTGCGGATTCAGTTTGGAGACGAGGATTATGTATATCAGAAGGCTGTGCTTACTTTGACAGATACAAAGGGGATTGATGAGATATATAAGCAAAATAAAGCGATTCTGAAATATGGACGTAATCTGGATGTGGATGGATATGATAACAGCGATCTGATGGATACGGTCGAGATCACATACCATACCAAAGGAGAGAACACGAAAAATTACAGATGCGAATATCCGGTACAGTCCGGAAATACTATTGTCAGTAATCTGGAAAAATATCTGAAAAGCAGAGATGATGTCTGTGAAATGATTTATGGAGATGCTTATAAGCAGTATGTTCAGAGTGAAATGTATGTTGATGAACAGTATGAGGATCCGGAAGAGACAGATGCGTATGCGGCCGAAAAAAACTGGGATGAAGAGTCCGAACAAGCCGGCTCTCATAATTACTGGTCCTGGGATCAATCAAATAAGAAGCAGCAAAAGATCCGTAATGCATTGTATGAGGCGGTATGTAGAGATATTGAAGCGGGGCGGTGTGATGTACTCCATATGAAGCCGGTTAATTGCTTTTATGTCGGTGTTGTTAAAAAAGACAGTGATGATCTTTCGCCGGCTGTACAGATTACAGAAAAATGCACGGAAACCCTGAAAGTGTTGGAAAAGCTTGGTTGTGTAAAATATTATGACGGACAATGGGAAATGTCTTCCGGTATCTTGGGAGAGCAGGGGAAAAATGAATAAAAGATTGCGGTTAAGGGGAAATAAATTCAAGAGAAAACGTAGTCATGGACAGGGAACTGTGTTACAATAGGACACAGTTCCCTGTCCTTTGTTTGTGACCGGTACAGGACAGAAAAGCTTCGGACAGGGGGAAAGGTTAGGTGACAGAATGGCTACATTTCAGGTAGAGTTAAAACGGGTTGTAGATGACAGTTATCCCATTGAGATCGGATTTGATCTGATGGATCATCTGGTAGAGGATATGAAAAACGGACTGCTGGGAGGCAAACAGAAGCTAGCAGTCATTACAGACAGTGAAGTAGAAAAGCGGTATGCGGAGCCGATTGCACAGAAGCTGGAAGAGGCGGGCTTTATGGTAAATATCTTCCATTTTCCGGCAGGAGAAAAGAGCAAGACACGCCAGACAAAGGAAATGGTTGAGGATGCTATGCTGGCAAAGGGATACCGCAGGGACTGTGGTATCATCGCTGTAGGAGGTGGTGTAGTCACAGATCTGGCAGGCTTTGTTGCCGGAACATACGGAAGGGGAGTTCCCTTTGTAAATTATGCCACGACACTTCTGGCGGCAGCTGATGCATCCGTAGGAGGAAAGACTGCAGTAGATACCCCTCTTGCAACAAATCTGATCGGTCTGTTTAATCAGCCACAGAAGGTTTATTTAGATATTGCCACATGGAAGACTTTACCGCAGAGACAGCTTTCCAGCGGTATGGCAGAGACGATCAAGCATGCGTGTCTTGCCACGAAGGGAGAGTTCTTTGATTTTCTGGAGCAGCATATGGAGGAGCTTCTGGCACTTGATCCGGCACTTTGTGAGCATATGGCAGAGGAAAACTGCAGCATTAAATATCACGTTGTCATGAAGGATGAACGGGAGAGTGGTTTGAGAGAAGTCCTGAATCTGGGACATACGGTCGGTCGGGCCATAGAAACCGTCAGTGATTACCGGCTGCTTCATGGAGAGGCAGTTTCTATTGGTATGGCAGCACAGCTTCATCTGTCCTGTCAGATGGGTTATGTAACGAAGGAGCAGGTGGACCGGGTCGTGAAGCTTTTGAAGCGGGCCGGGCTTCCGACAGAGATTCCGGAGTATATTGACAGAGAAGCACTTGTCAAAAAGCTGTATACGGATAAGAAGGTAAAAAACGGACAGCTTCGTTTTGTCCTGCAGAAGGGCATTGGAGATGTCGTGGAGTTTCCGGACGGTAGCTTTGCGGCTCCGGTGAGTGAAGAAACTGCCAGAGAGATCATTATGAAAATGGATTGATCAATTATAAATAAACAAACAAGAGGCATTGAAAAAGGAATAATTTTCAATGCCTCTTGTTTTTGCAAAACATAAATTTTGCTGACGAAATAATCTTTCGTGTTTCCCCTGTATAAAGCTTGTAATAGATTTATTCCTGTACCTGATTCTGCATGATCTTATGAAATGCAGGAACGATCTGGGCAACAACAACGGCCTTTACCAGATCAAGGATAATAAAGGAGAAAAATCCTGCAATCCATGCGGTTTTCCAAGGCATATGGTTCATCAGCTTCAGCCAGACCATACCAAATAAATCTACAAATATAACAGATGCCACGGATACGACCGTGAAACGGATACGGTTATATTTTGCTCCACGAAGCAGTGGTAACAGGAGAGCTACGAGGATAAAGGCAATTGTGTATCCACCGAGAGGTCCCATAAGGTATCCAATGCCGGCGTTTCCGCCAATGAATACCGGTACTCCTACAGCACCCAGGAGAAGCCATACAATAGAGATCAGCAGAGATTGCTCCAGTGGAAATACGAGAGCGATCAATGTGATAATGAAATTCAGGAATGTTACATGATATCCTGTAAATGGAAGCGGTACGCTGATGTATGCAGAAACGCAGAGAATTGCTGCAAACATTGCCATCAGAGCCAGCCGCTGTGTGGTAAATCTTTTACCGGTAACAGTTGTTGAGTCGTTCATAAGATACCTCTTTTCTTTCGTTTTCTCATATTCTGAGTATGAAATAAATTTGATCAGGGAAAATCCCTAACCTTCGCAACAAAGTATAACGGAGAAAGAAAGTTCTGTCAACCATAAAATAAAATAGGTTGACAGAAAATAGAAAGGGTTACCAAAGTGATTGATAAATTATATAAAATCAGGGGATGATTTTATTAACAAATCAGGTTGACAATATACCCTATGGGGGTATATAATTCTTTGCGAAAGGCAGGGATGATATATGGACACAGAGAAAAAATGCTGTTGCTGTGAGCGCAAAAAACAGCGTCAGGACAAGGAGTACAAAGATATGATCAACCGTCTGAGCCGGATCGAGGGACAGGTACGGGGGATTAAACGGATGGTGGAGGAGGATGCCTATTGTACCGATATTCTGGTTCAGGTATCCGCGGTAAACGCTGCTTTAAACAGTTTTAATAAGGTGCTTTTAGCTAATCATATCAAGACATGTGTACGTCAGGACATTCTGGACGGTAAGGAAGAAACTGTGGATGATCTTGTGGTGACGCTGCAGAAATTAATGAAGTGATGCAAAAGGAAGGGAGTTGAAAATGTAATGGAACAATATATTGTAACCGGTATGAGCTGTGCAGCCTGCAGTGCCAGAGTAGAAAAAGCAGTTTCTGAGGTAGAGGGAGTGACCTCCTGCTCTGTGAGCCTGCTGACGAATTCTATGGGCGTAGAAGGAACTGCATCTTCGTCTGCTATTATTCAGGCGGTCGAGGAGGCCGGCTATGGAGCAAGTCCCAAAGGGGGTCAGGAGCAGTCGAAGGAGGGAGGTTTTGATTCCCTGCAGGATTCTCTTAAGGACCGGGAGACACCGGTTCTTCGTCGGAGACTTCTATCTTCGGTCATTTTTCTGCTGCTTCTGATGTATCTGTCTATGGGTCACATGATGTGGGGCTGGCCGCTTCCATCGTTTTTTGAGGGAAATCATGTGGCCATGGGACTGGCACAGCTTCTGCTGACCGTGATCATTATGGTATTAAATCAGAAGTTTTTTATCAGTGGTTTTAAGAGTCTCTGGCACCGTGCTCCCAATATGGACACGCTGGTTGCCTTAGGTTCTTCAGCGGCATTTTTTTATAGTACCTATGCACTTTTTGCTATGACGGATGCTCAGGTAAAGGGTGATGCAGATGCGGTGATGGGGTATATGCACGAGTTTTATTTTGAGTCTGCCGCAATGATCCTGACTCTGATCACCGTAGGCAAGATGCTGGAAGCATATTCCAAGGGAAAGACCACAGATGCCCTAAAAGGTCTGATGAATCTGGCACCCAAAACGGCTGTGCTGGTGCGGAACGGTGCAGAGGTTGAGGTGCCGGTGGAGCAGGTAAAGAAGGGAGACATTTATGTGGTGCGTCCCGGTGGAAATATTCCGGTGGATGGTGTCGTGCTGGAAGGAAACAGTGCTGTTGACGAGTCGGCACTGACCGGTGAGAGCATACCTGTGGATAAGGCGCAGGGAGACAGCGTATCGGCTGCAACCATCAATCAGTCCGGTGTGCTTCGCTGTGAGGCCACCAGAGTGGGAGAGGATACCACATTGTCCAAGATCATCCGGATGGTCAGTGATGCGGCGGCAACAAAGGCACCGATCGCCAAAATAGCAGATCAGGTTTCCGGTGTATTTGTGCCGGCAGTTGTTACGATCGCAGTGATCACGATCCTTGTCTGGCTTCTGCTTGGAAAGGATATCGGTTTTGCGCTGGCAAGAGGAATTTCCGTTTTGGTGATCAGCTGCCCTTGTGCTCTGGGGCTTGCTACACCGGTGGCGATCATGGTAGCCAATGGTGTGGGAGCCAGAAACGGCATTCTGTTTAAAACGGCAGTTTCTATGGAAGAAACCGGCAAGACAGCAATCGTGGCATTGGATAAGACAGGAACGATCACTCAGGGCGAACCGAAGGTTACGGATCTTTTGCCGGCAGAGGACGTGACAGAAGGGCAGCTTTTGGCGGATGCATTCCATCTGGAGCAGATGAGTGAGCATCCGTTGGCGAGAGCTGTTCTTGACTATGGAACCCAAAAAGGTGTAAGCTCTAAGAAAGTCAGTGCATTTCAGGCACTTCCGGGAAACGGTCTGTCGGCTGTCTGCGAGGGTGTACATCTTACCGGTGGAAGTGTTGCGTATATCAGCAGCCGCACGGCACTTTCAGATAAAGTAAAGCAGCAGGCACAGGAGCTTGCAGACCAGGGGAAAACCCCACTCTGCTTCCTGCGGGATGACCGGTATATCGGTATGATTGCGGTGGCAGACGTCATCAAGGAGGACAGCCCGCGGGCGGTCCGGGAGCTCCGGAATATGGGCATTCATGTAGTAATGCTTACAGGGGACAATCGTAGAACGGCAGAAGCCATTGGCG
>ENA-ORRO01002561-ORRO01002561.1-human-gut-metagenome-genome-assembly--contig:-NODE-2561-length-11341-cov-3.505494_pt1 | contig 11341 bp, 12 predicted proteins | sample MGYA00242176_ERZ509136 | MGnify/ENA primary metagenome ERZ509136 (study PRJEB26280, sample SAMEA2338644) | human gut metagenome | biome: human gut; feature: human-associated habitat; material: faeces... | reverse complement strand
GGCACCGGCGATACCGGCAGCAGCCAGAAAGCTGCGGCGGGAAATTTTAGTGTTGTTCATGATAAGCGCTCCTGTTTTTAAAATGAATCTTTGCATTTGATACGGTACAGGATGCGGTGCCGCCCACCGGGATACTTTTTTACTTCCGGGCGCATTCGCCGTCCAGCCCGGCGGCAAGGCGGATGCCGTGCGCAAGGCTGGGCAGGATGTACTCGAGGTTTTCTTTTACGGCCTTAGGGCTGCCCGGCAGGTTCACGATCAGGGTCTTGCCGCGCAGCACGCTGACACCGCGGCTCAGCATCCCGCGCGGTGTGATGGTAAGGCTATGGTACCGCATGGCCTCGGCAATGCCGGGCGCGTTGCGGTCTGCCACCGCACAGGTGGCTTCCGGGGTGATATCCCGGGGTGCAAAGCCGGTGCCGCCGGTGGTGAGGATCAGGTTCACCTGACGGGCATCCGCAAGGCGCAGCAGCTGGGTTTTGAGCTGGGCGGCATCGTCCGGCAGAAGCAGTGCTTCCTCCACCTTGTAGCCTGTGGCGGTGAGCATCTCCACAATGAGTGGGCCGCTTTTGTCCTCCCGTTCGCCGCGGCTGCCCTTATCGGAAAGGGTGATCACCGCCGCGCGCAGGGGCAGGTCTGCCGGGGTGGGCAGCAGCTTCATCTCGTCGCCGGTGTGGATGGTGCCGCCTTTTACCACCCGTGCGAACACGCCCTCCCGCGGCATGATGCAGTCGCCGGTCTGCCGGCGGATGGCGCAGTCGCTGTGGCACTCCTTGCCGATCTGGGTCATTTCCAGCACGGCATCCCCAATGGCAAAAAAGCTGGGCACCGGCAGGGTGGCAAGATCGAACCCTTCCACCACCAGATTTTCGCCAAAGGCACCGTAGTCCACCCAGAGCTTTTGACGGAAAGCTTCAATTTTTTCCGCGCTCAGCAGGCTGACCTGCCGGTGCCAGCTGCCGCCGTGGGCATCGCCCACAATACCCCACTCCGGGGTGAGAACAGCGGACGGCACCGGCGTTTTCAAGGTGCCGCGCCGGGGGCTTGTGCAGATAGCCAGAATTTTACCCATAAATTTGTGTTATCCTCCGATCCGGTACATCCCTCGTGTGGCGGGCATGGAGCCTTGGCCGAAGTGATGTTCCCGGGGTTTTGCCAGAATCGTGTTTTGAATGGCCTGCAAAAGGGCCGCGTCGTCCGCGCCGCTGCGCAGCAGAGCACGCAGGTCGGTGCCGGATTCGCTGGCAAGGCACGGACGAAGAAAACCCTGACTTGTCAGCCGCACCCGGTTGCAGGAAGCGCAGAATTTGCCGTGCACGGCAGCGATCAACCCGATGCTGCCGCGCCAGCCGGGCGCAGAATAATACACCGCCGGCCCATCGCCAAAGGCCGCACGGGTCACCGGCTGCAGCTGCGGCCAGCGGCGGTAAAAGCGCTCCAGCAGTTTCGGGCCGGAAAGGCCGGGCAGCCCGGCACCAAAGCCAATGGGCATCATCTCGATAAAGCGCACCTGCAGCGGATGCTCCTGTGCGAAGGCAGCAAGGCTTTCCAGCTCGCCCTCGTTCACGCCGGGCTGCGGCACACAGTTCAGCTTGACCGGTATGCCGCTGGCAAGGGCCGCCCGGATGCCGTTTTGCACGGCGGCAAGCTCGTCTTTGCCGGTGATGCGCCGGAAGGTCTCCGGGTGCAAGGTGTCAAGGCTGATGTTCACGCTGTCAAGGCCCGCCGCCAGCAGGGCGGGCAGCTTCTGGGCCAGCAGCACGCCGTTGGTGGTAAGGGCAACGCGGCGGATGCCGGGAATGGCTTTCAGGCCCGCCGTCAGTTGTTCCACGCTCCGGCGCACCAGCGGTTCACCGCCGGTGATGCGCACCGTGTCGATGCCGCACTGGGCGAACAGCGCAGCCAGCCGCAGAAATTCCTCATAGGTCAGAATATCTTCGTGGGCCAGCTTTGGCACGCCGTCCGGCATACAGTAGCGGCAGCGCAGGTTGCACAGGTCGGTGACCGAAAGGCGCAGATAGTGGATATTGCGGCCGTATGCATCAAACATAGCCGCCCTCGGCCCGCACATAGTGCCCGCTCTTGCCGCCGGTCTTCTCGACCAAGTGGATCTCGCCCAGCTCCATGCCCTTATCCACGGCCTTGCACATATCGTAGATGGTAAGCAGCGCGGCAGAAACGCCGGTCAGAGCTTCCATTTCCACGCCGGTCACGCCGATGGTCCTGGCGGTGCACACGGCCTCTACGGCCTGCTGTTCGGGCAGAAGGTGAAAATCCACAGTCAGCTTGCTCAGCGGCAGCGGATGGCACAGGGGGATCAGCTCGCTGGTGCGCTTGGCCGCCATGATGCCTGCAATGCGGGCCACGCCAAGTACGTCGCCCTTCTGGGCGGTGCCGTCCCGAACAGCGGCAAAGGCTGCCGCATTCATAGTGATGATGCCGCGGGCCACAGCCTGCCGTGCAGTGACGGGCTTTTCGCTCACATCCACCATCACGGCGCTGCCGGACGCATCAAAATGAGAAAGTTTTGTTTCGCTCATAATTTTTACCTTGATAAAGCTCTCCCCTTTGGGAGAGCTGGCAAAGCCGTAAGGCTTTGACTGAGAGGGTTTCAGCAATGCCCGAAGCCGCAGTTGGGCCAGTGGCATTCGGCGCAGCCTAAGCACAGCCCGCCCTCGCCCAGCCGGGCAATGTCCTCGGCAGTGATGGGGTCGTCGGCCAGCAGGCGCGGCAGCAGCAGGTCAAAAATGGTGCGCTTGGCGTACATCACGCAGCCGGGCAGGCCGCACACCGGCACACCGTCCAGATAGCTCACAAGGAACATGGCACCCGGCAGCACCGGTGCGCCATAGGTGATGATCTCGGCACCGGTGTTCTTGATGGCAAGCGGCGTGCGATCGTCGGGGTCTACGCTCATGCCGCCGGTGGTAAAGATCAGCTCGCAGCCTGCGGCCTTTGCTTCCAGAATGGCGGCGGTGATCCCGTCGGGGTCATCGCCGCAGGTTTTGTGATAGGTCATCTCGCAGCCGTATTCGGCCAGCTTGCCCACCAGAATGGGGGTGAATTTGTCCTCGATGCGTCCCTTGAATACCTCGCTGCCGGTGGTGATGACCGCAAACTTTTTCGGGTGGAAAGGCAGCACGTTCAGGATGGGTTCGCTGCCTGCTGCGGCCTGCATGGCATCCATCTTCTCCAGCTCGATCACCAGCGGGATGATGCGGGTGCCGGCCAGCTTCTGGCCCTTTTTCACGGGCAGGTCGCCGTGGATGGTAGCGATCATCATTTGGGGTGTGCGGTTCACGGCCAGCAGGGCGGCGCGGTCGATCTTCAAAAGACCGTCGCAGTCGGCAACCAGTTCGATCTTACCTTCCTTCGGCTCAGTGCCGTGGATGTTGCGGCCCGCCGCTGCTTTGTACAAAAGGGCAGCGGCTTCGTCCTCGTGCAGGATGCCGGGGCGCTTCTCCCAGACATAGAGATTCTCTTTGCCAATGGAGAGCAACACGGGGATATCCTCCGGCTGGACGATGTGCCCTTTGCGGAAGCGTGCTCCCTTGAACTGGCCGGGAATGATCTGTGTGATGTCGTGGCAGAGCACCTGCCCGACAGCGTCTTCGGTACGGATGAGTTTCATGCAGAACCTCCGTTACAGGGACGGCATCTGGTTCTCGATCCAGTCTGCCAGAGCAGCAGGATCGTCCAGTGCGAAATCAGCGCCCGGCACATCGCCCACGATGGCCATGGGCTGGAACGCGGTGCCCACCGGGCTGACCGAGCTGCGCACCACTTCGATCTTGGCCCAGCCGCTGTCGCCAAAGCCTTCCAGCAGTACAAGGTCGTAGCCGTGGCGCTCGAACAAAGCCAGCAGGTCCTGCTCGTTCAGGCGGAACTGCTCGGTAAGCAGATAGCGCCCGGCAGTAAACACGGCCACACCCTCGGCACCGGCCTCATGCAGGCGGTCGGTCTCGGCGGGCAGGCGCAGATCGTCAGCCTCGCGGATCACGCCCACCTTCAGCCCGCGGCTCTTGAGCACCGGCAGCAGCGCGGCCAGCAGAGCGGTCTTGCCGCTGCCTGCGGAACCGCTGACAGCCAGCACTGCCGGATGCTTGAAGCTCAGTTCGGCGGCAAGCGCCTGTTTTTGTTCACTGTACAAAAGTATCACCCTCCGTTTTATCCCATCGGCAAAAACTGCCGGTTCACTCCTCAATGCGCACAAAGCGCGGCTGCACTTTGCCGTCCCGCTCCACGGTCTCGCACCACATGGCGGCAGGACGCACCCAAAGCCCGCGTTCCCCGTACAGGGCGCGGTACACCACCATTTCCTCTTCGGTCTCGCTGTGGCGGGCCATGCCCAGCACTTCGTATTCGTTGCCCTTGAAATGCCGGTAGCGGCCCGGCTGCACATTATATTTGAATGCTTCCATGTTATCCTCTTTTACACTGACACGCGGCATTCCGGTGCAGAATGCCATATTTATAATCAGTATAGCATATTTCAGCACGGCAAAAAAGGCTTTGGCAGGAAAGATGGAGAAAAAGGCGGAAGGCGGCAAAAGCCGGGAGACAGAGTTGGGTGCTTGAACTGCCGCGCCACAGATGCTATACTGAAACGATAAGGGGATATCCCCCCCTGAAAAAGCTCTGAAGATAAAGGAAAAAGCCCTATGAGGATCGGACTTGTTGAATTTCTGCTCATCCTTGCCATTGCGTCGCTCACCATCGGGCCGCAGGTGGCATTGTTCGTGGATCGCTGGATGCGCCGGGCAAACCGCGCCAATGCCCGCGCCGCCCGCCGCCGTGCCGAGTATGCGGCCCAGATGGCGGTGGAGCGGGACGCGCTGCTCAAGCGGTTCCGCACGGCCAGCACGGTGTTTGGCGTGTGCATCCTGCTGGCGCTGGTGTATGCCCTGGTGTTCGCGTTGCCGGGCGACCCGGTCAAGGCGATGTTCGGCGACAAGCCGGTCAACGAAGCGGTCGCGGCCCAGATCCGTGCCGAATACAATCTGGACAAGCCGTTCATCGTCCAGTATCTGCTGTTCCTGAAGAACGCGCTGACCCTCGACTTCGGCAAGACCTTCTCCGGACAGCTTGTCATCGACGTGATCGGCCGCGCCTTCCCCGTGACCATCAAGCTCGCCCTGATGGCCTTCGTGTTCGAAGCGGTTTTCGGCGTGATCTTCGGTGTGATCTCCGGCCTGAAGAAGGGCAAGTGGTGCGATACCGTCATCCTGATCTTCTCCCTGCTGCTCATCTCCGTGCCGACCTTCGTCACCGGCTTCCTCTGCCAGTACTTCCTCGGTGTGAAGTGGCATCTGCTGCCGGTCACCGCCGGAGCGAATCCAGGATTCCTTGATCTGCTGATGCCGGCCATGGTGCTTGGCTCTGTATCGATGGCGTACATCATCCGTCTGAGCCGTACGGAGATTTCGTCCAACATCGCCCTCGACTATGTGCGCACCGCGCGCGCCAAGGGCATGGACAACAAATCCGTCATGCTGCGCCACGTGCTGCGCAACTCCATGATCCCCGTCGTCACCTATCTGGGCCAGGATCTTGGCGCACTGATGGGCGGCGCGATGATCTCCGAAACCATCTTCAACGTGCATGGCATCGGCTACCTGACCTATCAGAGCATCCTCAAGGGAGAAGGCAACCTGGTGGTGTCCATCGTGACGCTGCTCATGCTGATCTTCGTGGTTTGCAATCTGCTGGTCGACATGCTGTACGCCGCGCTTGATCCGCGAATCCGTTACGCGTGAGTCGAGGGAGGGAACAAGAAATGACCGAAATGAATGAGACCAATCCTTCCACCGTGCTTCCGGGACAGGAACGCTATGTGGCACCGCTCGATGAGACGCCCCTGAAGGCCGTCGACTCGATGGACGAATCCGCACCGGCTTCGAACATGTGGGCCGACGCATGGCGAACCCTGCGTAAGAACCCGCTGTTCATCATCTCCGGACTGCTGATCATCTTCATCGTGTTCGTGGCGCTGTTCCCGAGCGTGTTGACCAAGCAGAACCCGAACTACTGCACGCTCGACAATTCCCTTGAGCCGGCTTCCTCAGGCCATCCGTTCGGCTTCGACCTGCAAGGTTGCGACGTATACTCCCGTGTGGTCTACGGCACCCGCACCTCGCTGAGCGTCGGCGTGTTCGCCACACTGCTGGTGGTGCTGCTCGGAACGCTGATCGGCGCAATCGCCGGCTTCTTCGGAGGATGGGTCGACGCCGTGCTGAGCCGACTGACCGATATCTTCCTCGCGCTGCCGATTCTGCTTGGCGCCATCGTGGTGCTCCAGATGTTCAAAACGAGCAGCTCCATCTGGAAGATCATTCTGGTGATGACGCTGTTCGGCTGGACCTCCGTGGCACGAATCGCGCGAGGTGCTGTGATGGAAGCCAAGAACCTTGAATTCAACACGGCGTCCACCGCTCTGGGATCCACCCCGATCCGCAACCTGTTCCGCCACATCCTGCCGAATTCGCTGGCTCCGATCATCGTGGTCGGCACCACCTCGCTGGCCACCTACATCGTGCTCGAGGCCACGCTGAGCTTCCTGGGCGTCGGCCTGCCCACCACCACGGTCAGCTGGGGCGGAGACATCTCCAACGCGCAGTCCATCCTGCGTACTGACCCGATGGTGCTGTTCTACCCGTCCGCCGCGCTGGCCATCACCGTGCTGGCATTCATCATGATGGGCGACGCCGTCAAGGACGCGCTCGATCCGAAGAGCCGTACGGCCTGAGTGTAAGTGAAGGGATATTCGATGACTGAAATGAATACCGAGAACAACCTCGAGGCCATGCAGCGCGCCCACGGGCCGCTGTTGGAGGTCAAGAACCTCCAGGTCGACTTCACCACCGATGAAGGCAAGGCCGTGCATGCCGTGCGCAACTCGTCCTTCAGCGTGTATCCCGGCCAGTGGGTGGCCATCGTCGGCGAATCCGGTTCCGGCAAATCCACTTCCGCCATGGCCGTGCTTGGCCTGCTTCCGGGAACCGGCCATGTGGTCGGCGGCTCCATCAAGCTTGATGGCCAGGAGATCTCCGGCTTCAAGCAGAAGGATTTCGACAAGCTCCGTGGTAGCAAGATGGGTCTTGTCCCGCAGGATCCGATGAGCAACCTGAACCCGGTGTGGCGCATCGGCACCCAGGTCAAGGAAGCGTTGGTGGCCAACAACATGGACATCGACCACGAAAAGCGTTCCGAATTCGCCAAGGCCCTGGCCGGTGACGAAGTGGAGCTCAAGGGCAATGACGATGAGACCTTCCTTGGTTCCAAGGAACTGCCTGATCTGATCGCCGCGGCCAAGGAGGCTCTTGTCAAGATCGGCAAGAGCGGTGACGAGCTTGACAAGATCATGGCCCGGTTCGCCGAGGAATGGGTTCCGGGATCCGAAACCCGCTGGCGTGTGGCCGATGGCCTGATTGAAGCCGGGGTGAAGGACGATGACGCATGGTACATCGCCAAGAAGTATGTGGTCGGCTCCACCATGGACGACCGCATCGCCGGTCTGCTGTCCGAGGCCGGTCTGCCTGACGCCGCCACCCGTGCCCGCCAGTTCCCGCACGAATTCTCCGGCGGCATGCGTCAGCGCGTGATGATCGCCATGGCGCTGGCCTGCAAGCCGAAGCTGCTGATCGCCGACGAGCCGACCACGGCGCTGGACGTGACGATTCAGGCGCAGATTTTGAAGCTGATGAACGACCTGAAGCGCGAACACGGCACGTCCATCCTCTTCATCACCCACGACCTCGGCGTTATCGCGCAGATGGCGGACGACGTGGCCGTTATGTACTGCGGTCAGGTGGTGGAAATGGCTCCGGCGAAGACGCTCTTCACCGATTGCGAGTTTTCCCATCCGTATACCGAGGGGCTGATGGTCTCCATCCCGAGGCTGGATACGCCCGCCGGTGTGCGGCTTGAATCCATCCCCGGCTCGGTGCCGCACCCGCTCAATCTGCCGAAGGGCTGCAAATTCGCGCCCCGCTGCAAATACTGCCAGCAGCGCTGCCTCGAGGAAGAGCCGGAGCTGGTGAACGTGACGGAGGAGCAGCAGGTGCGCTGCTTCTACCCCAGAAAGGAGGAGCGCCGTGCAAACCTCAAATAACGAGGGGAAGAAGGTGCTGCTTCGCGTCAGCAACCTCAAGCAATACTTCCCGCTGAAGAAGAAGGGCCTTTATGTCAAGGCCAACGACGGCATTACGCTGGATATCTACGAGGGCGAGACCTTCGGTCTGGTCGGCGAGAGCGGCTGCGGCAAGTCCACGCTGGGCCGCACGCTGCTCCAGCTCTACCGCCAGACGGACGGCCGGACGATGTACTACGGCCGCACGCTGGATGATCTCGCGCCGGTTTACGTCAAAAAGACGCTGCAAACGCTCGAAAAGCTCCGCGAAAAGTGGCACGAGCTGAAAAAGCATCTGGCCAATGTGCAGAAGGAATACGACGCGCTGCCGGACGGCGAGGCGAAGTACAAGAAGCACAACGAGCTGGATAAGGCGGTCAAGGACGAGAACGACGCGCTGCTGGATATGGCGAACCTGATCGGCGGCTTTGTCTGCGTGAAGGACATTCAGGCGGTGCAGAAGCTGTTCCTGGAGGAATACCGCATTTCCAAGGAGCGCGTGAAGGAGATGAACCGCCGCGGCGCGGTGCAGCTCGATCTGGACGACCTGCTCTTTGACATCAAGAAGGCTGAGGAGAACGGCAAGAACACGAGCGGCCTCAAGAGCAAGGAGGCCAAGCTGCGCGCCAGCCTCGCGAAGATCGACGAAAAGCTCGCCGAGCTTGCGCGCCGGATCGGCGACGTCCGCCGGCAGCTCGACGCCCAGCGGGCGCAGTACGCGGACGACGCGGAATTTGCGCGCTACGAGGCGCTGCGCGACGAGGGCATCGACCTTGCGCGCCTTGAATACGACGAGATCCGCCAGCTCCGCCGCGACCTGCAGCTCATCTTCCAGGATCCGTATTCCAGCCTGAACCCGCGCATGACGGTGGGCAACATCATCGGCGAGGGTCTGCTGGCGCACGGCTTCTTCAAGAAGAACGACGAGCGCATGCAGGAATACATCATCAAGACGATGGAAGACGCGGGCTTGGCGAGCTATTTCCTGCATCGCTTCCCGCATCAGTTCTCCGGCGGCCAGCGCCAGCGCATCGGCATTGCCCGAAGCCTGGCGGTGAAGCCGAAATTCGTCGTTTGCGACGAGGCGGTTTCCGCGCTGGACGTGTCCATCCAGAGTCAGATCATCAACCTTCTGGCCGATTTGAAGGAACAGAGCAACCTGACATACCTGTTCATCACGCACGATCTCTCCGTCGTCAAATACATCTCCGATCGCATCGGCGTGATGTATCTGGGTAACATGGTCGAGCTGGCGAACACGCAGGAGCTGTTTGACCATCCGCTGCACCCGTACACCGAGGCGCTGATGGCCGCGATTCCGACCACGGACGTGGAGGAGAACCGCGAGCTGCGGATTCTGGAAGGCGATATTCCCAGCCCGGTCAACCCGCCGCAGGGCTGCAAATTCCACACGCGCTGCGCGCACTGCACGGAAATCTGCAAGCATGCCGTGCCGGAGTGGAAGGAAATGGCGCCGGGTCACTTCGTCGCCTGCCACCATCCGCTTTCCGAGAAGGAATAAGCCATGGGGATGCCGTTTAAGGGGCGGTACGACCGCTTCCGCAAGCTGCAAAAGGAAAGAATGGGCGGGCGGACGGATGACCGCGCGCCCTGCGACGAGATGGAAAGGGGCGACGGGCTGGCGATGCTGATCGCCGCCCTGATTACCATTGTGCCGGTCTGTCTCGTCATGCTGGCGATTTTGGCGCTGGCCGGTTACTTTTTCATTGTCAGATAAGAAAAGCGAGTTCCTTTCGAAAGAAAGGAATTCGCTTTTTGACGCTTTCCGGCGGCCTTCGCAAGCGCCACCAAAGGCGTTACGCCTCCTTCACGGGCTTATAGCATAGATCGTGCTCGACGCAGGCCCACATATCCATCGCGGGCGTTCGGAGCTGAATCTCGACCGGAACGGAGGCATTCTGGCCGTTTAAGCAGACGGGCACGAGCATCACCAGATGCAGGCCGCGATAGCCGCTCTTCTTCGGCGCGGCGATGTAATCCCGCGCGCAGACAAACTGCCACGCTGTCGATGCGCGCAGGATATCCGCAAAATGATACACGGCCTCCACGCTGGAGAGCACGACGCGCAGACCGGCGACGTCGTGCAGGCTGGCCGCGCCCTGCGCGTTTTGCGGCAGGCCGCGGCGGAGCAGCTTTTCGCGGATGGACGCGGGCGATTTGAGCCGGAACGTCATCGAGCGGACGGCGAAGGGCGTGTGTTCCTCCTCAAGCTGCATCCGCGCCGCGCAGAGCGAGAGAAACGCGGTCTCCACCGCGGCTTTATAGGGCGCGTAAAACGAGAAATCAAAAGCGGCCTCCTTCGGCGCGCGCATCTGTTGTAGAGCTGAACGCTGCTGCAAGAAAAATCACCTCGAAACGAATCAAATGGGCGGGGCGCGCCCGCGCGATAAGGACAGTATATGCGTCGGTTGTTGCCGGAATGCGGCGGGAGACGAACAAAAATGTGAGCGAAGGAAAAAACGGCGCTCCAAATCCATGGTATGCGCCGCGCGGGAGGAAAATGCCGCGTCGGGCGGTTTTTCGCTGTACAGAACCGCTTTTTTTCAGTATAATAAGACGATGGAAACCAACGCGGGCGCTTCGCCCGAAGGAAGGAATAAGCTATGAACAAGAACTTTGCAGACGACGCGCTGCGCGGTTTGCTGGGGCGTCGCGTGCCCGCGTGGGCGCGCTACGCGCTGGTGCTGCTCGCGACGGCGGTGTTCGCGGTCTTCGCTTACCACGCGCGCTACGCCAAGATCGACGAATTCACCGGCTTCCGCGCGGAGGAATTGATTCGGTTTACGACCGTCGTGCTGGCCTCGCTCTATGCGCTCACGGCAGCGGTGGCGCTGCACATCGGCAGAAGGCTGAATTTCGGTGCGCAGGCGCTGTTCTGCGTGGTGATCGGCGCGATTCTGCTGGCAAAGGTTTCGCTGTTTGACTATGTGAGCGACGATTACGACATCTTCCTGAGCGGCTGGATCTACAGCTACTCCCAGATGGGCATCAAGGAAGGGCTCGGCTCGTACATCGGCAGCGATTACACGCCGCCGTATCTGTACCTGCTGCTGCTGATTTCCAGAGTCAAGAATTATCCGTGGCAGTATCTGGTCAAGATTGTATCGCTGGCGTTCGAAGCGCTGATGGCCTATGCCGTCACCAAGCTGGCGGGGCTGAAGGTTCGGGGGGAGGCGGGACGCGCCGTTCTCT
>ENA-ORRO01002558-ORRO01002558.1-human-gut-metagenome-genome-assembly--contig:-NODE-2558-length-11346-cov-3.180321_pt1 | contig 11346 bp, 10 predicted proteins | sample MGYA00242176_ERZ509136 | MGnify/ENA primary metagenome ERZ509136 (study PRJEB26280, sample SAMEA2338644) | human gut metagenome | biome: human gut; feature: human-associated habitat; material: faeces... | reverse complement strand
AAATGAAGTAGACGTATCAGACATTATAACTACCCAGACACAAAAAGACTCAGATGGTAAGACTCAGATTATTATGCGATTTAAATCTGACTATAAACTGGAATCAGGTTACACGTATTATGTAACAGCAAAAATCCAGCCAACTACAAAAGCCTATCTGAAGTATCAGAATGAAAACTATACAGATACTGGTGATGAAAATACAGACGAATATCTTGATACAGGCAAAAAACCTGGAAATGATACTAGGAATGATGGAACATCTTCAGAACAAAATGGATTCTATTCAAACGTATCAGCTAATGTAACATACAAGTACAATAACAAAACGTATACGAAACCTTATGCGAAACCTGTTATACAGGTAGACGCCAGTACAGTTCCTCACACAGTGGTTAAACAGTGGGAATATGACTCAGATAAAGTAGCAGTTGATGTCGAGTTGAAGGCCTATGTAACAGAAGCGGCGGATTCTAACATAAACGCTGGTAATCCGAAGTATCTTACAAGTGCAGATGTAAAAAATCTTCCGACCTCCATGCAATTTAATTTGTCAGAAACAAACAATTGGACACATACGTGGGAAAATCTTCCAACTAAATACTTCTACAAAGCTGCGGATGGTAGTATCAAAGAAACAGATATCCATTACACAGTAGAAGAAGTCCAGACAGATGCGACAAAGGCATTTTACGGTCAGGTTACTGAATCAAGTGATGGAAAGACCACTACGATTCTGAATAAGAAGAAAGATCAGGAAGATAAGCCGTTTATTGAAGTAACAAAAACATTTAAAGGGCTTACAAAAGATCAGATTCGAGAGTTGGCAAAGGCAAGTAGTCCGTATACAATTACATTGACTCATATTGAAACAAATACGACTAAACCGCTTACAATGGATGTAAGTGAATTAGACAGTATTCTTCAGGGCAGTGATGATGAAAAAGTATGGACATACACCTGGAAACTGGAAGATTGTTTGGATGGCACATACAAAGTCAGCGAAAATAATTACAATAAAGAAGGATACGATGTAACCGTCACTGTCAATGAACAAACGGTGACAGACTGGAATGAATTTTCAGTATCTACAAAGAAAGCAGAAATTGGATCATATGATCCATCTGGAAATTCAATAACTACATGTGCACCAACGGAATTTCAGATTGGAAAAGTTAATTTAATTGTTGCACAGCTCACTGGAAACGAAGGCTACTTTGTGTGGACAAGGACACCGGTAAGCATCAGCGAACGTAGGGTGATAGTGCAATTAATAAGTGATAAGAAAGATGGAATCGGATTTAGTCCAAAAGCAACATTAGAAAAATGCTATTTCTATAGTGGAAATGGAATAAAAGACACGTTGGTATTCAAAAATGGTGAGATCAAGTATGACGAACAGGCTAAACTTACGTTTGATGCATCAAAACAGTGGACAATGTTTGCAGCTGGAACATACACATTTAAAGAAACACAGAACGCTGAGATTCAGATCACGAATACTTATTCAGAGCAAACTGCAGATTTAGATTTGATTAAGACTTCGACTTCAGTAGCCGGAACAAAATTTGATGGCGCAGAATTCAAGCTGTATAAGAAGAATGATGAGGGAGCATATGAACTTCAGAAATTTGAATATACAGATAAGTCTGGAAAAAATCAGACAAGAGAAACCATCCAGGTAATAAATACCGATGGATCAGAAGCTGAACTCAAAAATCTTCAATCTGGACAGTACTATCTGGAAGAAGTAAAGGCACCGGAAGCTTGTATGTTGTTAGCAGACAAGATTTATTTCAAACAGGAAAAGGGTAAGATTACTTTAACAGATAAGGGTGGAAAAGTACTTGCAGATTCACCTACAATGTGGACACTTTCGGGCACAGATGGAAAATATACCTTAACTGTAAAAAACGAAATTCTCTATTCCCTCCCATCAGCTGGAGGCACCGGAATTTACTTGTATATGATTGGCGGCATGTTACTTATGTTTGCGGCCGTATGGATCTTATATAAAAACAAATGCAAGGAGGTGCTGGAAAAATAATTGTAAGAATTAATTTTTCAGTGGCTTCTTGCCACACAAAAACGTTATTATCCCATATGAGGGGACAATAAAAAATGAGCAACGCCCTTAAATGAAAAGGAGACAAAAATATGAAGAAGATGAGAAAAATCTTTGCAGTGTTATTAACACTGGCTATGGTGCTCGGAATGAGTATGACATCTTTTGCAGCAGATGCAAAAGCAACAATTATACTTAAAAACTTTGACAAAGCTAATAAAGTTGAGTACATGCAGATTATCCAGAAAGATGAAACCAAAACTTCTGGTTGGACATTTACTAATGGTGCAGGAGCATGCTTTACAGAAGCATTCGGACTTACAGATTCAGATGATGCACAGCAGCAGGTTATCTGGGGATTAATTAAGTACAATGATAATAATGTTAAATTACCAACAGGTGTAACTGCAAAAACTGCTACAGCAGCAAACATTGACTTAGCATTAAGTAAAGTTGCAACACTTAAAGGTTTCACAGAATCAACAGATAAAACAAAAATCGAAGTAAGCGCAGCTGGTATTTATGCAATCAAAGCAGAAGAAACAGGATTTACTTATAAAACAGCAACAGCATATGTAGGATTTGGAGAACCATATCCAGCATTAACAAATGCAGAAGTAACAGCTAAAAAATCTCCAACAACTGTAGACAAAACAGTAGCTGATGACGATCATGTAGTAGCAATCGGAGATATCGTAACTTATACAATCGAAGCATATGTACCATTTATTGATGCAGCTAATACTGATAACAGAACATTTACAATTACTGATAAAATTAAAGGTGCTGAATATTATTTAGCAGGTCCAAATGCAGTTAGCAGTGTAACTATGGAAGGCAAAGAAGGGCAAGTTGGAGAAATCGTAGTAAATGAAGATGGTAAAGGATTTACCGTTAATTTAAACACTTTAGTTGCCGATACAGACAATCCGAACGCTGGAAAGAAAATCACAGTTACCTATACTGCAAAAGTAACCACAACAACAGTAGAAAACAAAGCTGGTAGTCATGCAGCTGGTGTAGACTACGGTGCTGATAAACCCCCGGTTAAGTTATTTACTGGAGAACTCGTTTTACTGAAATATGGTGATGGCGATGTAAATAATGCTTTAGCAAACGCTGAATTTGTATTGTATAAAGATGGCGAAGAAGCACCTTTAACATTCGTAAAAGAACGCAACGGAAAATATAAATATGCACCAAATACAGAAGATGCATCTGCAACACTTGTAACTGATGAAAATGGTATGATAGATGTAGAAGGTTTAGATGTTGGTTCTTATCATTTCGAAGAAACTAAAGCACCAGAAGGATATTCTATCAATACAGATGGTAAAACTCTTACACTTACTGTAAATGGAGATGTTGCTACAGCTAAATTATATAATGAAGGTCAGTTAAATGATACAAAACTTTCCGCTCTTCCATCAACAGGTGGTATCGGTACTACAATCTTCACAATCGCTGGATGCCTCATCATGATCGCAGCAGCTGGCTTATTCTTCGCAAGCCGCAAAAAAACAAACAAATAATCTTTCATGATTATTTATAACCAGATACTGAATCCGGGGCAGGTCGCCCCGGATTCCTAAAAAATAATACAACAGCAAGGAGAGTTCGGATGAAACGCAAAGCAAACAAACTTATTATTGGCATCATATTTTTAGCCGGGTTGTCCTTACTGCTGTATCCATTCGTTGCAAACCAGTGGAATAACTACAGGCAAAAGCAATTGATCAGCAGTTATGAACAGACTGTATCCGAAAAGGATGCAGCACATGAGATTGATTATGATGCAGAACTGCAGAAAGCAGAAGCTTACAACGAAGCATTACTTCCAAGTATCCTTCCTGACTCATTTGCAGTAGCCGCAGCCAGTGACAAAGAAGACCAGTCCTACATGGATGCTCTGAACATTGCCGGTGACGAGATGATGGGAATCGTGGATATCCCGAAGATTGACATCAAGCTTCCGATCTACCACACTACCGATGAAGATGTTCTCAAACAGGCAGCCGGACATCTGGAAGGAAGCTCTCTTCCAATCGGCGGTAAAAGTACACACGCCGTTATCTCCGCACACCGTGGACTTCCGAGTGCGTCTCTTTTTACCGATCTGGATCAGCTGGAAGAAGGCGATCATTTTCTGATCCATGTATTAAACGAAACATTATGTTATGAAGTCGACAAGATTTCCGTGGTCAAACCGGAGGAAACTTCCTCTCTTGCAGTAGAAGAAGGAAAAGATCTTGTAACACTTCTTACCTGTACTCCATACGGAGTCAATACCGAGCGGCTTCTGGTCCGTGGTCACAGAGTACCTTATGTGGAACAGGAAGTTGCCGATGAGAAGACACCGCTCAGCGGAATCAGTCTTCATACAAATTATCTTTTATGGGTAATTATTGGTCTTGTAATTACCACAATCTTCATCCTTGTGTTATACTTAAAGGAGAAGAAGCTTCAAAAGAAGAAAAATGAGACCTCTTAAAAAGAGAATAAGAACGAGAAAGGGAATATGCCTATGAAAAGAAAAATCTCAACCTTCCTTTTCGGTCTGTTATTCTTGATAGGATTTGGGATTCTGATCTACCCGACGGTATCCAACCAGTGGAACACCTACAGACAGAATCAGCTGATCAGCAGCTATGACAATACAATACAGGACATGGAACCGGAGGACTTCACCTCTGAGTGGGAAAATGCAAAAGCTTTCAATGATACCATTCAGCAGAACAACCTCTACGGAGATGTATTTGGTGAAGATGAAAATGACATCAAAGATACCGAATACTGGAAGATCCTGAACGTTGCAGATGACGGTGTAATGGGATACCTTTCCATTCCGAAGATCAACATCAAGCTTGCCATTTACCATGGCACCGGTGATGATGAACTTCAGACAGGAGTCGGACATCTGAACGGCACAAAGCTTCCGATCGGAGGGGAGAGTACCCACAGTGTTCTCGCAGCTCACCGTGGACTTCCAAGCGCAAAGCTTTTTACCGATATCGATCAGCTCAAAGTTGGCGATAAATTTTACATCCATGTACTGGATGAAGTCCTTGCCTACAAGGTAGATCAGATTCTTCCGATGGTAGACAAAGACGATCATGAAACACTGGAGAAAGCACTCCAGATTGAAGAAGGAAAAGACCAGGTAACTTTATTTACCTGTACACCATATGGAGTCAACTCCCATCGTCTTCTCGTAAGAGGAACCAGAGTTCCATATAACGGCGAAGAGGATGCTACCGAATCAGTTACAGATTCTATGGTAAAAGCCATTCAGAATTATTATATGCTTTATTTAATTTTAGGACTTTCAATCACGATTCTTGTGATCATTCTCTTGCGATTCCTTTCCAAGAGAAAAGCTCACAAAGAATAACCAAGATTTTTTAAGGAGGACATGAGGCGATGATGAATAAACGATTAAAACAGGGAAGTACTTTTCTCTTAGCTGTCGCTCTTACATTTCCACTGCTCACTCTTCCGGGTGCGAAAGCCGCAAGCGCGATCGATACCGATAAAGAGTGTTCCATCCAATTTGACATTGGGGGAAGCAGTGAACTTCTAAAGGCAGGCATTCCGGTAAACCTGTATAAAGTTGCTTCGGTTGATGAATCCGGCAACTATACTGCAACCGGTACATTTGCGAAACTGGATCTTTCTTCCGTAAATGCAGATAATCTGGCAGATGCCACTGCTGAATGGAAAAAACGTGCCAATGACGCAAAGGAGATGCTGACAGATTCTGATGGAAATACAGTTGTTGAACCACCCAAAACCATTACACTAACAGATAACCCAAATGACGACCATACTATAACGGGACTGAAGACCGGACTTTACCTTGTAGATACACCAAAAGTGATTACGCCAAATTACACTTATACTTTTACACCTTACCTGATATCACTTCCGACCAATAATTATTACAATAACGATCATACCAATGATGAGTGGATCTACAATCTGACTGGCAGCAATGCAGTTGGTCTGAAACCGGAACAACATGTAAGATACGGTGATCTGGTGATCAAGAAGGAACTGAAAGATCACAATGCTACCTTCGGAGACAAGGCAACCTTCGTATTCCAGATCGATATCACAACACTGGATGAGAAAAAAGAAACCAGAATCGAAGAGCTTACCTTTAGCGCAGCAGGTAATGATTCTGTAACGATCACGAAGATTCCTGCCGGCTCTCATGTCAAGGTAACGGAGGTTTACAGCGGTGCAAGCTATGAACTCGCTTCTGCTAAAAGTCAGAAAACAGACATCATTGCTAATCCTGAAAAAGAAACCGAAGTAGAATTCAAACCGACAGAGGTTTCATTTATCAACAAACATGATGGACGTACCAATGGCGGATACGGCGTAAAAAATAATTTTAAACTCGATGAAAATGGTCAGTATCAGTACACCAAACCGGCAGCAAAGAACTAGAAAGGGGGAATCGGAATGAGAAAGTTACATAAGAAACCACTTATCATGGCAGCGGCAGCACTTGCTCTTACCGGAACCCTGGCAGTTGGAAGTGCAATGGCATACTTCACAACTTATACAACAGCCGGTGGCGGTGTGACGATGAATATGGGATTTACCGAAACCATCCCTAACGAAACAGTCGATAAAGATGGCAAGCACGTCACCATTACAAATACCGGTGATTATGATTGCTTCGTAAGAGTAACAGCATTTGCCCCAATGGAACTTACCTATACTGCTCCGAATGGCGGATGGCAAGCCGAAGATGATGGTTATTGGCACTATGAAGGCGTTCTTCCGGCAGGCGAAACCACACCGGAACTCAAGGAACTCAATATCTCTTACAAATTCCCGGAAGGGGAGAATAGACCGGAAGAATTCAATATCGTGGTTATCCAGGAATGCACACCGGTTCTTTACGATGAAAATGGAAACCCATATGCAGACTGGAATCATGTAATCACAACTGAGACAACAGAAGACAGTAAAACCACAGAATAGGAGGGAACGAAGATGAAAAAGAAAAAGAAATCATTTCCAAAAAAATCGGCCCTGCTTCTGACAGCATCAGCGCTCCTGTTGATTGGCAGTACTGTCGGCAGTACACGTGCCGCACTCACCTACTACAGTGAGAATTATTCCGCACAGATCGAGATGCAGAATATCGGCGTATCTCTTTTAGAGAATGGAGATGTCGTCAGCAGCCAGGATTTTACATCTAAGAACCAGCAAGAAGTAACAAACGGGGAACTCCTGACAGGCCTTCTCGGAGAAAAGGAGAAATTCGCACCCGGAAAGAAATACAAAGAAGAGCTCAGTGTTCAGAACAGCGGTAACATCGACACCTTCGTCCGTGTGATCCTTACCAAGAGCTGGCAGAACAAAGAGGGCAAGAAGAACACCACTCTTTCACCGGATCTGATCGAACTGAATTTCCTTACCGCTAACGGCTGGGTAGTTGCAGATCAGCAGACCACCGACGAAAGAACCGTTCTTTATTACACAAAGGCAGTAAAAGCCGGAGATACCACACCGGCATTATCTGACACACTCCGCATTGATCCGAAGATTGCAACAGAGGTAGAGAAAACAGTAAAGGACAAAACCATCACTTATACTTACAAGTACAATGGTTACACCTTCCACATTGACGCAGAGGTGGATGCAGTTCAGACACACAACGCAAAGGACGCAATCAAGAGTGCCTGGGGCGTGGACGTGAATGTATCAGACGACGAAACAACAATGAGCTTACAGTAGGGAGGTACAGAGTATGAAAAAGAAAATTTTGTGCCTCGCCATGACAGTGATAATGGCAGCAGGGGGACACACAACTGCATTTGCAAAAGACTATCAGGGAGCCGATGGATGGCAGGTTCATTTCACCGGCGACAAAATGGAAAGCAATTTTGAAAACAAAACTGTTTCCGATGAGCTGGCAACGATCCAGCCGGGTGACAGCATCGAATTGAAGGTTCAGCTGAAAAACTCCGATAAAGGCGAGACCGATTGGTACATGACCAATGAGATCATCCAGACACTGGAGGAAGCACAGGAATCCGCTGAAGGCGGTGCTTACGAATACAAGCTGACTTATGTTGGAAGTGACAATACCGAAAAGGTACTCTATAACAGTGATACCGTTGGAGGCGAAGGTTCTTCTAAGACCGGTGAAGGTCTGAAGGAACTTGGAAACTCTACCGAGAAATATTTCTACCTCGGTCGTCTTGCTTCCAATGGTACCGGAACCGTACACCTTACCATCGGTATCGAAGGTGAGACACAGGGCAATGGTTATCAGAACACGCTCGCAAAGCTTCGTATGAACTTTGCAGTGGAAAAGGTAAAAGTAAGCAATACCATTACCAAGACGAAAATCGTCAAGACTACCAACACCGTTAAGACCGGTGATACCGCAAGAGTTCTTCTCTTCTGTGTGCTTGCACTCATCAGTGGACTGATCCTTCTGGCATACGGAATCTACACATATAACAAGAACACAAAGAAACGCAGACGGAAAGGAGAGTAAGCAGATGAAAAGATGGAAAAAATTACTGGTTTCTCTTCTGACTGTATCAATGACGATCGGTGCATCCACGATGAGCGTTATGGCTGCTAACGGGTATACCTATAAGGTAACTTTATCGGCAGGTAATAAAGGAACGATAAACGGCCAGGCTAAGGGGGAAGCAATGTTGGTTATGTGATGGCCAACTATGTTTCGACAAGTGGTGGCGGCAGCAGCGGCGGTTCTACTGTTACTTTTAATCTGAAGGACGTTCAGGTAACCGATGACAAATACTATATCAAAGGAATCCGTCTCAGCGGACGTGACAATGAAGAAGCTCTTGCTTCTCCTGTATTAGACAATGTAACCGGCGATGCCGACTATGTAGTAGCCTATGGAATCAAAAAGGACATGGTTGCCTACACCGTAAACTATCAGGATGCTTCCGGTAAGGCGCTTGCAGAAAGCCAGACCTTCTACGGAAATGTCGGTGACAAACCAATCGTCGCTTATCAGTATATTGAAAATTATATTCCAGATGCTCTTGCACTTACCAAGACTTTGAGTAATAATGAATCTGAGAATGTATTTACGTTTACCTACAAACCGGGTGCTACAGACCGTGTTGTTACAACAACAACAACCATCACAACGACTGTTCCTGGTACAGCAACTCCTGGCACAGGTACCGGTAATGTCGGTACAGCAGGCGGCACAACCGGTGGAACTGCCGGAACTACCGGTGGAACTACAACCGGAACTACCAGTGGCACTACAACCGGAACTACCGGTGGCACAACAGACGGAACCACAACCGGTACAACCGATGGTACAACGACAGATAACAATTCTCAGAATACGACATCTAAAGATAAAGATACTGCAACATCTGAGGATGAACAGACACCAAAGTCTCTGGTAGATCTGGATGATGAAGACACTCCAAAAGGAAATATCGATGCGAAAGACAAGACGAGCAAGACTCCGATCGCAGCAGGGATCGGCATTATCGTTGTTGCGGTAGCAGCTCTCGTAGGACTGATCGTATTCTTGAAAAAACGTGCAAAATAAAAAAAGCGCGGCACTAAAGGAGAAGTCTTTTTTGAAGAGAACGAAGAAAAAGAAAAGCCCGGTGGCTGCATTTTGCAGTGCACTGGGCACTGTTTTACTGACAGTACTGATTCTTGCCTGTATTCCGCTGACGCTTCCGAAAGCTTTTGGTTTTCAGATGTACACCGTGATCAGTGGGAGCATGGAACCGGCGATCCCGACGGGAAGCCTGGTCTATGTCCGGTATGAAGAACCAGACACGATCGTCAAAGATGATGTCATTGCTTTTTACAGCAACAATGCAGACGGCTCGATCATCACCCACCGTGTAGTATCCAACAGCCCGGCGATGGGACAGTTTATCACCAAAGGGGATGCCAATGAGGAAAAAGATATGAATCCGATCCCTTACAACAACTACATCGGAAAAGTAAAGCTTTCTGTTCCGGTTGTCGGCGGTATCGCACAGGCTGCCACCGGCACTGCCGGAAAGATTGCCGCTGCATCCATCATCGGTCTTGCTGTGATTCTTGAAATCGTTGCTGCCATGCTTGACAGACGCGAAGACGAATAAGAGAGAACGTTTTTCATTTTAGCTTGCTAAAGTGTGAAACATTTGCTAAAATAATATCAGATTGTATTGTCAGAAGAAGATGGGGGAATTTCACAATTCTCCCATTTGTCATATATTGAAAAGAATGGAGAGGTGAACGGATTGTTATCCAACCAGATTTTACAGAGAACAATCAATGAAATAGGGGATATCATCGAGTGTAACTGTTCCATCTGGAACACAGACGGAGTGATGCTTGCAGCTGTAGGTAATGAGAAGCCTGCAGTAAAAAAAGCTGTCTGCTCATTTTTAAAAGAGCTGGAGGTTACCGGCGTATCGGAGGAGCACCTGGATGAATGCTATGGTCTGTTTCCGGTTTATGATGATGATGAACTGACTTATATTTTCGTAATCGAGCACAATAATGAGATTGATGTGCATACCAGCGGACGCTTAAGTGTCTGCCAGCTGGAGAGCCTTTTAAGATCCGGAAGCGAACGTCTTGACCGTAACCGTTTTATCCAGAACCTGCTCCTGGATAACCTGCTTCTCGTAGATATCTACAATCAGGCGAAAAAGCTTGGTATTACAGTTGAGCAGCGCAGAGTCGTCTATCTGATCGAACCGAAGAATCCGGATGACACGATCGTCCTGGATATGATCCGTGGGATTTATTCCTCGGGAACCGGTGATTTTGTTACTGCCGTAGATGAGGGACATATTATTCTGATCAAGTCCCTTGACAGTACGGATGATTATGATACGATCCGTTCGACTGCCGATATGCTGGTGAATGCGATCAACACCGAAGCTATGGTCAATGTCCGGCTTTCCTTCGGAACCATCATTCCCGAACTCAAAGAGGTCTCACAGTCTTACAAAGAAGCTGGCATGGCTCTGGATGTGGGACGTATCTTCTATCCGGAACGCAATATTTTATCCTACCGCGAACTCGGTATCGGACGGCTGATCCACCAGCTTCCCGTTTCCTTATGCGAGATGTTCCTGGAAGAAGTATTTGCCGGAAATACCGTTGATCAGTTTGACGAAGAAACCTTATCCACAGTTGATAAATTTTTTGAAAACAGCCTGAATATTTCGGAGACAGCGAGACAGCTTTTCGTCCACCGGAATACGCTCGTCTACCGGCTGGAGAAGATCAAGAAGCTCACCGGC
>ENA-ORRO01002548-ORRO01002548.1-human-gut-metagenome-genome-assembly--contig:-NODE-2548-length-11377-cov-2.614467_pt1 | contig 11377 bp, 11 predicted proteins | sample MGYA00242176_ERZ509136 | MGnify/ENA primary metagenome ERZ509136 (study PRJEB26280, sample SAMEA2338644) | human gut metagenome | biome: human gut; feature: human-associated habitat; material: faeces... | reverse complement strand
AGGGCGATGTCTTAACCGCTTGACCACGGAGCCAAAACTATTTTGGTGAACTGTTTTATAACAGTGACCGAAAATTATAATAGCATAACTATATGATTTTGACAAGTGTTTTTTTGAAAAAAATAAAATTTTTCGGCTGAATTTTTAGCTTAAGGAGAAAATGAGGAATATCTGTGTCGGAAAGCTGAAAATTCATAAGATGAAAAAAGAGCCGATACAAAACTGTATCGGCAGAGTAGAGAGAAGATATATATAAAAGGTATAGGTCAAAGACATATGCCTGATTTTTTAGGTGGACATCCTGATAATCTTACAGAGTTTATATCATATAGGATTACCGGCGTCCCTTAACTTTATGCATTTAGTATAATGGGAAATTATGGAAAGAATGTGACGGGCAGATAAAGAAATCCTGAAATATCTTAAAAACTTCTGAAGAAGAGATAAATTTCAGCAAAACAGTTGACATATATAGATCATCGATATAATATGAAGGTACAAAGTATATAGATAATCGATATAAGGAGGGAGAAAGAAATGGCAGTTGATAAAAGTCTGATATCAGGGAGTACGACTCTTTTGATCTTAAGCCTTCTGGAAGAGAAGGATATGTATGGATATGAGATGATCGATACGTTGAAAGGAAAGTCAAACAATGTATTTGAACTAAAAGCGGGAACCTTATATCCGCTACTGCATTCTATGGAAGAAAAGGGATGGCTTACCGTATATGAGCAGGAGACCGGCGGAAAGATGAGGAAGTATTACCGGATTACCAGAGATGGGAAAAAGCAGTATCAGGCAAAAAAGAAAGAGTGGAAAGAGTATTCGGAGGCTATTTTACAGGTGATCGGAGGTGTGTGTTTTGGAACGGCGTGATTATCTGGAATTGATGACCGGTCAGATCCGCTGCAAGAAAATGTGTCCGGTTATTGCAAAGGAAGTAGAAGATCATATTGAAGATCAAAAGCAGGTTTTTATGGCAGAAGGGATGAAGGAAGAAGAAGCTGAGAAGGCAGCTGTGGAGGAGATGGGTGACCCGGTGGAAGTCGGAGTGGAGATGGATCAGATCCACAGACCGAAGATGCCATGGAAAGCAATTTTTGTAATCGCTCTGATGCAGATTTTAAGTGGAATGTTTGCAGCTTTCTTTTTGAAACAGAATGAAAGTTATGGATATATCGCAGGAATTCGGCAGATATTCCGGCTTGCGATGGCATTTTCGGTTATGATCCTGGTGTGTTATATGGATTACAGCTGGATCGGGAAGCACGCAAGGCTTTTGGCAGGCAGTTATCTGTTGTTTATGGTTCTGATGAGACATTTTTTTGCCCTTCAGATTAACGGTGCAGTAAGATGGATTGGAGTCGGCGGCTTCATTGTAAGTCTTTCGCTGATGAGCTGGCTGTTTCTTCCATTGTATGGTGCAGTGTTGTATCGGTACCGGGGAGAAGGATATGGTGCTGTTCTTAAAGCCATAGTCTGGATGCTGCTTATCGCAGGGATCCTGATCACCTGTCCGGATCTTGTGATGGCAGGGACGGTTGGACTTTCCTGTGTCTTTATGCTGATGCTGGCACTGGAAAAGGGATGGTATCAGGTTGTGGTTACAAAGGTGATGACCGGAATAGGTATCAGTGTTGTTGGAGTTCCGGTTGGCATACTGGCATATTTTTTCTTCTTTGGTGCGGAATATCAGAAAAGCCGTATCCTGGCGATGTTTGCAGTGAATAAGTCACAAATGATGGAAGGAACAACGCTTGGGGCAGTACGGGAACTGCTGTCGAAATGTATGGCAGTTGGACGCGCCACCGGAGTAGAGGACTTTTGGACTGGGGACCGTATCAGTTCCGCGGATTATATGATGCTTGGAATTGCGGGGTATTGTGGAATTCTTGTGATGGTTCTTTGTATTGCAATAATTGCCGGTTTGCTGTGCTGGTTTTTAAGAAGCGCGCTGAAGCAGAAGAACCAGCTTGGTATGATGATGGGATTTGGCTGTGTGATGGTTCTGGCAATTCAGTTCCTGCTATCACTGATGGCGAACATTGGGGTATCCGGGTTCGGTCAGGGAGCCTGGTGTCTGTTCTTCGGATATGGGCGAAGTGGCCAGATGGTTTCAGCAGTATTGATGGGAATTTTGCTGAGTATTTACCGGCATCAGAATGTAACTCCTGAGCTTGTAGTTGAAAAAAGAGCGGTGGCGAGCTAAGATAGAAGAAAAAAGAGGAGGAACAAGATGCTGGTTTGTGATTATATTGTAGAGAGAATCGATGGAGATTATGCGATGCTGAAGCGGACCAATCTGCTAGAGGAAGAGGAAAAGATGGTAGCAAGAGCACTTCTTCCGGAAGAGATTCGGGAAGGAAGCCGCCTTCATTATGAATTACTTCAGTATACAATTGTTGAATAAAGGTATGGAAAATGTGTGTGCCCTGGGACTGGAAAGTGCCGGAGCACACTTTTTTCAAAGTGTAATTTTCTGTTTAGAAATTTTTCAGAAAATATTAAGGGAAATGGATGTGCATATTTAATAAAAAGAGAGTAAACTCTACTTCCGAGGTGAAGAATATGGATAAGATTTCGGTAGTAGTACCATGTTATAACGAAGAAGAGGCATTGCCTGTTTATTATAAAGAAATGTGCCGTGTAATGGACGAGATGAAGGATGTTGTATTTGAACTGATTTTTGTAGATGATGGTTCATCAGATGCGACGCTTGGTATCATGAAAGACCTGAATGAAAAGGATAGCAGGTGCAGATATCTTTCATTTTCCAGAAACTTTGGAAAGGAAGCTGCGATTTATGCAGGACTGAAAGCATCGGAAGGCGATTATGTTGCACTTATGGATGTAGATCTTCAGGATCCACCGACGCTATTACCTGAGATGTATGAGATCTTGCAGGAGGATGGATACGACAATGTAGCGACAAAAAGGGTCACAAGAACCGGAGAGCCACGTATCCGTTCTTTCCTGTCAGAAAGCTTTTACAAATTTGTCAATGCTATTTCAAAGACAGAGATTGTAGATGGAGCGAGAGATTACCGGCTGATGAAGCGGAAGATGGTGCAGGCAGTTCTGGAAATGAGCGAGTATAATCGTTTTTCAAAGGGAATCTTCGGCTGGGTTGGATTCCGTACAAAATGGCTGCAGTACGATAATATTGAGCGCTCTGCCGGAAAAACCAAGTGGTCCATGTGGAAGCTGTTTAAATATTCGGTGGAGGGAATTACCGGATTTTCAGTGGCACCGCTCTCACTGGCTTCGGTAGTGGGTGTACTGTTCTGCGTGCTTTCCTTTATTATGATCGCAGTGATCGTAGTAAGGACGCTGGTCTGGGGAGATCCGGTATCCGGCTGGCCGTCACTTGCCTGTATTATTTTCCTGGTCAGCGGAGTACAGCTTCTCTGTACCGGAATTGTAGGGGAGTATCTGTCAAAGACTTATCTTGAGACGAAGAAACGTCCGATTTTTATTTTAAAGGATTCCAGCGATGATAAGGAGCAGAAGCATGAAAGAACGTAGAAAAGGTCTGCTATGGGAAATGGCACTGATCCTGCTTACGGTTGCCGCCTGTCTGTACTCTACAGGCGCAGGAAATATTTTCGGGGCAAAGGTGGACTGGAGCAGTCAGCACAGTGTGTTCCCGGAATATTTCCGACAGCAGTTTTATCGTACAGGGCAGTTTTTTCCTGAGTTTGCATTAAATATTGGCGGTGGTCAGAATATTTACAATTTTTCTTATTATGGATTGTTTAGTCCGGTCGTTTTGATCGGTTATCTTCTGCCGAATGTGAAGATGTCGGATTATATGATGGTGGCAAGTATTGTCTGTCTGGCAGCAGCGGTTATAATTTTGTACCGGTGGCTGAAAAGCCGGGAATTTACAGCTGCGGTAAGCGGGATGACAGCGCTGATGTTTCTTTTCGCAGGACCTATGATCTATCAGTCGTCGCATCAGATTATGTTTGTAAATTATATGCCATTTCTTTGTCTGACATTTTTGGGAATCGACCGATATTTTGAACAGAAAAAATCCGGTCTGCTGATCGGCGGAACCTTTCTGATGATCATGACAAGCTTTTATTTCAGCATCGGTGGAATACTGGCGCTTGGTCTATATGGAATTTACCGGTATGCAAGGACAAAAGAGCGGGCAGAAGAGATGATTACGGTAAAAGGATTTCTAGGTGACGGACTGCGGTTTGCAGGAAGGATCCTGACGGCAATCATGCTTGCAGGAGTTCTTCTTGTGCCGACTGCGATGGCTCTTCTCGGGAGAAGCGGAAGCAAGGGAGAAAAAACAGATATCTGGCAGCTTCTGACACCGCAGATCAATTTGGAAAAATTTCTGTATGGGGCATATGGACCGGGACTTAGCTGTCTGATGCTGATTATTTTGCTGACCGGACTTTTTTATAAAAAGGCTTATGAGAAGATCTTGTCGCTTGGTTGTCTGGTGGTGCTGACAGTTCCGTTTTTTTCGTATCTGCTCAATGGTGCACTTTATATCAGACCGAAGTCGCTGATCCCGTTTTTGCCGCTTCTGTGCTATCTTACGGCAAAATATCTGGAGAAGCTGAAAAATCAGAAAATAGCGAGAATCTGGATGCTTCTTCCATGTCTGGCAATTATCATATATATTTATCTGAAGAAGGATGATGTGAAAAGTGAAGTCCTTTGGAAACTACTTTTGCTGGATGCGGTCATAACACTGTTGATCTGCGTGGCACAAGCGTATAGTGCATGGATTCGGAAGTATCTGACAGTAGCCGTTCTGGGACCGGTGATCCTGAGCCTTATTGTTACCGGAAGCTATTCCTGGGAAAAGAGTGGAAATCTGGAGAGCAGGAAAGCATATGAGGAAGATACCAGCCGGTCCATCGGGAAAGCTGTGGACAAGGCAATTACATCAGATAGTGGATTCTACCGGGTCGAGCAGGTTGGAAATGAAGAGGAAAATGCGGAAAATCTGAATCGTGTGTGGAACAGTGAGCAATATATTACATCCCTGTATTCGTCTTCCTATAATGCTGATTACCAGAATTTCCGTAAAAATGATTTTCAGGTAGAGCAGCCGTACCGAAATTTTCTGATGCAGTCGGTTTCGCAGAATCCGGTATTCAGACAGCTGATGGGAGTGAAATATCTGATCTCCAGTCAGAATATACCGGGATATGAGAAAAAGTGGATGACCGGGGGAGGGGATGTGTACTGTAATGAAAATGCAGCACCGATTGCCTATGAGACGGATCAGACGATGTCGGAAGCGGAATATGACAGACTGGATTTTCCATATAATCAGCTGGTATTTACCAGATATGCTGTGACAAAGGACGGAACTGTATCGGCAGGACAGGTGAAAGAAAAACTGGCAGAAGACATAGAGAAATGTGATTTTCGGATTCCGGAAAAGAATAATGGGATTTCACTGGTTGTCCCGACTGAAAACGGATATCAGGTGAAAATGAAAAAGGAACAGGAGTTCGAAGTGGCTGTCCCGGAACAGGAAGAGAAAAATGGAGTTCTGTTTGTACAGTTTCGAATCGAAAATAAAAAACCGAAAGAGGATATCGAAATATCCCTGGAAGGAGAGCGCAATAAACTTTCGTCAATCCAGCATGTGTATTATAACAGAAATACCGTATTTACCTATGCAGTAGGACTAGGAAAGGGGCAGAAAACGGTTCGTTTATCTCTTGGAAAAGGAGAGTATACGATTAAGGATATGAGTGCATATAACGGCGTATTAAATGAAGATACCGGCCTTTATCAGAGTGTATTCAGGGTGGATAAAAAGCAGACGAAAGGAAATCTGATCCAGGGGAGAATCAAAAGTCAGAAGGATGGAATGTTCATTACGTCCATTCCGTTTGATAAAGGGTTTGAAATGACGATAGATGGCGTAAAGGTGAAATGTGAAAGAGTGAATAAAGCGTTTCTGGGATTTCATCTGGAAGCAGGAAAACATAAAATCAGAATTTTGTATCATGCGCCTGGAGTGACAGCAGGAAAGATACTGACAGGTCTTGGCGTTCTGATTGTGATCGCAGGGGCAGTAAGAAAGAAAAAATGCGCGGAGTGAATCTTTAAGATTCTGAAATAAAAAAGGATACAGTCTTAGAGCTGCATCCTTTTTTATTTGACAGAGAATTCCGAAGAAGCTTGCTTTTGCCATCCATGTATCTGCAGGTAGTAGTTTACTCCTGGCGCTTGATCTGAAAATGAACGGCATCATCAGACCAGATCTTATCGGTATATCGGATTTCGATGGTAGACCAGTTCAGTGGGACTTCCAGAGAAAGATATCCTTCCAGGGTTTCGCCGGGAGCGATCGTTCCATCGAGCTTTGGCTGGTCGCTTGTGGTTGCAAGAGCAGTAAATGCAGCTGCACTGTAGTCAAGTTTGGTATCGTCACAATAATTTTCAAAGCTTGCCATACTGCTGATGACCAGATCATCAGATGTCTGATTGACAATTGTCATATGGACAAACATAAATTCATTGCCTTCTGTCGGGACAGACCAGTCATCTCCTTCGGATTCTACGTAGCTGTCCATCGTGATCTCAATGCCATTGTATGCGGCGGTCTCATTTTGCTTATAGATCTCTTTGGTGGCATCAGCTGTCTTCTTCGGTGTTGAAGTGCCGGAAGAATTGTCAGAAGAAGTGTGCATTTTGGAAAAAAAGAATATAACCGCAATAATGATCAGGATGAGAATCAGGATGATAAACGGCAGACTTTTTTTGTGTTTCTTTTTGGGGGGTGTTAGCTGGTCTGGTGAAGTTACATCATCAGAAGATGCATCGGACTTTGTGCCTGCAGTATCGTTTTTGGAAACTGGCGTTGGTTTGGCAGCAGGTTCATCTGCCTGACCGGAGCTGATAACTGGTTCTGGAACTGGAGCATGCTCCTGTACGGAGGATTCATTTCCGGAAAAGGGTTTGTCTGTAGAAACTTTTTCAGTCTCTTTTTTTTCAATGGTTTTCTTCTGAGCTTCTGCTTCTTCTGCTTCCGGAACATTTTTACGCATGCTGCGCATGGCAGCAGCTGTGCTGTGGTAGATCTCCGGTCCGTTCAGGGGATCGTCGAAAAAAGCCTGCTGTCTGGCAGCCGGGCGCTTTTTTACGGAAACAGATTCATGCTTATGAGCAGAAGATCTGGCACTTCGGGTATCTGTATCATCCGGAATCACAGCGGATGCCGGAAATCTTTTACGGCAGGTATCACAGAGATATTTGCCGGGATATTTTTTGCTGGGGCGGACTTTGTGACCGCATACAGGGCATTTCATTCTAAGTTAAGTCTCCTTTATGATTCAAGTGTTCTGTTTTTATTATAGGGGAAAATCCTGTCAAAAACAAGGAGGTATTCTTGTCGAACAGACAGAAAAGTGATATCATACTGACTAAGTAACGTGGCAGAAAGTCGAAGCTGTCAGATACAGGAAAACAAAAGAAAGCAGGGAATGATATGACATATCAGGAAATGATGGAAAACGCAAAATTATCTATGGGGCTTTACTGCAAAGCCTGTCCGGTTTGTGATGGAAGAGCATGTAAAAACCAGATACCGGGACCGGGCGCAAAAGGTGTTGGTGATACTGCGATCAGAAATTATAAAAAGTGGCAGGAGATCCGCGTGAACATGGATACGATTTGTGATGGCGGAGAGGCAGACACTTCTGTGAATTTATTTGGAAAGGAATTTAAGATGCCGTTCTTTGCAGGACCGGTTGGAGCCGTGAATCTGCACTACAGTGACAGGTATGATGATGTTTCTTATAATAATGTACTGGTATCAGCCTGTGCAGATGCCGGAATTGCCGCATTTACCGGAGATGGAGTGAATGCAAAGGTAATGGAGGCTGCAACGGAGGCAATCCGTGAAAATGATGGATGCGGGATACCTACAGTAAAGCCTTGGAATCTGGATACTGTCCGGGAGAAGATGGAACTGGTGAAGAAGTCAGGAGCATTTGCAGTAGCGATGGATATTGATGCGGCAGGACTTCCGTTTCTGAAAAATATGAATCCGCCGGCAGGAAGCAAGAATGTACAGGAGCTTTCCGAGATTGTGAAGATGGCTGGAAGACCATTTATCGTCAAAGGCGTGATGACAGCGAAAGGCGCGAGAAAAGCAAAAGAAGCAGGTGCCGATGCGATCATCGTATCTAATCACGGAGGAAGAGTGCTGGATCAGTGTCCGGCAACTGCAGAAGTGCTGGAAGAGATTGTAAAAGAAGTGAACGGTTCTATGAAGATTCTGGTTGACGGAGGGATTCGCTCCGGTACAGACATTTTCAAGGCACTTGCACTTGGTGCTGACGGTGTACTGATCTGCCGGCCGTTCGTTGTAGCGGTCTATGGCGGTGGAGAAGAAGGTGTGAAGCTTTACATTGATAAGCTGGGAGCAGAACTCAAAGATGCCATGCAGATGTGCGGTGCACATTCTGTTTCAGAAATTACAAGAGATATGGTAAGATATTATCAGGACTAGAAAAATACATGCAGGAGGATAATACAATGGGAATGAGAGTGAACGCAGAGCTGCCATTACCGGCAGACCTGAAAAACGAATATCCGTTATCGGATAAATTAAAAGCTATCAAGGCGAAGCGGGATGAGGAGATCCGTGATATTTTTACAGGGAAATCAGACAAATTCGTGGTGATCATCGGACCATGTTCGGCGGACAATGAAGATTCGGTATGTGAGTACGTGAACAGGCTTGCAAAGTTAAATGACAGAGTATCGGATAAGCTGATGATCATTCCAAGAATCTACACGAACAAGCCACGTACAACCGGAGAGGGATACAAGGGAATGCTGCATCAGCCGGATCCGGAGCAGGCACCGGATCTGCTTGCCGGAATCATTGCAATCCGTAAAATGCATATCCATGCAATCCGGACCAGTGGTATGACCTGTGCAGATGAGATGCTTTATCCGGAAAATTACCGTTACCTTTCTGACCTGCTTTCTTATGTGGCAGTAGGTGCACGTTCTGTGGAAGACCAGCAGCATCGTCTTACCGTCAGCGGCATGGAAGTTCCTGCAGGTATGAAAAATCCAACCAGCGGCGATCTTGCAGTCATGCTCAATTCCGTTGTAGCAGCTCAGGGCGGACATCGTTTTATCTACAGAAGCTGGGAAGTAGAAACAACAGGTAATGAACTGGCTCATACAATTCTCCGCGGTGCCGTAAATAAACATGGGGAGGCAATCCCGAACTATCATTACGAGGATCTTCGTCTTCTCTGGGAGAAATATCAGGAGAAAAACCTTAAAAATCCGGCTGTTATCGTTGATACCAACCACTCTAATTCTAATAAACAATATGACCAGCAGGTTCGTATTGCAAAAGAGGTTCTCCACAGCCGCCAGATAGACCCGGAACTTCATACTCTGGTAAAAGGGCTTATGATCGAGAGTTATATTGAACCGGGAAATCAGAAGATCGGATGTGATCATATTTACGGAAAATCTATTACCGATCCATGTCTTGGATGGGAAGAATCCGAACGTCTTCTGTATACAATTGCTGAGATGTGTTGATCCGTTATTGTTTATAAACAACATTCCATACTCTCTGATCAGATGGATCGCTGTAATTACATTATCTGTAAATAGCACATGTTATGACATTACAGGAAAAAACTATTCAGCCACCACTGCTTATTGCTCTTCGCAATTAAAGCAGGGGACTTACTTGATTCGGTTCCAAATCTGATTTCTATGTATCATGAAGCATATTGGCGATGCTACTGTTCACTGATAATATTCCGTAAGTTTTTTTATAAACGAAGGTCGCAGAAAGCCCGAGACCATACCGCACCAATTTATGCGATCAACATAAATTCTTTGCATTGCGAAGCGCTTTACTGAAAGCAGAACGAACAGCAACTTAGCGATCATCGCCAAGAACAGAATGGACAGTAGCGTCAGCATACAATAACAAGGTTAGGGTTCCCACAAAAGCATTGTAAATTTTTCGTTCCTGTCGTATAATAAAGCAAAGAAATATTCAGAAAAAATCAGATCAGATACCTGAATTACGTTACATCTGTCCTGATTATTTTTACGAATTCCAGGAGGCTTTTTAATGAAGAAAAATGGACACAGACTACTTACTCTTGCAGCTTTAGTCGGAACTGCCGCAGGTGTTATTCATATTGCTAACCGTTTCATAGATGCCACATCTCAGCTTAAAGATATGCTGGAACAGCCACACAGCAGAACCTATGACTGGCGTTTTGGAAAGATTTTTTATACAAAACAGGGACATGGCACCCCTATTCTTCTTATTCATGATATCATGCCAGGTGCTTCCGGTTATGAATGGAATGCCATAGACCAGCTAGTCTATCTGATGATCCAGTCCGCTTACCTATATGTAACAGGACATCTGCAGATACGCCATCTGACAGACTTATATGTATTTTACAGAAAAACAGCAGCAGAAAACCAGCTTCAGGATCTTGAGGACCGGTTAAAGGAATTTAAAGTAAATATACTGGCGCAGAAGCTTCTGCATTTAAGCTATATGTGGTTTGGAACACGGGAAGAATGTGCCAGCATGGAGACAAAGGAAGAAGAATTACAGGTATTTGATATACTGGAGAAAAATGTATTCTACGGCATGACAGGGAAATTTGGGCCGGAAACAGATGAACAGGCGCTGGATCTTAGATCAGACATATTAAAAGAAGAAGAGCGGGAAAACCGCATGGAAAAAAGAGCATTATTTTACCGGCGTCTGAGAGAGTTTTTTTCTCTCGTACGCCGGCAGCTGAAAGAGCTATATGATATTTGGTTTAGCCGATAAGAGTCATTTTATCAGCATTCACCCGTTTGCGGGTCATTAAGCTTAAATCCTGTAATTTCCGCCCGCATTCATCATTCTTTGCAATAAAAAGAAAATCGCTTTCCATATGATCCAGCATATGAAGTACAGATGCGTAATTGCCAAGAGAAACCGAAGGGCTTCCGGCTTCTATCTTATGTAAGGTAGACCTGCTGATCCCGGCCTGCTCTGCCATAAGCTCAGCAGGAATATTCCTGCGCATACGGGCCATTTTGATCTGTTCTCCCATTTTATTAAGTATCACTTCTGTTTCAGGAAACAGGTTATATACCATCTTTAAAATCCACTTTCTAAACGTACATGATGTACATGGTCTATTTCTTCATATAAGAATTCAGTCCTTTTTCAATAGAGCGCAGTGAATCTGTATCAGATAATAAGGCATCCAGGTTGCTGCGTTCTGCTTCTGTCAATTCTTCCCGCAAAATAGAAATATGCTTCGGGGCATTTATAGCCAGGCTGACAGATCCATTGTCGCAGTCAAGTACAGTGATGCGTATGTCATTC
>ENA-ORRO01002541-ORRO01002541.1-human-gut-metagenome-genome-assembly--contig:-NODE-2541-length-11397-cov-4.505202_pt1 | contig 11397 bp, 3 predicted proteins | sample MGYA00242176_ERZ509136 | MGnify/ENA primary metagenome ERZ509136 (study PRJEB26280, sample SAMEA2338644) | human gut metagenome | biome: human gut; feature: human-associated habitat; material: faeces... | reverse complement strand
CGGCAGGAGCCGCCGCGCCCGCTGCGGCGTTTACGCTGGCGCTGGCCATCGCCATCCAGAATGTGCCGGAGGGCGCCATTGTGGCCCTGCCCCTGCGTACCGCCGGTGCGGGGAAGGGGAGAGCCTTTCTGGGCGGCGTGCTCTCCGGCGTGGTGGAGCCCCTGGCCGCCGGCGTGACGGTGCTGGCGGCGGCGCTCATCGTTCCGGCACTGCCCTGGCTGCTTGGCTTTGCCGCCGGGGCTATGCTCTATGTGGTGGCCGCCGAGCTGCTGCCCACGCGCGGCGATTCCGGCCCGGGGGCGCTGGCCTTTGCCGCGGGCTTTACCGTAATGATGATCCTGGACGTGGCGCTGGGGTAGGGAGGAGGGTTGACAACGGCCAATTCCTGTAATATAATGTCGCTGACAAGTAAATAAACAGTCTGTTGATCCAATGTCGCCGGCGGCCGTACAGCCCACCACGGGCCAGGCGTCGGCATAGAAGGAAAGGGGTAGCCAAACCCCGCACGACCGGTACTGTGAGCGCAAGGATGCACCGAAGCGGCGAGAGCCGCCGGGACGAAAGTCCGCCATTGTGGGTAAGCCCATGAGAAGGTAGGCTGCAAACGAGGAGGGATGGCTGTCCCCCGCGGCGCGAGCCAGGAGAATTGCATTGTGTAGGACAAAGTTGCAGCGGGCGCGCTCTCCGTGTGCGGGAATCTTGTACCACCATGTAGATGTACCACGCTGACCTCCTGAACGGGAGGTCGGTGTTTTTTGCACCGCCTTTTCTGCGGTCTGCCCTGTGGGGCGGGCGGCGGGGGCGGCGACGTCTTTCCGTGGTGCAGAGGTCGTATCTATTGCGTTCGCTGTCCGGCTTTGCGCCGGGCAGCGTTTCATTTTCGCGGGACAGAGGGCACTCTGTCCCGTTTTTTATGCCCTGCATGAAAAATACTCTCCTTGCCAGACTGACACGCTGCCATACACAGCGAAGCGGTGCGGAAAACTCGACTGTCAAGCTGAGGCGCCGTGCGCTTTCCATCTGACCGTGAAACTGTGCAGACGAGTCCCCTTTGTCAAGCTGAGGCGGCCATTGGCCGCGTGCTTTTCCATAAGTGGGGCGGGGATGTTGCCGCATCCCCGCCCACCCCCTCACGTCGACAAAAAATTTACATAAAGGAGAAAGAGACATGAAGAAGAGAGTCATAAGCTGGCTGCTGACCGTCGTGATGGTCGTCAGCCTGCTGCCCACCTCCGTGTTGGCCGACACGCTGGCCGCGGATCAGGAGCAGCAGACCCAGCAGGAACAGATAGCTCCGGCGGACACGGAGAACACCGTCCCTGCTGAGAATGAGGAGACGCAGGAGCAGCAGGAGCCTGCTGAGGAAGTGCCTGTGTCCCAGATGACCAGCAGCGGCGGCACGGCGCCGATGCTGGCGGCGGCAGGCGCGGTGCAGAATATCGGCACCGCGGAGGCGTTTGCCGCGATGGAGCCCAGCGGCAATTATCAATTGACGGCGGACATCACCGTCACGGCGCCCTATGGCAACGATATTACCGGCTTTACCGGCTTTACCGGCACCTTTGACGGCAACGGCCACACCGTAACGCTGGATATCACCGCTTCCACGGCCAATGTCGGCCTGTTCAGCAAACTGGCAGGCGGCGCCGTGGTGAAGAATGTGATCACCGCAGGCAGTGTCACGGTTGATCATACTAACAAAAAAAGTTATGTCGGCGGTATTGCCGGTTATGCAAATGCGTATGAAAACCCCATTCTTATCGAAAACTGCAAGAACACGGCTGCCATCAGCGGCTATAAAGCTGTTGGTGGTATTTTGGGGCAGGGAACAAATACAAATGGGATTACAATTTATAGTTGTGCAAATACCGGTACAATAGCAGGAGCAAATACCCAAATTGGTGGTATTGCTGGTAGTATTACAGCTACTGCGACTATTGAATCCTGCTATAATACGGGTGATGTCAACGGATTTAGCAATGTAGCTGGAATTGTAGGTTCCGGAAGCAGTGGCACTTCACTTCAAGTAAAGAATTGCTATACGACTGGTCAAATTGGCATTATAGAGGGAAGTAGCAATTTAAGCTATGGATTGGTTGGTGGCGGCAAAAACAAATGTTCTGTTGCCAACAGTTATGCGTTGGAGAATACTGCGAGCAGTAAGGCGCTTGTGCCAAAAGCAAATAGTAGTTCGTATCAGATTCAAATTGACGATGTGTCTTGCTTTAAGCCCTTAGACGAGATGCAGTCCGCGGAGTTTGCCGCCACCCTTGGCAGCGCATTCCAGTACAATGGGGGCGGCTATCCTACGCTGAAGGACCCGGAGCCAGTGGTGGAAAAGAACGTCGTGTCTATTTCCGTAAAGTCGGCTAAAACGACGTGCTATACCGGCGATGAACTGGAGCTCAGTGTTACAGTTACCTATGACGATAACAGTAGCGAGGTCATCACCAAGGGTTTCACGGTGGCGGGATTTGACAACACCGCGCCGGGAAAGCAGACGGTGACTGTGACCTACAAGGAAAAAACGGATTCCATTGAGATCGAGGTCATTAAGAAGCCTGAGTTTGATGACTTCTTCGCTGGTATTGTTAACAGTGTTGAGGTGACGAATGATGCCACCTATCCTTATGTGGTGGACATGACCGACAGCGACGGCCTTTGCCTGCGCTCCAGCAATCCGGCTCAAGAAAATACAAGCAGTACATCTACGATTACGCTGAAGGCAAAGGCCAATGTGACGCTTAGCTTTAAGTATTGGGGCTGCAATTATGATTCTTCTTACGCAGCTCTTACGATCGTAAAAAACAACAGCTATAATCCAGAGATGCGGTCATGGGGGAGTACTCAGTGGAAGGACTTCACCATTGATCTGAAAAAGGGCGATACGCTGAGACTGAATCTTATAAAGACGTATGTCTCAGGTGATTACTATGTCAAGCTCAAGGATTTCACAGTTTCGTCCCTGTATGAGGTGAAGTTGACAGCGGAGCCTGAAGAGGCTGATGCGGTCGTTGCACTGAAGGACAGCACAGGCGCAGAACTTAAAGGTACGAATGGTGTATACATCGTTTCTGCAGGTGAGTATACCTACACGGTGTCGGCTTATGGGTATGACACTGTTACGGAAACGATCAATGTTGCTGCAGATGTGGCAAAGACGGTGCCGCTGACCAAATCTGCGGCCTATTCCGTGGCGTTTGATATCTCGCGCCCCGCAGGGATCACGGCGGATCCGACAGTGACCGTCAAAACCAACGGTAAGGCGGTATATACCGGTGATGGTACAGGCTGCAGTCTGTCCAATGGCAGCTACGCTTATACAGTTGCCTGCGATGGCTGCGATAATGCCGGCGGTGTATTCTCTGTGAATGGCGATAAGGTGAATATCACAGTGACGCTGGCAAAAAAGGCGATATTTGAGGATTTCTTTGCCAATTGCCAGGGTATCACCGTCAGCGGTGACAAGGGGAAATTTACCATAGAGGGTGCTGGCAAGGACTCCTATCTCAAGACCACAGAAACGACCACACTGGCTCTCACAGCTACAAAGAATGTGAAGCTGTCGTTCAGCTATATCGCCAATGCGGTAGGGTATGTGGAAGGCGACTGGGATTATGATGAGCCGGATGAATACTATTATTTCACCATAAAGAAGAACAGTAAACAAGTCAAGCGTGCTTACAGCGAAACTTCTTGGAAAGATTTTTCAGTGGAGCTTACGCAGGGTGATGTGCTGACCATTAGTTATGATGGTTATACCAGGGACTATTACGCAGCCCTGAAGAATTTTGCAGCAGTTCCGTTCTATACCCTCACCCTTAAAACTCCCGACGGTGCAACGGTGGTGCTGAAGGACCGTAGCGGCGCGGAGATCACCGGCAAAAACGGCGCATACACCGTTGCCGCCGGTACCTATGCCTATACCGTCAGCAAGTTCGGCTATGAGACTAAGACAGGAACCATCAAGGTTGAAGGCGGGGACGTGTCCAAGGATGTGGCCCTCACTGCCCTGACGGCGTACCAGGTGAAGTTTGTAGCTGATCCGGCGGATGCGTCTGTTACGCTGACCCACCCCGTGGGCGGCACCATCAAGCCCGAGACCGACGGCGGCTACAAACTCTACCTCGGCGAGACGTATGCCTATACCGTCGCCAAGGCGGGCTATATCCCCGTTCACGGCAGCATCACCGCCGCCGAGGACAAGACGCTCTCCTTCACCTTAACTTACGCGGGTGAGGGCTGGGACGGCACCGCCAAGACCGCACCCACCCAAGACAAAAACGGCGTCTATCAGATCGGCACTGCCGCGGAACTGGCATGGTTTGCCGATGCGGTCAACAAGGGCGGCACGACCATCAGCGGCAAGCTCACCGCCAACATCAACCTCAACGGCAAGACTTGGACGGCCATCGGTACCGACAGTAATAAGTTTGCCGGCACCCTGGACGGCGATAATTACACCGTTAGTGGTTTGGCAGGAACTGGCGGATTAGTCTATTATTTGAGCGCCAATGGAACTGTCAAGAGTTTGTGTGTGGATTGCGCCATTGACGGTACAAGTAATGTCGGAGGTATTGCGGATAAGAGTGAAGGCCGGATTGAAAACTGCCTCGTCAGTGGTTACATCAAAGGCGGCGATGACGTGATCTTTGGTGTTGGCGGTATTGTTGGTCATGGTGTGGCAGGCAATGTCATTAGTGGCTGCGTGAGCACAGCGGATATTCTGTTCAAGTACTCCCGGTATGCGGTGCAAAATGGCGCGGGAGGTATCGTGGGTTATACTTACGGTACCGTAGAGAACTGCTATTTTGCGGGGAACGTCCACACTAACGCAAAGAGTGTTAGCGCTGGCGGATTTGGCGGACTTGTCGGCTGTGCGCGCAGTAATGCTGTTATGAAAGACTGCTACACTGTAGGTGCTGTCACCGGTCCGGAAAGCAGCTTCGGTGCGGTGGTAGGCAAGGTGAACTCCGGCGCCACCATCACCAACTGCGCTTATCTGGACACCGTCGCACCACAGGCCGCGGCGGATGGCACCACCAGCGGTATGACTGCCCGCACCGCGGACTATATGCGCACCCCGGAATTTGCGGCGGAGATGGGGATGCACCTTGACAGCGGCAACAGCAACGGCGGCTTCCCGGTGCTGCCCTGGCAGGGCGGCACCCCCGTGGACAATGCCGACCTCAAGGCCGCTGCCGCCGCCGCCAACGCCTTGGAACTTCGCGGCATGAGCGCCGCCGACGCCGCCAAGAAAGCCAAGGCCGACTGGTACGCCGAGACTGTGCTGAGATTCTATGACCTTACGGACTATAACGATAAGGCCGACCTCTGTGAGAAATACGGCATCGAAGAGCCCGGCGAAGCGGTCACGGACCTGCACGACTACTTCCTGAACGCCCTGCAAAAGCACTTCTATAAGGAACTGGGGCTCGATGCCGAGAATGCAGACCTTCTGAAGGCCGATGCCACCGGCGTCTATCAGCTCCGCGGCCTTACCCCGGTGAGCAGCGACCCGGAGGAGGAAGAGGAGATCGCGCAGACCTATACCGGCTTCCTGACCCTGCCCGCGAGCGTCACCGTTCCCGTGGACGGGGAGGAAAAGACCGTTTCCCTCGCATGGACGGCGGATAACGCTCTGGTGAACACCGCCACCGGCGCGCTCACCGCGCCTACGGAAGGTAAGGTCACGGTGACCCTCACCGCCACGCTCCAAAGCGGCGCTGCTACGAAGGTCAAGACCTTCACGCTGTGCCTCTGGTCCGAGAAGGCGGAAAAGGCGCAGACGCTGGAGGACATTGCCGCCGAGTTCGAGGGCAAGAATACCGCCGTGCAGCCCCTGCAAGGCGTGGGGCTCTATGATGAAACCAACATCACCCAAGCCTTCCGCCGCCTGCTGGCAGAGCAGGGCTATGCGGATGTGGCGGACAACTCCGAGATCACCTATGTCAACGGCAGCGCCAAGGCCAACGGCTTTGACGGTACCAAGGTACAGTACATTGCCGACAACGGCAACATCACCTACTTCACCGGCGACGGCACCGCCCGCCAGACCGTGCAGTACACGGGATTGAAGTTCAACATCACCTATGCCGGGGTCACCAAGGAGATCACCCTGCGAGGCACCGTGGGACGCAGCGCCGACGCGGTGCAGAAACTGCTGGAGAGCGCCGCCGGGTCCCTGAACTGGGAACTCATCCGCGGCGAGAATACCAACGGGGCCACCCAAAGCGAGGTGGCGGGCTGGACACTCTACACCGTGAACGACCGCATCACCTCCAACCTCACGCTTCCCTCCGGCATTGCGGGACGCTATGATGTGAAGGTGCAGTGGGGCACCCGGAACACCGAGTGGCTCTACATCACCAACGGCACCAACGGCACCGGCGTGGGAACCGTCAACCGCCCCCTACAGCCCGCTGACGGCACGCCGCTGCCCGAGAAGGCCGGCAAGTTCCGGCTGATCGCCCGCGTGACCTATGACGCCTTCGATGACTACACGCTGGCGCACATCACCGGCGACAACGGCGTGGAGGTCTATGCCGATGTGTTCTTTGACGCCACCGTTGCGCCCTTCGACAGCAGCGTGACCAGCGAGATGCAAAACGCTCTGGCGGAGAAGTATCAGGGGCTCCTGCGCGACTTTGTGGACAAGACAAAGCCCGTGGACTTGACCGCCGTCAGCGACGATATGCAGATGCCCAGACCCGCTCTTCTGGAGGAAAAGGGCATCATGAGCGACAGTTATAACCAGAAGGTCACGATGGTGAGCCTTACCCCCGATGTGCTGGACTTCTATGGCTACCATGCCCGCGTTTACCGCCCACTGCCCGGTGATAAGCCGGTGGAGGCGAAGTATGTTGTGACCATCACCACCCGCAGCTCCGGCCTTCTGCTGGCGCGGCAGGAGTTCAGCTTCACCATTCAGCCTTTTACCCAGCAGGAGTTGGATGGCGCTGCCGACTTTATGACCGAGGCGCTGACCGGGGATGTCTACTGGGACGGTATCAAGAACAAGAATACGGATAAGACCAATGTCACCTCCGACCTGTACCCCTTCGCTGAGATCTGCAAAAACGAGGACGGCACGCTGGAATACGTCCGCGGCACGGTGAATATGACCTTCGACGGCATCGAGGCCGACGATATCCCCGGCTGGCTCGATACAGAGAAGTACCGCTGCTTCCGATCCTCCCGACCCTCCGTCATCGAGAATGAGCTGCTGCGTGTACACCAGCCGGAGTACAATACGACAGTTACGTTGGACAGCGTCCTGACCTACACCAAGTACGCCCAGTATTGGGAAAAGTTCGGCATCAACGGCACCGAGGAGAGCAAGGAACGCTACAAGGACTTTGCCCAATTCTACAAGCAGCCCATCCAGATCGACCTGACGGTGCCCGGTACCACGGGGCAGAATGACCCCAACGAAAATCAGACCCTCACCGTGAAGGTCAAGGTGGACGGCTACAACAAGAACGGCCATACTTTCCGGGGAATCTCCGACTTTACCTTCACCGGCAAGGCCAACGAGGATCCCACCGCTTGGGACGCTGTGAAGGCGTGCCTTGACAGTGCCAAGTACACCTATACCGGCAGCGGCGCCTACATCAAGAGCATCACCGATGCGGCGGGCCACACCCTCAAGGAGAAGGGCGACGGCAAGTCCTCCGGCTGGATGTTCGGCCTCACCTTACAGGGCGGCACCGAGACTCTGCCCAAGACCACGCTGGACAACACCTATCTTAAAGACGGCGACACCCTGCGCCTGTTCTTTACCGACACCTATATCCCGCTGGATCCGACGGATCCCGCCGTGCCCGGTGCGGAAGTGCCCGGCTTCGATGAGGCGTATGCCGGCGCCAAGGCGTATATCCAAAGTGCGGTGAGCGCCCCGGTCGTCAGCTATCTCTTCGGCGAATGGGCGGTACTGGGACAGGCTCGCGCCAAAGTGCCCCTGTCCGAGGCATATATCGCGGCCTATTATGAGAAGGTCGTGGCCTATGTAAAGGCGAACATCGGCTCTGACGGCGTTCTTGTCGATCCCGAGAGCCATAACCCCACCGTCACCGACAACGAGCGCATCATCCTGGCTCTTACCGCCATCGGCAAGGACCCCGCCAACGTGGGCGGCGAAAACCTGCTGAAGGCGCTGCAGAACAAGGATATCATGCAGGTCACCGATACCAGTAACACGGATATCAACGGCCTCGTCATGGGTCTGCTGGCGCTCAACAGCCGCAATTACACCTCCGACACCTCCTGGCTGGTGCAGGCTGTTCTTGCACAGCAGAACGAAGACGGCAGCTGGAGAGCCAGCGCCGACACAAAACCCGTCGGCGACGTGGACATGACCGCCATGGCGCTGCAGGCGCTGGCGCCCTACTATAAGGACGGCGGCAATGAAACCGTGAACACGGCCGTGGAGAAAGCCCTCAACTGGCTCTCCGGCAAGTATCGAAGCGGCTACGACTCCTCCGAGAGCTGCGCGCAGGTGGTCATCGCCCTTTCCGCCCTGAATTTGGATGCCAACACGGACGCGCGCTTTACTAAGACCGTGGAGGGGAAGACCCTGAGCGTGCTGGGGAACCTCCTGCAGTACCGCGTGGCGGAGAACGGCGGCTTTAAGCATCAGTTCGCAGACAAGGCCGTCAACGAGATGGCCACGGAGCAGGCGCTTTGCGCCATGGCCGCCTATGCGCGCTTTACTGAGAAGGCCAACGCCCTCTACGATATGACCGACGCCGCCTGCGCCCATCGCTTCGGCGAGTGGCAAGTGACCGTGGCCGCCACCTGCACCAAGGACGGCGTCAGCCGCCGGATCTGCTCCATTTGCGGCGCCGTGGAGGAAAAGTCTGTTCCCGCGACGGGCCACAATTTCGGCGCGTGGACGGTGACCAAGGCGGCCACCTGCACCGAAAGCGGTATCAGCACCCGTAAGTGCAGCGTTTGCAGCACGGAGGAGACGATGATCGTCCCGTCTCTGGGGCACAGTATGACTGCCACGGCGGGCAAGGCTGCTACCTGCACCGAGGCAGGCAACAGTGCCTATTGGACCTGCTCTCGCTGCCACAAGTTCTTCAGCGATGCGGCGGGCAAGACCGAGATCGCCAAGGACAGCTGGGTCATCGCGGCCCTGGGCCACGATGAGGCCACCCGTGCGGCGGTGGCGGCCACCTGCTACGCCTCCGGCCATGAGGCGGATACCTACTGCAAGCGCTGCGGCATTGTCATCACAGCTGGCGCGACCATTCTCGCCACCGGCAAGCACACCTACGTCAACGGCGTCTGCACCGTCTGCGGCGTCAAGAACCCGATGGCCAACGTCAAAGGCGATGACATCAAGGTGGACAGCAAAGACAACAAGACCGCCGCGGGCGACGGCTTGGTCATCAAGGCCGATGATACCATCACCGGGGAGGTGCTGGCGGACATCAAGGCAGCAGTGAGCGACGGTGCAATCACCGTGACCGTGACGGATACGCTCCAGCTCACCAACGAGCAGAAGGCCGCCGACGGCGGCAAGAGCGCCCTGACCGAGGCGGCCAAGACGGCCGGTGACGAGGTTAAGAAGGAACTGAACAAGCTGGCCGAGAAGCTGGACGCCCTGCGCGGCGACAAATCCCGCAAGAACGCGCAGTTGGAGAAGGTCGTAGACGTGACTGTGGCGCTGGTCAAGACGGAAGGGAACGAGATCAAGACCGTGGCGCAGCTTATCGAGCTGCCCCACAGCGTCACCGTGACCATCCCCATCACCGACGAGCTGTACGCGGCCCTTCAGGGCAAGCACGTCTGCGTGGTGCGCAGCCACACGGATAGCAGCGGCAATGTGACCACTGCCGAGCTGTCCGCTACGCTGGGCGGCACCAAGGGCAATTATGTCCTGACCTTCCAGACGGACAAGGCCTCCGCGTTCGCTATCGTCTCCTATGAGACGGTGTCCTCCGGGTACTACTACGGCGGAAGCGGTACGGCCGACAGCGGCAAGAAGGACTCTGCCAATACGGCGGACGACAGTCAGATGGTGCTGTGGCTGGGCAGCGCGGTCCTGGCGGCGGCAGCCGTTGTGGTGCTGACCCGGAAGAAGCGCGTTTCCAAGTAACAACAGAACAGCCGACGCAGGGGCGCGAAAGCGCCTCTGCGTATGGCGCTTTTATGAGGAATGAGAGATATGAAGAAAAACCACCGATTTTGGCTGTTGGCGCTGGCGCTGTCCCTGCTGCTGACCTGCGCCGCCTGCGGAAAAAAGACCGTATCGTACGCCCCCGGCAACATTCCCACGGCAAAGCAGGAGCAGACCGCAGACACCAGGAAGAACGACACAGCTGAAACGGGCACCACCAAGGCTGACGGCAAGCAGGACGCGGCAAAGACTGAGGATAAGACCGCGGACGACAAGAAGTCTGACGAACAGAAGCCGGCTGGTGACGCCAAAAAGACCGAGGAGGACACCAAAAAGCAGGAGGATACCAAAAAGCAGGAGGATACCAAAAAGCAGGAGGAAGCCAAGCGCCTGGAGGAGCAGAAGCGGCTGGAAGAAGAGAAGAAACAGCAGGAACAGGAGCAGCCTTCTGCGCCGGACCCGGACCCTGCGCCTGCACCTGACCCTGCGCCGGCGGCATCCGTATCGCTGTACATCTCCTGCGCCACGGTGCTTGATAATATGGACAAGTGCTCCGACAGCGTGAAGGGCCTTATCCCCGCCGACGGCGTGATCCTGTCCGCCACGGTGACCATCACCGAGGGTGAGTCTGTCATGTCCGTACTGAAGCGGGCCTGCGGTGACGCGGGTATCCCGGTGAGCTCCAGCGGCAGCTATGTCAGGGGCATCAACGGCCTGTTCGAAAAGAACGTAGGCAGGAGCTCCGGCTGGATGTACTGCGTGGGGGGAACCTTCCCCAGCTATGGCGCGGACAGCTATACGCTCTCCGGCGGCGAGAACATCCAGTGGCTCTACACCTGTAATATGGGTGCAGACGTGGGCAATACCTACATGGGCTGACAAAAGGGCGGCTTTTGCCGCCCTTTTTCCGCACGCAGGATTGACGTATCCCCTGGCGGCAGGGTATAATTAAAAGGTTAAGACATCATGTATGCAGGAGGTGATCCCATGGACGATACGCTGCGCACTTGCCATCCGGCGGTGAGCTTTGCCTATTTCGCCCTGGTCATCGCCTGCGCGATGCTGCTGATGCACCCGGTGTGCCTGGTTCTGTCGACGCTGGGCGGCGGGTGGTATGTCGCCCGTCTGCTGGGCGGCAAGGGCCTGCGCCGCCATCTGCTGTGGCTGCTGCCTATGGCCCTTCTGGCGGCGGCGGTGAACCCCGCCTTTGTCCACCAGGGCGTCACCATTCTGGCTTATCTGCCCTCCGGCAATCCCCTGACGCTGGAGAG
>ENA-ORRO01002540-ORRO01002540.1-human-gut-metagenome-genome-assembly--contig:-NODE-2540-length-11398-cov-3.032355_pt1 | contig 11398 bp, 10 predicted proteins | sample MGYA00242176_ERZ509136 | MGnify/ENA primary metagenome ERZ509136 (study PRJEB26280, sample SAMEA2338644) | human gut metagenome | biome: human gut; feature: human-associated habitat; material: faeces... | reverse complement strand
GGCTTTCGGCATTTTAGTCCGTTATTCAAACTCATTTTTAAGAGTATCTTTTCTCTTATTTTACCTACATAATAAGCCTTTTTCGCGCCTTTTCAAAGTGTTTTTTCATGATATATTTTAATTATCTTCGTTTGTGTTGCAAAATCCGTTGCAATTACTACAAAGTAATAGTTTCCGGTGGCTTACATCTTTTTTCCAAATACAAAACCCAACAATAACGTTGAGCTTTCTTAGTATCACTTTTTCTGATATAGTCCTTCTATTATATTTGTTATGAGTTTTATATTCTCCAGCAACTCATCATCAATCTCATTGCCATTATTTAATCTTTTCAGTTGTTCCAAAACTTCTGTCAATCTATCATATACCGCCCGATGAACCTTGCAACTTGCTTTAACGTTAATGGTTCTGTCAAGCAACTTGTATGTAATGTAATCTTGCTTTGCCATTCCCGACAAAGAGACCGCAATGTTTATCTGCTCATCTTCTTCTGGAGATACTCTAAATGCTATGGTTCTAGAACGGAACCGATTGTGGTTATCATTATTTTTAGCAGACATATTTATACGCCTCCCCTTCTAATCATATTCAAATCATTCGCTATGCTCTTTTGTACGTCATCAAATAGATGACCATATATATCCTGTGTCGTCTTCACAGATTTGTGTCCAATTCGTTTTGAAACTTCAAAAATGTCATATTTTTTACTTATAAGTAATGATACATGTGAATGTCGCAAGCCATGTATCGTTATCCTCTTTAGTCCTGCCTGATCAGAAAGTTTATGGAAATTGCTGTTTATCTTCGACTTAGATATTTGAAATATTCTTTGATCTTCTTTCGGTTCATATAACAGTCCTATATATTCCTTTAACTCATCTACCAAAAAAGCTGGCATACTCACTTTCCTCACAGAACTGGGAGTCTTTGGGGTACTAATTATTTCCCGCCCACTGAGCTGGTTATATGTTTTTGTAACACTTATAATTCCACCTTCAAAATCTATATCGCTTAATGACAAAGCAAGTAGCTCTCCAATTCGTAATCCACACCAGTAAAGTACCTCGTATGGGTTATAGCAGTGACTCTTTTCCATAGAGATCAAATCAAGAACCCTGACCTCAAATCCTTTTCTTTCAAGCAGCTTTCCAGTATCTCTTAAAATTTCTCCTTTCGGATCTAGGATAACAAAAGAGGTATTGCACTGCATGAGGTTCGGCTTACAGTAAAACCTTGTCTTACCTGCACCAGAACCACCGCATACCAGTGTGTTCAGATTTCGTCTATGCTTTTTTGCATTCAAGCCAATGCAAACATTCTGTGTCATCAGCTTGTTATCTGAAAATGGAGATTGTCTGTATTTTTTATCTACGGTTTTTGCATTGCCCCATTTTGCTGAACCATGTTCTTCCCGCCTTCGGTAATTCTTCTGTGTGGAAAAATAAATCCCGATACCCATGCCATAGCACAACAGCAAAATGAGGACAGTTTTTACGCTGTCCTCACAAAGTACGATGTGAAATGGGTTGTTGAATACATTCATCAGGCTTGGGAATATCTCCGGCAATCCGCCTTTTACGGACGGAGCGATCAATAATCCCAACCATACAACCGGGATAATACCGATGATGGAAAGAATAATCTCCGACTGTCTTTCCTTATCTCTCTGCATCAGATCGATCCTTGGAAATTACTTTGAATTTCTTTTTTGGGGCAGTCCCGATCTTGATAATCAGGTCGTCCACAGCATCCGTTGATTTCCCCTGATTCATCAAATCCGTTTTCTCATCATTCAGAGAACGGATGACGATGCCATGTTCATAATCATCCAATGCAATGTGGTAAAGTTCTTCTTGCTTTTCCTCTGGTCTTATTCGCCTGCGTTGCTTCCTGCTTTAATACTGAAGCAAGAAGAATAGCAACATTCTTAGCGGCTGATCCTGTGAGTCTTGCAGCAACTTCAAAGCCTTCCAGTGATAACCGGACGACCTGCTCTGCTGCGTCACCTCCGTTTGTCATATCGGTTTTGCTCCTTTCTCTCTTGTTTTTCTTCTTCGGCTCTGATGGTTTCAAGATTCTGTTCCATGACTTTCGACCGCTCGGCAATATCATCACATAACCAAACCTCTTTCCTCAGTTCCCTGATCTTGCCACTGATAGACACAATCTGTCCTTTTACTTTCGATAGCTCATCGTCACTCATCTTTGTTCTGGATATTTTTCGCAGGTGCGTTCTATCGTCAATCAAAGTTTCAATCTGTCCATTCAGTGACGCTTTATATGAGAAAAGCTGCTCGTCCGTAAAAATATGTTCCCGTCCGAGCAGCCTTGTCTCTGCTGTAATTTTATCGAGCTTCAATAAATCTTCTTTTAAAAGATAATGAAGTCTTTTTGTATTCTGTTTTTTATACTTTGGCAGATAACCGAGCTTGTAGCAATAATGCAGATACAAGCCATACAGACCACCCACCTTTTTAATTTTCTGTTCTCTTGTCGGCAAGCGGTATTGCCGGATAACAACTGTCTGCTTTGCAAATGGCACGATACGCACTCTCTGATTTTCCATGAGCCTGCGTTTGATAGCTTCTTCGGTATAATCTTCTCCGAGATTTTTCAGTCTGATCGGTTTCGTGTACCCTTTCGGTACGATTGTCCAATACTTCCGGCTTTCACTGAGTGAATGTTCATAACCCATCTGCGTCAAAGCATAATCAAAGCTTCTAAGGTTCGTACTATGTGCAATCGCTTCATCAATCGCTTCACGCACCATCGTATACCGGGTTGGCATTCCCGCCTGCTCCTGCTTATAGTAATAAGACGATTGCTTACTGCGGTTTGGTTTCGGATTATAATACAATCCATATTTTTCACAGATACGATCTGCCACTGTCCGGAATTTAAACCATGCTTTTTCTTCTCCCCACAGCCTTTTCCCATCCACAAAAGAAACGGAATTGACAACAAAGTGGCAGTGCAAATGTGTTGTATTCAAATGTGTCGTAACAACGACCTGAAAACGGTTGCCCCATATTTCATTGGCAAACTCCATCCCAATCTTTTGTGCAAGTTCCGGGGTAATATTCTGTTCTTTAAAACTCAGGTAGCCATGATAGGCTTGAATACCCTCTGTTTTCTGATACTGCTCTTTGACTGTTATGAACTGATCACGAGCGGTCGCTACATTACAGTTGATAGCATCAACATAAAGTTCCCGTTCCGTTTTCTCCTCATCTTTGGCATAACTGAGGACATCTGCCAATGCCTGATACTGTTCTTCCGTATAAACATCAGCCGCAGTCTTTTCCGGATTGACGGCATAGTCAATGACCTGTTTCAGATTGCTTTTCACAGACCATAACTTGGTTACTGCCATTTCAGTTCGCTCTTATCCGGTCTGAGATAAATACGTTCCATATCCGCCTGGAATTTGTGCCAACGCTCTGCTTCCTTTTTAAGCTGTGGTGCGTCCACAAAGCCGAGTGAATTTGCTTTCACTGCAAGCTGATTGATGTTATTTCCGATTGCTGACAGTTCCTTCATTGCTTCATAGAAATCTGCATCTGGTTTTTCTCTCGGCTCATATCCTTTCAAGAGCAGACGGATAAGCCCGGCTTCAGAAAGACACGCCTTTTTTGCTTTCTTCTGTAAATCCTGTGCTTCGCTGCGGGATAACCAAAACTGTTTTTTAATTGTTCTCTTACTCATCTTCATGTTCTTCCTTTCTCTGAATGATATAATGTCTGTCCTTATTGACCTGAAGCAGGCACATCCATGTGACTCCAACCAATCCTCCGACGATCAAGCCGCCGGCAATCAATGCTATCTCTCTCATAAATCATCGTTCCTTTCTCACTGGGGTATTAGGGGAAACCCCTAACGAGCCTTTACCGTTTATACGACTGTAGGAGTATAAATGGTCTGCTCGCTAAGATGATACACGCTCCTTGGGTTGCCCCAGATTTTCACTTTCTATCTCTCCATATCTTTTGACACTGGCTTATAGGCTTTGGCTTCAACCCCTGCTGGTGTCTTATAAAATTTCTCTGGATACCTGAATTTATCCTCATATTTTTTCATCAGATCTTTTGGCATACTAAGGAAACTTTCTGATTCAAACGGAGCATACGCAATAAAGAACTTGCCCGCAATCACATCCAAAATCTGCTTATCTTTGGAATAGACCGCCCGGTTAAGCTGTGATCCGTTCATCTTTCCTTCCTCATTACAGATAATGGCGACCTCATCATCAAATGGCATATATTCTTCAATATCTCCACCGACAACTTCCTGCATCGCTTCCAACGTATCTTCAATCTCAATCGGCTTTGGATACTTGCCCGGTTCTACCAGAAGCACTGTTATTTTTTCATTCATCGCTCAAAACTCCTTTCATTCTGCTTTAAAATTCCTAACTGGATACAAAGGAAGTCGTTGAAATCCTTACCTCTTTGGGGTGGTTCATCAACGACTTCATATCTGTCTTTCAATAAAATTTCTAATGTTTTTGCTGCCTTTCTTCCTGCAATATCATTGTCAAAATGAAGTACAATCCGGCTGATCTGCGGATTCTTCTCAAGCAGTTTTTGAAGTGTTACAGGCACTTTTGATTTTTCCATTTCCTGCTTTGGCGAATACACACCCGACAAGGAAACAAGGTTCAGTTTTCGCCAGTCCTCTCCCTCTATCCTTGCTAAAGTCGCAAAAGATAACAGGTCAATGGCACATTCAAACAAATGCACTTCTGTACTGTTTTCATTTGTCAGTCGAAAGGAATATTGCTTTTTACTTCCTGTGCAATCGCCCATAATCCTGCTATTATTTGTCGCACGATATGCTGCATATTTCGCTTCTTTCTTATCGTCATAACCAATAAATACGACATTATGATAGGGCAGCGACTCAATGATCAGCTCTTTATCCAGACATTCATTGATGATTTCATAATCAATGCCACGCCCAAAAAGATACTGTGTAACGACATTACTGGTTGGACTTTTCTGTGGTAGAAGAAGCGGCTGATTTTCATAGCTTCGGCTCTCTGTTTCATATACCGGAGCAGTCACAGCACAATTTCCCATGATAGTTTCGACCGCTTCAATAAAGCTTAGTTCCTTAACCTTGATGAGATAATCAAGGGCTGTTCTGCCCCCGATACCTCTGGACCACCACATCCATTTCCCGTTGGAAATCTTCAAACTGTCATGTTCTCTTGTACAGTAGGTGTTGCCACTGACTCTGACAAGCTGCCCCGGTTCATAGGTGCGAAGATACGTCAGCAAATCCATCCGTTTCGCTTCAGTTACGACTTCCGGTGCAATATATGGCACTGCGATCACCTGCTTCCCCGCTCTGACTTTTCCTTCTGGACTCGCACACTCTTATTTGCAGTCGCTTCAAGACTGTCACGCAGATTTTCCATGTGGTCCGTTTCTCTTTTGTCAAAATCAGAAAGTGCATCACGCAAAGGACTTGGCGACTGGTACATTGCCTTTGCCTGTTTTGGCGACAAGTCCATATCTTCCATGCACAGCATCATATCCTGATATATCGTATACTCATAGGCATGATTCAGAATTTCCGCCGGTTCCTGGCTAAGAAGCCAGTCCTTGAATGTTTCATTTTCTGCCTGCATTTTTTCATATAGCAATTTGTTGTAATTGGTTTCCATTGCATTTCCTCCTTACCGTTCATAAGATTTTGTGCTTCTCTTATCAGAAGCTTCTCCCTCATCAGGCTCCCCTCCGACAATTTCATTTTCTTTTTTATCCATGTTGAGCAGAATATTTAACTCATCCAACCGAGCCAGTTTTAGCTTCAATTCTTCTTCCTGCACAAATGGCTTTGCCACTTCTTTCTGTGCGGTTTCAAATTGATTCTTCGTATCTTCAAGGCTGCTTTTAGCTGTTTCCAAACTTTCAACAAATCGCTCCACACCATTGTCAATACGAGTAATGTTGCCATGAACATCATCTCCCAGATCAACACTCCTACTGTTTTCTCCTTTAACCGTCACGCAATAAGTACGTTTACCTGAGTCAAAGTAAAGTTCCAAATCAAATCCACGATACTTGCCGAGAGGGATTGCTTCCGGACTGGTCATCTGCTTGCAGGCGTCAATGATTGCCTTTCCTGCATCTGCTTTTTCCGAATAAAAAGCACCCTGAACCTCCATACCGACAAAACGGTCATCCATAGGTTTCGGGTGCTGTTTTGCAGTTTCCACATCTTTTTCCAGACCGGCAATACGGTTTTCCAATGATGTGATACGCTGCGGATAGTATTTAATTATCTTGTACTCAAGACTGTATTTTTCAGATAAGAAATTGGATTTTAGAAGCTTTAATTTCTGTACCTGAATGTCCAGATCCATCTTTTCCTTGATATAAGGATTTCCTGTTGCAAGCATTTTAATCTCAGCATAAGACAGTGCGGTTTCGTCTATATCCTCTGCTGATCGGACCGGAGATTTGCTCGTCATGATCTGGCTTGCGAATTTCTGTTTGCCCTCCACAAGCTGATAGAGGTAGGCGTCAAAGGTCTGCTTTGTCACATAGCGGTAGATTTCCACCTTGGGATTAGAATTTCCCTGACGGATAATTCGACCGGAACGCTACTCTAAATCTGACGGTCGCCATGGGCAATCCACATCGTGAAGTGCGATAAGTCTGTCCTGCACATTCGTACCGGCTCCCATCTTTTGTGTGGAACCCATCAGCACTCTGACTTCTCCTTTTCGGACTTTCTGAAAGAGTTCTTTCTTCTTCATGTCCGTATCTGCTTCATGGATAAATCGGACCTCACTCTCCGGGACACCTCGCTCGATCAGCTTCTTTCGGATGTCGTTATAGACAGAAAAAGTTCCGTCATTCTTTGGTGTGGAAAGATCGCAGAACACAAGTTGTGCGGACTTCTTATCTTTGGTTTCTTCCCAAATACGGAAAACATTCTCCACACAGGCATTGATTTTACTGCCATCAAAATCCGGCAGCATCTCATTTAACATTCGCTGATCTAAAGCAAGTTTTCGACCATCATTCGTAATTTTCAGCATGTTATCCACACTTGCATCCACTCCTCCACCTCTGACTTTCTCTGCACGTTCCGCAAGCGAAGCGACCATATCTTTCTGCATTTCTGAAGGTTCCACCGATACATTGTGATACTCTGCTTCCGGCACTGGAAGCTTTAGCATATCTGCTGTTTTAATGTCTGCCACTTCCTTAAACATTGACATCAATTCCGGCAGGTTATAAAACTTTGCAAATCGTGTCTTTGCCCGGTACCCGGAACCTTCAGGTGTCAGTTCAATCGCTGTGACCGTTTCTCCAAAGGTAGAAGCCCATGCGTCAAAGTGTTGCAAGTTGTTTTTCACAAGGGTGTTATACTGCAAATATCGCTGTATCGTATAAAGCTCCACCATACTATTTGAGATAGGTGTACCTGTTGCAAACACTGTTCCCCTTCCTCCGGTAATCTCATCCAGATAGCGGCATTTCATAAACAAATCAGAAGATTTCTGTGCTTCTGTCTGAGCAATGCCACCCACATTTCTCATTTTTGTATAAAGAAAAAGGTTCTTATAATAATGACTTTCATCAATAAACAGTCTGTCTACACCTAGTTCTTCAAAAGTAACAACATCATCCTTTCTGCTCTGGTCATTCAGTTTTGCGAGTTTCTGTGTGACTGATTTTTTTGACCTTTCAAGCTGTTTAATGGAGAACCTTTCTCCTCTGTTTTCTTTTAATTCAGCAATACCATTCGTCAGTTCCTCAATCTGCTGTTCCAGTATCGCCCTCTGTCGCTCAATCGACATCGGTATCTTCTCGAACTGGCTATGACCGATAATAACCGCATCATAGTCGCCTGTTGCGATACGACCGCAGAACCTTTTACGGTTCTTGGTTTCAAAATCTTTCTTGGTTGCTACAAGGATATTGGCTGACGGATAAAGCTGCAAATACTCTGCCGCCCACTGTTCCGTCAGATGGTTGGGTACCACAAACAAAGACTTATTATAAAGTCCGAGTCTTTTCAGCTCCTGTGAAGCAGCCACCATTTCAAAGGTTTTTCCCGCCCCAACTGCGTGTGCAAGCAGCGTATTTCCTCCGTATAAAATGTGTGCAACTGCATTTCTCTGATGCTCCCTGAGTATAATTTCCGGATTCATACCACTGAAAATGATATGGCTTCCATCATATTCTCTCGGTCGAACACTATTAAACTTTTCGTTATACAGTCTCGTGAGTTTCTCCCTTCGTTCGGGGTCTGCCCATACCCAATCCTGAAATCCCTGCTTAATCAATTCCTGCTTTGCCTGTGCGATGGCTGTCTCTTTTTTATTTAGCACCGCTTTTCTTTTGCCCTCATCATCTTCAATATAATCAAAGATACGGACATCTTTCAGGTTCAATGTTTCCTCGATAATCTTATATGCATTGATACGTCCTGTACCATAGGTACTGTTTGCTTTTACATTGCCCCGGTCATAAGATTTCTCCTCGATATTCCAACCTCCGGTGTAAGGGGAGTAGTGAACTTTAATCCTCCACTGAGCATAATTCGGCGTATTTAAAAACTCAAACATGAACTGCTGATAGATTTCAGGTGGTACCCATGTTGCTCCGAGTCTTACAGATATTTCACTGGCAGTTAAGTCTTTCGGCTGTACCTTTTCCAATGCTTCCACATTGATTTTATAATCTTCCGGATAAAGCATGGCGGTTCTCTTTGCTAATGCCAGTTTTTCCCTGACATTGCCGGAAAGATATTCGTCCGCCATTAAATACTTCGGCTCTGTAACATTTCCATAACCATAAAGCGGATTCAAAAAGATAACACCTTTCAAATCCTGACACAGCGTTTCTTCTGATTTTCCTGAGAGTTCCTGCATATATTCCATGTCGATTCCGGCTTTCTCTCCCATAGAAACAGCAAGTGCGTCACTGGCAGTGTCCACCTTCGTCACTGGTTTGTGTGGCTGGATGGTCCGCTTAAAGAACATATCTGCCTTACGTTCCAACTCTCCATTTTCATTGAGAACTTCCAACGCAGACAACAATGCAAAGGAACTATCATCACTAAAAGCAGAGATATTTGCCCTGCTGTTGATCAGTCCATATTTCTTCGTGTAATTATCATAAAGCGTATTAAGTCTGATCTGTTCTGCACGAATATCTTCATCCGGATACCCTTCCGTCTGTAACTCGATCAGGTTACGGACACAATCACGAACTGCGATCAGTCCTTTGATACGATTCTCTGCGGTTGCTGATACTTCCACTGGATTCATGCGTGAATTTTCCCGAAAATAAATATTATCTTCCACCACCGTATAAGAAAAGTTCCTTACCTCTGGGTTGGCAGGAATAGATCTATCTTCTTCCTCCAGTTCGTCCTCAACTTCATAATCTCTGACCTCTCCATGGATATTTGCCACTGCTTCAGATAAAAGCTCTGACAGGTCAGCATTTTCAAATGGTAAGCAGGTTGCTTCTTCTCCGAAGCGACCACTGACCATTTTCATCTCTCCGAGTATCATTTCGGGGTGCTGCACAAAGTATGCGTTCATCGTAAAACCGTCATCATTTGTACGAAGCTGCACCCAGTCTGGCTCAATATCAATGAGCCTGTCCCTCTTTTGCAGGAACAATATATCCGATACAACTTCTGTTCCGGCATTATCTTTAAACGTATTATTTGGAAACCTGATTGCTCCCAAAAGGTCCGCTCTCTGTGCAATATATTTTCTGACCGATGAGTTTGTTTTATCCATTGTACCCTTGCTAGTCACAAGAGCCATCACACCACCTGGACGTAATTTATCCAAAGATTTGGCGAAGAAATAATCGTGGACCAGGAAGTTATATTTATCATATCGCTTATCAAGCACCTTAAAATCTCCAAAAGGTACATTTCCGACAACACCATCAAAGAAGCTGTCCTGTACATTGACTTCCTCAAATCCTTGTGCTGCGATGGAAGATTTCTGATATAACTGCTGTGCTATTCCTGCCGAAATCCTATCTAACTCAACACCATAAATCTTTGTGTTTGCCATTGACTCAGGCAACATACCAATAAAGTTACCAATACCGCAGGACGGTTCCAACAGATTTCCTTCCTTAAATCCCATCTGCTCCATTGCCTTATAGATGGCAGTTGTCACTTCGAGTGGTGTATAAAAAGCTGTCAGTGTGCTTTCCCTTGCTGCGGCATATTCTTCTGACGAAAGTGCCATGCGAAGTTCTAAAAACTCATCTGCCCACGCTGAATTACGCTCATCAAATGCTTCGGACAAACCACCCCAACCAACATATTTCGACAAAATAATCTGTTCGGCAGGTGTAGCAAAGCGGTTCTCAGCTTCACACTCTTTTAGCACCCTGATAGCTTCCATATTTCTGTGAAAGCGTTCCTTTTTTCCGGCTGGTTCGACCGGATGATTTCTAAGGTCAAACGTGTTTCTCTCTGCAAGCGGAATATCCGGGTGCAGGTCAAAGCTTCTGACTTTGCTCCTTTTCTTCTCCCACTGCGGTTTGATTGGTTCCGGCTCTTTATCTGTCTTTGCTTCCAACACATTCTCAAGCTGTTCATCCGTAATGGAAATCAGATCATCAAAGTCCAGATACACAAGTGCAGACTCAATCATCTCCTCCATCGAGCTATATTTTGTGCTTTCAATCAACTTTCCATCAAGATATTGGTCTATACTGAAATCTACAAGATTGGCATTTACCTGTATCGGTATCTCATCATCTGTGATTGTCGTAAACGCAACACCGACTTCCTGCAGGTTGCTAAAATCTGCATTCGATCCATATTCATTCTGACAAAATTCATTGATGATTTCCTTTGCCTGTGCCAACATTTCTAATGGCACCGCATTCTGAACTGGCACTTTCAGATGGTCATTCATCGGATTTTCCCGCATTTTCTCATCAAATTCTGTACGGTTAAATTCCTTATTAAACAATGGCATTTCCATATCATACAGCATGACTCTCTCATCATCAAAAGATAAGATTTCATATTCGGAAGCTCCAATATATACAGTATCGCCCAAATGATACTCATAATGTTCTGATGAAACCTCCTCTGCTACCTGTTCTGCTGTTTCCTTTGGGGCAGTCGAAAGGATTTGACGATTCTTTCTTTTCTCCTCCAATTCCGCCCGTCTGGCTTCCTGTTCTTCCAGCCACTTAGGATAATACTCTTTTTCCTTTGGATTTAAGTATCTGTCCATCCGTATCAGTTCCCCAATACGTTTTTCTACCTGTGTCCACTTTAAGGTAAGCTTCGGAGCATCATTTCCAAATCCTCTCGCAAGGGTAATCCCTTTTCCATCATGCTGTTCGTTAATACCAGTACCAATAATGACTGGTGCAGAACCGCCCCA
>ENA-ORRO01002532-ORRO01002532.1-human-gut-metagenome-genome-assembly--contig:-NODE-2532-length-11411-cov-3.466097_pt1 | contig 11411 bp, 10 predicted proteins | sample MGYA00242176_ERZ509136 | MGnify/ENA primary metagenome ERZ509136 (study PRJEB26280, sample SAMEA2338644) | human gut metagenome | biome: human gut; feature: human-associated habitat; material: faeces... | reverse complement strand
GGTATCTGTGTTGATGTCACCCACAAGTTCCCATGCGGCTCCATCGTACACGAACTCGTATACGCGGTTGGCCGCCAGATAAGCCGCGGAAATGGCCGCATTGCGGTACTGGATGGGCTTGGCGCCCGTGGAATTCACATTGAGTGTGGGATTGGCAGCCGTGTTGGTAACGGTAAAGCGAACGGTGATGCGTGCTCCTGTGGCCAACGTAAAACCGGCCAGAGTGACAGCTTTTTCCGCCGTCCCCGCAGCCGTGGAACACGATCCGTAGTGGTGGACGTTGGCGCTGCCGTCGAACTGCACACCGTCGATAGTGCGCTTATTTTTCAGCTTGGTTGCTGTCCCCGCGTTTCCGCTGATAGCGGTCTGGGCTGGGTGGATATGATCGCCACGGGCGACTGTATCAGATGTTCCTGGGGAAGCCGTGCTTGCGGCTTTTGGGGAGGATGTGCTGTATGGCATGATCCCGCCATTCAGCTTGACACCAGCGCCGTTACTGTCAAAGAGGCGCTTGAGGAGGTTGGGGAAGGCCATGGGGTATGTCTCCTTAAAAAGCAAATATGCATAGCAACCAGCCGGTTGCAAAAAAAGATTGCTTCGCGGGAGACGTGGTTTTAACTTGGCCTAGCGCTTACCTGACGCGCCGTAAAGCCTCGCCCTTCGGGGCGGGGATATAAGGCGCGTCAGGTAATTTTTAATTTTTTCAAATAAAAAGCGCCTGGACGGCTACGCTGCCAGGCGCGGATGGTGTGGCACGAAGAAGATTCAGCTGCTAGGTTTGGCTGTCCATCATGTTGCTGTCGCTTACGGTTTAATGACACTTTTCAAAACATGCTCCGTTGGGGAGATCTGCTTTTCGAAGGCGCGTTGCAGTTGGTCCAGAGGCAGGATATCAGTCACATATTTTTCAACGTCGATGATACCATCGGCAATGAGACCAATCGTCTCCTCGAACTCTTTCCTGGTGCAAGAAACACTGCCGGTCAAATGGACTTCATTCAGGACGGCGCGATTCAGCTCGAACGGGACTGTAGGTGACATCGAGTTACCGATCATCACGATCTCTCCGCCGGGCTTCACGCCATCCACACAGGCGGCAAGGGATTCGCCAGCGCCGACGGCCTCAAAAACGACGTCGAAGCCGCCTTCCGTCGCCTCTTGCATCTTCGCTGCCCTGTCTGGATCGTTCCCGTCAAAATAGGCATCAAAATCGCCGATCTCCCGCGCTTTTCCTGTTTGCCTCTCATCGATTTTGGACATAGCCAGATAAGAGACACCCGCCTTTTTGGCAACCCGCCGATAAGCTGGGCGATGATGCCGCTACCGACAACCAGCACTTTGGAATTCAGCTTCAAACTGGAGTGCTTGACTGCATGGTACGCTACCATCAAGGCATCGATAAGGCCGGCAGCGACATCCGATACCGTGTCCGGCAGCTTGTACGCATTCCCTGCTTTGCCGACAAAGTATTCCGCATAGCCGCCATTGCAAACGAAGCCGATATAGTTGGTACCATGCACCTCTCGGCATAGATGCTCTTTGCCGGCCAGGCACATGTCGCACTTACCACAATACAGGTTGGCCCAGAAGGTCACCCTGTCGCCGATCTGGAACTCGCTGTCACCGGGATCGGCGACGACCCCGCAGAATTCATGTCCCATGTGGAAATCGGTAATGGGCTCAGGACTCCAACTCTTTCCGGCTTTCCACATATGGATATCGCTGCCGCATACTCCGCAGGCAGAAACCCGGATCTTCAGCATGCCGGGGGACATTTCCGGGACAGGTACCTGTTTTATCTCAATTTGTTGCGGCCCGACCAACACTCCTGCTTTCATTGTCTCTTGGCTCATATCCGCGTCCTCCATCCTGTTTAAAGAATACGTGCAGGATAGCAGGCATGCCAAGTTGGACAAGTCTAGATCTTTGCAATTTCTTGCCTGTTTTTTGCAGCCGCAGAGAGATCAGGCACGACGTCCTGCCCTTCATCGAATTTTCAGGAGGCATCAGCAACTGCGTGCCTTGCCAAGAGATCCCCCAATGCTGTAACTGTTTTGCTGAGCAGCAAGATTCGTGAGGATTGCCTATGACCAAGATCACGCTCTGTTTCCCTGAAAATAACAGACTCTGGTGTCAATCACATTTCTGGAAGGCGGATTACCCTCATGAGAGGTAACAAGTCACTCTCTTCCAAAGGGCACTACTGGCGTGAGCTCAAGACTCTTGCGGAACGGGCCTCGCGTGACATGCTTTCCGGCTTGTTCAACAGGGAGACGGCTGTCTCCCACATTGAACAGTACCTGAAGCGTATGCAGCAGGGCGACGCCTGTGCCTTGTTCATGATTGATCTCGACAAATTCAAACTTGTGAACGACACACTCGGCCACCCGGCAGGAGACCGTGTCATCCAACAGGCGGCCCGCACGATTTCGACCTGTTTCCGCCCAACCGACATCGTAGGACGGCTCGGCGGGGATGAGTTTCTCGCTCTGTTCACAGGCAACTTCTCGGAAGAGGCCGTGCGCACCAGGGCACGCGCCATCTGCGATGCTCTGCGGTTCTCCGTAGGCGAAGCTCCGGGGATCCAGATCACGGCAAGCGTTGGCGTCTACATTGCCACGGAACCCGTCCCATGTTTCGATACCCTCTACAGGCATGCCGACGCGGCGTTACGCAAGGCAAAAGACGACGGCCGCAATACATTCCGTATATATAGTAGCCTGGAAAATAATAATAATAATAATAATAATAATAATAATAATAATAATAATAGCATAAAGTGTGCCATTGTACAATTTTCCTCAATTCTCGAACATATGGATGAAGGAGTGTGTCTCATCGAACTGAATGAGACGGCCTACATCACCTATGCAAGCCCTGTTATGTTCCGCATGATGGGGGTGGACGCAAAGAGGACCGATCTGCCCTGCATGGTCTCCGCTTTTGGTCACCCACATCCCGAGGACATGGAAGATTACTTGCGGCACCTCAAAGACGCGGCGATGCGTGACGGTGTTTCCGAATATGAGTACCGTTTTTCCATCATGGATGGGGAATGGCGCTGGTGCCGTGCCAGAATCATGCATCACGATACAAAGTGTCCACAGCAACCTGTCTTGCTGGTCTTCTGCACCGACATCTCCGCCATACGCCGAAGAGACCGCATGCTGTCGGCCAATTACGAAAGCCTGAAGCTCGTCCAGGAACAGGGGGGCTTTTTTCTGTGGGAGGTGGACACCACCACTCGCACCTGCAAACTCTTCAGTACGAAAAGGGGCCTCCCTTTCCCGTATATACGTATCAACAACTTCCCGGAACCGTTCATCGACCGCGGCTGGGTACATCCTGATTCCGCTGGACGCTTCCGCGATTTCGCAGACGAGATGCTGAGTGGGAATCTTGCCGGCAGCGGCATTTTCATACTGCGCCACAAAATGAGCAGGAGCTATGGCTGGTATGCCGTCGCCTACAGCACGATTCCGGATAGTGACAGGATGCCGCCGCGCATCGTGGGCCTGGCAAGGTATCTTCCGGATTTTCTGGACGGGCAGGAAAAGCTGTGGGAAGCCCTGCGCCCGAATCTTTTCGCGTATTTTCGCATCGACATCTCCGAAGATCATGTGGAGACCTTGTGGGCGGAAGACGCTCTCCCGTACGGCCCTGCACAGGACATGAACTGTGAGGTGCTCATCAACAAGGAAAAAAAGCAGCTCTTCTTTCGTGAGGACAAGGACGATCTAGTGGCGACGTTCAGCAGGGACGCCCTGCTCAAGAACTTTGCCCTGGGCCATAGCTGGATATCACGGGAATACCGTCGTGTGGACATGGGTGGCGTCATCCGCTGGATCGCCTATATCGCCTACCTTTCACGTCATGAGCAGACAGGACATGTCCAGGCATTTCTTTTCCTGCAGGATGTCCAGCTCCGCCATACCAGGGAAAACTCTCTCGAGGGAAACATACACTGTAGCCCTGTGGCCGGCCTGTACAGCCGGAAGACGGCCCGCATGCTCGCAGAATCCGTCATGCACGAGGATACCGCCAGATGTCTGAGCACTCTCACGCTCGTACATATAGCAGGTCTGTCGGAACTGGAGAAGGACGCGCAGACCGTGTCCTACAGGCGCTCTTTCGTGCATATGGCCTTTTCCTTGCTGCTCGGACCGGAATGCATCATCGGTGAGTACGGGAAGGACTCCTTCACCGTATTTCGGACAGGGAAAGTTCGACGCGGCGACCTGCGAAAAGGGATCAACGACGTCCTCGCATTTGTGCGGCAAACTGTCTTGAACAGCGGGCGATCCTTTCCGCTTCACTTCACTGTCGTCATGAATTGCGCTGTCTCCGCCAATGACGACTACGAGGCCTTGCTGCGATCCGCAGAGCGCATCTGTGCCGTGCATCAGTACGAACCTCAGGATACCGTGGTATTCGTCCCCGCAGGACGAAAAATGTCCCACCCCGTTTCCGAGGATCTGCTCCCGCTTTCAGGTACCGAAACATCCTTCCCCCTCCAGGTCGAAGTCCCCCTGGCGGAAGAGGAACTTTCTCCCTCCCAGAAAGACATATGCATCGCCTGCCTTCGTGCGCTCCTCTCCAAAGACCCGCAGGCGGCGCCTGTGTTCGAGACCCTGGGCCATATAGGCAGCCATTACCAGGCCGACAGGGTATATACCCTTGCCTTAATCAAAGACAGGCGTGCTGTGCGGGTACTGCAGGAATGGGCGGTAACAAATGCGCACAGCCACAGCAAGTATATCACCGACATGCCCGTGGAAAGGCTCCCGCTGTTCAAGCTTTGCCTGAATACGAAGAAACCCCTGTTTCTCAACCGCAATATTAAAAACCCTCTCGGGGAGGATCAAAGACTCTGGAGCTACGTCGTATTTCCCCTAATGCTGCCGGATTCACGCACGGAGGGGCTGCTCTGCATGGAAAACCCGCGTGCCTACCGGAAAAACGATGCCCTCCTTCCCCTGCTGTTGCCGTATATCGCCAATGCCTGCCATTTCGGCCAGGCATCCAAAAATGGCATCGTCCTTGAAGATTCGTTTACAGGGCTTCTCAACCTGAATGCCTACATGGACAAGATATATCTGCTCACGTCGGACAACTACAGTTCCATGGGGGTTCTCACGATCAGTATAGCCAACATCGCTGCCTCAAGCGAACATCGCGACGCGCGACAACGCGCGCAGATGCTGCTCCAGCTGACCGAGGTGCTGAAGGCCCTGTTCGGACGCGCCTTGCTCTTCCGCACGGGCAACGACGAAGTCGTAGCGCTTTGCCTCAACACTACCCAAGACGTCTTTCTGGCCCGTGTCTTCAGGGTGCAGTCCATGCTCCAGCGACGCTATCCAAAACAGATCCGCTTTGGTTATGCTTGGGCGGAAGGGCTCTTTTCTGGCGAGAAGCTGGTCAAGGAAGCTCGTGCCATTATGCTTTGTGACCAGCTTGAGGTCGCAGGCTCCTCCCCCATACCGCATGAGCCGGTCCGGCGCGGCACGGACGTGAAAACGCAGGAGGGCCTTGAGCGGTTTGTCGTGTTCTTCCAGCCCAAAGTGGACATGCGAAGCGGAAAGACCGTGGGAGCCGAAGCGTTGGTACGAGGAGTCGACAGACGTGGCCTCATCGTGCCACCCTCGCATTTTATGGAACACATGGAGAACTCAGGTGCAATCCGCAACCTGGACCTCTTCGTCCTGGACTCAACCCTTGCGGCTATGGAAAGATGGCGGCGCAAAGGCTTGCAGCTTTTGCCCATTTCCGTAAATTTTTCACGGTTCACCCTGTTTAGCCCGTCGTCTCCCGGAGCCGTTCTGGCCATCCTGAGCCGGTATCCCTATATCTCCAGCACACTTCTGGAACTGGAAATATCCGAATCCGCACTGGATGTGGAGACGGGCTCCCTTATTCGCGCCATGGATTTTTTCCGCCCCTTCGGGCTGAGCTTCTCACTCGATGACTTCGGCTGCCGCTATTCCAACCTTTCCCTGTTCACCAGCGTGGCCTTTGATACCATCAAGCTCGATCGCAGCCTTGTCAAAGATATCATAACCAACGCCATGAGTCTGGAGCTCGTGGAAGATATCATAGGTCTTTGCTCCACACGGAAGATGTCCTGCATTGCCGAAGGGGTGGAAAACCAGGCCCAGGTGGACGCCCTGCTCAATGTCGGGGGCATGTATGCACAGGGTTTTTATTATGCGCGTCCCATCCCCATGATGGAGTTCGAACAAAATCATCTGATCAGAAGCATTACCGGGAAGCCGGAAATGCGACCTGCTGATCAAAAGACGGAAGGAGATTAGGCACGATGCAGGAAAGCAGTTCATGCGGGCAGCAGGTGTCCCTGCCTTTTATCGTGGGTATAGGAGCGTCCGCCGGCGGCCTGGAAGCACTTCAACAATTCTTTTCCGCTGTGCCGGACAACAGCGGACTGGCGTTCGTTGTCATCCAGCATCTTTCGCCCGACTACAAAAGCCTGATGGCCGAGATTCTCGGCAAATACACCAGCATGATGGTGCTTCAAGCGGAGAACGGGATGGAGGTCGAACCCAACATCGTGTACCTTATTCCACCCAAAAAGAACATGACCATCAAAAACGGACGGCTTTTGCTTACCGACTATGTCCATGGGGCCATCAATCACCCCATCGACACCTTCCTGGCCTCGCTCGCTGAAGAAAGGAAGGCACATGCCCTGTGCGTCATTCTGTCCGGGACTGGCTCCGACGGCACGAGCGGCATCAAGTCGATCAAGGAGCATGACGGCCTCGTGCTCGTCCAGGACCCCGCAAGCGCCAAGTTTGACGGCATGCCAAGGAGCGCCATCAATACCGGTCTGGCGGATTTCGTCCTCCCGCCCAGGGAGCTTGCCGAAGAGATCCTCAACTTCTCGAATTATCCGGCTATTGTTGACATATCAGATAACGAAGAACTCTTTTCCGACAAAGACACGCTCTCCCTTATCTACCTGACCATGAAGAGGGTGAGCGGCATCGACTTCACCTATTACAAAAAGACCACAGTCCTGCGGCGCATAGAACGGCGCATGGTGGTGACGCACTGCCCGACCCTTTCCAGCTTCGCCCATCTCCTCGAAGAGAATCAGAACGAGGTCGACCTGCTCGTCAAGGACATCCTCATAGGCGTGACCAAATTTTTCAGGGATGCGGAATTCTTTGAAAAACTCAAGCACACCGTCATCTATAACATTCTTGAGAACAGCAGCAGCACCGATCCAATCAGGATATGGAGCGCAGGGTGCTCGACCGGCGAGGAGGCTTATTCCCTGGCTATACTCTTCCATGAAGCCATGGACGAAAAAAAGCTCCATCGCGACATTAAGATCTTTGCCACCGACGTAGACACCAAAGCCATAGAACAGGCTGGAAAAGGCGTATTCTCTGAAAGCATCGTGGACGATGTTTCCGCCGAGCGCCTCGCCAGGTTCTTCATCAAGCGCAACGACCAGTACCAGATTTGCAAAGATATCAGAAAAATGATCATCTTTGCCCCGCACAACATGCTTTCCGACCCTCCATTCGGCAAGCTGGCTCTCATCTGCTGCCGTAACGTGCTCATCTACTTCCAGCCCGTGCTGCAGAAAGGCCTGTTTGCCATCTTCCATTCCGCCTTAAAGAATGGTGGCTACCTCTTCCTCGGCAAGAGCGAAACGGCAAGCGAGTACAGTAAAGTGTTCACGCCCGTCTCCATCGCGGAAAAAATCTATATGCACAGGAGCGATGCGAAGATGGACGATCTCATGCCGCCAGCCTTCAATATCCCCAACATACAGACCGCCATACCAAGTGCTACGGGCCTTGCCCACAGGGAAGAGAACAACCTTGCCATGGAAAATGTGTACAGCCATTTTCTCGAAAAATTCCTCCCGGCCTCCGTGGTGGTCGACGACCAAAATAACATACTCCACTTCTTTGGGGGCTATTCCGATTATTTGAACCTTGCCCCCGGAAAAGCCACTTTCAACTTCTTCACGCTTGTCAACAAAGATATCAACCTCGTCTCTTCGACAGCCATCAACCGCTGCCGCATGGAGAAGAAAGCCGTCACTTATACCGGCGTTTCCGTGGATACCCTGACAGGCAGGCGCGTCATCGATCTTTCGGTACAACCCATCATCGATTCGTCTGGCATCGATACGGGGCTCCTGGCCATACTTTTTGTCGAACACGGGGAAACCACGCTGGACGGCATCGTTGAAAAATACGACATTAATATCACAGCGGCACAGCGTATCACAGACCTCGAACACGAGTTACAAGTCTCCCAGAACGATCTTCGCACGACCATCGGCGAGCTGGAGACCGTAAATGAGGAATTGCAGGCGGCCAACGAGGAGCTTCTCACGGCCAACGAAGAACTCCAGAGTTCCAACGAAGAACTGCAATCCGTCAATGAGGAACTTTATACCGTGAATTCAGAGTTCCAGCAGAAGCTCGACGAACTCACGACCATGACCAACGACCTTTCAAACTTCCTGTCGTCCACCATGATCGGTATCCTCTTTGTGGACAGCCATCTCAATATTCGCAAGTTCACCGAATACATAGGCCGCGAATTCCAGCTCGAAAGCCAGGATGTGGGCCGATCCATGCAAATATTCGCCCACAGTTTTCCCGATGAGGACATCGTCACGGATGCCAGAAACGTGCTCAAGGACCTCACCCCTGTCGACAGGGAGGTCGTCGGCATGAACGGGCGCTTCTATACCATGCGCATCGCGCCCTACCGTACCACTGAAAACAGCATCCGGGGCCTTGTCATCACCGTCATCGACAGCCTCGGAAGCAGCAACGAGCGTACCAGAGAATCCGATCACGAGACGTCGTCACCGGAAGGAGCCTGATACCATCGTCTTCGTCCTGTACACAAAGCCTCCGGAACATGATGGTTCCGGAGGCTTCTGTTTTGCTTCCTATCGGACAAGTCTGCAACATTTTATTTAAAATATATTAGAGGATGTCCGGCATGTTTTTTGATTTTAAAAGGTGTGGTAATCTCGTCCCATGAAACAAACAGATTTTCGTGATGTGCCTGATGAGCTGTGGGAACGTATCGAGCCTCTCCTTGCCCCGTTCAAACGAAAAAGAAGCGGCGGCAGCAAACCACTTGCGCAGCGCACGGTTCTGGCAGGAATCCTCTACAAATGCCGGACAGGATGCCAATGGGCCATGCTTCCCGCCTGCTATGGATCAAAAAGCTCTGTCCACGAGCACTTCCAGCGATGGAACAAAGCTGGCATCATGGCGGAGGTTTTTCGCATCCTTCTTGCTGAATATGGGGAAAAGGTCGGCGTCGACGCCCAATGGCAGGCTATGGACGGCACCTTGCTGCAAGCCCCGACGCGCTCTCAAAAAATCAGCGACTGAGGGCCTTGGACGCAACCCGACGGACAGGGGCCGAAGCGGCGGCAAGATACATCTCCATGTGGATGGTCAGGGTATTCCTCTGGGAGTGACAGTCACAGGTGCCAATGTTCATGACAGCCGCCTGATAGAAGCGACGCTGAAGAACTCCCGGGAAATGGGCGGCTGGTTTCTGGGCTCTGCCGTACGCCATCTCTGTCTGGACAAGGGCTATGACTACCCGCGAGTCAGCGAAGAAGTCTACGTAAACGGATTTGAGGAGCATATCCGCAGCCGGGGGGAAGAAGTTCGGGACCGCTGGAGGACTCCTGCCCGCCGCTGGGTAGTAGAGCGGACATTCGCCTGGTTGAAGGGTTTTCGGAGCTTGCGCACTCGCTACTGTTGTTACCTCGTCAATTTTATGGGACTACTTTACCTTGCTTTAGCCTGTATCCTTTGGAGAAAACTGGTATAGCAAGGTGTATGCCGGACATTCTCTTAGCTTGCATGTTTCGATATTGCTTGTTCGTGCTTTGGCAACCGTATCAGGAGCGACTTTCGATAAGTGCTGGAGCTCCTCATACGTTATTTTTTTTCCTTCCATTATCCTAGTGAGATTACCCGTAAAAGGCATACACCCTCCTGTGATTACACTTGGATGTAGCCTAGAAATACTTGACCCTCACTTGGCTATAGCCTAGTGATAACTCACAGGAGGCGTCATTATGGCAAGAAAGAATGATAAAACTGCTGAAACGGCCCTGTTGTTAGGATCAATCGCTATATTTTGTGTATTTCTGATAAATTCTTTCATTGTATTCAAGCATTTCTCGAAAAAATATAATCTTGCCGAGGCAGATGAAAGAGTTACAGATTCATTAAATATTATGACATTCATCCCCAAAATATTACTTATACTTGGGATTCCATTATTATTTTACATATTTGGAGCGATGATTGGAGATAAATTAAACAATAAAAATGTTTTTTATATATTCATTGCTATAGGATGTATTTTAGGTATTATTTGGGCAATACTCCTCTCAGCAAGAGTTGGCACGACTCAAATTGGGGTATTAATATATAAGAAAAGAGGAATCGCCGTTATACCTTACGATTCAAGCTCAAATAACCTTACCGAAAATTTGCTTTGCAAATATATTACAGGTTATTTTTTGATGGAAGAGATTCCTCTCGCTGGCATAACAAAAATTACAAGAGAAAGTGGGAAGAAACTCTTCATCCACGGCACTTTTGGAACACGGTGCATTGCCTGGAGAAATAAACAAAAACGCGATGAGTGCATAGCTGCTCTCGAATTAGCTTGCAAAAAGCGGTTATCAAGCTTTGATATTGGGGAGTAATAATTTCCCGCGCACTTGCCTTCTCCAGCAAGAATGCTTATAAAAAAGGTGCCGGGAGAATGCTACCAACACTCCCCCGGCAGGTACGACGCATGAGCGTCCCCTTATGGTGTTACGTGGCTGAAGCCTTTTCTTTTACGCCCTCGCCCGGTGCCCGCCGGACGGGGGCCTTTGTTTTAGCTTACAGCCGGGACGAAGCCCGGAGCATCAGACAAAGGAGCGTCAGCAGCGCCAAGAGCACAAGGCGTCTCATGCGGCTAACCTCCCTTACCCGGCAAGCGGGAGTTTGCGCCGTACCGAACGCATGGGAAGAAGCCACGTAACGGGGGACATCTTAGCTTTTTAGGCCGAGAGAATCAATATAAATGCAGCTTACTGGTTACCACTCAAAAAGGAGTACCTTATACTAGAGCTGCAAAATGATGATATTTACGAACTCGTTATGGATAATTCTTACTTCATTTTCATTGGCAATGATAGTTTTAACGAAGAGATAGACTATTTTAGGGGACTCAACGTCCAGCAGCCTTTCAGCATCATCACAGATTCCGACAACCAATACTCAAAGTTTTGCGAAGTTCTACTGTCGGCTGATACGAAGTCAAACAAAGATACCTTTATTAGAAGTCATTTCATAATTCCTTGATGACTCTTCTGAGTAAAATCATGGAAAATG
>ENA-ORRO01002526-ORRO01002526.1-human-gut-metagenome-genome-assembly--contig:-NODE-2526-length-11426-cov-4.049336_pt1 | contig 11426 bp, 11 predicted proteins | sample MGYA00242176_ERZ509136 | MGnify/ENA primary metagenome ERZ509136 (study PRJEB26280, sample SAMEA2338644) | human gut metagenome | biome: human gut; feature: human-associated habitat; material: faeces... | reverse complement strand
CGCCGAGCCACCTTCCCCTCATAGGGGAAGGCTTTGGGCTGCGGCCGGTTTATTTAATGGGGTACGTCACGCCGTCGACGGTGATGGAGGCGAGGTCAGCCAGGTCGATGAGCTGGGAGAACAGCCAGGTCTCCTTTACATCGCCACTCTCCCAGCTGCCGGCGTAGGAGCTGCCCCATGAGCCGTAGGTCCCATACGGGCTGTCCTCGTGGCCGTTTTCCGCGCTGGAGAGCGCGAAGCTGGTCCCGTCTTTAAGGGTGATGGAGACCGCTTCGTTGCTCGTCTCGCCGCTGCCATATATTCCATCGAGCTGGAAGGAGATCGGCGAGATCGTTGCCGTCTGCCAGCAGTAGCGGTCATCCGGGCCGGATTCGCCGTCCAGCTCGATCACCAGCTCCTGCTCCAGCTGATCCGGCACCGGGATCTCAAACAGGTCGGCGCTTTTGTCCTGATACCACGTATAGAACAGCAGATTGTCGCCCGGCTCGATTTCGCCGCCGTTGTTCGCCACGACCACATGCGCCGTGCGTCCCTCTACCTGAATAACGTTCATCGTTCCGCCGCCGATCTTCCATTCCAAGCTGTGATCTCCGCCCATTTCGATGTTATTGCGCACACCTACCTGCAGCATCCGGGCAAGCTCCTTTTGATTATCGCTGGCCTCCGGCAGCGCGGCGAGCGTCGCCGCGGCCTCGTCGGTCCGCGCGTCAATGCGCATGATCGAAAGCACAGAGTCCTTTGAGACCAGCAGAGATTCGAGCGTGAACACGAAATTTTCCGTCGTGGCCGATACGCCCGTGTCCGCAAGCTCGGCAGTGTCGGGCACCTGCATGGTCCCTTCGTCGATCATGGCCTGCTCTTCCTCGGTGTAGGTCGGCTGTGTGATGTCCACGTCCGCCGTTTCGTCGTAGCTGGCGATATGCCCCTCGATCAGCGCGGTCTTCTCTCCGAACAGCCGGTCGAAGCCGAACCAGCCGTTTGTGTAAGCGGCGAAGGCCGTGCCGCACAGCAGCGCGGCGATGGCCGCCGCGAGCAGCGCCGTCCGGACCGGACGGGCCGGTCTTTTTTTCGTTTTTTCAAGCTTTTTCATGGTTTTGTTCAGGATCCTTTCCTGTTCGCCGCGCTCCAGCGCGGGCAGCGGATACTCTTTTTCCGGTGCATAGCGCATGAGTTCATCCCACGTCGTCTTCACAGAACAGCCCTCCCTTGGTCAGTGTTTTTCTGAGCGCCTCCCGGCCGCGCAGCAGGCGCGAGCGGACCGTCGAAGCGTTCATGTGCAATTCGTCCGCAATCTGCGCGGTCGTCTGGCTCAGGTCATAGAACCGGTAAAAGATCTCCCGGTCCTCCTCCGGCAGCGCCGCAAGCGCCTGCGCGAGCGCTTCGCAGCGCTCCTTTTCGACCATCTGCTCCCAGAGGCGGTCGAGCGTGATGAGCGCATCGTCCTCCAGCGGGAGATAGACGTTCTTTTTCCGCATGGCCTCCGCCGTCTGCTTCCGGGCGACCGCGCCGAGCCACGGGCGCAGCTGGCCGCGCGTGATATTTTTTGCGCCGCGCCACAGGGCGAGAAAGACGTCCGACGCGATCTCCTCATGGTCCTCCGGCGTCAGGACGCCGCGGCTGCGATTGCGGATGACGGCGAGCACGTACGCGCCGTACTGCGCGATGGCCGTCTCGAGCGCGCCCGCACGCTGCTCCTGCAGCTGCCGCAGCAGCTCTTTTTCGTCCAATCCGCATCCCTCCTTTTTCGTTTTGTATCAACATGCTGACGTCCATCATGTCGGGGAAAAGCCGGATTCTGTTGCAGGAAATCAAAAAAATACCCGCTGTGTCCTGCATCGGACACAGCGGGCGGTTTTTGTTTACTCGACGGTGACGCTCTTGGCGAGGTTGCGGGGCTTATCGATATCGCAGCCGCGCTGCAGCGCGACGTAATACGCGAACAGCTGCAGCGGCACGACGCCCAGCAGCGGCAGGAACATCAGCTCCGTATCCGGGATGGTCAGGATGCCGTCGACGCGGCTCTCCATCTCGGCGCGGTGCGACTCGGTGGCCAGGGCGAGGACGCTCGCGCCTCTGGCCTTGACCTCGATGACGTTGCTCATGGCCTTGTCAAACAGCGGCGTATAGCTGCCCAGCGCCACGACGAGCGTGCCGGGCTCGATGAGCGAGATCGTCCCGTGCTTGAGCTCGCCCGAGGCGTAGGCCTCAGAGTGGATGTAGGAGATCTCCTTGAGCTTCAAAGAGCCCTCCATGCCGAGCGCGTAATCGAGATTCCGGCCGATGAAGAAGACGGAATCGTGGTTGAAGTACTGCGAGGCGTAATACTGGATCTGCTCGCGGTTCGACAGGATCTGCTCGACCTGCGCGGGCAGCGCGGCGATGGCGCTCGTCAGGCGGCGCATATCCTCCGCCGTGATGGTCTTCCGCTGGCCGGCCAGATAGATGGCCAGCAGGTCGAGGACCGCCATCTGGGTGGAATACGCCTTCGTGGTGGCGACGGCGATCTCGGGCCCGGCCCAGGTGTAGAGCACATCGTCCGACTCACGGGCGATGGAGCTGCCGACGACATTTACAATTGAGAGGATGCGCGCACCGAGGCTCTTTGCCTCGCGCAGGGCGGCCATGGTGTCGAGCGTCTCGCCGGACTGGCTGATGACGACGACGAGCGTGCGGCTGTCGATGATCGGGTCGCAGTAGCGGAACTCGGAGGCCAGCACGACCTCGACCGGGATGCGCGCGAGCTTTTCCAGATTGTATTTGCCGACCATGCCCACGTGGTACGACGAGCCGCAGGCGATGATCTTGATGCAGTCGTACCGGCTGCTGTCGAGCATCAATCCGTCGAAGACGACCGCGCCGTCCTTGATGCGGGGCAGGATCGCCCGGCGCAGGGCCTCCGGCTGCTCCCGGACACAGCGGTACAGGTTCACAAGATTACCGTTGAAGTCGTTAAACACTTCAAAATCATTGCCGGGCGGCTTATGGAACAGCACCCATCCGGCCCCGCCGAACACTTCGATATACCGTTTGTAGTTTCGTGGGAAGCGGGCGAGGATCTCGTCCCGAAGGGCTTTCTTCCCGCCGACCCACGCCATAAAGCTGTTGATGGAATCACCTCCTTTGCGGAGGCGTCTGCGCATACAAAGGTTCCGCAGAAAACAGAAAGAAGCCGTTTTCCATGTACGGAACATCCATACACGCAAAACGACCTCTTTGATTTAGACTTTTAGCAGAGCTTCATTTCCTCAGCCTCCTGCGGGGAGGTGTCAGAAAGGAAATCGGAGAAATTTTCTCTTTCACCGGAAAAGTTCGGACTTGTTTCTTCGTCAAGCGGGATATATTCGCTTTTTCCAAAGTCCAGCGGCTCTTTCAGAATCACAGAGCCACCATGGTTGACACCGACACTCGGTTCTACGGAGCAGAATTTGCCGCCGTCATCGCTGTGGCGCAGGTGGTAGCAATACAGCCCCTCCGGAATGTCTGCATCCGTCAGTCGGGCATTTGAGAACAGTGCTGTTTTACCGAGCAGCTCGATCTTCTCGTATTCATCATCCTCCAGATTGACATAGTCTGTACCGGCTGCATTCAGAGCGAGTCCATAGTCCAGCGGTTCCAGCCCCATCAGCTCACAGCCGAGATCAATGGCCTCCCGCTCTGTTTCGGGAAACCATTCTTCGATTCGTACTCCGTTCTGATAGCGGTATCTGCCGCAGTTATGGCCGATGTCCTCATCGGCCCACTCGTGCTCGATCTCCACATTGGGGAACATCTCCGCCAGCTTTTCCATTACCGGGTGCGGAGCAGACCATGCCGTCAAGAAGTTCAGGGCGTCCCCATCCTGATAGTCTACTTTCGCCTCACCGTAGCCGTAGGAATTCCATTTAGTGCCCCAATGATGGTTACGCCACCCATACCATGTGGGTACTCCGTATAGGCGAATGTTGTTCCAAGCGGCTTTTCCAAGTTCCCATTCTTCTGGACGGATATCCGAGCGCTGCCGAAGGAAAGCGCCCTCACTTTTGTGAGGAATGTTCTCAAGATCGTCCTGATGGATCGTTCCGCCGAGGGTGTAGACCTCGATAAAATCCTGATAGGCTTTCAGGCCGGTACTCGTCTGGCTGCCTGCCTCGATATTCAGGCTCTCCGGCATGGGTATGATCTTATTAAAATCTACTGAGCCGATTCCAAGATCATCATACTGGATGGCCTCCAGCATGGCTCGGATCTGCTCAGGCTCTCCGTGCAGCGTCAGCACATTTGTTACATGGTTTGGCACACATTCTTCCTCCTATTCCATTTTCATCTCAAAGCCCTGCGCTTCCTGTATCGTCTGTTCTTCCGCCAACTCCGCCGCCGTGAGCTTGCGGAAAACATCTTCTTCAGGGATCAGGGCGAGGGACTGCCCGTTATCCCAATGCATCTGAAGCTGACCCATATCGTCCACATGGGTCACCGTGCCTCTCGTTCCGGAAGGAACCGGTGCATACGGGTCATCCATCCGGAGCAGCTGCACCCGTGTTCCGGGTGGGTAGTGGGTCCTCATTCGTTCACGCAGTTGATCGTTCATTGGTCGTGACTCCTTTCATTCCAGTTTCATTGTTTCGAGTTCGGGACCGGCAGACATCCGTTGGTGGAAGGCAGTTTCATTTTCCATGAAGTAGTCGCTGCCGCTGTTCCAGAAGGAAACATAGATCTCACCGTCGGCAGTACGGATAGGGCGCTGCTCCAGCCCCTCACCGAAGCCGTCTGCTGCCTGCCCGATCAGCTCGTCGATCCATTCCTGTTCTTCTGCCGGGGAAAGGACTTCCCGCAGCCCGGTACAGATCACACCGAACAGTTCTCCGTTGACCTCCTGCACATCCCAGACGGCAGAGACGATCTTGGCCTTAGCGGACTCGCTGCCGTCGAAGTAGTCGGCCATATCGTTCAGATCCTCGTTTTGCTCCTTTTGAAGCAGCTCCCGGATCGCTCGCTCATTGTCGAGCGCATAGCCGTTGTCCACCTCATACCAATCGCCGTATTCCTCGTCCGTCATACGGACCTGAAGCGGACAGTAGTAGTTGACGGTTACGGCGATCAGGTCCGCCGTCATTGCCTGAATGTCCGCCAGAACCGCCTGCGGCGAGTGATACTGTCCATAGACGATGCTCTGCTCGATCTCATGCTGCACCTCCGGTCTGGCGTGTACCACAGCGTGAGCACATACATTGGCGTCCTCCAGCGAATGGGACGGTCGGAACAGTGCGGCGAGATTTTGCCCAATGTCCGCCTCGGAATAGAGCTTGACGGAGATCGGCTGATCTTCCTCATCCATGATCGGAATGTCCTTGGCCAGCCTGCGGATACCGATCTGCGACAGTTCATATTGCAGACTCAAGCGATCCATGGGCAGCTCCACAATGGCGGCCTGTTCGTTGTGCGAGATCACGGCTTTAAGCATGGCGCCCCTCCGTTTTCAGCACCGCCGCACCGAAGCGGGCTATTGTGACAGCCTGCACGATCAGGCGAAAGGCTCGATCTGAGATCACGCTGCTGTCGGCCAGCTCACACAGCGAGATCTGCCGCTGGCCGGTCTGCAATTCCTTGACCGCTTTCCAAATAGCATAGCAGTCTGTGGACACATCGCCGAGGCGTACTGCCTGCAGATCGACTTCGCCACAGTTGGAAAAGTATCGCCTTGTCTTGGACCACAAGGTGTGGTCCGCAGTCAGAAGATACAGCACAGCAAGGCTGCGATGATCCGGCTTTCGCAGGTGCAATTTCTGCGCCTCAAAACGCTGGTTGTGCTGATCGGTTTGAAAAATCATAGGGGCATCATCCTTTCTGTCGTAGAGATGTGAAAGCCGTCTTTGAAACGGGATATGGCGTGCGTCAGCGAATGCCGCATGAACGGCTTCATGAAGAGAGGCAGCGCCGCAGGAGAGTCTGATATTTAATACCGGGCAGACCTCCATGGAGCAGCCTTTCTTTTTTCTGTAGTAGAGGCAGAGCCTGCAATCGCAGTCCGCTTTGTTGAATGGATACGCCCCACGGAGCCTGCCGCCGCCCCGCTGATTTCCACCGGGTGGTTGCTTCATGATGGCCTCCATACTGTTGAGGGCTGGTGTGCTGGTGAAGTACATTTTGATCGCTCCTTTTTCGTGAAATAGAAAAAGCCCGAAGTCTTTTGCAAAACTTCGGGCTTGGAAAATGCAAAACGGCGGACAAGTTTTGGCTTGTCCGCCGTCTGCGAATATTCAGTTGTACGGGAGTTCGATACTGCACCCAAAGGGAAAACAGTGGTTTTACATCTTCAAATATGCATCTCGAAAACCCGGCATTTGGGCAGCAAAAAACCCCGATAAAATCGGGGTTTTCGCGGAACATATCTTTTTTATGTTCCTTTTATGGCGGATAGGGTGGGATTCGAACCCACGAGCCGCTTGCGCGACTACCTGATTTCGAGTCTTTTCTGCAACTGTGACGGGGGTGTCCGTTTTGGGGTCGTTTCTGTAAGCCCCGTACCCGCCGAAAGCCGCTTGAAATCAGGCTTTTTCGCTCAGAAAGTCTTGCGGGACCGGCTTTTTTAAAAGTGGGTTCAAATCGGCATTTTTCCCGATTTTGGAGAGAAATGCGGGAAGATAGGAGAGAAAAATCGGGAGACGGCCATACACCGCAGGATAGAGCTTCCAACCGACGAAAATCTATTTTTGAGGTGTTACAAATGGATGTATTCCCCGTCAACTGGGACAGCGTTCCCGAAGTGATGAACAAGGAGCAATTCTTCCGAATATGCCACATCAGCAAGTCCACGGCGCTGCATCTGCTCAAAAGCGGCAAGGTGCCCTGCGAGTGGTCGGGTAAGAAAACCCGGTGCTATAAAATCCGAAAAGAGGATGTGAAAGCATACTTGGAGGAGCGGGCAATTTTTCCAGAACTCTACTCTGCGCCGAAGGGATGGTACGGCACCCACTATGTGGCGAGGCTCTCTAAGGAGCTGCCGGAGGACACGCTGCGGCAGATGCACGGCTACTATGAAAAGCTGCTGCGCAAATACCCGGATGTGGTCACGGTAAAGGATGTGGTGGCCCTGACCGGCTACACCCTGACCACCGTCCACAACTGGTGCAGCCGCGGGTCGCTGAAAGCCTTTCAAAAGGGACTGAAGTTCTGTATCCCGAAAATCTTTCTTGTGGATTTCTTCTGCTCCCTGACCTTCCGCTCCATCACCCGCAAAAGCCTCTGGCATATCCAGACGCTGAACGATTTTCAAAGGAAGATGAAGCATAGAAAATAAAACTTAATATATTTCTGCATCTCCTTTGTGTGATAACTACAAAGGAGATGATTTTTAATATAATACTTGCATTCTTTTCGTGAATGAGATACAATGATTTAGCTTGAAGGCATAATACATTAAATTTGAAACATTGTATCTTAGTGTTTATTCCTGTTTATGAAAGTGAACCCGAGTAAACAAACGGAAACAAAGAATTAAATTTAATGATATATGTCTGGCATTGTCTTTCCTATTCTCACAGGGAAAGTGTTTTTGTCAGGCTATTATTATGCCTTTTGGTAAAATACATTACCGAAAGGATTTTTTATTATGGAAAAAGAATTAGTATGGAAAATGGTGCAGGGACAAATCGGGTATGATTTTAAAAATCTTGATTTGTTGCAGCAAGCTTTCACTCGTCGCTCATATACTGCAGAGAACGGCGGTGAAAACAATGAGGTGCTCGAGTTCATTGGAGACAAAGCACTTGATTTTATGGTTGTTAAACTGCTTATTCAGAAGTACGGGTATTTAGCAAATGGGGATCCGATTGACGGAACAAAGATTTCTGTTTGGGAACAAGAATTCAAACGTAATCAAGAGGGTTACGAAGCGCCGGTAGTAAATAGCTTCGGCTGTGACTATGACGAAGATAACTTATCTAAAATCAAAAGTCGAATGGTGAATAAAAAAGCATTGGCTCGCCGAATGGATGAACTTGGTTTTTCCGAACATCTTATTATGGGTAAGGGCGATATACAGAATAATATCAACCAAGAAGATTCTGTAAAAGAAGATTTGTTTGAAGCTATTATCGGAGCTGTTGCAATCGATTCAGGATGGAATCTGAAGGACTTGCAAAAAGTAGTTGAAGCAATGCTTATTCCCGAAGACTTTCTAATTAATGATACCGACACCAATTATGTGAGACTTATTCAGGAATGGGAAATGAACGAGAATGGGTGCATTCCTTGGTACAAATACAAAGAAGCTTCTTACTCATCAACTTGGTATTTAAAAGAGGATAACACTATATATCAAAGCTTTCCGTTAGATTACAACTATTCTAAGCTTAAATATCATTGTTACCTCAAACTGCTTGATTCTTTACCGGTGTTTTGCGGTTTTGGTGTGTCTATCCGTGGGGCAAGGATGGCTGCTTGCAAATTAGCGTATGAGTATTTAGAGATAAATGATATGCTTCCATCTATCCGTGACGAAATTGAAAATCCTAACCGTGATGATGCAATTAACCAACTTGAAACATTGGCTCGAAGAGGTTATTTTTCCATTCCTACTTATGAGTTCAAGGAAACATATGATGACAATGGTAACCCCATTTGGAATTGTGAATGTCACATAGCGGAAGAAGATTATTACTTCGATGGGACATCCTCATCAAAAAAAGAAGCAAAGAAAGATTCTGCTTTTAGAATGCTTTTTTATGTACTCGGAATGGAGGGTGAATAAAATGGTCAAGTGGTGTTTTAATTATGAGTCCGGCGAATATGAATACATCGAAAATGATGGCTTCAGTATTGACCGAGGTGAATATGTTTACAATTGGGATGATAGCGAATATCGTCACGATGACGAAGAGGAAGAATGCCGCAATTCTTTATTTGATGATGAAGATGACGACTGACCCCAGATACTAAAACAATACCAATGTGCGATTTGAAAATTCGCATACTCGCACCTGCTTTTCGATTTTGCTAAGCTGTAATCGAAAGGCAGGTGCATTTTGCATTGCAGACCTGCCGGGGAAATTTTGAATGGGAGGATCACATATGAAATCGCTATTTGAGCAGCTGGGCGGCACTTACACAAGGCAGGGCGACTACTGCCTGCCGGATGTTTGCTTACCGCCCGAAGAAGAACGGCCTATCGGCATTTACGGCCAGCGGCGGCGCACCTTTCTGAGGGAGCACCACCGGGTGCTGTATTATAACCTGCTGACCGCCGGGGTGCTGGACGGGCACCTTACAGACATCGAAGAGCAAGCGCAGGAACTCTTTCTTCGGCTGGTAGAACAATACGCAGATGCCGAGGGTGTGACGGAGGCCTTGAAAGCCGATGACCCGATGGCGTGGGTGCGGAAGATGAACGGCATCCGAAACCGGGCAAACGAGGCCGTGATGCAGGAAATTGTATACGGGTAACGAACAAGCGGGGGCCTATGGCCTCCGCTTGTTTTATATGCAGAAAAAGAACAATGCTGTTTTGAAACGACATTGTTCCGAACTTTGTTGACATTGTTCTTTTATTCGGGTATAATGTACTTGTGATTTTATGCGTGGAGGTATCCCCTATGGCTGAAATGATCTCGGTAAGAGAGGCAGCAGTGCGCTGGAATATAACGGAGCGGAGAGTTGCGACGCTCTGCAAGAATGGGAGAATCGCCGGTGCGAAAAAGCAGGGCAATCGTTGGCTGATCCCCGCTGATACGCAGAAGCCGGCGGATCAGCGGCTCAAGACGGGCGCTTTCCGCAAGACGGAGCGCGCGCCGAAGCTGCCCCTGCCCATCGGCGTGTCCAACTACTGCCTTGCATCGTCGGAATACTACTACATCGACAAGACGATGATGATCAAGGACTTCATCGACGAGCGTCCGATGGTGACGCTGTTCACCCGCCCCCGGCGCTTCGGCAAGACGCTGAATATGGATATGCTGCGCACTTATTTTGAAAAGAGCGACAAGGATACCTCCGTCTACTTCCGGGATAAGAAGATCTGGGCCTGCGGCCAGAAGTACCGGGATTATCAGGGCAAGTACCCTGTGATCTTCCTGACCTTCAAGGATGTGAAGTTCGACACTTGGGAGGAGACCTTTGCGGCCATCCGGGATATTTTCGCAAAGGAGACCCGGCGGCACAAGGAGCTGCTGGCCAGCGATAAGTGCGACGAGTACAGCAAAAAGGCCTATGAAAAGCTGGCAGACGGCAAGGTCAACGAGGTAGAGCTGGCTTCGGCACTGCTGGACCTGTCCGCTATGCTGCACAAGCACTATGCCGTTGCGCCCATTATCATCATCGACGAGTACGACACCCCCATCCAGCAGGGCTATCAGAAGGACTATTACGACAAGGTCATCCGGTTTATGCGGAACCTGTTTTCCGGCGGGTTCAAGGATAATCAGCACCTGTCCTTCGGCTTCCTCACCGGCATTCTGCGGGTGGCCAAGGAGAGCATCTTCAGCGGGATGAACAACCTGTCCATCAACTCCGTGCTGGACAACAAATACAGCGCCTACTTCGGCTTCACCGCCGACGAGGTGATGGAGATGGCGGAATATTACGGCGCTGCCGATAAGTATGACGAGATTTGCCAATGGTACGACGGCTACCGCTTCGGCAAGACGGAAATTTTCAACCCGTGGTCGGTGGTCAACTACTTCAGCAACGAGTGCGAGCCGAGACCCTTCTGGGTCTCCACCGGCAGCAACGATATTATCGGGGAAGTGCTTGCCCAGGCAGATGAGGAGATTTATAACCGTCTGACCTCCCTGGTCAACGGCGAGACCTTCACCACCTTCATCGACACCGGCGTGATCTATCCGCAGATCAAAAGCAATCCCTCCACCATTTACAGCTTCCTGCTGGTGACCGGCTATCTGAAGGCACTGAAAACCACGCCCTCCTTCAGCGGCGATTTTATGTGCGAGGTCTCCCTGCCCAACCGGGAGATTTCTCTGGTGTATAACAAGGAGATCTTGCAGCGGCTGGAGAATCTGATCCCGCCGTCCACGGCGATTTCCGTTCAGGAGGCCATCTTCTCCGGCGATAACGCACGGCTGAAAGCGCAGATACAGACGCTGCTGACCCAGTCGGTCAGCTCCTTCGATACCGCCGGGGAGAACTTCTACCACGGCTTTATGCTGGGCTTGTGCGCCCTGCTGGGCGGCGCTTTCGTGACCTCCAACCGGGAATCGGGCGACGGGCGCTATGACATTCAGTTGAAGCCCACGCAAAAGGGACTTCCGGGCATCCTGATCGAACTGAAAGCGGAGAAAAATTGCAGCGACGAAAAGCTGAAAAAGCTGTCCGAGACGGCCTTGCAGCAGATCAACGATAAGAAATACGAAACCGAGCTGACGACCGCCGGGGTCAGGACGATTTATAAATACGGCGTGGCCTTCAGCGGTAAAAAGGTTGAAGTGGCAGTCGGG
>ENA-ORRO01002524-ORRO01002524.1-human-gut-metagenome-genome-assembly--contig:-NODE-2524-length-11429-cov-6.171883_pt1 | contig 11429 bp, 10 predicted proteins | sample MGYA00242176_ERZ509136 | MGnify/ENA primary metagenome ERZ509136 (study PRJEB26280, sample SAMEA2338644) | human gut metagenome | biome: human gut; feature: human-associated habitat; material: faeces... | reverse complement strand
ACCGGGAGGTCACAAGTTCGAATCTTGTCAGGTCCACCACTTTCTTTCGCAATAAACACCCCAGCGAGAGCCGAGTCGCCGCTGGGGTGTTTATTACTGTCTCCGTGGGGGTTTAGCTCAGCTGGGAGAGCGCGGGCTTTGCAAGCCTGAGGTCAGGGGTTCGATCCCCCTAACCTCCACCATGATGGACCTGTAGCTCAGTTGGTTAGAGCGTCCGGCTGATAACCGGGAGGTCACAAGTTCGAATCTTGTCAGGTCCACCATCAAAACTGTGAAGAGCCTCGAGGTATTGCCTCGGGGCTTTTTTTCTTGTGTGTTATAAAACTCATTTTGGTTTTGTGTGCCGTGCGAAAGATTGGGTAGTATAGCAATTCAATGCGGCGAAGGCGCCGCGTGTTAACCGCTACGTACCGGAGGTGTTCCATGGTTCGTGTCGACATAGAGACCATCGTCATGGCCGCCGGTCCCGTGCCATCGCTTATCGTGCTTCGCGAGCGCTGCAGCAAATCGGACTCCCCCGCGCCGCTGCGCTCCCTCTCCATCCAAACTGGTTCGTTTGAGGCTGCGGCTATTAGCCGTGGTATCGACAGCGGTCGCGCCGAGCGCCCGATTGCCCATGACCTGCTGCTCGATACGCTTGATGCCCTGGATGCAAAACTCGAGCGTATCGAGATTGTCCGTGCCGAGCCTCCCGTGTTCTATGCGACGGCCGTCGTTTTGGCCGACGGCAGCGAGCATAGGATCGATGCGCGTCCGAGCGATGCCATCGCCCTCGCCGTGCGCAGCAATGCTCCCATGTTTGTGGAGGACGACATCATGAACCGCCTAGGCACCGTATCTCCGGTTGTCGAGGAAATCGATGACGAGCAGGAATTTGAGAAGTTCGACGAGTTCGTCCATACGCTCTCGCCCGATGATTTTTAAATGACGGGTAGCCATGAGACGGAGTGTGCACTGATGGAGCGTGGCGTCTCGGCCGAGGCGGCCGCCATTGCCCGCGAGGCCCAGATGCGCTCGGAGGCATCCGAGGCCGCACGCATCGCCTATGTGACGCAGGCCCGCACGCTTCGCGAACGCCGTGCCTCCTTTATCAAGATGGTTGCCGTCTCCGCACTTGTCGCGGCAATCTCATCGCGCCTTCGTGGTACAGTTGGTGCGCTTGGGTTTTCGATTTCGACGGGCTTGGTCATCTGGGGCGTGGTCGATGCCGTGATGCTGACCAACCAGATCAAGGTACTCGATAAGCGCGCGGCCGATATGATGCGCGCCCGCGACGCCGCCGCCAAGATCGCTGCCGAGGCACAAGAGATGTAACGACGCCGGACTCGATGGGAAGGTCTAAAAATGGCACAGGATATGCAGGACGCCGGAAACGTCTCCGCCGAGCTCGACGCCATGGTGTGCGACCTCATCGGGGCATTTTTAGACGATCTTGCCGCTGGTGAGAATCCCGGCGTTGTCGTTGCGATCGAAGACGCCTCGTCCAACCGCTATCTGGCGGCACTCGACGAGGACGGCGAAGAGGCGTGCCTCGAGGCCGCCACCAACTTTATCTCCGAGCACAAGATGGGTCTTAAGGACGAGGGTTTGGGCCGCATTGCCCGTTACGCCATCGGGTACACCGGGTGTGTCGAAATTGACGGCGGCTACCATGACGCGCTGCTCGTGAGCTTCTTTGAGACGACGCTCGAGAGCGGTTTTTCGGCATACGTACTGTACGAGGGTGTGGGCGCCGGCGATGGTTTTATGTGGAGCGACCCTGAACCTGCAGGTGAGGAAACCCCTCTTATCTAAAATCGCTAAAATAAACGAGTTTTCGGTAAAAGGCTCAATATTCCCGTCGAGCGTTGTGTTGCTGGGCGGGTCGCATACGCGTGCCGTTTGTATATAGATAGAAGATAGGGGAACTACATGCGCGTAGACAATCTGAGGAACATCGCCATCATCGCTCACGTCGACCACGGCAAGACGACGATGGTCGACAAGCTCCTGCGTGCCACGGACGCCTTCCGTGCCAACCAGCAGGTCGAGGACCGCGTCCTGGATTCTAACGACCAGGAGCGCGAGCGCGGCATTACGATTCTCGCCAAGAACATCTCTATCGAGTACAAGGACGTCAAGATCAACGTCATCGACACCCCGGGCCACGCCGACTTTGGCGGCGAGGTCGAGCGCGTGCTGCGTATGGCCGACGGCGCCCTGCTGCTGGTCGACGCTTTTGAGGGCCCCATGCCCCAGACCCGCTTCGTGCTGCGTCACGCTATCGATACCGGCCTCAAGATTATGATCGTCATCAACAAGATCGATCGTCCGGGTGCTAACCCCGAGAAGGCGTACAACGACTGCCTGGACCTTATGGCCGACCTGGGCGCCACCGACGACCAGCTTGAGTTTGCCATGGAGCACGTGGTCTACGCCAGCGCCATGAATGGCTTTGCCCGCCTTGACCCCAACGACGGCAACATGGACATGTATCCGCTGCTCGATATGATCATCGACGACATGCCTGCGCCCGAGGTCGACGAGAACGCCCCGCTGGCCATGCAGTGCGTGACTATCGACCACTCCAACTTCGTCGGCCGCATCGGCATCGGTCGCGTGTACTCCGGCACCATCCACCAGGGCGACCAGATCCTGGTCGTCAAGAACGATGGATCCAGCGCTACTGCCACCGTCAAGCAGCTCTTCACCTTTGACTACCTGGGCCGCACCGAGTGCCAGGAAGTCGGCGCGGGTGACATCGCCGCCGTCGTGGGCATCGACCGCACCGATATCGGTGATGTCTACACCGATCCCGAGAACCCCGTCGAGCTCGAGCCCATCGAGATCGACCCGCCGACCCTGTCCATCGTCTTTGAGGCCTCGACCTCCCCACTCGTCGGTCGCGACGGCGACATCGTGGGCGCCCGTCAGCTCAAGGAGCGCCTGTTCAATGAGGCCGAGAACAACGTGACCATGAAGATCGAGGAGCTCGAGGACAAGAGCGGCGTCGAGGTCTCGGGTCGTGGCATTCTGCACCTGTCCGTCCTGATGGAGTCCATGCGCCGCGAGGGCTTTGAGTTCCAGGTCGGTCGTCCCCGCGTTCTGTTTAAGAAGGACGAGAGCGGCAACAAGCTGGAGCCTGTCGAGCAGGCCGTCGTCGAGTGCCCGGACGAGTACTCGGGCAAGGTCGTTGAGGTCTTCGGCACCTCTGGCGGCATCATGACGAGCATGGACACCTCGGGCATCGTGACGCACCTTGAGTTCAAGATCCCGACCCGCGGCATCATGGGTCTTAAGAACCGCATTATGAACGTCACTCACGGCGAGGGCGTGTTCTACCACACCTTCCTGGAGTATGGTCCTTACGCCGGTGAGATCGGTAACCGCCAGAACGGCGCCATGATCTCCATGACCACCGAGAAGGCCGTTGCCTACGCTCTGGGTACGCTGCAGGAGCGCGGCCAGCTGTTCGTTGAGCCGGGCACCGAATGCTATGAGGGCATGATCGTGGGCGAGCGCAGCAAGGCCGGCGACATGGTCGTCAACATTGCGCGTACCAAGAACCTGGGCAACCAGCGTTCCTCGACCTCCGATATCTCCGTCCAGCTGGTGCCGCCCCGCACCTTCTCGCTCGAGGAGGCGCTGGAGTACATCGCCGACGACGAGCTGGTCGAGATTACCCCCAAGAACATCCGCCTGCGCAAGCGTCTGCTCAACGCCACCGACCGCAAGAAGGCTGCCGTCCGCGCCGGCCAGGTCAACAAATAAGCGCTGGGGCTTATAACGACTAACAAGAAAGGGCGCCGCCCATCGCGGTCGGCGCCCTTTTTGCATTTCCACAAAGGTGCCTGTCTCCTTTGTGGGGGTTGACGGCTAGGCGGAGGGAAGGCTTGGAGTGTTTGCGGCCTGCTGCGGCTTGAGACGGGCATTGCGCCAGATGATCTGGATGACGTAGCCGAGCGTAAAGACAAAGGCCACGCCGCTGATGAAGTCGCCGATGAGGGGAAGTCCCGTGAGGGCGCCTGCGGCGATACCGCCGACGGCGGCCATGGCGTAGCGGTTCTGGCTGTGTCCGACCATGCGGGCGATTGCGGTGCCCATAAATGCCGCCGAGACCAGAGCGATGCCAATCACGGCGCACATGAGGGCTCCGGCGAGCGACAGGCCTGCAATCGAGATAATGAGCAACAGGACGGCGGGAACGGCGGCCACCGCGCCCAAAAGACCGCTCACCCACAGCGGGGTGGGTCGTTGGCGAAGCATGCCGGCGGCGCTGGCGGTCGCGCGCGGAAAGACGAGCTCGAGGATGATCGCGACAAAGCAGGTAGAAAGCGCCGCGGCGACGATGCCGCCGATGGCGTCGTTAATCGTAGAGGTGTTCTCGTTCTCGGTGCGGTCGATTTTGAGGGAGCCGATCTGAGCGCCCTCGGCGCGCTCGGGGTCCTCGGAAACATGGGCGTTCACCGTGCCGGTGATGTGGGCGTTTTTACCCAAGATGAGCTTGTCGGCCCAGACCTCGACATCGCCGTCGACGGTGCCGTCGATGGTTACCGTACTGCCCGCGAGTGCTGCCGACTTGGCGGAGCCGCGCAGGGCAACCGTCTCGCCCATCGCGTAAAAACAGTTGGCGGCGCTACCGGTGTTGAGCACGACGTGCTGGCCGGCTACCGTCACGCTGCCATCGATTGCGGTTTTGGAGATATCGATGGTACGCGCAGCCAGGCGAACGGCTCCGCCTACAGTGCAGTCGCGAATCGATAGGCTGTCGCCCGCCGCGATAATATCGCGGTCGATAGAGGCATCGTCCAGGTTAAGGTTTTGGCCGGCCCAGTACAGGTCGCCCTTGGCGCCAGACGGATTTGAGTCAGCTTCGGTTGCGAGTACGTTGCCCGCGGTGTCTGTGCCGGCGAACGACGCCGTGGGAAGTACGGTCAGTGCAAGCGCAATCAGTGCGAATAGGAGGACGATGCGGGCCTGCGCTTTACGGCGCTGGGTCGACGGTGCTAGGTTGCAAGGCATAGTGAATCCTTTGTTAGATACTCGACATGTATCTAACAGGGTACCCAACGCGCGGGCGCTCTAAAAGAACCTCTCGGTTGCATTTCGAAGGGTCGTGCCGCGCTGTCTACTTTTTGCGATGCAAAAAGCGCGCGATGTCTTCTTCGGTGGGGCTTTTGATGTCAAAGCGCAGCGAGAGCCAGCGCAGACCCATGGTCACGACAACGCATACGACCAGCGCGGCGACATTGCTCATGATGCCGCTCATAACGAGACACACATAGCTTGTCGATCCGGCGATGGCGGCGATGGCATAAAAGTTAGTACGTTGGAAAATGCCCGGAACCACGCCCATAAAACCGTCGCGCAGCATGCCTCCGCCCACCGCGGTAAAAAAGCCCATCATGACGCATACGGCGGGTGCAAATCCGTAGACCAGCGCCTTGTCCGCGCCGGTTGCGGCATAGATGCCGACCGAGATGATGTCGAGCAGGGGAATGAGTTTGTCGGGCTTGTCGACAATTGCCGGGAAGATGTAGATGGTGGCCGCCGTGGCGATGGAGAGCGGCAGCGCCATTGGCTGGTTGAGGATGTAGACGTTGCCGACCTGGAGTGTCATATCGCGCAAAAGACCGCCGCCCAGACCGCAGACCACCGCGAGCGCGACCGCGCCCACTAGGTCGAGCTTGTGTTCGCGCGCAACCAGCACGCCCGAGATCGATGCGGCGACAACGGCGAACATCTCGAGCCAAAATGGGATAGCGACCATGGCATCCGAGGCATGTGAGGTAACGGTTACAGCGGCGACGACGGGCAAGATGGGGTCCTTTGGGTTACGGGTTTGGACAATGCCCGTACATAGTACATGTTCAGCGCCGATTGCGACCCTATTGCTCGGCAAACGGTCGGGACTGGGTTGATACTGAACGCGATGGGGGCGTGGCTGAATAGGAGGGATGTCCAAATTTTGAGCGAAGCTCAAAATTTATCCGGTCGGCTGGCGCCGACCGCGCTGCGCTAAAAACGCGCCGCTGGCGCATTTTCTTTACGCTTTGCGCCCTGGTAGGTTCGAATCCCTCCTCCTCCGCCGTATTTGCTTGTTAGGGACCCAAAACAAAAAAGCTCCCATTCCTGGGAGCTTTCTCAACCAAAATGGCGGAGGAGGAGGGATTCGAACCCTCGTGACCTTATACAGGCCAAACGGTTTTCGAGACCGCCGCATTCAACCACTCTGCCACCCCTCCGCGTGGGGTAAAAACAAAGCAGGCTCTAAGGCCTGCTTTGGAATTAACTGGCGGAGAGTCAGGGATTTGAACCCTGGAGACGCTTTTGACGCCTACACGATTTCCAATCGTGCTCCTTCGGCCACTCGGACAACTCTCCGTTAAATGCGAAAGTCAGTATACACGAGGAATCGAAAAGTGCAAACAGAAAACTTGGCATTTTTTAAACCGCTCGCCCCGCGCCCGTATCCGGCGTGTGCCAGTTGGGTACTAAAAAAGCATCCTGACCAGCAAGATCACGCTCGATGACCTGTTCAAAATGGGTGTTCATGAATGACGTGGCAGCGAATTTAAAAATTTTGAGGCAATTGATCGAACCGGTGGCATGCATTTTGCGACCATAACCCTGCAATCGACGACCTGCGGTTTGGCTCGGGTTGTCCTCGCCGCGGCGTATCTTGCTATCGAATCCGTCAAGCTCTTGGTCAGCATTTGGTTGGAATACGCATGAAGAGCCGTGTGAGCATGGAGATATGTGGAGGTCATGAGGTTGTAGCTGCATATTCTTGCAGCCTGGGAGGTTGAAAGATATTATTACCAAGTCTTTTCCTGCTTCAGGCGCACCTTCACGACCTGAAGCCACATTTGCCCAGAGGAGGTGACAATATGAAGGCTTATGAACTGCTGTTCTTTGTTGACCCGTCGCTCGACCCCGAGACTCGTCTCGCTGTTATGAAGCGTATCGATACCACGATCGCTGAGGGCGCTGGCAAGGTCGACTCCGTTGACGAGTGGGGCAAGCGCAAGCTCGCCTACGAGATCAACGACCTCACCGATGGTGACTACACCCTCATCAACTTCCACGCAGATCCTACCCAGATCGCCGAGCTTGATCGCGTCCTGCGCATCACCGACGCTGTGGTCCGCCACATGATCGTCCGTCGCGACGACCAGGAGTAAGACTGTCGTTTTGGACTGGGCTTGTGCCCCAAGAGGAAGTAGTGAGTTATGAGCATCAATCGAGTGAACATCACCGGTAACCTCACCCGCGATCCCGAGCTGCGCGCCACCGCCGGCGGAACCCAGGTTCTGTCCTTTGGCGTCGCCGTGAACGATCGTCGCCGCAACGCGCAGACTGGCGAGTGGGAGGACTATCCCAACTTTGTCGACTGCACTATGTTCGGCACCCGCGCCGAGGCCGTGAGCCGTTTCCTGGCAAAGGGAAACAAGGTCGCGATCGAGGGCAAGCTGCGCTACAGCTCTTGGGAGCGCGACGGTCAGCGCAGGAGCAAGCTTGAGGTCATCGTCGATGAGATCGAGTTTATGAGCTCCCGTGGTGGCCAGGGTGGCTACGATCAGGGCGGTTACGCCCCCGCAGCTCCCGCGCCCGCAGCACGTCCTGCCGCACCGGTGGCTACGCCGCCCGCGGTCGACGTCTACGATGAGGACATCCCGTTCTAAGGGTTGTTCGCCTATTTTTGAGTGAGAGGCGGCTTCGGCTCGCCGAAGTTGCCAAATGAAAGGTATTTTGACATGGCTAATGATTATTCTGCACGTCAGCCGCGTCGTAAGTACTGCCAGTTCTGCAAGGAGAACACTGAGTTCATCGACTATAAGGACACTCAGCTTCTCCGTAAGTACATGACCGACCGTGGCAAGATCAAGCCCCGTCGTGTCACTGGCGCTTGCACGCAGCATCAGCATGACATCGCCAACGCCATCAAGCGCGCCCGCGAGATGGCTCTCCTGCCGTACACCGTCCCCGTGGTTTCCTCTCGTGGTAACCGCGACCGCGGCTAAGAAGGGAGACGCATCATGAAGGTTATTCTTCTCGATGAGATCAAGGGCAAGGGCGGCGAGGGTGACGTCGTAGAGGTCGCTCAGGGTTACGCTGAGAACTTCCTGTTCCCCAAGAAGCTCGCTGTTGCCGCCACCAAGGGCAACCTCAAGCAGCTCGACGAGCGTCGCAACAACATCGCCAAGCGCGAGGCCGTCCGTCTGGCTACCGCCAACGAGACCAAGGCTGCCTTCGAGGGCAAGCAGGTCACCGTTGACGTCAAGGTTGGCGACGAGGGCATCCTCTTTGGCTCCGTTACTGCCGCTATGATCGCTGACGCCATCAAGGACCAGCTCGGTATGGACATCGACCGCAAGCGCGTCGAGCTCGGTAAGCCCATCAAGGTTGCCGGTGCCCACACCGTTGCTATCTCGCTGTACCGCGAGATCAAGGCCGAGGTTGTCGTTCTCGTCGGCGTTACCGCCGAGGAGTTCGCTGCCGAGGCTGAGGTTGAGGAGACCGCTGAGGTCGCCGAGACCGAGACCGCCGAGGTCGAGACCGAGGCTGCTGCCGAGTAGCATTTGCTGCAACGCAACAATCTTGTTCTAAGAAGGGCGCTCTGGGAGACCAGGGCGCCCTTTTATTTTTTGCGCTGGGTGAGTGTCGTGGCGGTCATTGAGATGCGGTCCCGTGTATGGGACCGTTCATCCGTTTGGTTCGGTGATGATTGCCAAGCCGCGGCTCGATTTATAGCCGCGGCTGATACTATGGATGCTCGCAAGCGATATGAATGAGGATGCTCATGGCATATGACGATAGGGAGACGGGGCTGACGGTCGAGGACCGTGGTTCCAAGCTGGGTCTCCCCCAAAACCAAGATGCAGAGGCCAACGTACTGGCCGCTATGCTGCTATCGCCTGAGGTGGTCGAAGAGGCCCAGGTCGAGCTGCAGCCCGATGACTTCTACCGACCCATTCATAAGACCATCTATACTGCGATGGTCGATATGTACAACAGCCGCATTCCCATCGACTCCATCTCGCTGATCGATTACCTGCGAAGCATCAACAAGCTCGATGCCGTGGGTGGCGAGGCGTACATTTTGGAACTGATGGGACAGACCCTGTCGCTCGTCAACTGGCAACACCATGCCGCCATCGTTCGTCGCGACTCGATGCTGCGTGAGCTGATTGGCGCCACCAACGAGATCAACGCGCTGGCCTACAACGCCCCCACCGACACTAAAGAGGTCGTGGAGCTGGCTGAGAGCAAGCTTCTCAAGGTCACGGCGCGCGAGGTTAAGTCGAGCTACAAGACGCTGACCGAGTTTATGGTCGAGGCCTATAACGAGGCTGAGGAAGTGTGCAAGGCCGGCGGTCAGGCTGCAGGTGTGCCCACGGGCTTCCCGTCGCTCGACCGTATGCTCATGGGATTCCGCGAGGGCCAGCTCATCATTATCGGCGCCCGCCCCGCCGTGGGTAAGACGTCGTTCGCTCTGAACTTGGCGCTCAATGCCGCCGCAGCGGGCTATACCGTCGGCTTCTTCTCGCTGGAGATGTCGGGCAAGGAAATTGCCCAGCGTCTGATTTGCGCCTATGCCATGATCTCGATCAGTGACTTCCGTACGGGCCGCATTAGTCCCGAGCAGTGGGCCAACATCAATGAGGCCACGCAGACGCTGTCCAAGCTCGATATTCTGATTGACGATACGCCCGGCACCACGGTGACCGAGATTCGCGCCAAGAGCCGCCGCATGCTCCATAACAAGGAGAAGGCCATCATCATCCTGGACTATTTGCAGCTGGTGAGTCCCCCGCCTGGACGTCGTTCCGAGAGCCGCACCGTCGAGGTCTCTGAGATGTCGCGTGGTCTGAAGATTATGGCCAAGGAGCTCAAGATTCCGTTGATCGCGCTGTCGCAGCTGTCGCGTCAGGTCGAGTCCCGCACCGGCAAGCGCCCGCAGCTGTCCGACCTGCGTGAATCGGGCTCCATCGAGCAGGACGCCGACATCGTCATGTTCTTGGACCGATCCGCCGACGAGGCCGAGGCCTTGCGCGACGACCGACCCGACGAGGGCGTTACGCGTATCGTCGTGGCTAAGAACCGTTCGGGCCCGATCGGCGACGTCGACCTGATGTTCCTGCCGGCATCCACCAAGTTCTATGAGCTTGATGGGGCGCATACCGAGGAGTAGGACAGGCGCCCGTTACACGGGTATACTGGGAATGTTTTGTGCTTCTGCGCGCTTGCGGTGCGCGGACAGTCCATGAATGTAAGGAGTAAACATGCCGTCAACCGTTTTGGTCGGTGCCCAGTGGGGCGATGAGGGCAAGGGTAAGATCTGCGACCTGGTCGCCGGCGACTTTGATGCCGTCGTGCGCTACTCGGGCGGCAACAACGCCGGCCACACCATCGTCGTCAACGGCAAGAAGTACGGACTGCACCAGGTGCCCTCCGGCATCATGTATTCCGACCACGTGTCGGTAATCGGTAACGGCTGCATCGTCAACCCCAAGGTTGTCCTTGAGGAGATCGACATGTTCGAGGCCGATGGCATTACCACCAAGAATCTCAAGATCAGCGGCAACGCGCATGTCATCATGCCGTACCACATCGATCTGGATGGCGCCTTTGAGCAGAAGCTCGGCAAGAAGAACATCGGTACCACCAAGCGCGGCATCGGTCCGTGCTACCAGGACAAGATGGCCCGCATCGGCCTGCGTATGCAGGACATGCTGGACGAGGCGCTGTTCCGCGACAAGCTGGAGACCGCTCTTGCCCGCGTGAACCCCGAGCTCGAGCTTATCTACAACCTGCCCACCTACACCGTGGATCAGATTTGCGATGAGTACCTGCCCATGGCCGAGCGCCTGCGCCCCTATATCACCGAGACGAGCCTGCTGCTCAACAACATGATCGATGAGGGCAAGGACTTGCTGTTTGAGGGCGCCCAGGCGACGCTGCTCGACATCGACCACGGCACCTATCCGTACGTGACGTCTTCTAACTGCACCGCTGGTGGCGCCATTACCGGTTCCGGTGTCGGCATGAAGAACGTCGACCGCGTGCTGGGCGTCATGAAGGCCTACATCACCCGCGTCGGTTCGGGCCCCATGCCCACCGAGCTTTCCTACGAGTCCGAGGCCGGCCACACGCTGACCGAGGAGGGCTACGAGTACGGCGTGACCACTGGTCGCCGTCGTCGTTGCGGTTGGTTTGACGGTCCTATCGCCAACTATGCCTCGCGCGTCAACGGCCTCACCGACATCGCCCTGACCAAGCTCGACGTGCTTTCGGCCTTTGACACCATTAAGGTGTGCGTTGCCTATGACGTCGACGGCGAGCGCTACACGAGCGTGCCCGAGCACCAGGTGCGCTTTGAGCATGCCAAGCCCATCTACGAGGAGCTCCCTGGCTGGAAGTGCGACATCACCGGCTGGCGCAGCTTT
>ENA-ORRO01002522-ORRO01002522.1-human-gut-metagenome-genome-assembly--contig:-NODE-2522-length-11433-cov-3.618298_pt1 | contig 11433 bp, 4 predicted proteins | sample MGYA00242176_ERZ509136 | MGnify/ENA primary metagenome ERZ509136 (study PRJEB26280, sample SAMEA2338644) | human gut metagenome | biome: human gut; feature: human-associated habitat; material: faeces... | reverse complement strand
CCCGGTGCCAAGCGCGGCGCAGACGGCGTGGAAAAACAAGTCCGGTGTGGTCGGCGTGTGGAAGATCACCTGCGACAGCGTCTCGGGCGGTCTAACCTTGACGTTCGACTGCTCGGGTCAAACGGGAAAACTGGCGCTTGCGAAGTACAACGAGGCGAAAAAGTGCTTCGAGCAGGTGTCGGAGAAAAAATGGAGCGTCAGCGGCTCGATCCTGACTGCCTCCAATATGTCCGCCGGAATTTACGGCGTGATTAAGATCGGGTAATTTTGAAAAAACGAATGCCCGGGGCGCAACGCCCCGGGAGAAAGGATGAGAGAATATGAAAGGAAAACGCTTCCTGTCTCTCCTGCTGTGCTTCGTGATGGTGCTTGGCCTTTTGCCAACGTTGGCTGTTCCGGTGCTGGCTGCATTTCCTGACACCGTCGAATTAGATGTCGATTGCTACTGTGATCCAGGCGGTGCAGCAAACAGAAAAGGTAAACCTTTTCCGGTGGATGATATTTCCATATCAGCTGGAGAACTTTCTAATAGTACAGCGGCAAATGGAACAAAAACATCGACGAGCCTGCTTGCTGGGATTCCAAAGGGAACAGCAGCTACAATAACGATAACGCTTCCGAAAGAATACCGCGTAGCAAAATGCTATTTTCATACTCTAGCAGGACGCTCTACAAGTACCAGTACATTTACAGAAAAAAAGCTGCTTAAGTATCAAAACACAACGTTCCAGTACAACTTGGAACAGCAGGTTCAGGGCGACAATCGAATCGCAACATTGACCTTTACTGTGAGTGACAGCAGCTTTACAGATCCAAATGATACATTGCTTAAAGCCATTACCCAAAAGCTGGTTTCATATTTTGAAATTGAACAAGCTACCACAAAGGTCACCTTTTACCCCGTTCCGGGCGACAATAGCAAAAAAATAGAGAAAACGCTTGCAGATGGGCAAACCACCGTTGCTGCTCCGACGATCGAAGAAATAACAGCGGCTTACCCCACAACGGCAGATTATTTTTCTATTATGGAGCCGGAAAAGTGGTACATTGATGGCGTTACTGCGCCGCAAAATGAATGGACGCCGGAGACTGTAATAACCCAGAGTACTTCTGTGTATGCCAGTAATAAGCTGAAAGATGATGCGACAATCAAAGCGATTGCGTATCTGCCGATGCGAAAACCCATTCAGTATACAAATCAAAATGGCGTTATCAGCAACTGGTGCTATACGCCTACAGGTAACGCAGAAGCACTGGCGTACCCATCACAGGACGCACAGTACTGGAATATTCCTGTGGGGAAAGCGCTGACAGCTGCTGATATTCCAGGAATGGGTCAATATGATACCCTAGTAAAGAACAAGGCAAACACGGATTTCTCCAGCGGCAAGGCAGAGGTCACTGCATGGCGCTATCGGGATAAAACCAGCACCTGGCAGGAACTTAGTGTTGGTGGAATGATTTCCGAAGAAACAGCAGTTAATCTGGCCTTAGCAAACAAATCGTTAACTATTTATGCGGATACAACCTTCCATAATAGCATCAGCTTTGATACGAAGGTTCCTGCCTTGACCATAGGACCGCTTACTGTTGATACCAAAGAATCAATGGGCGGCTCCAGCGGCAACACGGTCACTTCGGAAGAGGCAAAAAATGTTGCGGACAAGATTTCAGAAAAAGAACGGGAGAGCGATTTTGATCAGTTATTCCGCGGTTGGTATCCAAATGCCGACTATAAAGGTCTTGCGATCGATTTGCCTACGCATGGCTTCAATAGTGATGCGAAGCTGTATGCAAAATGGGTCGAAACCTGCACAGTAAAGTTTGACTTTGGCAGGGTGACACCAACGAATAACGCGTTGTACACAGACCTGAAAGTCGGTAAAGGCGACTTGTTAGATAAACCGGAGCGACCGCTCGCAGGCGGTATGGCATTTGATGGTTGGTATAAGGATGCTGGTTTTGCACAACCCTGGACTTTTGAAGAAACATATGTTTCTGACGGTTACGGTGGAGTGAAAACAGACGAATTTGGTTCACCAATCGTGGATAAGCCCGGCGATCATGTTACAGAGAAGACTACAACGCTCTATGCAAAATTCACCGGAGCGACTCCGATTACAGTGAATTTCAAGTATTATGGGCCGGATAATGTATCATCTGCCGAAACTAAGCATACATACTCAGATGTTCCGGTTGCGTCAAACTATCCGTATGGGGCATTACCAGAATTGCCTGGAAACGCCAAAACAGAGCAGGTCATTATTGCAGGTATCCCAACCATGGTGACGAGCTATGTTGAGGTTGGCACGAAGCGTACACATACCTATACGGGTTGGGAATTTACGGATAAGAATGGGCAGAAGCATGATCTTACGCCAGAGACAGTTCTTTATGACTATCTTTCGGAAGGTCAGACTACACTCGACGTTTACGCAAAACACGACACAACCTTCACAATCAAGTTCGATTTGGATGGCGGCACAATGACAAACATGCCGGCGGACAAGGTAATCAAAGGTGAGAGCGGAACGGTCGACGAACCGACGGAGAAGCCGACAAAGGAGAACTGGGCATTTGGCGGCTGGATCAACGCAGCCACGAATGTAGCTTTCGTATTTACAAATCCATGCACGGAAAATACGATCATCAAAGCAAAGTGGGTTACGCCGAAGCAGTACACCGTGATGTTCCAGCTGGAACCGGCAACTGCCAGTTTCACGATCACAAAGCAGAATAACGATACGGTCATCCCGCCGGAGTCCTCCGAAAACGGAAAGGTGACCTATAAGCTTACAAGCGGCACTTACACATGGACGGCTTCTGCTGAGGGGTATATGACGATTCAGCAGACCTTAACCGTGCCAGAAGACTATGACGAAACGTATGTGAATCCGATCAAGCTTACCCCCTTCCAGGCTGTGACCGATATTGAGCTGAACATTCCGGAAAACAAGATCATGCAGAAAAAGTCGTATGATCTTGGCAACCTTGCGACGGTTAAACCGGAGACCGCCCCCAACAAAACCATCAAATGGAGCGTAAAAGCTGCGAACGATGGCGTTACGCTGGGCGAAGACGGCACGCTGACGGTTTCTGATACGGCTGTGGTTGGCAGCACTGTCACGCTGACTGCGACGATCGCGGAAGGCGCACTCAGCAGCGACGGAACGGAAAAAGCGGACTACAAGAAGGATTTCACGCTTACCATCACAAAGTATCTTGCGACCATCTCGTTTGAACACGGAACCGGCGATCATCCGAATGTCGAGCTTCCGAAGCCGAAGAGCGTGAACGACAATGGCACCCTGACCGAGCCCACTGTTCCCAGCGCATCCGGCTGGACGTTCGATGGCTGGTATAAGAACGAAGCGTGCGGCGATGATCAGCTGTGGAACTTCGAGAAAGATACCGCGCAGGAAGATCGGACGCTTTACGCGAAGTGGACGAAGAATCCTGTTGACGTGACGATCACCTTCGCAGGCGGCGAGGGCGCGACGCTGAACACCAACATGTCCAGCACGCACAACGGCAAATCCGGCGAGAAGATCACGCTGCCTCCGTGCATGTACACGAAGTCCGGCTACATCTTCCGCTCCTGGGGCGGCACCTTTGCCGGAACCGAATATACGCCCCCGGAAGAAGCCGCAACTTTCACTGCCAGCTGGACGCAGGTTTCTGCGGCAATCAGCGAGGACGATATCACGCACGCGCTTGACGGTCTGACCAAAGATAACACCAAGAATTACAAGCCGCAGCTGCTTGCTGTGCGCGACGCGCTTGCAGCAGGAACCGCGACGAAGACAAACGCGGCACTGATTGCCAAGCTGTCTGAACTGTTTGCGGACGCAGGACTTGGTCCGGCCGAAATCGCGGGCGACGCGAAAGACGGCGTGAGCGAGGTTGGCGCAATTCTCTCCTCGGACGGCGCGAAGGTTGTTCTGACTGTAAACAAGCAGGCGACGCCGGGCAAGACGCTGCCCGAGGCTTATCAGAATGCGGAATACAAGTCCGCATGGTACAGCCTGTCCATGACGGTCGGCGGCACGACCACCGAACCGAAGGTTCCTGTCATTCTGACCATGCCCATCCCGGCGGCTCTGTCCGAAATGGCGGCAGACACCATTCGTGTGCTTCTTTACAAGGGCGCGGCGACCGAGCCGGTTGTCATGACCCCGACGGTCAGCGGCAGCAATCTGACGTTCGCCTACGACGGCAATGGACAGCTTGCGTTCGTCGGCAAGTCGATCTCCGACGCAGCAGATACCCGCGTGACCGCGCTTGTCATGAAGTATAACGGAACGACGATGGGTAATGTTAATCCTCAAGGAGTAATTGAGCCCGATGAAAACGGAAACTTTACCGTTTTGCTTCCGTCTACAACGTCTGAATCCACCTTGCAGGATCTTGCTTCCGGCATCAACAGCAAGTGGGTGACCTACATGACGGTCGCGCCAAAGGCAACAGTCAAGCCGTCTGACGGCGGCGCACAGAATGCGGAATACTGGGCAAAGACCGGTCTTACGCTGACGTATTCTCTTACCAACTCGAACAAATACAGCGACAGCAAGACCTTTACAGTAACGGCAGAAAACGGCACGACGCGCAATTTCACCGTCACGGTCAAGAAGATCACCAGTGAAGACCGCACCTACAAGATCGCTGTTGCGAACATCAGCGGCGGCACGGTCACGGTGACCCCGAACCCGGCTGCTGCCGGCGAAGAGGTCAAGCTGACCATCGAACCGAACGACGGCAAGAAGCTGGTCGCAGGTTCGCTCAAGTACAGCCTCCAGTCTGCCGGTGCGGCACCGGTTGCGATCGACGAAAGCACACTGACGTTCATCATGCCTGCGGGCGATATCAACATCAACTCGCAGTTTGAAGACGATGCCGGCGCACCGATCAAGAACCCGCCGCAGATCACGGCGTTCATGATCAACGGCGTTTCCGCTGTCATCAACAGCGACACGAAGGCAATCACGATCATCCTGCCCTACGGCACGGATCTGAAGCATGTTGCGCCGACCATCGTGACGGCGAACGCTTCCAAGGTTGTGCCTTCTTCTGCCCAGCGTGTGGACCTGTCCACGCCGAAGGCATACAGGGTCTACGCCTCCAACGGCGCGTATGTGACCTACACCGTCACCGCGTACACCGAGGAGCCGTCGCCCACGCAGTCGCTCTGGGAGAAGCTGCAGAACCAGATCAACAGCAACCCCAACTGGTGGGAGCTGGCGGAATACCAGAAAAAGACCGGCTATTATAAATAACCGGCACACAAAAGCTCCCGGCTGAGAGGACTCAGCCGGGAGTCATTTTATTTGTCGGTCAGAATAGCGGGTCTATACAGTCGCATGGAGCTTTTCCCAGCGGACAGTCGCGTAGAACACGATCGAGAGCGCCGCTGCGATCGTCCAGCCGATGGGCCAGGAAATCCAGATGCCGGTCGTGCCGAGCGCGGTGCGGGAAAGCACCTCCGCCAGCGCCACGCGGAGCACCAGATCGGTGAACGTCGCAATCATGAACTTCTTCATAAGGCCCGCGCCGCGGAGCACACCGTCGGAGACGAGCTTGGCAGACACGATGAAGTAGAACGGCGCGATGATGCGCAGGAACGCAACGCCTGTATCCATTGCCTGCCCCGTGGGGCTCTCAAGGAAGATGTGTACAAGTGGCTGCCCGGCGAACACATAAAGTGCCACCAGCGGCACGCACAGCGCCCAGACGAGTTTGATACCAGCCCGAAAGCCGGACTTGATGCGATCATATTTGCTGGCCCCGAGGTTCTGCGCCGTATAGTTGGAAATGCCGTTGCCGAGCGTGGTAAGGGACGTGATAACCATGTTGTTGAGCTTCACCGCCGCAGAGTAGCCTGCCATGACGGCCGCGCCGAAGCTGTTGATGACGCTCTGGATGATGATGTTGCCGACGGAAATAAAGCTCTGCTGCAAGATGCTCGGAATGGCGATGACCGCGAACCGTCCAAAATGGTTCCACGAGAAGATCTTTACTTTTCCTTCCGTCGGGATTTTCGCAAAGCGGCGGAAGACGACCACAAGCGCCAGCACGCAGCTGATTCCCTGGCACAAAAACGTCGCCCAGGCAACACCGGCAACGCCCATGTTGAACGCCGTAACAAACAGAATATCGACCGCGATATTAGACGTGGACGAGCAGGCAAGAAAGATAAACGGCGTTTTGGAGTCGCCCAGCGCTGAGAAAATGCCGGTTGCGACATTGTAGAGGAACACGAACGGCAGACCGTAAATGTAAATGTCGAGGTATAATTTCGAGTCCGCGAAGACCTCTTCCGGCGTTTTGATGAGCCGAAGCAAACTGTCGCAGCAGAGCGTGCCCACGAGCATCAACACCGCGCAGATCACGCAGCTGGAAATGAGCGCCGTGTAGACCGTCGTCTTGAGGTCATTATACTGCTTCGCGCCGAAAAACAGCGCCGCCAGAACCGAACACGCGATGTTGCAGCCGAAGGCGAACGCGATAAAGATCAGCGTAATTTCGTAGCTGTTGCCGACGGCGGCGAGGGCGTTGTCGCTGATGAATTTGCCGGCCACAAAGCTGTCCGCGATGTTATAGAGCTGCTGGAAAATGATGCTGCCAAAGAGCGGCAGGCAGAACTGCCAGAGGACTTTCTCGGGCTTGCCTGTCGTCAGATCCTTATTCATGTTGCATCGCCTCCTTCGCGGATGCAATAACGCTTGCCGCGCCGCTTACGCCGTATTCGCTCGACGAGAGCATCAGATCGTAGCTTTCCGGTTCGCCCCAGAGTGTGTCCGCGTAAAAATCAAAGTGGTGCTTGCGCATCCGGTCGACCTTCTGCGCCTTATGAAGAGCGCGTTTTTCATCCAAATTATTACGCGCTGCAATGCGCTTTGCCCGGTCGGCGCTATCCGCATAGATGAAAACGGAAAGCGGACGGTAGCCTGCGGCCCGCAGAATGGCGGAGGCACACCGGCCAATGATGACGCAGTCACCCTTTTCTGCAAGCTCTAAAATCGCGCGGCGCTCGGCTTCAAAGACCCGCGCTTCTTCCGAGTAAAACGCCTCGCCCAGCGCGGCGGTGTCCGCAAAGGGATTGCCCGAGACGGCAATGCCAAAATCCTCGCCCTTTTCGTCGTATTCCGCGACGGCGGTTTCGGAAAGCCCCGCTTCCTGCGCGGCTTTTTGAATGAGGCATTTATCGTAGCAGGGAATCCCCAGCTTTTTTGCGACTGCTTCGCCAATTTCCCGGCCGCCGCTGCCATACTGGCGGCTGATGCAGATGATCGTCCGTTCCATCTTTTTTCGCTCCTGTCTTACATTTTTTCTCTTGACCGCCCCTATCGTAGCAGAAAAATGAAATATGTAAAATCTATATTTGACATTTCCGATATATCAAAATAGAATGGCAGAAGAGAAACGAATGCACGGAGGGTGCCATGTATATCAGCTACGAGTATTACCGGATTTTCTATCACGTCGCCAGGTGCGGCAATCTGACGAAGGCGGCGGAGGCGCTGCAGAACAGCCAGCCAAACTTAACACGCGCGATTCGGAACTTAGAGGCGGAGATCGGCTGTCCACTCTTTTCGCGCACGAATCGGGGCATGATTTTGACCCCGGAGGGCGAGGGGCTGTACCGGCACATAAAGATCGCCTGTACGGAAATTGAAGCGGGCGAAGCCGCCGTGACGCAGAGTCGGACGCTCGAGCGCGGAAACGTGTTTCTGGCAGCAAGCGAGGGTGCGCTTCGGTGTTTACTCCTGCCGGTACTTAAAAGGTATCAGGAAAAGTACCCCGGCGTGCATCTTCGCATCAGCAACCACTCCACGCCGCAGGCCGTCGCGGCGCTGCACGAGACGACGGCAGATTTTGCGGTCATCACAACGCCGGTTACGCTCTCGCCGTCTCTCACGCAGACGATCGTCAAAGAAATTCGGGAGGTTCCGATCTGCGCGCCGGCCTTTTCCGGTTTGCTTGGACGAAGCGTCGCGCTTTCCGAGCTGGAAGCGTATCCACTCATCACGCTCGGCGCGGGCACGACCTCCCATGCGTTCTACGTCTCTGTTTTCACCGCGCAGGGCGTTGCTTTTCAACCCGCCATCGAAGCCGCCACGGCTGACCAGATCATCCCAATGGCAGAAGCGGGTCTTGGCGTCGGCATCGTGCCGGAGGCGTTCATTCGTCCGTCTGATAATGTGCGCCGCATCGAACTGGAAAAGCCCCTCCCGCTGCGTGCCGTGTGCATCGTGAAGCGGAAGGGGCAGCCTTTGAGCGTCGCCGCGAGGGAACTGGAGCGGATGCTGCTGGCAGCTGGAAACGATAATCGGTAAAAGGCGCTATTTTTTGAAGAAACAGGACGCCGTCTCTGGAAACTGCCAAGAATTATCTGCGAGAATGTGTGCAGGCACAGGATATCAGGAGGATACATGACACAAGGCTGACAGGTCATTGACCTACCAGCCTTGTGTTTTATACATTTATTATCTTTGTGGCACGAAATGGTTGCATAAGGGCAAAACAGCTTTGTATTTCCGCGAGTTTGTCCTTTTACTGTGCTTATATCAAGGAAATGACGCCTGTAGAGAGTACGTCCGCCTCGAGAGATCCCTTTTGCTTTTCTTTGCAAAGAGCTACGAATACATCATAGTTATCTCGTATGTAGCAAAGAGCTTCTTCAAAAGTATCCAGATTCCTCTCTGTGATGTCAGTAACAATTTCAGATATATACGTTGAGAGATAGTCATTAAGATGTTCGATATATACAATCAAAGATGTTTGCTCTCGCAAAGCTGCATGTGCAATTTCATTTCTAATTCGGTAAAGACGTTGAATTTGCCAACTGACACGATTATAATGGTTTTCAATTTTGCAAAATGCAAAATCAACATCTGTAAGCAGTTTGTGTACGTTGTCACATCTATGCTTAAGAAGCGTATTAACGCTACACTTATCGAGCATCTGAGTAAATAGTGTTGAGTCTCGAAAAATGGAAATGATTTCTTTTACCATCTTTTGTTTCGTCGGCTGCTCCAAATCAACGGAAATTGAGTCAAAACTCAAATCGACGCGGCAGCGTTTGCAGTCCTCAGCAAAATTCCTTACGATTCGGTATATATATCTAATGCAAATGGCGGCAGGGACTGTCTCTTTCACATTGGAGATAATATTTGAATACATATCAGTGCGGGCAAGAGACTCTAATGCAACCCACAGATTCATGTATTTTTCTTCTTGAAACAATGATGATCGGCTAATGTTTGTATAGCTAAATGCACCTTGGAGTCTGTCACATATGGCTCGCTTGGTTTCATCAGCGAAAATTTTGCGAGTGCTTTCGAACACACGCCCAGAACTATCCAAGTAGTCATACGTCGCATACAAGGATTCAGCCGTAAATGAACGGTGATAAGAATTGACCCTATTGATAGTGACAATCACAACGGATTTTAGATCCCAAGCAGCAACGAGATTATAGAAGCTTGCAAGATTTAAGACTGTGGCTAATTTGGAAATAGCGTTATGAGATGCCGAGTAAATATCCTTTGCATCAACAGCGATTTGAAAGTATTTCTTTTCAGCCTTGATAAGTTGACCGATATCGTTAATATTTTCATATTGTGCAACAATTTCAGAGTACGATTTTAATTTAAGACCAAGCTGATTTAACACCTGTTGAGCATGGGCTTGCTCAGCACCGGAAAGTTTGGCAAAAGGCACATTTATAAGAACATCGTGAGAGTAAAAACTATTGCTTAAAAGTTCATTTTTGAAATTGTCCCACTGTTCGGAGAATGGTTTACTATCTCTAAAGAATCGTAGCATGTCATAAAGGGCAGAAGGAGACCATCCGTTATGTATCGCTTGGCTCGATGCTATATTGGCAAAGTACTCAATATCACCAACATTGCCACATACGACACTTGCTTCAAGCTCTGTGAGAACCCACTCCATATAGACAGGCTGCAGAATGCCAATGGCATATTTCAAATGATAGGCAAGGCGGTTCTTTTCAGCCGGTGTGGTCGGCTTTTTACCCAAAGTAGCCTGAAGGCGGTTCAAAAGCGCCTTATTATTTTTTTCCAGTGCCTTGTCTTGCTTGAGTATATAGAGGGTTTCAAGTCGGCATGCGTCAATATTATCATCCGTAGTAAATAACCCCTGCTGTGTTTTTTTAATCACAGAAAGCAACTCTTTAAGCGCACTAAATGATGTAAGAACCCGATATTGGTAGACGTCCAGAGTTTGCACATGAACAAGTTCCTGCCACACCTGGTAAAGCGGAACAACTTTCGGATCTACTTGTTGGCTGGTTAACTTGCTATCATTGCTCCCACTTAACATTGAACCACCCCCATTGACAAATAGTAAGATACGAGGTATAATTGCATACAGTAAAGAATACCCTTTATATTGATATCAAGAGGTGCTTTCCTTTAGTCGTGAGACGGTAGTCCCGACGAAAAGGATTGCCCTCTTTTATTTTATCCAATGTATTGAAAACATCAATAGTAAGGTTCATAAAGGTAATCCGCCTGTCGCTTTTCCTTGAGACCAATGCCGTTTGAACGTTCTGTGACTGCTTCGGTTCACAGAGCGGCAATTTCCGCTTTCAAAAAAGCAGCAACCCCGGCTCGGTATTCCGAGTCGGGGCCGCCGTATGTCCATCAGAAATCCATATCAAGCCGCTTTCCGAAATCGCAGGCCGTTTGCTCTCACGGACAGCTCCTGCGAGAGAAGCCGCAGCGTTTCAAATTCATCGTCGAGGCCGTCGAGCTCCCGGCGGAGAATTTCTTCGTAGTGCTGCTTCTTCTGCTCCAGCGTGGCAATTTTGTTGACCCACCGCTCCATGACGCTGGGGCTGCGGCTGCCGCTCTGGATGAGATAGTCGGCCTTCTCCTGATACAGCGCGATCTCCTTTTTGACCGCGGAATAAAATTCCTCCGTCATTTTGTCGCGCTGCTTCGCGTCGTCAATGATGTAAAAGCTGTTGACGCTGAGCGCATTGTCATTCTGGTTCATATCGCTGAGCTGCTCAATGAACGTCTCGAACGTATCGACCTTATCCATGTGCTGCCGCGGGATGAAATACAGATGCCCGGTCGAGCTGACCTTGGTGGCCTCCAGCATCCGCAGATAGCTCAGGCAGATCGTCTCGATCTGTCTGCGGTTCGCGCAGACCTGATAAAGCTCGAACAGTTCCTCTGCCCGGCGGCAATAGTTCAGGGGATCAATGTCGGTGTCAAAGCCGATGTTGTCATACCCAAACCGATTATCGCGCCGGTCATAGAAGATGTTTGCCAGCTTTTCATACTGATTCGTCCGCTGGTTGAGCGTTTCCTTGACCAGCTCGCGGGAATATACGTCCTCAGTGTGCGCATTGTCGCGGCAGTAGACCGCATAGATATGATGCGCACCGGGGCTTTTTACCGT
>ENA-ORRO01002519-ORRO01002519.1-human-gut-metagenome-genome-assembly--contig:-NODE-2519-length-11447-cov-10.254389_pt1 | contig 11447 bp, 12 predicted proteins | sample MGYA00242176_ERZ509136 | MGnify/ENA primary metagenome ERZ509136 (study PRJEB26280, sample SAMEA2338644) | human gut metagenome | biome: human gut; feature: human-associated habitat; material: faeces... | reverse complement strand
CTCTGACAGCCGAATCGGCGTCAATCTGGTCAACAGCAGTCCAGGAATTCCTCATCGGAATCTTGCTGGAAGGCTTGACAACAATCCCGTTCCTCTACACCTATATGTAGAGCAAAACTATTATAACATAAGCTTCCTGAGGAAACAATCGGTGCTCCATCTGTATATGTGTTAATTGTGGAGATTTTACAGATTATTCACACTCAGGTAATTGGTACCGCCCTTCTAAAATTCCAGTACATTAATCAATGGTTATCCTTTTGTCGAAGGGCCACTACCATTTCCAGATGTTAAAGCAATCAGCAGATAACTCAATCCAATATGGTAAATCACCTTGTTCATATTTATATAATATTTGTTAACTACACTCTTATAGCCATCTGCGCTTTTGTTTAGAGTGTCATTGTTCTCCCCAGCATTGCCGCCAGCATCCCATAATGTTTCTTCACCGTATTCCTCGCCAGTCCGGTTCGTTTGGCGATAGTCGAGAATTCCGTGACCTCCGGGTGGAGGCGCATATAGTCCCACAGCTTGCGCTGTTTCTTGGTCAGCTTTTCTGGCGGAGCGATACCTGCAAGCTGCTCCTTGAGATTTTTGCGTTCCTCGTTCATCTCCGTGATCAGCGCCTTGAGCTTTTCCTCGCACTCCTCGCGGGTGTGGGCGTAGATGTTGCGGGAATGTTGCGTCCCGTCCGGCCATATGGGAGAATAGCGTCCCTCAAACAGGTGGTCATTGAGTTCGCTGACGCAGCCGGTGCCCGGTTTCCTTTTCTTCCCCACATAGGGCTGGAAGTCCACGATGCCTTTCTGCTCCGACTCCGCTTCTTCCTGCGGCTCCATCTTGCCGATGCTCCGGTCGATGCTGGCGGCGGCTGCCCGCTGCATATCGCCGGTGATGTGGGTGTAGATGTCCAGCGTTGTCACCGCCGACACATGGCCCAGCATGGCGGAGAGGGTTTTCACATCCATTCCGTTCTCCAGCGCCAGCGTTGCGAAGGTGTGCCGCAGATCATGGAATCTGACACGCTTGCAGTCTGCCCGCTCCAGTATCGTCTGAAGCCGTCTGCGTGCCACACCGGGCGTGATCGGTCGATCCGCCTTCACCGGGGACGGAAACATCCAGCGAGAATCCACCTTTTTGCGGTACTCCCGTAGCACGGCCAACACCGCAGGTGGCAGCACCAGTTTTCGGACAGATGCCTTGGTTTTGGGCGGGATGATCTGCAATTCGCCGTTTACCGTGTACGCCTGCTTGTTGACGGTCAGCACACCTGTCTCGAAGTTCAGATCCTCCCATTGAAGCGCTATCAATTCACCCCGCCGCAGGCCGGTGCAGAGATCCAGCAGGAATAGCTCGTAGTACCCGTCCGTCTGCGCCTGAATGAGAAATTTCTGCAATTCCTCCCGATCCAGCACCTGCATTTCCTTTGCCTTTTTCGGCGGCAGCTTGCAGCCGATGGCGGGGTTTGTCCGGAGCAGGTCATCCCGCACAGCCCGTTCCAAGGCGGAGCGGCAGACCGCATGGCACATCCGCACCATGCGGTCGGAAAGGCCCGCTCCATATTGCTCCGTCAGACGCTTGCGACCGTTCTTTTTCAGCCGCCCGTAGAACTGCTGCAAATCATTCTGCGACAATTTGTTCAGCGGGATTTTTCCGATTTCTGGCAGGACATGGTTGTGGATGACATTTTCGTAGTTGTTCTGCGTGGAGGCACGGAGCGTCGGCTTGCTGTGGTTTTCGTACCAGTAGCACAGCCAGTCCCCGAACAGCATATCCGACTTAACTTTTCGGTCATTTCGCCCCACCATGCTTTCGGTGAGCTGACGTAGCTTCTCCTGACATTCCCGCTTTGTTTTGGCGAGAACATTGATGCCGAAGAGCTTATAGAGCAGCGCCTCGTTATAATAGTCCCCGGCCTTCCCGATGGAGCAGCGCGCGACATCGCCCATGGTGTAGATGCCGATGGCTTCGAGCTTCTTTGCATAGCCCTTTCCGACACGCCAGAAGTCGGTCAGGGGGCGGTGTGTCCAAAGCTGTCTGCGGTAGCTCATTTCATCCAGCTCCGCGATCCGGACGCCGCTCTCATCCGGCGCGACGTGTTTGGCCATGATGTCCATAGCGACCTTGCAAAGATAAAGGTTTGTGCCGATCCCCGCGGTCGCGGTGATTCCCGTTGTGCGCAGCACATCAAGGATCATGGTTCGAGCCAGTTCCCGCGCCGTCATGTGATACGTCCCAAGATAACTGGTGGCGTCAATCATCACCTCATCGATGGAGTAGACATGGATGTCCTCCGGGGCGATGTATTTGAGGTAGACATTGTAGATATGGGTGCTGATCTCGATATACTTTGCCATCCGGGGCGGTGCTACGACATAGTCAACAGCCAAAGCCGGGGCCGCTTTCAGATCCATGGCATCTGTGCTTTTGCCTGTAAATTGTCTTCCGGGAGCATGGCGCTGCCGCTCCGCATTGACTTCTCTGACCCGCTGTACCACTTCAAAAAGACGGGCTCTGCCGGGTATACCATAGGCTTTCAAAGAAGGAGAGACTGCAAGGCATATCGTCTTCTCGGCGCGGCTGATATCTGCCACCACAAGGTTTGTTGTCATAGGGTCAAGGCCGCGCGCCATGCACTCCACGGACGCGTAATACGACTTTAGATCAATGGCAATGCATGTTCTCTGCCTCTCGGACATCCGGCGCACCTCCTCCTTGCTTCTGACAATCAGTATACCACGCCGCGCGGAATCGAACAAGCGTTTGTGCTGAATTTTGCGGTGTAATCTTGTGGAAACCGCCGCTTCCCAAAACCGGCACTCCATGCTACAATGATGCCTGTTTGTGTGAAAGGAGTGCTGGGAGAGTGTTTTATACGACAGAGGAAGCGGCTGTTCTCTGTGGGTTTCTGGATGGGTATCTGGAACGGGACAGCGTGGATGCAGCAGTGCGGGAGAAATACGAAAAGTTCCGACTTGGACTCGTGCAAGAGTCTCTGGGGCGGGATGATTATATCTGGGCCACCAAGGCACTGAGTTTTCTCCGCCCGCACTGGTGGCAGGACTACGAGGACCAGCGCGCGCTCGAAAACGCGCTGCTGAAAACGCAGACACTGGCATTGAAAACAAAAAACTAACCACCATACCGGCAGCGGCAGTCTCAGACTGCTGCTGCCGCTTATTTTATAAAGGAGGGAATCTTATCAGCAAAGAAACACTCAAGATCCTCGTGGTGGAGCCGATGACTCCGCCCACTGTGCAGGAGATCGACGGGAGCCTCGAATCCATGCAGAAGATTGTAGGCGGCACGATTCAGGCCGTTTATGCCTTCGATGAACCCGTTTGCATTGTCTGCAACGACGAAGGAAAGCTGCTGGGCCTTCCCATGAACCGTGCCCTGACTGATGACCACGGAGTGCCGTATGACTTTGTCTGCGGCACTTTTTTCATGGCCGGAGTCGGGCGCGAAGATTTTATCTCCCTGACGGAGCAGCAGATCGAAAAGTACCAGAAGAAGTACACCAATGAAATGGTGTTCTCGGTTCCTATACGGCCCGAGCCTCACAAAAATCATCCCAAGAAGGAGAAACACGAAAATGAAAGATAACTATATTTTGACTGCCGAGTCTGTCACCGAAGGCCACCCGGACAAACTCTGCGATACCATTGCGGACGCCGTGGTGGACGCCTGCCTGAAGCACGATCCCTCCGCTCGTGTGGCCTGCGAGGTCATGGCCACCGCAGGTAAGATCACCGCGGCCGGCGAGATCACGGCAGTGAAGCTCCCGGACATCCCCTCCATCATCTGCAAGACCGTACAGCGAGCCGGATATGGCGGCAGCGACTATGAGGTCGAAGTCATCACCCATGAGCAGAGTCCCGACATCGCAGGGGCTGTCAAGGGAACCCAGGACACCGGCGCGGGCGATCAGGGTATTGTGTACGGCTATGCCTGCGATGAAACGCCGGAGTTTCTACCCCTCCCCGTCGTGTTTGCCCACCGTCTGACACGCATGCTGTCTCACGTGCGTGTACTGGGGATCGTGCCGGAGCTTCGCCCGGACGGAAAATCCCAGGTGTCAGTGGAATACGAATACGGACTCCCCAAGCGCATCGCCGCTGTCGTGCTGTCCTGCCAGCACGAAGAGAACGCCGATCTCGACGCCCTGCGCCGCGACCTGATGCAGTACGTCATCCTGCCCGCGCTGCGGGAGCTTCCTCCGGACGAGCACACGAAGATCCTCATCAATCCCTCCGGCAGATTTGTGAAGGGCGGCTTTGAAGCAGACACCGGTCTCACGGGGCGCAAACTCATGGTGGATACCTACGGTGGTCTCGCGCCCCATGGCGGCGGCGAGCTATCCGGCAAGGACGGCACCAAGGTAGACCGCAGCGGCGCCTACATGGCCCGCTACATCGCCAAGAATGTCGTGGCCGCAGGGATCGCCAAAGAATGCACCGTCAGCTTGGCTTATGCCATCGGCAAGGCACAGCCTGTCATGGTGGAGGTGAACACTCGCGGCACCGGCAAGTTTACCGACGATGCGCTGAAGCAGGCGATTCTCGTCCTGTTCGACCTGACGCCGGACGGCATGATCCGAACACTTGGGCTGGACAAGCCCATCTTCCGCCGATTCTGCAACTACGGCCACTTCACCCACGAGCAGGCTCCGTGGGAACAGACAAACATGGCAGAGCCTCTGGAGTGTGCCTGCCGCGCCAAGGAAGCCGGGGTGTCGCAGCGTTGAAGCACATTGCATCCTGTTCCTTTGGCAAGGACTCCCTTGCCACGATCCTGCTGGCGTTGGAGCATGGCGAGCCGCTGGATGAGGCGGTCTACTGCGAAGTGATGTTCGACAAAACCATTTCAGGCGAGGTGCCGGAGCACCGGGACTTTATCTACAACATTGCTCTCCCGCGGCTGGAACAGATGGGGGTGCCGGTCCGCGTGCTGCGCTCGGACAAGACCTATGTGGACCTGTTTACCGGACAGGTCACCCGCGGGCCGAAGAAAGGAAAGCTGCGCTCATTTCCTATCTGCGGAAAGTGCTATGTTCAGCGGGACTGCAAGATCCGCCCCATCCGCCAGTACCAGAAAACACTGCCGCCTGATACGGTGCATTACATCGGCATCGCCCGAGATGAGCAGGAACGCCTGCTGCGCCTGACCGGGCCGCAGGTGTCCCTTTTGGAAAAGTACCTCTATACGGAAGATGATGCCAAGCAGCTCTGCCGTAAGGCGGGGCTGCTGTCGCCTGTCTATGAGTTTACCAATCGCGGTGGCTGCTGGTTCTGTCCCAATGCCAAGAAGAAGGAATTGCGACACCTCTATGACCACCATCCAGATCTCTGGGCAAGAATGCTGGAGCTGCAGGCGCTCCCCGGAAAGGTGTCTGAGAAATTCAACCGTGCGGAAACCTTTTCGGACATTGATGCCCGGTTCCGCGCAGAGGGCACGCAGAAGAATGCCTTCGAAATGGCAGCGTAAAGGAGAAATGAAAAATGAGCAATTCAAAATATGAGATCACTGACATCGCCCACAAGACCTATCCCTTCCTCCACCGCATTCGTGCTTTGCAGGACATTGGCGATTGGGCAAAGGCTGGAGACCTGGGCGGCTTCGTGGAAAGTGAAAGCAATTTGGCTGTTGACCCGGATGACGCTGCCTGGATCTTCAATGACGCGATCGCCTGCGGCAGCGCCTATGTGGACCAGGACTCAATTCTGATGAATGACGCCATTGCCTGTGACAGAGCCTATGTGTCCTATGGCTCCGCTCTGTATGGTTCCGCCCGCGTGGAAGATGACGCATATCTGAGAGGCGCATTGATGTATGGCCGTACCCGCGCATCCGGCTGTGCGCAGCTCCTTTGCGGTGCTGACCGTGCGGAAGGGCCGCTCCTCTCCGGGCATTGTCAGGTATTCGGGACCGTGCGCGGCTGTTTGCGCTTCAGCGGTTCCATTATTGTTCTGCCCCACGAAGAGATCTCCAACGACTTGAAAGATATTACGGTCCACATCTCCGACAGCGGCCGCCGCGTCCTGCGCAGTAAGGATAAGGACATCCTCAAGCCCCAGCAGGAGCAGTCTCCCCAAGCAAAAAAGCCGAAGAAGCGAGGGATGGAACGATGACGCGTTATGAACAGGAACTAAGAAAGCTGTTCGATGGCAGCGGCCTTATGGATCGTCCGCAATACTCCGGTCGTGTCTGCGTAGGCGAACTTGGTAAGGATCTGCGCGTGCGGGCGGAATTTTTCTCTGCCCATGTTGCCGATCAATACGACGCCATCCGCCTCACGGTTCTAAACCGCAAGGAGGGCGTGGTAGACAGAACGCTGCTGCAGTTCAAGGACGTGTGGGGCAAGAAGCCTGTCCCCAGCAACCCGAACTTCCGCAGCGGCGTCATGCCCCACCTGTGGGATGATCATGGCGATGTAGACTGGTATGTCTATCATCCCAGCGCTGCGGATTACGACTCGCTGCGTCAGGCCATTGGGCAGTATCTGTCCATGTTTCGGGAGCGAACGCCGGAATGGGCGCAGGACGGCCCGAAGCTGGTGTTTATCTGTGCTCCGCTGCGGGGCGATGTGGAAAAGAACATTGAATTTGCCCGGCAGAAGGCCCAGGAGGTGTTCGCAGACGGCGATATCCCCATCTGTCCGCATCTGCTGTTTCCGCCCATCACGGACCCAAAACACCCGGAACAGGACAAAAAAGTCAAGGAGATGTCCCTGCGGCTTTTGGAGTCCTGCCAGCAGCTCAATGTCTACGGACCCATCTGGACAGATGACATGTGGAAGCATATTTACCGCGCCGGTGATCTGGGCATTCCCGTGATGACGGATCAGAAGGCCATTGGCCGGACGCCGCCCCGGCGCTCCGGCAGGAAGGAGCGATAAGACATTGGATCAGGAACGTCAAAAGCCGTCCTGCCCTCTCATCGGGCAGAACGGCAACATTTTTCATCTCATGGGCCTCGCCAGCCGAACGCTGCGGCAGTGTGGCATGGCAGACGAGGCCAAGGAGATGCAAAACCGTATTATGGGCGGCGACTGTCACAGCTATGAAGAAGCGCTGAGAATCATCAGCGAATACGTGGAAACGGAGTTATCCCCCAGCATTTCTGCAAATAACAAAAAGAAGGAGAATCCAACGCATGAGCGATAACCAGAAATGGGAGATCATCCACGGTGACGCGCTGAAGGTGCTGAGCAGTTTTGCCCCCGGCACCTTTGACGCGGTCATCACAGATCCCCCGTATGCCTCCGGCGGTCGGACGCCGTCTGAGAAGAGCAAGTCCACCGTCAAGAAGTATTCGAGCATGAAAGAGAACGCTCCCCCGCCCTTTGACGGCGACGCCAAGGATCAGCGCTCCTGGACCCGCTGGGCAGCGGAGTGGCTGTACGAGGCGAGAAAAGCCAGCAAGCCTGGTGCGCCAGTGTGCATGTTCATTGACTGGCGGCAGCTTCCCGCAGCCACCGATGCCCTCCAGTGGGCTGGCTGGATCTGGCGCGGCACCGCTGTCTGGGATAAGGGCAACAGCCGCCCTCAGAAGGGTAGGTTCCGTCAGCAGGCGGAGTACATTGTCTGGGGTTCCAATGGCGATATGCCCATCAGCCGTCCGGTGCCGTGTCTCCCCGGTGTGTTCAAATACGGTAACCCGCAGAATCGAATCCATCTCACGGAAAAGCCCTTGCAGCTCATGCAGGACATTGTGAAGATCACGGAATCGGGCGGCCACATTCTGGACCCCTTCGCCGGTTCCGGCACAACGGTGCTGGCCGCTGTTCTGGAAGGCTACTCCGCTACAGGCATTGAGATGTCGGATGTCTACGCAGATCTGGCAAAAGAAAGAATCAAAACCGAGCTGGAAAAAGTTGCGTGACCCGGCTGCTGTTCGCCAAAAGGGCTTGCGATAGCGCAGGGAAATCGGTACAATAAAAGTAAAAGTCCGTCCAAAAGGTGGTGTCTATGGATCAAATGCTAAACCAGAGGATCGCCGCAGTCAAGGCGGCGGACGCGATCAACGCTACAGAGACACCCGCTGCCCTGACTGCGGCACCATGCCGGGACATTACCGCCACCTGAACTGAGATGTGGAACGCTGCCCCGTGTGCGGGTTCCAGCTTATCGGATGCGACTGTGATCTGGAATTTGCCAAGCTCAAGTCAGTCGGCAGAAAATGATATTTCTATCCAAAGAAGGAGTGGTGCCGCTTGCTTGACTTTACGAACCTTCCCACCAGCAACAAGTTATACCCAGGTGGCAGCGGCGCAAAGCGGGCCGTGATCTATCAGGGCGAGCAGTATTTGCTGAAGTTTCCGGCCACATCGTCCAAGAATAAGAACTCCGGCCATTCCACCAGCTACGCTGCAGAGTATATAGGTTGCCATATTTTCAACAGCGTTGGAATCCGCGCCCAAGATACAATCCTTGGTATTTATCGGAAGAACGGCGAGGAAAAGGTCGTCGTTGCCTGCAAAGATTTCACGTCCCCCGGAGTGGTTCTGCAGGATTTTGCCTCTTTGCAAAATTCGGTGATCGATTACGGGCATAGCTGTTACAGTACCGAACTATCTGACATCATGCAGGCCATGGAGGCTCAAACGGCGTTCCCACCTGCATTCCTGAAGCGACATTTTTGGGATATGTTCATCGTAGATGCGCTGATTGGAAATGGAAATCGAAACAACGAAAACTGGGGCTTCCTCTATAACACCGCAACAGATGCAATCACCATCGCCCCCGTGTACGGCTGCGGCGGCAGTCTGTATCCGCAAGCGGATGAAGCGGCCATGCGGAACATTTTGGAAGATTATCGGCAACGGGAGCTTCGAATATTTGCGCCCCCGCTTTCCGGAATCAAAATCAACCAGATCGCCCGCAGCGTCAATGCAGGAATTGCGAAGCCGGAGGATGCCAAACGGGGACTCTATCTTCTGGATCAGGTATATGAGCTTATGTTCCGGATGGCGAATAAGTAATGGCTGTTACGAAAATCCTGCCCCGTAACGGCGGCTTAAAAGAAGCCATTGATTATGTTCTGAATGGTGACAAAACGGATGGGCATATTTTAACAGCACATTTTAATTGCGATCCAGGGAGAGAGTACCGCGAGATGATGAAAACAAAGCTGGAAACCGGACGATTGGATAAGCGTCAATGCTATCACATCATTCAATCGTTCAAGCCTGGTGAAATCACACCTGAACTTGCTTTAGAAATTGCTAAAGCATTCGCGCAGGAACACTTGGACGGCTTTGAGGTTGTGATTGGGACCCATGTAGACCGGCATCATATCCATTCGCATATTGTATTTAATTCGGTGAATGCAGATACCGGCGAAAAGTATCACAGTACGCAGCAAAGCTACTACCAGCAGATCCGTGCCATTTCAGACCGGCTCTGCCGAGAGCATGGATTGTCCGTCATCGTGCAGGGCGCGCCTGCCAGGTCGGTCAGCTACATTGAGTGGCTGCGCCAGTCCAAGGGGCAGCCCACCTTCCGTTCCATGCTGGAGGCAGATCTGCGGGATGCCATCCGGGACGCCAACGACCTCGGCCACTTCTTCCTACTCATGGAGCATAAGGGGTATGAGATCCATCATGGCGGCAGGCTCGGCTTCCGCCTGCGGGGGCAGGAGCGATTCCAGTACCCCGGCAGGCGAGATCCGCTGTTCACAGAGGACGGAATCCGTGCTGCCATCCAGGGCAACCTGGAACAGATCGAAGCGGGACTGCGGCCTGTCTTGCCTGCGCGGCCGGCATATCAGCCGTACCGGAAGCATCCCAGATACAGCGGTTTTCTTGCCCTCTATGTTCATTATCTCTATCTGCTGGGCAAGATCGAAAAGCGGCAGTATCCGCCCCGCATGACGCCGCATCTGCGGCAGGCGGTCATGCGCTTTGAACGGTATCAGGCACAGTTCGCGTTCCTGCGGGAAAATGACATCACAACGCCTGCTGACATGGCGGCATTCGAACATCGCACAGAGGAAACGCTGAGCAGATTGACAAAGCAGCGGACCCTCCTCAATGTGCGGAAGAAGAAACGCCAGCCGCTCTATGCGGCGCTGGCAGATGCGGAGGCGCTGGAACCCAGCAGGGCGTTATACGAGGAAGGGCTCACCGGCATGGAGCAGGAGTTTGAGCAGTACATGAAAGCCGTGAAGCTACTGGAGGACAGCGGCGTTCCACAGGAGGTGCTGAAGAAAGAAAAGGCAGAAGTGTATGAACAGCTCTCAGAGGTGAATCGGGAGATCCGGGCAGAGCGGGAAAAGCTGAAGCTCTGCCGTGAGATCTGCCAGCAGACGCCTGTAATGGAGCAGGACATCCAGAAAACAGAAGAACACCAGAAGGAGGTGCGGGAACATGAACATCGGAGGCGGTGAAGCGGCGGACCAGCTGGTACGCATGATGCTCTCCGGCAGCGAGGTCGCTGTCCGGCTGAGCGGCTCCGCCATTAAAAATGTACTGGCGCTCACCATGGCGCTGGCGAAAAAACACAAGACCATTTCCGGCAAAGTCAATCTGGCAAAGATGCTGAAGGAGACCCGCGATGTGCGGCGATTTTCCATGTCACCGGAACAGTATCAGCAATTCAGGCAGCGGGCAGGCAAGCAGAAGATCCTGTTCTCTGCCATCCGCGATTCGGATAACAGGGGGAAAATCGTGGATGTGATCATGCCGGTAACGGAGATTGACCGCGCCAACATGATCTTTGAGCGCATCCGATATACCGGGCAGCCGGAGCAGGCGCGGCAGGATGCCCCCTCTAAGGAGCAGGAAGCCCGTGTGGGACAGGAGGCGCCGCAGCGCGAACAGCAACGCCCCCGGCAGGGGGAAACGCCTGTGACACCGCCTGTGGGCAAGCGGCAGGAGGTGACGCCAAAAAAAGGATTTCGGTCGGGAACAGACTTGCCAGATACCAAAGGCAGATCGACCTCATCCAGCGGCAGGGAAACAGCTGCCGGGACGATGACGAGTGAGCGGCCTTCAGTTCTGGAACGGTTGAAAGGCTATCAGGCGCAGCTGGACCAGCAGCAGAAGTCTGCCCCGGCCAAGGAAAAGGTCCGTCAAAAAGTACGACCGGACAGAACAAAGTAAGAAAGCCGTTTCGTCAGCAAGGCCGGCAGAGCATTCTACTCTGCCGGCCTCGTATTTTTTATGCAGGAGGTGATGCGGCTGAAAAAGACATCCCAAACAACGGATCTGGTACTTGCCCTGTTCCTCTATATCCCTGTGATATGGGCGGCGCTGCTGATCGCCCAATCCCTTGGCGGCGGTCTGCCGGAGTTGCTATCAAACTTAACTGCCGCGCTGGAACAACCCTTCCAGATCCAATGGACAGACAAGAGCCTGTTCTCCATGCAGAACCGCCTGCTGGGTGTGGAAACCAATGTGACCAACTGGCAGCGCCGGCAGAACGCTAACAATAACTTTTCTGCCG
>ENA-ORRO01002514-ORRO01002514.1-human-gut-metagenome-genome-assembly--contig:-NODE-2514-length-11462-cov-2.674060_pt1 | contig 11462 bp, 14 predicted proteins | sample MGYA00242176_ERZ509136 | MGnify/ENA primary metagenome ERZ509136 (study PRJEB26280, sample SAMEA2338644) | human gut metagenome | biome: human gut; feature: human-associated habitat; material: faeces... | reverse complement strand
AATCTGGAGATCCTCATGCAGGATGACAAGTTCATCAAGCAGGGTGACCTGTCCCAGCAGCTGGTGCAGACCGGTGCGGTGGGTCAGATCGCCGGCTTTGCGGTGTACGAATCCAACAACATGGACTTCGAGAACACCACCCGTGTCAGCACCAAGAAAACTACCACCGAGTTCATCTGCGGCCACCCCAACTGGTGCCACCGTGTGATGGAGTGGCAGACCCCCGTGCACCTGCAGGATCTGGGCGGCTCCGGCAAGTACATTGGCGCGTCCGCTGTGCAGGGCCGCAAGGTGTACGGCATCAAGGTGTCCAAGCCCAAGACCCTGTACATCAAGCGCATCGAGGCGTAAGGAGGGCCCCGCCCATGAACTACTGCACCTACCCGGAGTACCAGGCGGCGGGCGGCACGGTGAGTGAGCTGGCGTTCGGTGTGCTGTGCAGCCGGGCGTCCCGCCTCATCGACAGCGCTACCTTTGGCAAGGCGGAACCCCATGCCGCCGTGTGCGAGAGCTGCCGCCAGATGCTGGCGGATGCCTGCGCCCAGATCGTGGATCTGCTGGCTGCCCAGCTGGCTGTGGGTGCTGCACCGGGCGCACAGAGCGTCTCCAATGACGGCTATGCTGTGACCTTTGCGGCCAACACAAGCCTGTCCGCTGCCGTGCGTTTTGAAGCCTGGCATGTGCTGGAAGCCGCCCTCGGGTCTGACCCCCACGGCCTGCTGTACAGGGGGATCATGTGAGATGAACACGTCTGTTACCGTGGTGAACCTCATCCACGACCCCAAGGCCGACACTGATACGCCCAAGTGCTGGGTGTTCCCGGCCTGCAGCTGGCGGGAAAAGCTGGACACCTCCGGCACCGGCACCAGCAAGGACCCCGAGCGCACCATCCAAATCCGCATCCCGGCCAGCGTTTGCACCCTGGGCTATCTGCCCTATGTGCAGTGGGCGGCCCTGCCCGCTGCCGAAAAGGCAAAGCACTGGACGCTCAAGCGCGGCTGGAAGCTCGTGCAGGGTGCGGTGCAGAGCCTGACCGCTGAGGAATACGCCCGGCTGGAAAAAACGCACACCTGCTGCACGGGAGCCGCTGCTGCCGCACTGGCATGTGGAAGGGAGATGACCCCATGGCCACCATCTGGGACAAGAGCCACGCGGGTCGCCTGACCGTCACAACGCCCATGGGCACCCTGTTCACGGTGCGGCACCAGAACGGCAAGTGCAAGGCACATATCCGCTGGAACAAGGACGTGGGGGCCAACCTGACCCGGGCCATGGTCACGGGCCGAGGCAAGCTCATGCAGCGCATCATCCGGGACACCCACCCGCTGGTGCCCTTTGACACCGGTATGCTGGACAACTCTGCCCAGCTGGCCACCGACTACGACACCGGCGAGATCATCTGGTCTACGCCCTATGCAAGACCTCAGTATTATCTGCACCCCCAGGGCGAGGGCCTGCACGGTGACACCGGCCTGCGCGGCAGCTACTGGGCCGAGCGCAGCAAGGACGCCAACAAAGTCTCATGGAACCAGTTCTGGAAAGCAGTGATGAAGGAGGAAACCAGATGACCCCTGCCATTCAGGCCATGCGCGACTGGCTGCGCACCTGCCCGCTGGTGGCCTCCGCACAGGAGGACGGCGTGGCGTTCCGGGTGGGCGGCCTGACCGGCGATGCCGAGGAATACACCATTTTGGACATGCCCGGTGCCCCGGAGCTCAAGCGCTATTTCAGCGGATCCCTCCGGCTGAAAAACTACGTCTTGGCCTCCCACACCATCTACACCCCGGACAACATCTCCCAGCAGGCGGCAGCGTCCGGCTTCTGGGATGATCTGACCGAGTGGGTGGCCAGCCAGAGCCGGGCCCGCAACTTCCCGCAGCTGGGCAGCGGGCGCACCGTCCGGGAGGTGTCTGTCACCTCCAGCGGCTACATCCTCGAGGCGGAGGGCGGTGCCTGCCGTGCGCAGATCCAGCTGCAGCTTATTTACTATCAACCGAAAGGAGCAACCACATGACCGTTAAAGAAGTGATGGCCGGCATCACCCCCAGTGCGGACTATGCCGGCCTGGAAATGGCGGACGACTTCGTGCTGGCATTCCAGACTGCTGACACCCAGAAGGATGTGAATGACTACATCGTCTGCCAGGAGTGCATCACCGAGCACTCCGCCGCCGTGAACCCCGGCACCCAGGACAAGCAGTATATCCGCAAGGGCAACGCCACCATCAAGACCAGTGCCCAGCGCACCTTCTCCATCTCCGGCGACCGCACCCACGGCGACGCCTGGCAGGATTGGGTCACCAGCCTGGCCGTGATGTTCGGCACCGGCAGCGCCGTGATCGTGCCGTATGTCTATTTCTCCATGCTCACCGGCAAGGGCGAAACCGGCAAGGCCTCTGTCATCGTCAACGGCGACGCCTCCAATGGCGCAGGCAATAACGCCGGCATCTCCGTCACCGTCTCCGGTGTGGAGAAGCCCACGGAGTACACCTACAGCGTCAGCCCGCAGTCCGCCAAGACGGAAAAGGCCGTCAAGGCGTAAGTTCTCAACATGTCCCCGTCCACCTCCCCGGACGGGGATTTTTTATGCCCTGAACAGTCAGAATGCCGGGGCAGCACCGGCGCAGGGCCCAACGAAAGGAGCTATTTATGATTCTTCGCAACGTGAAATTCGATTTTAAGGTGACCAAAGGCAAGGACTACAAGCGGTACATCCAGGGCTACAAGGCAGCCATGGCGGCGCTGAACGCGTTGGATAAGGAAGATGACGAATACCTCATCAAGTTCAACGAGATCCTGGATGACTTCTTTGCCGACCTGCTGGGCGACGATTACGACCAGCGTCTGGGCATCGACGTGGATGACCTGGAAGATCTGATGCAGCTGCTTGCCGACTTCAATGCCGCTGCCAACCCGGAGGCACTGGAACGCATGGCCGCCCTGCAGCCCATCGACCGGGAAGCCATGAAGGACGCCAAGAGTTCCATCCCGGCACCCATCCCCATGCCCATGAACCGGGAGCAGCGCCGGGCAGCATGCCGGGCCAAGGCATGACCCGCCCGGACTGCTACCTGACCGACAGCCTGCCGCAGGGCTTTGAGACGGACTTCCGGGCGTGGGTCACCTACGACAACATGGCCGCCCGGGCCCACACACCCGAGCAGGAAGCCGCCCTGCAGGACTACGCCCAGCGGGTGCTCATACATGGCCCGCTCACAAAGGACAACCTCGACGCCTTTCTGGACTTTTACCGCTGCGGCGCCGAGGAATCCGAGCGGGAGAAGCGCAGCGCGGAGGCGTTCCGGGAAATGCCCCGGGGCTTTGATTTTGCGGTAGACGGCCCCCTGATCTGGGCGGCCTTTCTGCAGACCTACGGCATCGACCTGCGCACGGCGCAGCTGCACTGGTGGGACTTCATGGCCCTGTTCCGGAGCCTGCCGGACGAGTGCCGCATCTGCAAGATCATCAGCTATCGCACCGAAGATCTGACCGACATGCCCAAGGGAATGCGGGAGCAATACGAGAAGCTGCGCCGGGTGTACGCCCTGCCTGCGGAGGCCGGCGGCACGGCCCGGCGCTATGTGTCCATGGCAGACCGCAAGGCGTCCATCCTTGCCCGGCAGGTCGAATACCAGAAAGAGCACTCCGGGAGGTGATGCACCATCGCACGCGAACATGACGCGGAGGTTGTTGTCGGTGTCGTAGCCGACCCCAGCGGGGCCCAGGAGGGCCTTGACCAGGTAGAACAGGCAGCAGAACAGGCGGCCCAGAAAACCGCCTCTGCCGCCGCCAAGGCCGCCGACAGCGTGGTGTCCGAAACGGAAGAAGCGGCCAAAAAGCCCGCCCCTGCCGTCAAGAGAGCTGCCGGGAAGGGCGAGAAGGAAGCCGCCGACGCCGGGGCAAAGGTCCGAAAGACCAGCAAAGAGACCTCCGACAAAGTGGGAGCGGACGCCGATGCTGCCGGCCAGAAGACCCAGCGAACGGCGCAGGAGACGAAAGACAAGGTCATTGCCCAGTTTACCGCGGGGCAGGTGGCCATTGGCAACCTCATTTCCAGGTGTGTGGACAGAGTGGTGGAGGCGGGCAAGTCCCTGATCTCCACCGGTATGTCCTACAACGCAGAGATCGAGAAATACAGAACCGCCCTCACCAACCTGCTGGGCGACGCGGAAAAGGCCAACGCTGCTCTGGCTGCCATGCAGACAGACGCAGCCCGCACGCCCTTTGACACGGCTACGCTGGTCAAGTCCAACGAGTACCTGATCTCCGCCGGTGAGAACGCCGAGTACAGCCGCAAGACCATCCTTGCCCTGGGCGACGCGGTGGCAGCTACCGGCGGCGGGTCTGCCGAGCTGGAACGCATGGCCCAGAACCTGCAGCAGGTGGCAAACCAGGGCAAAGCCACCAGTGTGGACATCAAGCAGTTCGCCATGGCGGGCATCAACATCTATCAGGTGCTGGCCGACTACACGGGCAAGTCCGTGCAGGACGTGCAGAGCATGACCATCACCTACGATGTCCTGACCCAGGCGCTGCAGGCCGCTGCCGAAGAGGGCGGACGCTACTATGACAGCATGGCCACCAAGAGCCAGACGCTCAATGGCCGGTTGTCCACCCTGAAGGACAACGCCACCCAGCTGGCGGGCGTGGTCATGGAAGATCTGACCACTGCCTTTGGCGAGGCGGTAACCAAGTGCAACGATCTGGCCATTGCCTGCAAAGAGGGCTTGCAGACCAACGGCATCGACGGCATGCTGGATGCCGTGCGGCAGACCACCCCGGAACTGTCCATCCTCGTTGGCGTCGTGCAGGGCTGCATCGACAATGCAAACGTCCTGCTGCCGCTGCTGGGCAGCATCGGCGGGGCGTTTGTCACCTATAAGACCACAGCCACCGTGGCAGCCGGGGCACAGGCAGCTTTGAACGCTGTCATGAACGCCAACCCCATCGGCATCGTGGTCACCCTGCTGGGTGCTCTGGCCGGGGCCTTTGGCACGGCCTATGCGTCCAGCGAGACGTTCCGCACCGGCGTGAACTCTGCGTTCACAGCCGTGGCCAACACGGCACAGAATGCCCTGTCCACGGTCATCGGCTGGCTGGACAGATTGAGCTTCAAGCTCAACAAGGCCCTGAACAAGGACGGCTATTCTACCTTTGACACCTACGAGGGCTGGAAAGCATCCCAGTCCAAGAGCACTGTCACGGATGCCGACCGCCAGCGCCGCCAACAGCTGCACGACAGCCGGGTGCAGCAGGCGCAGACGGAGAAAGAGCTGGCCGACCTGACCGGCGGCGGGGTCATCGTCAGTGACATCCCGTCCTCCGCCGGTTCCAGCACCAAGAAATCCAGCAAAAAGGCTGTCACAGAAACCGTCCTGCGCTCCACCACCGACAACTACACCACCTATTCCCAGAACGCCCTTGGGCAGGTGGAGACCACGGTGGAATCGGTCAACGAGCACATCCGTGACAGCACCGGCAAGGAGTTTGACCGCCTGACCGAGAAGGTGACCGAATCCGGCAAGGAGATGGTCAACGGCGTCGAGCGGGAATACACCCTGGTGACCACCAAGGTGGACGGCGTGACCCAGAAGGTGACGAAGTCCTACGCCGACATGTCCAAGGTGCTGACCGACACGGCCAAGAAAACGGCCACCAGCTACAAGGACGGGGCCACCGTCACCACTGCCGAGGTGACCAAGATCTATGCCGACGGGTCCCGCCATGTGGAGCAGACCGTCACCGAGGCCGGGGAGCGCATCGGTGCCAGCGGCCGCGAGACCTACGAGAAGATCATCACCTATGTGGACGGCGTGCAGGACAAGGTGGAGGAATCCGCCCAGCAGATCGACACCTCCGTCACTGCCACCCAGAAGACTGTGGACGGCCCCTCTTTGAAGGACTGGCGCGGCGGCCGTGCTGCTACCGGCAACATCATCCCCTCCTCCACCGGCGCTGCCAAGGCTGTCGGCAAGGTCATCCCGGCTCTGCAGGGCAAGCTGACCGGCACCTCCATGCGTATCCCGAGTGCGGACGTGTCCATCGTCGACCTGACCTGCCGTCTGGAGAAGGCCGCGACCTATGAAGAGATCTGCGCCGCCGTCAAGGCTGCCGCGGAAGGCCCGATGGCCGGCGTCGTCGAGTACGTTGACGACGAGGTCGTCTCCTCCGACTTCATCACCGATCCGCACACCAGCATCTTCGATGCCAGAGCGGGTCTGGCGCTCAACGATCACTTCGTCAAGCTCATGGCTTGGTACGACAACGAGTGGGGCTTCTCCAACAAGATGCTCGACCTGACGCGCCATATCGACAGCGTCCGCAAGGCCTGATCGAAAAAATTCAACTGCAAATCAAGGGAATGCATCGCGTTCCCTTGATTTTTTCTGCGTGTTCGTGTAAAGTATAGCGGCACGTGAAATTTCAGCGGGGAGGGAGCGCGTTTTGCAGGAAAACAGCAAGCAGAACTATCTCCACGGCGCGGCCATTATGGCGGCCGGCGTGGTGGTCACCAAGATCCTCGGCGCGATCTATAAGATCCCGCTCGGCAATATCCTCGGCGACGAGGGGTATGGATACTTTTCCGTCGCTTACAATATCTATTACGTTTTTCTCACGATGGCTACGGCGGGCATGCCGGTCGCGCTCTCGCGCATGATCAGCGAGGCGGATACGCTCGGCCGTCCCATGCAGGCGCGCAAGATCTTCCGCGTTGCATGGCTGACGTTTGCGATCTTCGGCATTCTGCTCGGCCTGGTCATGTTCCTGTTTCCGACGGAGCTTGCCGGAATGCTCAACAACGTCCGCGCGGCGCAGAGTATCTGGGCGCTGTCCCCGGCGCTTGTGCTTGTGTACCTGACGAGCACGTACCGCGGTTATGCACAGGGCATGAGCAATATGAAGCCGACCACTGTCTCACAGATCCTTGAGGTCGTGGGCAAGGTCGCTGTCGGTCTGGTGCTCGCGTGGAGCTTTACGCGCGCGGGCAAAGGGCTGCCGGTCGCCTCGGCGGGCGCGATCTTCGGCGTCACGGCGGGCGGTGCATTCGCGCTCATCTACGTCTCGATCTATAAGCACCGGCACTATCCGGACAAACCGGTCGCGGACCCGGACGTTCCGGACTCTGCCGGCCGTATTCTCGGCACGCTGCTGCGCATCAGTATCCCGATCGCGCTCGGCTCAAGCGTTTTGAGCATCATCAACCTCGTCGACACCAAGCTCATCATGTACCGTCTGCAGACGGCGCTGGGCTATTCGGAGACATACGCAAACATTCTCTACGGCGTCTACGGGAAAACGCTGACACTCTTTAACCTTCCGGCTGCGTTCGTGACGCCGATGACGATCAGCATCGTTCCGGCGATTGCTGCCGCGGTTGTGCAGAAGAAGTTTGCACAGGGACATGATATTGCGGAGTCTGCGCTGCGCATCTCGGCGGTCGTCGCCATGCCGATGGGTGTCGGGCTCGCCGTGCTCTGCGACCCGATCGTGAACGTGCTCTATCCGAACAGCAATGACGCCGGGCCTATGCTGCTGATGTTTTTGGGGCTTGCGTCTGTGTTCGTGTGCATTTCACTCATCACAACGGCCGTCCTGCAGGCGACCGGGCATGAGCTGTGCCCCGTGTGGTCGATGCTGGCAGGCGGCGTGACCAAGGTCGCGGTCAACTGGTTTTTGATCGCAGTGCCGGAGCTCAACATCGTCGGCGCGCCGATCGGCACGCTCGCGTGCTATGTGGTCATCTGCATCATGAACTACATCTTCCTGTGCCGCACGCTGCATGAGCGGCTGCACATCGGGCGCTGCCTTGCGCGTCCGCTGCTGAGCACGGTGCTCATGGCGGTCGTCGCCGGAGGCGTGTATGCCGGGCTCAGCGCTGTCATGGGCGGCGACCTGAGCTGGAAGCGCACGGCGCTGGCCATGCTCGTGTCGATGGTCTGCGCGGTCGTGACGTATCTGATTGCGGTCGTAAAAACGCGCGCCATCACGCTTGCGGATATGCAGCTGATCCCGCGCGGTGAAAAGCTCGCCAAAGTCCTGCATATCAGATGACATAACACCGAAAACCCTGAATTTTCAATGGTTTTTTCAAAAAAGGGTTGCAGAAGGAGCAAAATTGTGTTAGATTTTCTCTGCAAAGAAAGCTATGACCTGCGCGACTTCGTTGCGCTTGTCTCATACCTGCGTTCGCCGAACGGCTGCCCCTGGGATCAGGTGCAGACGCACGAAAGCATCCGCCGCAACTTCCTCGAGGAGACGTATGAGGCCTGTGAGGCGATCGACGCCGGAGACCTTGTGCACATGCGCGAGGAGCTGGGCGACGTGCTCATGCAGGTGCTGTTTCACACGGATATTGAGCGTGAGGCAGGGCATTTTGATATTGACGATGTGGCGGACGCTGCCTGCAAAAAGCTCGTTTACCGGCATCCGCATGTGTTCCGGCGCGACGAGCCGGATGCTTCGGACTGGGACACGATGAAGCAGCGCGAGCGCGCGCAGACGACCACCGCCGAGGCGATGGACAGCGTGGCACGCAGCCTGCCGGCGCTCTGGCGCTGCGATAAGATCCAGGCCAAGGCCGCCAAGACCGGCTTTGAATGGCCGGATGTACATGCGGCGCTTGATAAGGTCGATGAGGAGACGCGCGAGCTGCGCGCAGCCGTGGCCTCCGGCGATACGGAGGCGATCGGTGACGAACTGGGCGACCTGCTCTTCGCCGCCGTGAAGGTTGCACGTTTTGCGGGCATCGATCCCGAGCAGGCGGCACACGCCGCGTGCGAAAAATTTATCCGCAGGTTTTCCGCCATGGAGACCGCGGCCGCAAACGACGGTACGGCGCTTGAACAGTGCACGCTTGAGCAGATGCTCACGCTCTGGCAGCAGGCAAAGCAGACCGTCGGTGCGGAACAGGAAAGCAGGAAATCTGCACGGCAGTGAGAGACCCGTGCGGGATTCTATAAAATGGCATATGCCAACACAAACATGAAGTAGGAGGATTACCATCATGAATAAGGCAGAACTGATTGCTGCAGTTGCCGAAAAGACCGGCCTGTCCAAGAAGGACAGCGAGAAGGCCGTCAACGCGGCGTTCGACACCATCGCCGCGAACCTCGAGGTCGGCGAAAAGGTGCAGCTCGTCGGCTTCGGCGTGTTTGACATCAAGGAGCGCGGCGCCCGTATCGGCCGCAACCCCAAGACCAAGGAAGAGATCGAGATCCCGGCAACGCGCGTGCCTGTTTTCAAGGCGGGCAAGGTGCTCAAGGACGCGGTTTCCAAATAAGAACGATGTGAAACGCTCCGGGATGACCGGAGCGTTTTTGTCAGGAGGAGCTCTATGCGTCTGGATAAATATCTGAAAGTTTCGCGCCTCATCAAGCGCCGCACGGTGGCAAACGACGCCTGCGACGGTCAGCGCATCACGGTCAACGGCCGCACGGCGAAGGCATCGTATGACGTCAAGATCGGCGACGTGATCGAGATCGCCCTCGGACAGCGTACCGTAAAGGTGGAGGTGCTCGCCGTCACGGAGAACGCAAAAAAAGACGATGCTGCGGCCATGTACCGCGAGCTCGCCGAATAATGCGCGCAAAAAACCGCCGCTCTGAACAGAACGGCGGTTTTGCTGTATGTCAGATCATGTATTTGGTAATCTCGTTGCCGGTCGCTGCAGGATCCATGCTCAGAGACAGGGTGAACTGAATGTGCTCGCGCTCGGAGAAATCATTCAGCCATGCCAGGAACTCTGCGATCTGCTGCTCGGAAATCTCGGAGAGCATTTTCGTAAAGTTGTCGATAAACACATGGGTGATGTCGTAGTTGCCGGCATGCAGGCCGCTGAGGAAGCCCTTGAAGAAATCGTAAGAGCCCATCGCGTTGGCGTAGTCGCAGGCGTAGATCAGGCGCGCCTGATACGGAATATCGTAGGTGAGTTTTTTATCCTTTTCAATGCACACGACAGAACCGGTTTCCTCACGGACGGCCGTGGCGACCATTTCCACCAGACGTTTTGTTTTGCCGGAACCTTTGAGACCCATGATCAGTTGGACCATATGTCAATCACACTCCTTTTGAAAGTCAGGGCGGCGCCCTGTGTCTAGATTATCACGTTTTCGCGCTGACTGCAACGATAACTTTTCAGTTTGCCTCCGGTTTGCCGAGCAGGGAGAACATATTCTTCTTGTACGCCTCCACGCCGGGCTGGTCGAACGGGTTGACGCCGGACATATAGCCCGAAATGGCACACGCGAGCTCGAAGAAGCACACGAGCCATGCAAAGCCTGCCTCGTCGCGCTTCGGCACGCGCACCTCGAGATTCGGAACGCCGCCGGTGATGTGTGCGGCCTTCACGGCCTCCTGTGCCGTGCGGCTGATGTCGCTGAGCTTGCGCCCGGCGAGGTAGTTGAGCCGGTCGGGATCGCCCATGGCAAAAGGAACGCTGAATTCATTGAGCGGCTGCTCGAACGAGACGACGGTCTCCATGAGCGTGCGCGGTCCGTCCTGAATATACTGACCCATGGAGTGCAGGTCTGCGTTGTATTCGACGGAGGCGGGGAAGATGCCGATGCCGTTTTTACCCTCGCTCTCACCGTAGAGCTGCTTCCACCACTCGGCCATGAACCGGAACGACGGTTCGTAGCAGGCGAGGATCTCGGTCGTCTTGCCGAGCTGATACAGGTGCTGGCGCGCGGCGGCATACTGCCACGCGGGGTTTTCCGGCGACTGCGCGCTCATGGCGGTGAAGGCTTCGATCGCCTCGCCGATCACGGTCTGCACGTCGATGCCGGCGGCGGCCATCGGCAGAAGGCCGACAGCGGACAGCACACTGTAGCGCCCGCCGACGTCATCGGGCACGACGAACGTCTCCCAGCCCTCTTCGTCGGCCATCTGCTTGAGCACGCCGCGGTGGGCGTCCGTCGTGGCGAAGATGTGCTTTTTGGCCTTTTCCGGGCCGTACTTTGCCTCCAGCAGACCGCGGAACATCCGGAATGCGAGCGCGGGCTCGAGCGTGGTGCCGGACTTGGAGACGACGTTCAGGTCAAAGTCCAGATCGCCCAGCTCCTCGAGAAGATGCATCAGCGCGTCCGGGGACAGGGAATTGCCGGCAAAGAGAATTTTCGGGTCGCCGGGCTGCGGATGCGGCCGCAGCAGTTCCACGGCGCCCTTCGCGCCGAGATACGATCCGCCGATGCCCACGACGACCAGCGCCTGCGAGCGGCCGCGGATGCGGGATGCGGCGGCGAGGATCTGCTTGAGTTCGCCGTTTTGCATGCGCCCCGGCAGATCGAGCCAGCCGGTAAAATCCGCACCGGCGCCCGTGTGCTCGAGCAGCGTGCGGTGCGCCTGTGCAGCGGCCGCGTAGTCCGGCCCTGCGGGGTCAAAAAATCCGGCCGCGCCGGAGAGATCCACTTTGATCATTGCGATACCTTCTCTCTTAAAGGATATCACCAGTATACACGATAATCC
>ENA-ORRO01002513-ORRO01002513.1-human-gut-metagenome-genome-assembly--contig:-NODE-2513-length-11467-cov-3.873467_pt1 | contig 11467 bp, 8 predicted proteins | sample MGYA00242176_ERZ509136 | MGnify/ENA primary metagenome ERZ509136 (study PRJEB26280, sample SAMEA2338644) | human gut metagenome | biome: human gut; feature: human-associated habitat; material: faeces... | reverse complement strand
GCCAGTTGCCCAAGGCCGAGGAACGGAAGCGCAAAGCCGAAAAGGAACGTGCCGCCCTCCTCACCCGCCGTCAGGAACTGCAGGAACAGTCTCGCCAGCGCTGCGACAAGATGCAGGAGGCACTGGCCATCCTGAACAACGAACTGCAGAAGGCCCAGCAGAAGGAAAAAGAATATGCCCGCCGGCAGATTGAGGAAATCAAGGAACGGGCGACCCGCAAGGAAGAATGGAAAAACAAGCAGCAGGGATTGCAGGAAGAACAGCGCATCCTCACCTCGCACTATACGGAAATCTCCACCAAGTACAAGTCGCTCATCCAGAGCCTCGACGAGCAGTGGAACCGCATCCATGAGGCCAAAATCAAGCAGCTCGAGGGACTGAACACCCCGTTCCCCCCCCGCATCGAGGAAGCCCGCCGACAGCACGAAGCGGCCACCGAAGCCCTCTACCAGGAGTACGAACAGCTTTCCCAGCAACTGCATCCGGAACGCAGCGGCAAGCAGAACGAACTGACCGCCCTCGACTACCAGATGCAGCTGTGCCGCAAGGAAACCTTCTTCGAAGCCGAGCAGGAGGAACTGAAACACCGCATCCAGTCGTACACGGGCCTGCACATGAGCAAGAAGAACCGCATCAACAACGCCCAGCTCGTCATCAAGGAACTCACCCTGAAGTGGGAAGAGGAATTGCAGAAGGGACTGAAGGAGAAAGACGAGGCCCTGATGCAGCTGCAAGCCGAGCACTTGCAGCTCCGCCCGCGCATGGACGAATTGGAGACCTTCCTGAAAAACAGCAAGAGCACCCTGCAAGGCTGGCTCAAAGAGCACAAGAAAGGATGGGAAGAGAACATCGGCAAACTGTGCGACGAGTCCATCCTCTGGCAGACCAACCTCTCGCCGAAGATTGTGGACGAGGGCACGTCGTTCTACGGCATCTCCATCTCCCTGCAGGACATCGAACGCCACATCCGCTCCATCGACGACTATCAGGCGGAACGCGACAAGGGCGTGAAGCGGCGGGCGGAAAACCAGGCCGAGACCCTTCGCCTGCAACAGGAAAAGGAGGCTTTGGAGGAACAGCTGAAGGCCAAATACCAACCCCGCATCAAGGAGCAGAAAGACGTGATTTCGGTGCAGGAATACGAGCTGGAGAAACTGGAACAGCAATACCAGAAAGACATGCTCGACCTGGACGACTGGAAAAAGAAGGCGGAAGCCGAACGTGCCGCCAAGCTCCGGAAACTGGAGGAAGAAAAGCAGCGTATCGCCGCGGAACTGCAAGAGATTGACGGCAAGCTGAACAACCTGAACCGCGAGAAGAGCGAGAAGCTGAACCGGCTGAAGCAGGAATGGAACCGGGTACAGCAGGACATCGCCCGGGAGAAGGAAACACAAGCGGGCAGCATCCGTCTGGAAGACCAGGAGGAACAGCAGCGCATCGCCACGGAAAAGACGGAATACGAGCGCCAGATGAAGCAGGAACTCCACTCGCAGGGGGCCGACACCGAACGTCTGCAACAAATTGGCAGTCAGCTGCGCGACATCGACCGCGAACTGCAGTTCATCAAGGAGCACGCCACCCTCCTCATCGAGTACGAGAAAGACAAGCGTGACCTCATCGACCACATTCCGGAATGGAAACGCGAGCAGGAGGAACAGAAGCGTCAGCTCAGCCAGGAAAAGGACAACCTGCGCCGGGAGACTTCGGGCTTGCAGGAACAGATTGACGCCCTCCACAAGGAACTGCAGCAGGCCGAGCAGGAAGTGACACAGTTGCAGGCCAACCTGGAGGCATACGGCAAAATTCCGGCCTACGACTGGTACAAGCCGCATCAGGACATTTTCAATCCGGAGCACCCCGTCACGGTGGAAATCCACACGCCGCGCACCTGTCTGGAACTGATTGACGAGCTGGGCCGCACGGACAGCCAGTACATGACGCTGCAGAACCGCCTGCGCAAGGAAGTGAACCTCTTCACCGGCCATTTCGACGAAGACAACACCTTCAAGTTCAAGACCAAGTTTACCGAAGACTGGGAGTACCTCCGCTTTGCCGAGGAGCTGCACGACTTCGTGGAAGAGAACAAAATCAGCGAGTTCGTCCGCCGCATCAACAACGAGCACTCCGACATCTTCAAGCGCATCAGCATGGATACCTCGATGATGACGGCTTCGGAAGACGACATCCAGGACCTCATCGGCAAGGTGAACAAGGGATTCCAGACGTGCAACTTCGTGGGCGTCATCCAGTGCATCGAGATGAAGGTGGAAGAGAGCAGCAACCGCGTGGTGAACAGCCTGCGTGCTATCCAGAAATACTACAACGAGCATGCCTACGACCTGGCGCCGGGCACCAACCTCTTCTCGTCGGAAAACGAGCAGCTGGTGAAGCAGGAAGCCATCGCCCTGCTCCGCGACTTCATCAAGGAGATTCACGCCTACCGCTACGACAGCATCCGCCTGTACGATTCGTTCGAGCTGCGTTTCCGCATCATCGAGAACAACAACGACACGGGCTTCGTGGAGAAACTCTCGAACGTGGGTTCGGAAGGAACGGACATTCTGGTGAAGGCCATGATCAACATCATGCTGCTGAACGTGTTCAAGGAAGGGGCTTCTCGCAAGTTCAAGGACTTCAAGCTGCACTGCATGATGGATGAAATCGGCAAACTCCACCCGAACAACGTGAACGGTATCCTGAAGTTTGCCAATGACCGGAACATCATCCTCATCAACGGCTCGCCCACGGAACTGAACCGCGATGCCTACAAGCATGTGTACCTGCTCACCAAGGGGGCACAGAGCAAGACGCGCATCGCCCGGCTCATCTCCGACCAGAAGCTGTAAGCAGAGAGAACAGACTCAGGCAAACATGAATTGACAACCTGCTATAATCCAAAATGAAAACCTTACTCAGATAAATGGCTACCATTCACTGAGTAAGGTTTTCATTTTTCATTCCGAGGAACATGTTACAATTTTTTCCTACATCTCGGAAATAGAAATATTTTTTATAATTAATTTTGAGGAAGCAAACCTTGCCGGCCTGATTGCAATAATATTATTCAAGTTAATTCGAGGAAGAAATTGAACATCACTAGCCACATTCTGAATATACAGACTGAAACGCACCGGTATATCCGCAGGAAGCTCTACCTGCGGAGAAAGTCTAAGATTACCTTCTTTCGTGAATGTACCATATATGTTTCCCGTATACTGATTTCCAAGCTCATCATACACCACCACATTATCTCCTAAAAATACACGCATGGAATAATCTTTATCGGTAACATTCTGAAACAACATTTCCACTACTACATACTCTCCCGACCGGTAGGCTTTTAAGAATTTTGCCTCCAACGATCTGTCAGGAGTTGTAATTTCCACATTTCGGCTACTTGAAGCATTTACACTGAAAGGAAGCACCGACAAACTCACTACTAAAGTGAGCCAAACAATAAGACATTTTTTCATAGTAAAAAATTTTATATTTATTCAACGTCATAAAATTAAATATTTCCTTCAAGAAATACAACTAATATTCATATTTCTTGTCTAGAAATAATTTTTAAAGGTTGCGTATAATTCTTTTCCGCTTGCTGCTTCGCTCGGTTTGCACTATCTTTCCAGAATATAGGCTGCAACTCAGAAGCACAAGCTGGAAAACTTCGTTTTCCGCTTGCCGCTTCACTCGGTTTGCACTATCTTTGAAAAAAGTATTCATTATCATTCTTAATTATTCATTCGCCCCATGAAGTACCCTATCGGAATACAGAGCTTTGACCGCATCATCGAAGACGGATATGTCTATGTTGACAAAACAGACCTGATTTACCAACTGGCCCAGGAAGGAAGCATCTATTTCCTGAGCCGCCCGCGACGCTTCGGGAAAAGTCTGCTGGTGTCCACCTTGGAGCACTATTTTCTGGGGCACAAGGAACTGTTCAAGGGATTGAAGATAGACCAGTTGGAAAAGGACTGGAATGTATATCCCGTATTTCATGTGGACTTCAACGGCTCCAACTTCACCCAGGCAGGTGTGCTGGAAGAACGGCTGGAGGATTACGTGTCCGGTTGGGAAACCCGCTACGGACTGACTTCCGAAGCCGACCGGCTGGACGTGGGAGGACGGTTTATCAAGGTGCTCCGCGCGGCGCACGAGCAGACCGGACGACGGGCCGTGGTACTGATTGATGAATACGACAAACCGATTCTGGATGTACTCGATGTGGATACCGGCCTGGAGGACCAACACCGCAACGTGCTGAAGGCCTTCTACTCTGTGTTTAAGGGAGCCGATGCACACCTGCAGTTTGTCCTGCTGACGGGAGTAACCAAGTTCTCGCAGGTGAGTGTGTTCAGCGGGTTCAACCAGCCGGATGACATCAGTATGGACATACATTACGAGACTCTCTGCGGAGTGACCCAGGAGGAGCTGGAACACTATTTTCCCCAGCCCATCACTGACATGGCCGCGGAATATGGCTGCACGCCGGAAGAAATGAAACTACAACTGAAACTGCAATACGACGGGTATCATTTCAGCAAGCGGATGACGGATATGTACAATCCTTTCAGTCTGCTCAACGCCATGAAAAAAAACACCTTAGGTGATTACTGGTTCCGTTCCGGTACACCCACTTACCTCATCCGGCTCCTCACCCATTTCAACGAAAACCTCAACGAGCTCACCGGAAAATACTACCGCCCGGAGGAGTTCATCGACTACAAGGCAGATGTGGAACAGCCCCTGCCCATGATTTTCCAGAGCGGATACCTCACCATAAAGGGATACAACATGCGCATGAACAAGTTCCTGCTCGACTTCCCCAACAACGAGGTGAAGAACGGCTTCCTGACCATGCTGGCCGCCTCCTACCTCAAGCCCAAACAGCGCGTGGAAGGATGGGTGGACGAGGTGGTGGAAACCTTGGAAGCGGGCGACACGGACACTCTGCGTACCCTCTTCTCGTCTTTCCTAGCCAGCATCCCCTACACCATGCGACGCAAGGAAGATGAGACCGAACGCGAGCGGTATTTCCAGTACACCTTCTACCTGATTATGCGGATGGTCAGTGTCTACACGGTCTATGTGGAAAAGGCACAGAGTCAGGGACGGGTGGACTGCATCGTGGAGACACCGCAATATGTCTATATCTTCGAGTTCAAGCTGGACGGTACGGCCGAAGAGGCTCTTCAGCAGATAGAGGAAAAAGGCTATGCAAGGGAATATGCCTCCGACTCCCGTACGCTTTACAGGATAGGTGCCAGCTTCTCTTCCGAAACCGGCACTATCGGTGACTGGAAATGTGTATGAGAATAAACTAATCAACCTGCTATAATGATGATACAACAAACCACCTTTACCCTCCGGCCGCGCACCCGCGGCTTTCATCTGGTGACGGACGAGGTGCTGAGCCACCTGCCGGCATTGCCTAAGACAGGACTGCTCAACCTATTCATCCAGCATACCAGTGCCGGACTGTCTATCAACGAGAACTGCGACCCGGACGTACGGAGCGACATGGAAAAAATTTTCAATAACCTGGTGCGTGAACGGGAATCCTGGTACGACCATACGCTGGAAGGCTGGGACGACATGCCCGCCCATGCCAAATCGACCCTGGTGGGAGCCAGCCTGTCTATCCCGGTGACCGACGGACGACTGAACCTGGGCACATGGCAGGGAATCTACCTCTGTGAGTTCCGTAACCACGGCGGAGGGCGGCGCATCGTGGCCACCCTCATCGGAGAATAACACGGAAGGAGGAGTCCCTCGTCAGAAAGCGGGCTGCGGAGCGGAAAGGCTGAGACTGTCAGGGAAACATTTTCCGGCTTCTCCGGTCAGCACCACTCGCGACAGGTCGATTCCCTCGGCGGCTTCTTCCGAAATGACACCCTTGGCGGCCATTCTGCGGGCCACCAGACGGAAGTGTCCTTCCTGGTTCTCTTTCAACCGCCCGTTGTCATCAAACGAGCTGCGGAAATGCTTCGGCTTCGGGATGATGGAAGCCAGGTAGATGCATTCCTCCAGCGTCAGTTGCGACGGACGCTTCCCGAAATAAAATTCCGAGGCTTCCAGCAGGCCGTAGATTCTCGGTCCCCATTCCGCGATGTTGAGATACACCTCGAACATCCGTTCTTTCGAAGTCAGCCGGTTTTGCTCAATCAGCCATACAATCAAGGCTTCTTCCAGTTTCCGCGCGATGTTTTTCCGGCGGTTCAGAAATACATTCTTGACCAGCTGCATGGAAATCGTGCTTCCCCCGCGGGCAAAACGGCGGGCTTTCAGGTCGTAGGCCATGGCCTGACGGATGGCGTCGGGCAGGAAGCCCTGATGATAGAAGAAACCGCCGTCCTCACTTTGCAGCACGGCCATGCGCATCAGCTGGGGCACACTGTCGAGCGGAAGGAAGTGGTTCCACGACGGTCCTACCGGAAACGTGCGTACCGGCACTTCATCTTCGTAGGCGGTATATTCAAACTCCTCCGACATCTTGCTGAGATTGGTCGCTCCATAGCCCAGAATCCGGAAATGCTCCGGACGCAGGTCGGAATGGAACTGCAGGCTGTCGGGACAAGCCAAGTCGGCATCCAGTCCGAAATCGTAGGACAGGTTGCCTGCCACCCGAATGCCCTCCAGGTTCTCGAACAAGCCATGGGGCAAGGAGCCGAACAGCTCTTCAGCCGGGAAAGAAGGTTTGTGGATGGATGCTATCAGATGGCCGGGCGGCTCCAGGCGCAGGTAGGGATGAAACTGCAGACGGTTGAAACGCACCGTACTCACGCTGTCCAGTTCCAGGGCATGCGGCTCCACATTCAGGTGGAAATCCAGTTCCCCTTCGTCCAGGTTGATGCGCTCCGGCGACAACCGACGGTGGAACACGGCCAGTCCGTCCACTTCCGTTTTCCCGGACAAGACCAGTTTTCCGTTCTCCCTCTGCTGGGTGAGGCTCAGGTAGAGACGATTGAAAAACCCCTCCGCTCCCAGTCTGCGGCGGATGTAAGGAACCATCAATTCCGGAGCCTGAATGCCTACCGACACCCGTCGCTCGTCGGCATTGATTTCGCCCTCGGTCTGCCAGTGCTGCGTGCGTGTGCCTTCCACGAAGGTGAGCCGGCTCTTGAAACGATGATGGTCAATATTGAATTCCGGCACGAACAGGCTGACCGAATCGCTGTCCTTCCGCTCCCGAATCCGGAGATGGGTAAGGCGTCCGTCGGAAGGCAGCAGACGGAACACCCCGTCGAGCACCAGTTGCACCCGCTTGTCGTATCCCGCATGCGAACGGTCCTGCGCGGCCTCCTCCCCTCCCGTCCGGCTACGGAACAGGAAATCGTAATTAGCCGTCTGGCTCTCCTTCACGAAACTGACCGTGAGGCCGTCCATGTACACGTCGCGCACCTCTACATTGCCCTTCAGCAGTTGCCAGAAGCCCAGGTCGAACGCCGCCGAACGAAGGGTCAGCAACGTATCTCGATCTTCCGGAACAACCGACAATCCCCCCAAAGAAAGTTGTCCGTTTCCCTCAAATTTCAGGTAATCGTAATGTACCTCCAGTCCGTAACGTTGTTCCACCCAGGCGATTTTCTCTTTCGCCACCCGGTTCAAGATGCGGTTGCGGAAAATCCATAATCCTCCCGCCAGCAGAAAGAGCAACAGCAGCAAGCCTGCTCCTGCCCACACAAGTTTTCGCTTCATATTTACTCTACCCTTTACCCCACAAAGGTATAACATTCAGGCGAAAAAACAAGCAACCGACCACACATCCTGTATCTCTTTTCCATGTCCGCATATTCTGTCACTCATCTCATCAAAATTCGACCACATAGTTATCAATTTTGAATAAACAGTAATCAAAAAGCATCAATCGGAAAGAGAACAGATACAACATGTTTGTTTTTGAAAACAAGAATGATTATTTTTGGAACAGTTAATCGGAATCAGTAAAGAACAGAAGGTAAACAGCGGACGTATTCTTTCTTGATGGAGGAACATTTTCCCTGCGACCGCCAGTTTTTCCACCGCGCCAAAGGGGAATAAGCGCATAAAAAAAGAGCACTATGAAAAAACTTTTTAAAGTAGCCTGCATTTTATTCTGTGCTGCTGCCATGTATGCCTGCAGCAGCGATGACGAAGTCACGAAAAGTGTCTTGCAGAATGAATTTATTGAAGTAACCAACAGCGAGTATGCCGGAGGCAGCCTTCCTGTAGGAGACAACAGTGAAATGATTCAGTCGGCCTATTTCGACAGATCGGCTCTTCCCGGAGGAACGGCCTACTTGACATTAAACTCGTACGAGGAACTATCCTATGTCAATGTCGGCGTACAAGGACAGGAAGGATACCTGAAGGTAAAGCTGGAGAATCCGGTAGTTGCCCAGGCCCAGACACGTGCCGACATCCATATTTACACCTACACCGTCATTATCCTGCTCAGCCAGAATCTGAGTAGCAGCTTTACACTGGTATTTACCACGATCAACACGGAAGGTGACATCTCATCCATGTTCACAAGCGAAACCGAGTTTGTGGAAGCCGGAACAGGCGACCTGCAGGTCAATCTTCACTTCAGCAATGAAAAAGATGTGGATTTGTACGTAGTGGAACCCAACGGCAACGTGATTTACTATGGACAAACCTTCCCATACTATTCCTTAGTCTACACAGACTACAACGAATGGTTAAGCAGCGGAGACTATGAGAACGTGCCCGATATTGAATGGGGAGAGATTGGTCTGGACATCGACTCCAACGCGGGCTGTAACATTGACGGATTGAACAGTGAAAACATTTTCTTCAACGAAGAGTGCATGCAGAAAGGAACTTATCAGGTATGGGTCAACATGTATGCCAACTGTGATCCTTCCACTGCAACCTCCTACACCGTCCGGGCTACCTACAAAGGTGTGTCAGTCACCCCGACTTCAGGAAGCAATCCGGCTTCCGGTATCTTCCCGGTCAATACACCCAGCAATTCCATCGGCGACCAACTGACCGGAGCTACCAAGGTTATGGAATTTACAATCAACGAAGGAATTGAAGCAAGCAGAAGCGCTATCAAACCCGCACATTCTCTGATAAAAGGCGAATTGAGCAGAATCGCCCGCTAATTTATGTTTGACCCGTTAAGGGTAATTACATCCATTCTAACACACGCGAAACATTCCGTAAATATCCGAAATGCCTGACTTCCTTTGCAGGTCCGACATTTCGGTATTACGGAATGTGTTTTTTCCTGTCTCCACAGAAAGGCCACAAGGAAAAGTTTAGACCACACTTTATGGATATTCCAAAAGAAATCGTATCTTTACACCATAATCTATTTTATTAACCAAAAAAATTTAAGAATTATGGCTAGCAGAAAATCATTGAAAAAAACAGTCAACTATATTACAGAATTGGCAATAGGTCTCTGTTTCATGGAATCGGCTCAGGCAAGCGCTGAAAAACGAGATGCTTATAGCCAGCTGTTTTTCCAGATTGTCAACCTGCGCAACGACATCATCAGCCGCATCAGTCACACCGAACCGGGCAGCGTGAAACTGTTCTACAAGAAACTGAGAACCGACTTCAATGCCGAAGTGGACAACGTGTTCAAGAAACTGGAAGAACTGGCCAAATAAGCACACATGAAACAAGCCATCTGCCGGTTTATCTACCACAAACTGCTGGGCTGGAAAGCGGAAGTGGATGTGCCCGACTTCAAGAAGTGCATCATCTGCGCAGCCCCGCATACCACCAACTGGGACCTGATTATCGGGAAACTGTTCATCACGGCCGTAGGCCGCCAGTCGGGTTTCCTGATGAAGAAGGAATGGTTCTTCTTCCCGCTGGGCATCCTGTTCCGGAAGATGGGAGGAATTCCTGTGCACCGCGACAAGCGTACGTCCATGGTGGACCAACTGGTAGAACGGATCAAAAAAAGCGATACGTTTCACCTGGCCATCACTCCGGAAGGTACACGCTCGGCCAACCCGGAATGGAAGAAGGGCTTCTATTACATTGCCCTGGGGGCTCAGATTCCCATCGTACTGATTGGTATAGACTATGAGAAGAAATGTATCAAGGCGGGAAAATACCTCATGCCGATGGGCGACATTGAAAAGGACATGAAGGAAATCAAGTCGTATTTCAAGGATTTCAAAGGGAAACATCCCGAGAAATTCACGGTGGGAAACATCGACTGAAACTGCCTCGAGAAAACGCTTAGGCATTCGAAACAAAACGCTTAGACGTTTGAAACAAAACGCTTAGACGTTTGAAACAAAACGCTTAGACGTTTGAAGCAAAACGCTTAGACGTTCGAGACAAAACGCTTAGACGTTTGAAGAAATAGAAAGAGCTTCCTCATTTCCAACACGTTGAGGAAGCTCTTTCTCTATTTATTGTCAATGAGAATAAACCTGTCGGAATCAAGTTATAAGCCAAATTTATATCCCACGGAAAGCGTCAGCGTGTGATAGTTGGCGCCAATCACGTCGTTCTTGCCTTCTTTGCCCAAGGAGAGGTCATATTGCAGCTTGGCATACCAGTGGTGGGTTTCGATACCTATATTGGAGGATACACCCCAGTCGAAGCGGCGGGGCTCATCGTAAAGGTAGAGATTGTCATTTCCCCAGGCATCCTTCCCATACACAAAACCATCATAATACTGTTCATACATTCCCGGGAGGCTTCCCTCTAGATAGTAAGGATTGCTGTCAAATTTGTTTTTCAGGCAGAAGGCCACGTAGGGTCCCACGCCGAAAAACAGTTTGGTGTCTTTGTTCAGGTTCCATCTGAACTGGGCCATCACCGGTATCTGCAGGAAATGCCTTGTCTGCGACACGTTCTCTATCCAGGTGGAGTTTTCATTGCTGTAGATTCCCCCGTTGGAAATGGAATATCCCCTGAAGGTGTAAAACAAGCCCGATTCAATGCCGAAATGGCGGGTCAGATTGAAGTCGGCAGCTACCCCGATTTTCGCAGAAGGTCTCCACTCCTGGCCCCATCCGTATCTCTGTACGGCAGAAATACCTGCTTCGGGAGCCAATGTCACATTTTGTGCGTACACTCCGCACACGCTTGCCATCAGCAGGCAAGCCAAAACTACTTTTTTCTTCATCACTCTCTAATTTAGAATTTAAAAGTTGCTTTCATATCCTCCTTTCTTTCGGAAAAGAAGAGAACGGCACAAATATATACAATCAATATTGTATTTACATGATGTAAGAGTGATGCTTTGTGGATTTTTGGTGTCTTTTGGAGAAGTTTACACTTAGACATTTACCCAAGACTAATAGCACAAATATAACATAAAGAACATTTCGTAATACTAAATCTCTTTGAACAGTGAAAAGCAGATTATGAATCAATAAGTTACATAATCAGAACCGTACTTTTCATTTTTCTGGGAAGAAAATATACATACAATTAAATACACAAATAAACTCACCGTAGAGGATTTTGTATCTCACACAGTTTC
>ENA-ORRO01002511-ORRO01002511.1-human-gut-metagenome-genome-assembly--contig:-NODE-2511-length-11484-cov-2.503806_pt1 | contig 11484 bp, 10 predicted proteins | sample MGYA00242176_ERZ509136 | MGnify/ENA primary metagenome ERZ509136 (study PRJEB26280, sample SAMEA2338644) | human gut metagenome | biome: human gut; feature: human-associated habitat; material: faeces... | reverse complement strand
TCCTTATAATCCTGGATTTAGATTATTTGTAAATATGTCATATCTGTTTTATGTTGTGGTTGGTTGGCTCTTACATACACAAGAAATAAAAAGAAAAGATAGAATAGTCATATATATTTTGGCTATTTTAGGGTTGTTTACAAATATGATTGGAACTTATTTTTTATCCATGCGTGATGGGACTGTAAATAAAACGTTTAATGGATACAATGATGTTCCATGTATTCTCTACGCGATAGGTGTTTTTGTGTTAATTAAACAAATTGCTCCAAAGATAATGGATGTAAAGTGGATACGGGCAATAGTAGTATATTTAAATAAATATACTTTTGGCGTCTATCTTTTGCATTGGTCGGTATTAAAAGCGGTTATACGATTGACAAGAGTTAATGAGGTATCGTTAATATGGAGATTGCTTTCTCCAATAGGAATTGTTGCAGTTTGTGTTGCTATCATATGGGTAATTCGTAAAATTCCGGTATTGAAACATGTAGTTCCATAAAAGCGATTGAGAAGCTAAACAAAGTGGCATAGGAGGACAGAATAAATGAACCAACAAAATGACAGAGTAATTAAAGTAAAAAATGTGTTTGCATATATCCGAAAATATATAGCGCTTGTTATTGTATTAGCGCTATGCGGAGCAGTGGGATTGGCAGGACTTTGCTATTTGAAGAATAAACGGGAAATTGATGCAGAACAGTCTCAGACTCCAGTGAAGCTGGAAGATATGTACGAGGAATTTTCAGAAACAGAAAAAGCGGATATCTCATATGCATTGTATTCTTATGATCGTATGGCTGAGATAGAGCAATATTTGGATGAGTCGCTTTATATGCAGATTGAGCCATATCATATGCAGCAAAAGACATATCAGTTCCAAATAAAACTGGATGTGACGCTGGATACTGTAGAAGAACGGACAGAGGCTCAGAATCAGATTTTATCAGCATATATTGCTTATATTCGAAATGGTGGATTGGCTGATTCGGTGGCTGAATCGAAGGAACTGAAAGGGGATTATACAGCTGCACAGATTAAAGAGTTGTTGGATGTATCTTATGACTCCGCTATGCAAACAAACGGAGGATTATGCCTGTATGTATATGGGACAAATTTGGTTCCGGGATTGGACGAACTTGCAAAAGAGACTTTGATTCAATATGCCGGGGAACTAAAAAATGTGGAAAAACATACCCTTGTGATGACAGATACTCAGACTGCGGTCGTTCGTTCTGATACAATTTATAATGTGCAAAGGACGATATATACAGAACGAGTGAATACAAAGGATCGGTTGAAAAATGCGGTGGATGCACTATCTGGGAATACATTAACTTATTATAATGGCATTGTCGAGGACGAGAAAGAACAGGCGTTAAAAGAAGAAAAACTGGAGGAGACGGGAACAACTGCAGATGCGGTGCCAGCGCCACATGTGGATAAGAAAAAACTCATAAAATATGGACTGGTAGGAGGTGTATTGGGCGCGGCAGGTTCCTTTGTGATCCTGTTATTATGTTTTATGTACAGCAAAGTTATTGTTGCAGACACGGATTACACACTTACTATGGGGATGAAATTGCTGGGAAACATATCAGAATCTGAAATGCAGGAGCAACTAGGATTTGTGGTAGCAAAAATTTTGGCAGCATGTAAGAAAAAGGAGATTACAAAGTTAGCGCTGATATCCAGTGATATGAGGAATATTAGTGAAAATATGCAGGAAGATCTCGTAAAGAAACTTGAAAAACAAGGCATTCAGCTGGATGTATTAGCAGAGATTGTTACTGATAGCGAGGCAATGTCCAAGCTTTTTGCAGAAGGAGCGGCAGTTATGATTGAGAAGAAGGGTGTATCGCTTTATCAGCGAGTGTATGATATGGTTGATTTATGTATGGAGAATGAAGTATCAATACTTGGTGTGATTGATACCCGGAAATAACTGTAATGGTTGAGATAAAGACAAAGTCTGTTAAATTAAATATGGTGATGAATGCATTGCTGTCTATGTCATCCTTTATTTTTCCCTTGATTACATTCCCGTATGTGTCAAGAATCCTGCTTCCGGTAGGAACAGGAAGAGTCGCTTTTGCGACGGCCGTTGTGACGTATTTTGCAATGTTTGCGCAGCTTGGAATTCCGACCTATGGTATCCGGCTATGTGCAAAAGTGAGAGACAATAAAGAAGAGTTAACCCGTGCGGTTCATGAATTGTTGTTTATCAATCTGTTCATGTCTGCAATTGTATATGCTGTGTTCTTTATTTCGCTTGCGGTCGTTCCAAAGTTTCGGGAAGAACATACATTACTTTTGATTATTGGTGCGACGATATTGCTGAATGCACTTGGCGTAGAATGGTTATACAAAGCATTAGAGCAATATACGTATATTACGGTACGTTCTTTGATATTCAAGGTTGTAGCGTTGATCAGTACATTTATGCTTGTTCGTGATCCAGAGGATTGTTTGCAGTATGGTTTTTTGACAATTCTCGCTACATCTGCTTCGAATGTTTTAAATTTTATAAATCTTCGTAAATATATTTATTTAAAACCAATCGGAGGTTATCATATTAGACGTCATATCAAGATGATATTGGTCTTTTTCTCAATGTCTGTGGCGACAACGATATATACAAATCTTGATAACGTCATGCTTGGGTTCATGAAAGATAAGGTGGAGGTTGGATACTATTCAGCCGCAGTAAAGATCAAGTCAATTATGGTTAGCGTAGTGACTTCTGCAAGCACGGTTTTACTACCAAGAGCGTCTTATTATGTGGATAAAGGTATGATGGACGAGTTTTCAAGAATATTGAAGAAAACAATGCATTTTATCTTCCTTGTGGCGATCCCTTTTTCGATTTATTTTATGATCTATGCGAAAGAAGGAATTTTCTTCTTATCTGGTAAAGCGTATGCCGGAGCTATTATACCAATGCAGATAATCATGCCGACGCTTACACTGATTGGCATCAGCAATGTGACTGGCATTCAGATGATGGTACCATTAGGAAGAGAAAAACAGGTATTATATTCTGAGATTGCAGGAGCGATTGTAGATTTGGCGTTAAATACGATTTTTATTCCAATCTATGGCGCAGCAGGTGCAGCGCTTGGTACACTGGTTGCGGAAGCTGTTGTGTTAGGCTGGCAATGTGTAGCAATTCGAGATCTGAAAATGGGGATATTTCAGAAGCTTCCATATGGAAAGATTCTTGTCGCAGTCGGACTTGGAAGTGCCGCATCTTTCTGGGTAAAATTGCTAGGAGTCGGCGTATTTCCAACGCTTGTGATATCTGCAGTTTGCTTTTTCGGCGTGTATGGAATTGTGATGACTGTATTGAAAGATTCATTGATATTAGAACTGGGACGACAGCTTGCTGGAAAGCTTAGGAGAAAATAGGCACTTTGGAGGAGATGAAAATGCGGAATAAAACGTTGGACATTGCCAAAGGAATTGCAATGATATCGATTATTTTAGGGCATTTATCTGTTTGGCGGATAAACTGTGTTGTTTTTACATATCATATTCCAATCTTTTATCTGATTACAGGTTATTTCCTTTTTGGTGCAGAAAAAACCAGCTTCCGGAGGTTTGCGGGAAAAAAAGCCAGAACCCTTTTGGTCCCATATTATGTGGCTTGTTTGTTGATCATAATGTTTTCAATTCCACTCAATATGTATTTGGGAGAGGATGTGAAGACACAGGTAATAAGGTGGATTAAGGCGGCATTGTATGCGGCGGGAGATTCCTATACTGCACCATTTGAAATCCCGGGGATCGGTGCAATCTGGTTTTTGTGGGCTACGTTTTGGGGCAGTTTGAGCATGTATTTTCTAATCAAGAAAAAACCGGGAACAAGAGTGAGTGCCGTTTTGGTTCTGTTTATGGTGTGTTGTTGGTCAAGACGCCTATGCTGGTTTCCTTTAAGCATTCAGGCGGGCGGATGTGCGGCTCTTTTTATGTATATAGGCTGGCTGTATCATAAAGAAGAAAACATCATCAAACAGCTGCTTGCAGATATGAGTAGGGAGGCAAAGACTTTTCTCGTTATTGCTGCTTTTTGGATATGGTATGCGTTTATCCGGAGCTTTCAATCTTTTTGGCTTGTACATTGTGATGTAGGACGCGGGGGTAGTGACATATTTGCGTCTGTCTGTGCCTGCATCTGCATCATTTTAATTTCTGGGCAGATAGATGCAAAGTTTGAACACTTGGGAAAGGGATTGGCTTATCTGGGCAGATATAGTTTGTTGATGTTAATTCTGCATATTGTTGAGCTAGATCTGGTTCCGTACGGGAGAATATATGGATATCTGACAGAGGCTGGCATCAAATTAACAGATCAGATGTATCTGTATATCAGAATCTTCATAAAGTTGTCAGGGATTATTGTTGGAACAATTGTGCTGTCAAAAGTAAAGCTTGTTAGAAAAGTGTTGGGATACAAGGAGCGGTAGTGTGCATGGAAGATAACGGTAAGCGTATGCTTAGCTGGGATATTGTAAAGGGAATTACCATATTAATCATGATTGTGGGGCATGTTGCTTCAATTCCGCAACAGTTGCGAAATTTTATTTTTTCTTTCCATATGCCGGTTTTTTTCGTGGCAAATGCATATTTTATAAAGAATTATCAGATTGGTTATAATCTGAAACGATCGTCAAAATCGCTTTTGCTTCCTTATATTCTTGTGTGTGTTGTGACAGCCATGCTGTGCGTAAATATAAACGATGATATGTCGACAAATTATCGCGTGTTCGGAGCACGTATCCTTGACATGATAGGAGGAATTAGCAAAAAAAGCGAATTATTTCCATGGTTTGAGTCGGTTTGGATGGTCTGGTTTGTTGTATGTTTATTTGCAGCCAGAATGATTTATATTGTTAGTATGAGAGTGCTAAAAAAGGCACCTGAAATAATCCGGCTTCTTGCTGTTTGCTTATTGACGTATACAGGGTATTATATTGGTACAAATATTTCATTTTTGCCATGGAGTCTCGATATTGCGTTGTTTGCCCAGATATTTATGTGGTTTGGGGATTTTATCCATAGAAAAAGGTTCTTCTTACCGTATAAGCGATATATCGCATGTGTGGGCATGGTGGTCTGGATTTTGTTGACGTTGAATGGATATTGGCTCGAACTGGCTATAAGAAGATATCCGGGAGGGATAATCTGTATTGTTACTGCGCTTGCAGGTAGTATTGTAGTTATCTTTATATCCGAATGTATAGAAAAAATCCCGGTCATTTCCCGTTTTTTTGCATGGTGTGGAAAAAACAGCATGGTTATTCTGGCATTTCATTGTTATGATTTGAGATTTTTAGATTGGAATAAAGTATATGCTGCCATTCCTCTTGGGTGGGGCTGGGAAAGTATGGCGGCAGCAAAGGTTATTCTGGTGCTGCTCTGTTCACTTGCCTTTGTAAAAGTCAAAGCGTATGTGCGGGAATTAAACACGGATAATTCGGAGTGAACCATTCAAAAAGACCGGTATTATTAGTTGAGGCTTTACCCGAATACGTCGTAGTCGTTTGTCTTTGCTTTTGAAGTAAATATTACTTTTTTGCTCAGTATATAATTTAAAATAATTACAAGTTGAACAAAACAAAGATCATAATTTCCACGCCCAAAACTCGCACATCTGTAAGGGAAATTCCACTTTCGGGAAACACAATGAATTTAATAAAACAATTACCTTTTTTAAATGTGCAAGGGTACATATTGACTAACTCAAACAAGTATATGGAACCGAGAGCAATTCGCAAATATTATAATAATTTTTTACTAAAATTATTGATTCAACCGATTAATTTTCATTGTCTGAGACATACTTTTGCAACACGATGTATAGAAAATGGAGCGAATTATAAAACAGTAAGTGAATTACTAGGACATTCTTCCATAAATACCACTTTAAATTTATATGTTCCCCCACCAATCTCTGAAAAAAGAAAATGTGTAGAATTGATACAATAAATGGTTTTCACAATGAAATTTATTAAAAATAACATATATATAGAAATAGATACAAATCCTTTGACTTTTTATACTGAATTAGGTATTATAATAAGAGCTTTATTTATTTTAAATAAGGATTTTACGGTAATAAAGATAAAAATTAAGATAAGGAATATTAGGATGAAGGTTGTTATATTAGCAGGGGGGCTGGGAACGCGATTTTCAGAAGAATCCGAGTTCAAACCGAAGCCTATGATAGAAATTGGAGAGATGCCAATCTTATGGCATATTATGAAAGAATATTCCTATTATGGATTTAACGAATTTATAATATGTGCAGGCTATAAGCAACATGTAATTAAAGAGTGGTTTGCAGATTATTTCCTGCATACATCAGATATCACGTTTGATTTTACGCAAGGGAATAAAGTAATTATTCACAATCAACATGCAGAACCGTGGAAGGTAACGGTTGTAGATACTGGACTTCATACGATGACAGGTGGGCGGATTAAACGCATCCAGTCTTATGTTGGAGATGAACCATTCCTGATGACATATGGGGATGGGGTGTGTGATGTTAACATTGAAAAACTTGTGGAGTTTCATAAGGATCATGGGAAGATTGCAACACTTACTTCCGTTTTCTTAGAACAGGATAAAGGCGTCTTAAATATTGAAGAGGATAACAGTGTACGGTCATTCCGAGAGAAGAATCTGAATGACGGGATGCCAATTAATGCGGGATATATGGTATTAGAACCAGAGGTGTTCTCCTATATCAAAGATGATACAACCGTGTTTGAAAAGGAACCAATGGAACGATTGGCAAAAGAGGGCCAATTAATGTCGTATTCACATAAAGGCTTTTGGCAGTGTATGGATACAAAGAGGGAGAAAGATATACTGGAGAATCTTTTAAAACAGGGGAAAGCTCCGTGGAAAAAATGGTAAAGAGGGCAACCAATATGATGGAATTTTATAAAGGAAAGAGAGTACTTATTACCGGTCACACAGGATTTAAGGGTTCCTGGCTCTGCAAGATTCTTGCAGATGCCGGGGCTGTTGTGACCGGTTTTTCTTTGGAACCACCGACAAATCCGAATCTATTTTCACTTTGCAGTGTGGAACAGGAGATTAAATCAGTAATCGGAGATATTCGGGATTGTGAACATTTGATGCGGGTGTTTGATGAAGCACAACCCGAAATTGTGCTTCATTTGGCAGCACAGCCGATTGTAAGGGATTCATACAAAAATCCTGTTTATACTTACGAGACTAATGTGATGGGAACAGTAAATGTTTGCGAGTGTGTTCGCTTGCATCCGTGTGTAAAATCATTTGTGAATGTTACAACGGATAAAGTTTACGAAAATAAAGAGTGGGAGTGGGGATATCGAGAGAATGAGCCATTGGATGGTTTTGATCCTTATTCTAACAGTAAATCGTGTTCAGAGTTAGTAACACATAGTTATATCAATTCTTTTTTCAATCAGATGGATGTTGCAGTGTCGACTGCCAGAGCTGGGAATGTGATTGGCGGTGGGGATTTTGCAAATGATCGTATTATTCCAGACTGTGTGCGTGCAGCGATAGCGGGCGATGACATAGTTGTTCGAAATCCGTTTTCTACAAGACCATATCAGCATGTGCTGGAACCGTTATATGTGTATCTGATGATTGCCATGAGGCAGTATGAAGATTCAGAATATGCAGGGTTTTATAATGTAGGACCAGATGAACGAGACTGTGTAACGACAGGAACATTAGTAAATATGTTTTGCCAATATTGGAATGAGAATGGTGGCAATCAAATAAAGTGGATCAATCAGGCGGAGGAAAACGCCCCACATGAGGCAAATTTCTTGAAGTTGGATTGTTCCAAAGTGAAACGTACTTTTGGATGGAAACCACATTGGAGTGTTGAAGAAGCAGTTGCCAAGACAGTAGAGTGGTCAAAGGCATATGCTTGTGAGCAAGATGTAGTGCCTTGTATGGAAAGACAGATAAAAGATTTTTTTGAAAAATAGGAGAATAATCATATGAGTACATGGAATAATGAGATAGAGGCTAGGGATGAAATAAAGAATCTGGTAAAAAAATACTATAATGAATTTAAGAAACCAGAACAGGATAAGGCTTTTGAGGAAGGGGATAGGATCCCGTATGCTTCCAGAGTTTATGATGAGAAAGAAATGTGTTCTTTGGTAGATTCCGCATTGGATTTTTGGCTTACAACAGGACGTTTTTCTGATCAGTTTGAACAGGAATTTGCGCAGTGGATAGGAGTAAAATATGCAAATCTTGTAAATAGTGGTTCTTCTGCTAATTTAATTGCGTTTATGGCACTTACAGCTCCTGAACTTGGGGAACGACAGATAAAGAAGGGCGATGAAATTATTACGGTTGCGTGCGGATTTCCTACGACTGTTACACCGGCAATTCAATATGGAGCAGTACCTGTATTTGTGGATGTTACAGTGCCACAATATAATATTGATGTTGAAAAACTGGAAGGTGCGTTAAGTGATAAAACAAAAGCGGTTATGATTGCACATACTTTGGGAAATCCGTTTGATTTGAAAGAAGTAAAAGCTTTTTGCGATAAACATAACTTGTGGCTGGTAGAAGATAACTGTGATGCTTTAGGAAGTAAATATACAATTGATGGTGTTATAAAATATACAGGTACATGGGGCGATATAGGCACATCAAGCTTTTATCCACCACATCATATGACAATGGGTGAGGGCGGTTGTGTATATACAAATGATCCGTTATTGAACCGGCTTATTAAGAGCTTTCGAGATTGGGGACGTGATTGTATCTGTTCATCAGGAAAAGATAATATGTGCGGACATCGCTTTGATGGACAGTTTGGACAATTACCACAAGGATATGACCATAAATATGTTTATAGTCATTTTGGATACAATTTGAAGGTTACGGATATGCAGGCAGCGGTTGGCGTAGAGCAGTTGAAGAAGTTCCCGCGATTTATTGAGGCTAGAAAACGTAACTGGAAACAGCTTCGTGAGTTGCTAGATGATGCACAGGATAGATTGATTTTGCCAGAACCGGCACTGGGAAGTGATCCTTCGTGGTTTGGATTTTTAATCAGTATAAAACCAGAAAGTGGATTGAATCGAAATACTATTACGCGATATATTGAAGAACACAATATCCAGACACGTTTGTTGTTTAGTGGTAATCTGATTAAACATCCTTGTTTTGATCAGATACGGGATACAGATGCGTATCGTGTGGCTGGAAACCTTGAGATCACGGACTTTATTATGAATAATACATTTTGGGTTGGTGTGTATCCTGGAATGACGGAAGAAAAATTAAAGTATATGGCTAAAATTATTAAGGAAGCAATTGGAAAATAGTGTTATGAAAAAAATATTGTTTACGGGAGGAACTGGATTTTTGGGGCGCAATTTGGTTCCTAAGCTCCGGGAAAAGTATGAGATTGTTGCCCCTACAAGGCAGGAATTAGATTTAAAGGATTTGAATGCGGTTGATAGCTATATTAAGAACAACCAATTTGATGTGATTATTCATGCAGCAATTCCTAATGTCGCATTTAATAATTCAGATAAGGAAGAAAATTTGTTAAAAGATAGTTTGGGGGTATTCCTTAAACTACATCAATTACAGGATTATTATGGGAAAATGTTCTATTTTGGATCTGGAGCGGAATATGGGAAACAGTGTCCAATAGTTGATGTGATGGAAGATTATTTTGGGACAGTGTTGCCAGAGACAGATTATGGGCTAGCTAAATATGTAATGAATAGTTTGTGTAGGCAAAGTAAGAATATATATAATCTTAGGATTTTGGATGTTATGGACCAACGGATGCAGGATTTAAACTCATTACCTATGTTATTAGAAGATGTATGGAACAAGCTACAATTGAGTTGAATAAAGATTGTAAATTCGATTTTATGTGGGTTATGGATTTGTGCATGGTGTTGGAATATTTTATAGAAAACACTCCTCAATATCATGATTATAATGTATGCACAGGCAAAGCAACATGGTTAACAGATATTGTACATATTATAAAGTCAGAAATGAATTCAAATTCACAGATACAATTAAAAGAAGAGGGTAAAGCAAATGAATATAGTGGTAATAATTTAAGAATTATTACAGAAATAAATTCATTAAAGTTTACCCCGTTACTTGAAGGAATTAGAAACCAAATACACTATGAATTAAAGGCGGGACGATTATGAAAAAAAGAGTTGCAGATATTATATTTGAAACGTTGTATGAAATGGGAATAACAGATTGTTTTTGCGTTGTTGGCGGTGGTGCTATGCACTTAAATAATGCTTTAGCTTTAAATACGCATATGACAAGTCATTTTAATCATCATGAACAAGCTTGTGCTATGGCAGCGGAAGCATATGCTAGATATTCCGGGAATATGGCAGCGGTTTGTGTTACAAGTGGACCTGGTGCGACGAATGCGATTACTGGAGTTATGGGAGCTTGGGTAGACAGTTTACCAATGATAGTTATTTCTGGAAACGTGAGATATGAAACGTCTATTGAAAAAAGTGGTTTGCCACTCAGATATAGAGGATTGCAGGAATTTGACATAACCAATTCTGTTCAAAATATGACAAAGTATTGTGTATATTTGACAGAACCAAACGCTGTGAAATATGAGGTTCAAAAAGCGGTAAGCATTGCTATGGGGGGGAGACGTGGACCAGTATGGATAGATGTACCTCAGGATATCCAGAATTCTATGATAGAAGAAGAGAATCTTGTTGGATATATTGATGATGAAAGTGAGAATTTATTTGACGCTTCAGCAGCGGATAAAGCGATTGAAATTTTAAAAAAATGTAAAAGACCGTGCATTTTAATGGGATCGGGAATTCAAACAACACAGTCGGAGGACTTGTTTGAAGAAATGCTCAATAAGATTACAATCCCAGTAGTTGGAGGAGCGTGGCTAGGAGATATTTTTTATTTGGAACATCCCTTGTATTATGGCTTATCAGGTAATGCCGGACCAAGAACAGGAAACTTTATTCTTCAGAATTCCGATTGTATATTAGCAATCGGAAATAGTTTATCATATAAGCAGACAGGATATGATTTAGCTTCGTTTGCACCAAATGCTAAAAAAATAATGGTCGACGTGGACGTAAATGAATATCTGAAAATTAAAAATCACATTGATTTGATGGTAAATTGTGATGTTAAAGATTTTATAAGATATGTAATAAAAAAAGATATGCCTCAAATAGTAGTATCTGATGAGTGGAAGAATTATTGTGATAGATTGTATATGGAGTTCTCCCCATATGAAGGGAAAGTAACTATGAACATGGAAGGACGTGTGAATAAGTATTATTTTTGGGAAAAATTCTTACAAATTATGCCAGAAACAACAACGTTAGCATTAGGTAATAGTTCGGTTGCGATGGGAGCAAATCAGATAGGCAGAAGATATAAGGGGCAGAGAATGATTTCGAATTATATTTG
>ENA-ORRO01002509-ORRO01002509.1-human-gut-metagenome-genome-assembly--contig:-NODE-2509-length-11491-cov-4.330448_pt1 | contig 11491 bp, 8 predicted proteins | sample MGYA00242176_ERZ509136 | MGnify/ENA primary metagenome ERZ509136 (study PRJEB26280, sample SAMEA2338644) | human gut metagenome | biome: human gut; feature: human-associated habitat; material: faeces... | reverse complement strand
GAACACCAGCCTTCCAAGCTGGATACGTGGGTTCGATTCCCATCACCCGCTTTTTGTGTACAACGAATGTGCTAAGAATGAATCTATTTCATTCTTAGCATTTTTTATTTTAGATAAACTTTATACTTTTTCCCTTTTAACCTGCTTCTTTCTATGTTATCCTATCATTATCGCGTTAGTAAAGCGCACAGAATTACGGAGGTTTTCCTATGGAAAAGAAAACTGCATTCAAAGACCTTTCCCGCAAAGCAAAGGTGCAATATATCTGGGACTATTACCGCTGGCACATCATTGCTGCCATCTGCCTTGTGGCGTTTGTCATTTCCATGATCGTACATTATGCTGCCTATAGGGAAAGTGTTTTAGATATAGTGATGGTAAATACCCTGAATCCTTATGAAGAAAGCGTTTCTTCCACAGATGAATTTTTTGAACAGGAAGGCTTTACAAAGAAAGAAGAAGTTACCGTAGATACCTCCATCACTTTTTCTGATGACGATAATTACTCCACAAACTACTACAGTGACCAGAAACTGACTTTAAAACTTTCTGTCGGTGGTGCCGACGTTCTTTTTGCACCGGAATTTGTGTTCCAGCAATACGCTGATGCCGGAAGTCTCATGCCTCTTACAGATTATTTAACAGCGGATGAATTAGAACAGTACAAAGATATGATTGTCTATGCAACAGATTCCGAAACCGGTAAGACACTCCCATGCGGTCTGGAACTGAACGACAACCAATGGCTTTCTGACTACGGCTACTACACCGGAACAGTCTGCTTCGGAATTGCATACGCAGCTGATAACAAAGAGAATGCCGTTGATTTCTTCCATTATGTTATGAACTGAATACCTATTGACAAAAAAATCGTGCAAACACAATACGTTTTTGTTCGCACGATTTTTTATTTCAATTATGATTTACAATCTCCGTTACTCCAGTTTAAACCGTTTCACCTCAGTATCAAGCAGATCTGCGATCTCATTGTTATAATCAGCTGCCTTCTGGATATCGCCAACACTTCCGGTAAGATCTGTGGACATTTCTGCCACATTCACAATGCCCTTTGCGCTCTCTTCGACAGCTGCACTGACTGCTGTCGTTGATTCCCTGATCTCGTCCATGGCTTTCTGCAATTCGCCTGCAGCACTTGTGAACTCTTCCATAATGGAATTCATATCACCTGCATCTTTGCTGTAACACTCACTCATTTCCACTAACTGCTGATAACCATCCACAGCAGTTATTCCCGCAAATTCGACCATATTTTCTGCCGCAAGTGCCAGACCATTCACAGCCTCAACTACCGCTGCACTCACTTTTTGTATCTGTTCTGCAGCTTCTGCCGAATTGGCAGCAAGTTTTCCGATCTCATCTGCCACGACTGCAAATCCTTTTCCTGCCTCTCCTGCCCTTGCTGCCTCAATGCTCGCATTTAATGCCAGCAGATTAGTCTGATCGGTGATCTCGATAATATTGGCTGTAAGTTGTGCTATCTTCTGCACTGCGTTGGACTGCTCGATCTTCTCATCCAATGTCCGTGCCATTTCGGCTGTCTGCTCCGCAACCTCCTGCTGTTTATTTAAGGCTTCTGTGCGGACACTGGCTGCCCGCCCGTTCATTTCACCGGAAGAATCTTTCCCATGTTCTGCACGTGCTGCCATGTTTTCAATGGATGTATAAACTTGTCCCACTGAGGTGCTGATCTGCTCCAGTGAAGCGTTTGTCTCCTCCATTGCCGCACTCATTTCCTCCATAGTTGCGGAAACATCTGTGATATTCACCTCTGCTGCTGCAAGGTTTTGTGCGATCTTTTGTGATGAACCATTTAAATGTTCTGAATTATCGGAGATCTTCAACATGATTCCCCGTATGTATTCCAATAAAGCATTGACATTCCCTGCAATGAGTTCCATCTCATCTCCACTGTGGATGTCCAGCTTCTGTGTCAGATCTCCCTCATTATGCACGATCTCATAAATCTTGTCGTCCACTTTCTGAAGCCCTCTCGTGATCGTTGAAATAATGATACTGAGAGCCGCTACTGCAAGAACAATGCAGACCACACCGATCTTGATCACTCCCACAAGTGATGCCTCAAGCCGGGCAGTAATATCAGATGCATCATAATCGCACCCCAGAACTGCCACCACTTTTCCTGCGCTGTTTGTGATCGGCTTGTAGACTGTGATCAGGTCTCCATCCTCCGTCTCATCAATATAATCCTGCACATATTCCTGTCCCTCAAATACAGATTTTAACTCCTCATAAGAGTCAGCAAAAGGATCACCGAGATAACTTACATCTTCGGTTGCTTCCACATCTACTCCGTAATAAACATTCGTCCCATCGGTATATAAAGTATACAGATATGCGATCCCACAGCTGTCCTTCATATTTTTTAAAGCTGCCAGAACTCCTTTATATGCATCGCTTTCTTCTGCCCCCGGAACGATCTGCTCCACCTCGTCGCCATCTAACATACGAAGTGTCAGATCTGCCGCCATGTCTGCCTCCTGAACGCCCATCTCAACCATGCCGTCTTGGATATGTTTGTAAGAATTTACTCCCATAACCACACAGACAACGAGTACACATACACATACCGGGATCAGTATTTTAAATTTGATCCCCAGCTTTCTTGTTCTGACTTTCCGCTTCATCTATTGTTCCTCCAGATTTTCTCTTAAACACACGCATTTCCACAACACCTGTATTTTCCGTCTTTGATATTACTATTATATACCAAAAAAGCACAGATTCAAGTAAAAATCCCCAATAGATTCTCTCATATCGGGGATTTCTGTTATCCGGAAAAGTATTCTTTTTTACTCTAAGATCACGACCGAATACGCAGGTATGGTAAGCTGTTCTTCATCCAGAACGGCAGCTTCCGTTCCTGTCAGAAGCTCCCCTGCGATCTGCAATGGATATTTCCTGTCTTCCGTTGCTCCGAGAGCTGATTTCCTGAAATCAACCGTCTGTGCCTTCTCTGAGGTATTGAACACCAGCGTCAATTGTCCCTCATCACAGGTTTTCCGGATCACGCATACCGTATCATCCGAAATTCCCTCATCAAATGCGACCTTTCCTCTGGCGATCACCGGATACTCATTCCGCAATGCGATCGTCTGTTTCACAAAGTTATAGATGGAATTTCCATCGTTTTCCTGCTCCTTGAGACTTCCATATTTCATTTTGACCTCGTCCATATCCTTTGGTCCGTCACACATACCCGTGGCATCGGCATCCGTCGACCAGTACATCGGAGCACGTTTATTTTCATCTTTTCCGGAGCCTTTCATTCCAAGCTCCTCCCCATAATACAAAAATGCACTTCCCGACATCAGAAGATTCATTGCATTTCCAAGCTTTGTCTGCGCTTCACTGTAATCGCCGGAATAATAACCTGCGCTCCGCGCCATATCATGATTGGTGTAAAACGGTGCATCAATGTAAGTATCGCTGTAGCTGCCGTAAAGCTCCTGCGTATTGACAAGACTCTTTCCGTAAGCGGAAGCGCCATTGATTCCCTTTACTGTGTCTGCGATGATACCGTCCTTATCCGCAAAAGTAAAATCAAAGAAACTGTCCATGCCACTCTGATAATATTTTGCATAGACACTGTAATCATTCCACGCCTCTCCGACCAGATATGCATCCTCTTTTTTGGATTTCACCATATCATTAAACCAGGTCAGGACTGCAATATTTTTATCATCTGCGCCCGAATAGAATTCCTTTACTGCATCCAGACGGAAACCGTCCACGCCAAGATCCAGCCAGAACTGTACAATCTGCTCAAACTCTGTCTTTAACGCTTCATTATCCCAGTTCAGATCCGGCATCTCGCTCCAGAACTGTCCTTCATAATACCAGTCGGTTCCATCTACCGGATAATAACCGCCCAGTTTTTCTTTGGAAAAATTATAATAATCTACATAAGGACACTCTGACGCATCCGGTTCTGCTCCCTCCGGAAGGCTCTGGATATACTTGTACGCAGTCTGAAACCACTCATGCTGTGAAGATGTGTGGTTCATGACAAAATCAATGATCACGTTGATTCCGCGCTTGTGGCATTCATCTACAAGTGTCGTAAAATCATCCATCGTCCCGTACTCCGGATCGATTGCTTCATAATCCGTCACATCATACTTGTGATACGTCGTGGACGGCATGACCGGCATCAGCCAGATACCATTGCATCCCAGATCCGTGTCCGTCTCAGGATCACCGTCATTGATATAATCGAGATTTTCCGTCAGTCCTTTCAGATCACCGATTCCATCTCCGTCACTGTCATAAAAACTGTAAACAAACACTTCATAATAAGTTCGGTAATTGTCATCAATCACATTCTCTTCTGCTGTATTGACCTGCTGCATCAGAGATAATGCGGTAACTTCATCCCCTTCTTTTTCTGTATCTGCCTCTGTTCCACTCTCCGACATTGTCTCTGTATTATCCACAGTACCTACGGTTCCACTGGTGCTATTTCCACAAGCGGTTGTCTGTACCAACATCATTCCTGCTAACAGGGCTGCAATCAAACGTTTTTTCATTCCTATAACCATGCCTTTCTCATATCATTTAAAGCTTCTCTTCTTCGTATTATACAACAAAGTGTGCGCTTGCGCACACTTTCGCACACGAGCGGATAGCGTAGCTATATATTCATCTCCGCGAGTTGCGCATCCTCGCGGAGCGTTTTTATATTTACATAAAAAGGGACTGCTGTATCAAGATTTTCACTCTCATACAACAGTCCCACACACAGCCAAAGCTTATCCGCTGCCCAGGTTAACCCTTTACAGCTCCACTCATTCCATCTACATAGAATTTCTGTGTCAGTAAGAACAGAATTGCAATCGGAATGGATACCACAACTGCGCCTGCGGCAAAACAGGTATACCAGCTGTCAATGTATTCTTTTTCAAGCATCTTCCAAAGACCGATAGATACGGTGTAGTACTGTGCATCAGCACGGCAGATAACCTTTGCAAAAATGAAGTCTACCCACGGTCCCATGAAGGATGTCAAAATGGTATAAACAATAATTGGTTTACTGAGCGGCGCGGTAATTTGGGTAAATACCTGCCATCTTGTTGCCCCATCGATGATCGCAGCCTCGTCCAGCGCCTTCGGGATCGTGTCAAAGAAACCTTTTGCAACATAGAATCCAACACCGGATCCTGCTGAGAATACGATGATCAAAGCGATACGGATCATAGATCCCTCTGCCAGTCCAAGAGCCTTTAAAATATAGTAAACAGCGATCATGGACATAAAGGATGGGAACAATCCGAGGATCATTGCCACATTCATAAATGGTTTTCTCATGTTAAAACGCATTCTTGACATTGTATAAGATACTGAAAGTACAAAAATGGTTGAAATGATACATGTAAAAATCGCAATGATAAAAGTATTCACAAACATTTTCGGGAAGTTCAAAATACTTGTATCTGTGAATAATTTCACATAGTTGTTGATCGTATAAGTCTTCGGGAAGAAAGTGGTTACGTAAGAACCTTTCTCACCGCGGAAACTTGTCAGGACTACCCAGAAAATCGGCAGCACCCAGATGAATGACAGGATTGCCAGAAAAATATGGATAATAATATTCACAATTGTTTTCTTTGCTTTTGTGCCAGATGTCACTTGTTTTTTACTCATTACATGAATCCCTCCTCATCTTTGTAGGATGCGGTATTACGATATGTTACCAGCGCAACGATCGCAAGGACAATGAACGTCATAATACCAATTACTGCACCTAAGTTGTAGTAGTTCTTATCAACGGTCAGTTTGTACAGCCATGTAACAAGCAGATCTGTCTTACCGGCTGTTGCATCCACCGGTGTCGGATTACCGCCGGACAGCAGGTAGATAACGTTGAAGTTATTGATATTTCCGGTAAACTGTGTAATGAGGTATGGTGTCATGACAAATAACATATATGGCAATGTGATCTTGAAGAATATCTGGATTGCATTAGCTCCATCAATCTTCGCTGCCTCATATAATTCACCCGGAATGTTCTGTAAAATACCTGTTACCTGAAGTAACGTATATGGGATACCTACCCACAGGTTGATAACGATAACTGTCACTCTGGCCCATGTCGCACTTGAGAAAAATGGAAGTGCCGTATCGATCAGACCATATTTTAATAATAAAGTGTTCACGATACCGGTTGGCTGTAACATACTTCTCATGATCAGCAGGGAAACAAACTGAGGTACTGCGATGGATAATACAAAGCAGAATCTCCAGAAGCCCTTAAAATGTGTCTCTTTACGGTTGATCACGATTGCAAGGATCATACCGAAAATATAGTTTAATGCTGTTGCAAAAATCGCCCAGGTGATCGTCCATGTCAGTACGGAATAGAACTGCTTACCGACACTGTCGTTCAAATTTAAGATTTTTGCAAAGTTTGCAAGCCCAACCCAGTCAAATAATACCAGATGATCATTTACCTTGCTGTAATTGGTAAATGCCATGGAAATATTATAGATCAGTGGAAGGATCGTAAAGATCAATACTCCCATGATCGGCGCTGCAAGTAATAATTTATGTAAATTTTGATCAAACAAACTCTTGAAGTCTTCTTTAAAGGTGTTCAGGTGCTTTCCTGATTTTGCAAGCACTTCTGATTTATAAGAGCTTTTTACTGCCTCTCTCCACACAACGATAAACATCAATGTAATATAAATCGTTGCAACTCCATACAACAGAATCAGGGATGACTGATCACCGGCAGTGTACTCATAGATACTTTTCTTTTCATTCCAGACTTTTTCCTGCTCTCTCCATCCCAATGATGGAAACATGGATAAATTATAAATTCCGGATTGGATCATAAACCATATATATCCAATCTCAACAACCAGGAACATCAGTCCCTTTGCGATCTGTCTGTGTGCGATATTACCCAAGCCCATAATAAGCAGGGAAAGCTTTGTAATGATGTTTCCTTTTGTAACCGCACCGGTCACGGTATATGGATCCGCAAACTCTTTTTTTCTTTTTCCAGCCTGTATCACGTTATGGGCCTCCTTAAAATAAAAATAGATTCCTTAGTATCAAACAATCCTCAGAGCGCTCATGCGCCCCGAGGTTTGTATTTTGCATGTAAGAATCTTCTGTATTCTTTTTACTGTGCTGCGTCTGTGTTCATTGCTGTATTCATATCTTCTGTCTTTTCTGCAGCGTTATCATGTGTGACCTCGCCAGCTACAAGTGCTTTACCCATGTTCTCAGCTGGTGACCAGTAGTTACTCATCTCAGGTACTAATGGCTGCATGATAGATGTGTTGATCATTGCGTCTGCAACTGCTGCTGCGATCTCATCATCAACTGCAATGTTTGTGTTTGTAGGAAGGATGTTTCTCATATCGTAGTGATCTTTCTGAGCGTCCTCACCTGCAAGGTAAGCTGCCAATGCCATAGCAACCTGCATGTTCTCAGCATTTGGGTTTACACCGATTGCTTTAGATCCGATGAAGGATTTCATCTGGCAGTCTGTTCCGTTTAAGTTAAATGATGGAAGTGCTGCAACACCCATGTTGTCACCAAGTGCTTCTTTTACAGCTTCTGCATTCCATGTACCGGAGAATACAGCGTTTACGCTTCCGTTACGTAAACCTGCAAGACCAGCTCCGTCTGCATCATTGATAAAGTTAGGATTTGCAACTACATCAACTAAGTAATCTGTAACAGCTGCTGCCTTTTCTCCATCGAAGTCGATACCTGCTGCTGCGTCTGTACCATCTCCGAATAATGAACAGCCATTTCCAACATAGAATGCCTGAATGTACCAGGAATCAGATAATGGGAAGGCAACTTTTCCTTTCTCCAACATTGTGTCAAAGCTCTTGATATCCTCATCAGAGAATACACTCTTATCATAGTACATGAACCATGTATTAGATGTAAATGGGAATGCTACTACTGCATCATTGTATGTAACAGATGCTGTAATGGAATCGGAGTTTGTGCTTGTTACATAATCAAGATAAGATCCGCCGAGCTCAGCAAGTGCGTTTGCTGCTACTAAATCAGGGATGTTATCGTTTGCCAGCATATAGACATCTGCAGATCCCTCAACGTCTGTTGTGACAGTAGCTTTTGCATCACCCTCTGCACATACACCATACTCAAATGTGACATCCCAGTTTGGATGAGCCGCATTGAATGCGTCACATTCTTTCTGTAACCAGCCTGTATCCTGATCTTCCTGTGGGCTCCATACAGTCAATGTACCGCTCCATGCTTCCTCTTCTTCTTCTGTTGCTGCATCATCAGATGCTGCTGCTTCTGTAGAAGGTGCCGCATCGTTTCCTGCAGTTGTGTTGTCTGCTGCTTCCTGTTTGTCGCCGCAGCCTGCTGTCATTGTAGCTGTCATAGCTGCAACAAGTAATAATGAGATTGCTTTCTTTTTCATTTGATTCCTCTCCTTTTTTAGAATAAGACTTCTATATAAAATGCTTATGCATCTTATAGCGTATTTGTTATCTGCGATATACGGTTGCCAGAGTCCGTATCCATGCTCTCCGTTCTTCGCTCAAAGTATCTTTTCCGATACGCCAGCGCCAGTTGCGTCCCACCGTGGAAGGTGCGTTCATTCTGGCTTCATTTCCAAGCTTCATCAGATCCTGCATCTGGATAATGGCCACATCTGCGATACTTGCGTAGGCTGCCCGGATCAGTGCATCCGGTATTTCTTCTTTATAATGAATGTTCAGATACTCATACAGATATGCCAGCTCGTAATCTGACTTATCCCGGAAATAACCAACGATCGTTTCGTTGTCGTGAGTTCCTGCATATACGACCATGTTCGTGTCCTGATAGTTATGTGGAAGATGCTCATTCGCGGTGTCATCATCAAAGGCAAACATTAAAATCTTAATGCCCGGCCATCCGGTTTTTGTCTTTAACTTTTTCACTCCCGGAAGCCCGCCCTTTGGTCCGATGTCTTCCACGATCACCCGCATATCACCCAGAACCTCTGTCATGGCATCTGTCAGTTTCCTGCCCGGTCCTTTGCTCCACTTGCCATTTCTTCCGTCTTCTGCATCTGCAGAAACGGTGTAATAACGCACCAGACCGGAAAAATGGTCTAACCGGATCACATCAAATAATTCCATGTTCTCAAGCATTCTTGCCTTCCACCATGCAAAGCCATCCTCTTCCATGACGTTCCAGTCATATACCGGACTGCCCCATACCTGACCGCTCTCGGAAAATGCATCGGGTGCTGCCCCTGCGACCACATTCGGTCTTCCATCCGGTTCAAGTAAAAACATCTCACGGTGCGCCCATACATCCACGCTGTCTGACGCCACATACAATGGCATATCACCGATGATCTGGACTCCACGGCTATTTGCGTACTGCTTCAGCTGCATCCACTGCTTAAAAAACTCGTACTGGCAAAATTTGCAAAACATGATGTCATTATGTAATATTTCCTGATACTCTTTCACTGCCTCCTGATCTCTGTCCCTGAGCGGCACGTCCCAGCTCTGCCATTCTATATCTCCAAAATGCCGTTTCAATGCGGTATAAAGAGAATAATCAGACAGCCATCTGTCGCTTTTTTCTGTAAAAGCAAGGAAGTCTTCACTCTTCGCAGAAAATCTCGAAAAAGCCATTCGCAAAATCTTGTAACGGTTCTCATAGATGGTTGCATAATCAATATCTGCATCATCCGTTCCCCAGTTAAAACTGCGGATCTCCGTCTCCTGTAACAATCCATCCTTCACCAGATCATCCAGATCAATGAGATATGGGTTTCCGGCAAATGCGGAGTAGGACTGATACGGACTGTTTCCAAAACTGGTAGGACCGATCGGAAGCACCTGCCAGTACCTCTGCTTGAGATCGACAAGTAAATCAACAAATTGGAATGCAGCTTCCCCTAATGTTCCTATTCCATATGAAGATGGTAAGCTTGTGATTGCCAGCAGGACTCCTGCTCCCCTGGTCAATTCTTTTGATCCCAATTCATTTCCTCCCGTTCTGTTGGAATGATCCCGCATTCAAAACCTATACGAATTGTTTCGTGAATTTTCGTATCTGAGGTAATTTTAGTTTATTGAAACGTTTTTGTCAACGAATTTGCAAATATTAATATCGATTTTGCTATTTTTCACGTTTTTATATTTGTTTTTTTGTGTAAAATGACAAGTTTTTCTCGTTTTGTTTCGAAACTTTTTTGAAATCTCTGAGCAGACTGCTTGAAAACAGAAATTCGATTCTATATAATAAGGGAAGTATCGAATAATTATAACAAAGAGGATAAAGACTTGGCTACGATCAAAGATATAGCAAATCGTCTGGGTGTATCCGTCAGCACTGTCTCCAAAGGTTTGAACGGAGCAAGCGATATCAGTGATGAATTAAGACAGATGGTCTTAGATACCGCAGTGGAAATGGGATATGCGACCAAACGATCAAAAAAAGTAGAAAACCGCAAGCTTGCGATTTTCATTGAAAATATGGACTATGAAGCTGCCACACAGTTTGGTTATGAAATTGTCCTGGGATTCAAACAGAATGCGTTCCGCCACAACTGGGATGTGACAGTCATTCCGGTCACACCGGCATTCCAGCTCGCAGAAAAATATGACACCTATATGTTAAAGAATGGTTTCTGTGGAGCCTTTCTCGTCGGCTTCGCCCTTCACGACGAATGGATGAAACAGTTAGAACAAACCACCATGCCGACTGTTCTCTTCGACAATTATATTAAGAAGAATCCGAATGTTGCTTACATTGGAACGGACAACTATGAGGGAATCGATGCGGCAGTTGACCATCTCTACACACTCGGTCACAAAAAAATTGCCTTTTTAAATGGTTCCCTGCACTCCATGGTATCCGAGCAGCGTCAGGAAGCCTACTATAACAGCATGAAAGCACATGGTCTTGAGATCAATGAAGACCTGACCGTTTACGGCTATTATGTGGCAGACAGTGCAAAGTATCACGTTCCTACTTTTTTGGGTGCGGGTGCTACTGCGATCATCTGCGGCAATGACCTGATCGCATCCGGTGTTATCACGGAATGCAAGCTCCGCGGTTTCCGCGTGCCGGAAGATATCAGCGTGGTCGGATTCGATGACATTCCGATCTCCTCCATGCTAGAGCCACCGCTTACCACTATCCGGCAGGAACGCAGTGAACTCGGAAAATGTGCTTATGTCATTTTAAACTCCCTGGTACATCACATTCCAATCTGCCGCACACAGCTCCGTGCGACACTGATCGAACGTGAATCAACCGCAAGATATCAGGCTCCGGTCAAAAAACAATAAGATCACAGAAAAAAATCCGCCGTCCACAGGATCTGTGGGCTGGCGGATTTTTCTTATCTCAACACAAAAATAAAAAGCCCCAGATGCTGAACGAACTTCAACACTTGAGACCTCTTAATGCCGGCGACCGGAATCGAACCGGTACTGTATCGCTACAA
>ENA-ORRO01002493-ORRO01002493.1-human-gut-metagenome-genome-assembly--contig:-NODE-2493-length-11532-cov-13.466498_pt1 | contig 11532 bp, 6 predicted proteins | sample MGYA00242176_ERZ509136 | MGnify/ENA primary metagenome ERZ509136 (study PRJEB26280, sample SAMEA2338644) | human gut metagenome | biome: human gut; feature: human-associated habitat; material: faeces... | reverse complement strand
TTCATCTTATCCACAAACGCCTGCAAGGAATACGGTTCTCCCGCAAAAAGCAAGCCATCCTTATAGGTAGAGTAACGGCCAAACATACAACCCACCGCATAGCTCAGCAGGCTCTTGATGTCCCGCTGCAAGTCAGCCTTGCGCACAGTAACATCTTTATCTTCCACTTCCGGGGTCAGTTCGTCCTGCAAGCCGTAAATGTCGATAAAAATGCGATTCAGCTCTTCTTCATTGGCTTTCAACTTGTTAAAACGTTCATTGCATTGGCCTTGCCACAGCAAATAGCAAATCTCCAGCGGGCAGCTTGCCTCCGGCAGGTAGCCGTAGTAGTAGTCCATAGCAGCAGCCGTACTGGTAGCATCCCATAAACCTTTGCTCATGCTCACAAGGGGGTGGGTGGTAAAGTCCCAAGAAGTTTCAAAGGAATTCCAGTCTTTGCGTGACAAATCAACGCACTCCTGACCAATGCAATCAGTTAAATCGACTTTTGCAATCATCGCTGGCAAGCTATTATAATTCACCAACTTAAAGTGAAGCGTTGGATTCAGCAATTGTGCCAAAGTGTTTACTAATTTACAATTCAAAAATGTCAGAAGACTGGTAGAACTAACATTTTTAGGGAACACAACGTTAACTGACGCATCAAAGATGCACCCATTCGGAAAATACCTGAACGAAAGTCCCTTTGTCGTTATATCCGTCCAGCATAAATGCTCCTTAAAATAAAGCGGCTCATTACTAATTTTCCAACTCAAGTTATCTCCAAGTTCCGGATAAACTTTTCTCGTATTTTCTTTTATTTCATTTCCATCGTTTTCCCAATTTACAACATACTCTTGATTTCCATACCACTTTCTGTATTCACCACCCTTATTATAGGGAACCCACTTTACTTTATTTTCAACTATTTCCTTTGCTGACACTGCATTATATTTGCTCGTTTTCTGTGAAACTTCAAACCACACTCGAAGGAAGCGCTCATTATCGCCCGTGCGCATTCCGACGCAAGCCTTGGATTGTGTGCTTATTGAGTCTTTCTCAAACAGATCTAATAATTTTTTGCTAATCCAATAAGCTATAGGTTTACCCGGAATCTTTTTTAATTTATCTTGATTTACCACATAGTGATTTTCTCTGGCAAGGAACATATCTTCTTTTCCCTGCTGAGAAGTAGGCTCAATCAGACGGCAATACGTACCCTTATAACCCTCTACATGGTTTGCACAACGCACAAAAGCGGTGGTCTGCACCACCTCGCCACCAATTTCCTCAAAGGCTCTTGCTCCCAGATGCGCCATGTTGACGGTTTCTGTCAGCATCATCTTTTCACGCAGCTTTTCAAAGCTGGACAGGAACATCCAAGCGTGCTGTGTAATCATTGCCTGAAAACCGTTGTTTACAGTCATCTGACGGCAGCGTTCAATAAACACAGCAAACAGGTCAGCTTTGCTGTCCGGGTAATTCTTCTTGACAAAGTTGTTGACATTTGCACTCAGGTTGCCGGTTCCGGCATAGGGTGGATTCGTGCAAGTAACCCAATACTTCCGCGCCATGGTCTCGCCAATGTCAATGAGCCGATTTAGCTGCTCGGCGGTATCTTCCACGCCCACGCTGTCCATGCTAATCTGCCCAGCGGTATCCTCTGCTGCCACAAACCGACGCAGCAAATCCCAGTTATAGCTCTCCACATTCAGGATAGAGCCATACTCCTTGGCATCGGTCAGAGTGTCCAGCAAACCTTCCAGCTGCATCTTGGCGGCGTTCTTCTCAATATCGTCCATGCCCGCACCAAAATATTTCAGGTGCGCACGGTTGATGCTGTTGCTCTCCTGAATGGCATAGACATGGCAGGTGTTCTCACCGTTGAGGATACGACGGTTGTACTGCCGTGCTTTCATCATCACGGCAAAATACGCCAGCTGATAGGCACGGTCATCAATGTCCAAACCGTAGATGTTATGTTCCAGAATGCTCTTTGCAGCATCACGCTGGCTGTAACCAGCACTCTCGTAAATCTGCATCAGCACATCAAAGGCATATACCAGGATATGGCCGGAACCCATGCAGGGGTCGATGAGCTTGATGTCTTCCGCGTTCAGAGCGGCGTACTCTTTACGAATTTCCGAGAGTTTTGCCTGCACCTCTGGCTCCTGCTGTGCCTCTTCCAGATAGTATTTCCAGTTTTCTTTCAGGTCGCAGTCCGGGTGTCCTTCCACCCACAGACGGCCAAGGCTGTTTTCCACCATGTAACGAACGATCCAGTCCGGGGTGAACAGCTGGGTTACGGCAGGGATTTCCTCTTTGGTAATCTTTCCGTTCTTGGCAAATGCAACGGCTTTCGGTTCGGTATTGTAATACTGGTACAGCCAGCCGATGATCTCCACCTGACCACCGCGCTCGATGTTGAAGTCATCCTCCGGGATATCGTGAATCAAATGATAGACCACGCCATCCTGGTCAATAATGGACAAGCTGAGCAGCAGCTCAGTGTAGTTCTTTGTCTTTTCAAACAGAGCAGGCAGAATCTCGTTCAGGGCATTGCACTGTTTCAGGAACAGGGTGCGGAACGCTTCGTCCAGCTTGTTGTCCTGCTTCAGCTGGAAAATCTGAGCCTCTTCCTCCGCAGTAAAGGGCAGCTCTGCGTCAAACGGCGTTGTGACCAGATCCGGCTCCAGCTTTCCGCTCTCGGAAGAGAGAACCCGGATATGGGAAGGCAGATAGTCGTTGACCTCCATGAAACGGATTGCAATCAGGCGGTTGAACCATGTATAGGCAACCTCCTCGATCACATACTGATATGCGGTTTTGTAGTCGGTATCCTTTTCTTTCTGCTGGATGACCTCCACCAGCTTGTTACGCTGGCGCACGGCCTCGCCGGAAATCGAATACGGTTCTGCGGTGCCAATATCGAAGAACTGAGTGTCACCGAAGCTCTGCGGCAGCGGCTTTGCAATGCCGTCCTCCGTAATACCAATCAGGCGGGCATCATAGCTAACATCTGCAATCAGCTTATTCCGCGCCCAAATCGCAAAATTTTTTATGGCTGTCTTGTTCATGGAGCCAATCCTCCTGTCATTTATAGTTCGTAACTGTTCCGTACCCTCACAGTTACGAGCAAAAATCCATCGAAAATTGCCTTCGGCAATGGGATTTTTGCCTGCAAGCCCATGTTTTTGTACGGTCAGCGCAGTGAATGCGCAGACCTACTGCACAGTTACTATAATTCAATATTGACGATGGTATCTTCGTCCATCTCTTTCAGCAGATTTTCACGCAATGCGGCAAGGTATTTATCAACGTCGTCCTTGCTCTCCAACCGCCACGATGCAGTCTTGGCAACCGTCTTGATGGAAACATTCTTCGTGGTGCGCACCTTATATACCGGCTGCGGTTCTGCCACCTTTTCTGCCGGTTTCACGGTCTCGCCGCGTTTTTTTGCCTCTTCTTCCTGACGCTTGCGCTCTGCCTCGGCCTTTGCCGCTGCCTCCTTCGCAAGGCGAATGTCCTCTGCGTTCATCTCGTTGAGCAGGCGCAGCTTCAGTGCCTCCGCCTTATCTGCGAAGCTTCGCAGAGTGGAAACATTGTTGCAGTGCTCCGCACCGTCCATGATCTCCTTAAAGAGTTCCAGATAACGGTTGAACTTCGCATCCTTATAGGACTTGGTGTTCAGCACTTCAAAGACACGGTTCCGATCCTGATTGATAGAATCCTTGACCGGCTCTGCCTGCTCTTCCAGAATGCGCATATAGCAGTTCATAAACTTCTCGCGCAGCTCCGGCAGCTTCGGAATTTCCTTGTAGGGCTTCGCCATCCGGACGATGGTACACATCTTAGCCACCACGTCTTCCAGTTCTGCATCTACGATGTAGGTCTTGCTGTCCTCGTAGATATTCAGCATATCCAGCGCACGAGTGAAGATAGTCAGCTGTTCACTGCCAAAGAAATCACGGATAGGCTCATAGTCTTCGCCAAAATCCATCAGATCATCCTGCTCGTCAAATACGGTCTTAAAGAATTCCAGCGGTGCCTGAATCTGCACCAGTGCGGAAAGCCGCTTCTTGCCCTTTTCCAGAAGTTCTTTCCCAGGATAGGCGTAATTCTCATATTTGGGTTCCAGACGCTCAATCTCGGTGATCCGATTCTCGCAGTAGTGCTGGAAGTTCTTCATGATGGTATCTTCGTCATCGGCAGGCGGTGCCACCTTGAACAGCTCTTTCATCACGGTGCGGACAGCCTTTTTCTGGTTTTCCGGCACACGGACGCGCACTTCCGTCAGCAGCTTATCCACAAACTGCTTCTTCGTGATGTACCCGATAATTTCCTCTTCGGAGCGGTTGTTCAGATTGACGCTCTCACCGTTGACCGTAAAGGACAGGTCTCCACGCTTGAAGAGACGTGCCACCAGCCAATGGATGTCATCTTCCACAAAACCATAGGGTGCTTTCATAAAGCGATCCTTGATGGTTTTCATAGAAGTTTTCATGTGCATCCGGGAATTGCCTGCCACGAATTGCAGCACATCATCCAGCGCGTGAACATTGGATTCTCCGGTATCTCCCAGTGCCAGTGACAGCTGGTTGCTGGTCTTGAACATCTTCCGGATGTCTGCTTCACCCATCGCTGCGTCAATGTAAGACAGCTTGTGGTAAACCGTCTGCACCAATCTTCCGATTGCCTCGTTGATGCGGCTGGTTACTTCCTTGCCGGAAGTGTGCAGCACATCGCCATTGACATAAATGGTAGCCTCTTTCAGTGCTTCCGTCAGGTAAAGCTTGGCGTTACCGTTGCGTTCCCGCATCTCCACGCGCTTTGCTTCCTTAATGGTCTCATACTTGGCAAGCTGCACAGAAGTATTCTTGCGCAGGAACCGCTCAATTTTCAAGTATGCCCGCATTTCCGTCAGGAACGCATCATCATTCGGCAGAACCACAAGGACTTCCTTGCCCTGACCAGAGAGCAGGCGCAGCGTACCATCATCGGTGCCGCCCTCATACCACGGGGTCAACACACGGAGGCCGATATCGTAATTCTGGTTTGCCTTATAGGGGCGGTCATCCACTGTCTGATTGAAGGAGAACGCATACCGTCCACTGAAGCTTGGGTACTGATACTTCTTGCTGGAGAAAATGTCCTCATAGATCATCTCCGCAATCTTCGTGATGACCTCCGGCATCTCCACATTTTCTTTTTCGATTTCGTTGTTGATTTCCTGTTCTTCATCGGTCAGGAATACATAGATGGAGCCATTCTTCTGGATCAGCATCTGGCGCATCAGCACTTTCAGTGCATCTTCCACCTGTGCTTTCAGAGAGATACGATCATCGTCAATGCTGGTAATCATCAAGCTGACGATGTTGTCCACGTTGGCTTCGATCTCCAGAACATATTTAATCAGGAAAAGGGTCTTCAGCACATTGATGGCAAAGACATCTTTTTCCTTCTTTTCCGGGTTGATATAGCTGTTGTCATAAGCGCGGATAATCACGCTGCTGTGGCTGTGGTCGAGGAAGTTCTCCAATGCATCATAGAACCGATAGAACGGCACGATTGCCCCCATCTCATCGTCCATCAGCTGCATGGCAGACTCTTTGAACAGAGCCAGCATGGAACGTTCACCTTCGGACAGGTGCTTGCCGGATGCACCGTGGGTACGAATGCTGGTCAGCACACTGGCAAGCAAATTAAACTGGTATGGAACAAAAGGATAAACCTCAGCAAAATCTTCTGCGTTGGCGTACAGTTTTTTCTCCACACCGTCGTTGAAGACAATCAGATTTTTGATGATGGTTGCTTTCTGGTCATAGAGCAGACGCAGGCTCTGTGCTGCTGTCTCGGTCTTATCCAGAATACGCTTTTTGATAACAGCGTCCACATTGGCAGAGGACAAAGAAAGACGTGTATCGAAACGTCCTTGAATCTTGGAGAAGTCGTTACCCTTCACCTTGGTAATGGAGTCGATATCCTGCTGGCTCGTTACGATTACCCAAGCCTTGCCCATGCATTCCTTGCCCAGTTCTTCCGTCACTGTCTGAAGGTTCAGCATCAGTTTGGAATCATCACCAATGTACTGGCCAATCTCATCTACAAGGAAAACCACATGGTGGTTGTTACCTTTTTTATCAATATAGGACTTCACTCGCTTGGCAAAATCCTCAATGCTGATCTGGTAGCTCTCGGTTGCTTTCTCGCACCAGTTACGGGCAGCTGATTCGCTCATGAAATCCATGTCAGAAAGAACATCGACAACGGAATCCTGAATGAAATCGAAGTCCTGACGAGAGCTTTCCCACGGATCGCCATACTCTTCTTCAAACTTTTCCTTAAACTCTTCAAAACGACCTTCCTCAGAAAGTCTGCGCTCCAGGTCAGCAAGGTGCGGCATGGAACCGCAGAAGCCCTGCATTTCATTGAATACCTTCAGAAACACATTCACAATGGCATCTTTGTTTTCCTTGCCATTGGAATCGCTTTTGGAATCAATGTTGAAAAGAATCACATCTGATGGGGTGTTTGCTGCCAGCTGCATATCTGCCAGCACCATCTGATTGGTAATCTTCTGATCCTCAATGAAGTAGTCGATGGCATGTTTGTCTCCGACCTGTTTATTCTGAAGCAGATAGGACAGAATTTTCAGGAAATGAGATTTACCACTTCCAAAGAAGCCGGAAATCCAGACACCCATTTTCGGTGTGGTTCCCTGAATACCTTTTTTATATGCTGCAAAGAAATCCGCAAAATGACGCTGAAGCTCACGGGTCACAACATACTCTTCCAACTCCTGCGCTACATTTGTTTCTTCACCCTGACCGACAATGATAACGCCCTGTATCTCACGGTCAATTTTCTTTCGGAACATGTCCTTGATCTGCATAACAGTTTCCTCCATCCATTACTTTACCAGTCGGAATGCCCGGTAATAGTTATCGTCTTTAATCTCATTGAACAGGATCAGCTCCTGCTCATTATAGGTTCCCGGAAAGAACATCACGACCGGGCAGCGCACAAACGCCTGGTGCAAGTTGTTAAGCACCTTGTGGGAGCGCAAAATCGGATAGCACTTGCCGATACCGGTCAGGAACACGACTGCATTCTCCGGCGTATGTTCTTTGATATATTGCACGATCAGGCTGTCATCGTCATTTACCTTCATGGAGTTGGTCACAGCCTTGACGATACGCTCGATCCCTCGCTTTTTTTCAAAGTCATAGCACTTTTCCATGAAGTTTTTCTTTTCCAAAAAGTCAATGATGATATCATACAGGTCAAAGACCACAAGCTCAAAATCATCATCGCCCCGGTCGTTCTTATTTTTCAGATACTCTACACGCTCCCGAACTTCCAGTTCCTTTTCCGGTGGATAATCAAACACCCAATAGTTGACCTCATTTGCGCGGCCTGTTCCTTTTCGGAAAGACGGCTTATGGATTGCAAGCTCCATCTCATCCAGTCTTTGGCTTAAATCCATTTCATCTTACCCCCGTCAGTGTTTTTACCATGATGCCAAGATCATGGTCATAAAGCCAATGCTCAAATGCAATATCAAGAATTGGCTTCAGTATTTTTCTTGTGCTGTTTGCCCGGTTGCTTTCTAAAAGCCCAGCTTCATAAAGCTGCGTTTTATAGCAGGAGCCGAGGCGGTGCAGCGTATAGTCTTGAAGAGAAGCCACTTTCTCACTCTGTTCCTGCTTATTTTTGAAGAATATCCGGATATCTGCATCCGTCAGCTCGTCGGAACCAAGAATCATTTTTTCCCGCACTACTTCATACACAAAATCAAAGAACAGCGTGTCATGCAAAAGAGCCGCAGTCAGCACAAATAATTTTTGTGTAGCAAGATCACTGCTCAAAAAGATTGGGTAAAAGCTTTCATCTAATGTCTTGATACGGGCTGTTACGGTAGAATAAATCTGCTGCGCTCGTAGTTTTGTCGGTGCACCATAGATGTTTGTCTCTTCATTCAACTTTTTAATATCTGCAAAGCTCTTACCCTCGCTCAAAAGCTGCACGGTTTTCCGAAATTCCATGAACCAGAACGAAAATTTCACGGCTCCAGCACTATACGGTTTTCTTTCCATCTTCGTTCTCTCCATTTCCGGATTTTGTTTTAATGTATCTGCCGCTTTTGATTCTGGCATCCTTCGGCTTTTCGGCGTTAATAGGAATGACCCACTGATGGCCTAAACGCTCGGCACCATCAATTCGCCCTTCTGTGCATAATGTCTGTACTCTCCTTGTGCAGATGCCCCATTTTTCAGAAGCCTGCTTAATCGTCATGAAATCCATACGGAACCTCTTTTTCGATGTCTAAAGTCACTCGCAGCAAGTTAAAATTTCTCATTTATATTCTACTCCAAGAAACGAACAAAATCAATCGAAAGTTCTTCCAAATTTTGAACGATTTTTACTATGAAACAAAAACTACCGGGTAGCCAAAAAAGCGCAAACTACCCTCTCAAACTTTTAATTGCTTATTTTGAACTCAACTGGTAGGCTTATGCGGCTACTATGGGAGCTTCCCAGCCAAGTGCTTTTAACTTTTTAAGATATGCGTTTATCTTACGTTCCTTGTTGAATTGATTATAATAATCGGCTCCCAGATCCTTGAAGACAACACCATCTTTAAGGATATGGTAAATAGAAATCAGCATGGAATGAGCGACTGCCACATATGCACGCTTTGGTCCGCGATGAGCACTGATTCTCACATACTGCGCATAGAAATATGATTTCTTATTTTTTACAGCAGCATGTGCACAGGTGATTAATGTCGTCCGTAAGAGAGCATTTCCTTTTCTGGTTTTGCCGGATTTCCTCTTTTTGGCACTCTCATTATCGCTGGGACACAATCCTGCCCAGGATGAAATGTGCCTGTCTGTTGGAAAACGGCCCATATCAGAACCTATGACTGAAATGATTGCCTGAGCACTGGTATTGCCTATACCGGTCACATCCTGAATTGCCTGTGAAGCCTGTTTTTCTTCTGGTTTCATAAAGTTGTCAATCTCGTCATCCAGATTTTTGATATGAATGTTGAGCTCATCCAAATGTACAAGAAGTTCTTTCATCATCCGGCGCTGCAAAGGAGACATAACACCATTTAGGTCATCCACGATCTGTTCCTTAGTGGCTTTGAGATTATGGGCAATAATCTTTTGCTCATACATTTCATCATATTTGGATCCATCAATAGACTTCCCGGTAAGGAGATATTCCAAAATGCTTCGGGCACTTTTACCATTGATGTCTGATACAGTTCCAGACAGCTTAATATTAGCTCCTTCCAACATTTTCTGAAGACGGTTCAATTCTCTTGTACGCTCTCCAACAAGGCTTTTACGGTAACGAACCAGTTCCCTGAGTTCCCGCTGGTCTTTGTCAGGAATATAGCTTGGCTGAAGCAGCCCATGCTGAAGAAGATCTGCAATCCATTCAGCATCTTTTACATCCGTCTTCCGTCCGGGCACTGCTTTCATATGGCGAGCATTCACCACTATGGCGTTCAGATCAGAAGATTCAAGAATGTTATACAGCGGCTTCCAATAAGAGGCTGTACTCTCCATGGCGACCATTTCACAGCCACCATCCTTTAGCCAGTCAGCCAATTCAAGGAGTTCTCTGGTTGTTGCACCAAACTCTCGTACTTCCTGCTTCTTGCCGCATCGAAAGCAGGCAACGATAAGCTTTTTGTGCACATCAATACCACAACATTTGTCGTAAATTTTATCCATACTGGCACCTCCTGGATGTATTTACGGCACGGTACTCTGTCTGTTATCATTTTACTATACGTCCTTTTGCCATAAACAAAAATTCTTCAAATGGCTGGACAGGTGGTGGTGCAAATGAGAGTACCTGAAATCAGTTTAGAATACGGGCTACCGGCCCAAATAAAACACGATCTTTGCCGTTACCATAAATATAAACGGCGGTAATAACAAATTCAATACCCAATAGCTTGCACAGTTTCATTTATGGTGGTGCCAAGTGTGCGGGCATGGGAGTTTAGAATCCACTCTTCTGCAAGCAGGGCTTTCGTGACACGAAAGCGATTTTCTGCTTGTTGGGGAAACTCCCCAATCCCCATAGAACGCTGCCTGCGGCATCGAGCTGCGCATCCGTTCCGGATGCTTTAACGGCAGTTCCTGCCAAAGAAAAAAGCCCGGTGCAGCATGAGCATTACGCCCACATTGCACCGGACAATCCATCATCGACTGCTTTGTCTATTTTCTTCTTCCTGCCGAACTTCCTGCTCATGCAGCTGCTCTTTTTTCTGGTCGTCCTCTTTCAGGATTTCCTGCACAATCTTCTGTGCCACAAGCCAATCCTGCATTTCTGATTTTGTCTTGCGATACTCTGCATAGGAGCTTTTCTTTCGTTCCAGAAGCATCGCATACTCTGCGTTCAGCTCGCTGATGCGCGGGAGCTTTTTGTCAGAGCCATTCTCTTTCTTATAATCATCAAACGCCTTTTTCGCTGCGCTGCGCAAGGCCAGCATATCCCGATGGGCTTCATAGAACTCCCGATTGTAACCGGATGCTTTATACGCGGCAAAAACATCTTTTGTCTTGGCATAATTGATTAGATGCTTCCGCAGCACTGACACTTCCGACATCCGTGCCTCATCTGCTTTTACAGATTCCAGCAGCGCATCACATTTTTCAGAAATTCCATCTGCCTTTTCTTTCAGCTCTGCATAGCTCTTAATTCCATGCTCTTCCATGAACATCATAGCTTTCGCCATCTGCTTCAGATTAAAGACTTTCGCCCAACGCGCATATCCCGCGCCTTTGCCCGCCTGCATTTTGGCACGGACATCAATCAGGAACGACAGCTCTGCCTTCTGATGCACCTGCATCGACCGTGCGCTTGTGCGGGTTTTCTCTACAAATTTGCTTTTATGAACTGCATTCCCGGCAATCACTTCGCAGAGTTCTTCAATCGAATATCCTTTGCCAAGAGAGCGGAAACGAGCAAATCTGGCATGGCCTTTTCCCCGCAGTGCAGGCTGTTTTCCATCTTTATAATCGTACCCTGCTTCCTGCAAAATTCCAATCAGCTCCCGGAAGTTTTTTGGTTCTCTTTCCAATGCTGCATCAATGGACTCGCAGATTTCATCCCGCTGCGATTTTTTCTCCGGGTATTCCGTTCTCTTCTGCCGCTCCCCATAGGGCTTCCGGATAATGACCGACAATCGGTGCTCCAGACAGATGATATCACTGAGCCTCGCCAGTGCAAGACCGGATAAGCGAAAATCCCGAAATTTTCTGGTGCAGTCTAATGTAGTCGAATTAAAAATAATGTGATTATGAATGTGCGCACGATCAACATGGGTAGCCACGATAAAGGCATGTTTTCCCTTAGTAAAGCGCATGGCCGTCTCATATCCAACCTTGTTTGCTTCCTCCGGTGTGATTTCTCCGGGCTTAAAGGACTGCCGAATCTGATATGCAATCACATCATGTGCCTGGGTTCTTCCCGTGATATGCTCATACTGCCGTTTGGAAAGCAGAAATTCTTCATCACAGGTCTTTG
>ENA-ORRO01002489-ORRO01002489.1-human-gut-metagenome-genome-assembly--contig:-NODE-2489-length-11555-cov-4.413739_pt1 | contig 11555 bp, 11 predicted proteins | sample MGYA00242176_ERZ509136 | MGnify/ENA primary metagenome ERZ509136 (study PRJEB26280, sample SAMEA2338644) | human gut metagenome | biome: human gut; feature: human-associated habitat; material: faeces... | reverse complement strand
GAGCGCCACCTTGCCAAGGTGGAGGTAGCGAGTTCGAGCCTCGTCGGCCGCTCCACTTTTGACCACCCTTCGGGGTGGTTTTTTTGTGCCGAAATCTCACCAAAATAGTGCATACCTCGACTTTTGCCCATTGACAGCGGCACTTTTATAACAGTATACTTAAACTGTTCTTTTGCGAAAGAGGAAGAACGATTTGCGGTATAGTATTAAAAGGAGTGCGGAATCATGAAAAACTCGAACAGTAAAACCTTCGTTGCCGTCGGCATCGGCGCAGCCCTGTTCTTTGTTCTGGGGCGCTTTGTCGCTATCCCCAGCCCGGTGCCCAACACCAACATCAGCCTGCAGTACGCGGTGCTCGGTCTGCTGGCCGCCATGTACGGCCCTGTGGCCGGCGCCCTGATCGGCTTCATCGGCCATGCCCTCATCGACCTGTCCTGGGGCGGCATCCCGTGGTGGAGTTGGGTCATCGCCTCCGCCTTCACCGGCGTGGTCGTCGGCCTGTTTGCCAAGAAACTGAATGTGCAGGAGGGCGACTTCAACAAGCGTAAGGTCGCCACCTTCGCCATTGCCAATGTCGCGGCCCATGCCATTGCCTGGATCGTCGTTGCGCCTGTGCTGGACATCCTGATCTACGCCGAGCCCGCCAAAAAGGTCTTTGCACAGGGCGCGTTTGCCGCTGTGTCCAACATCATCACGGCTGTCGTCGTCGGCGGCCTGCTGATTTTGGCCTACACCAAGACCATCGCCAAGAAGGGCTCTCTGGACAAAGAGTGATCCGCTGTTAAACCCGTATGCCTTCCCACAAACGCGGGAAGGCATTTTGCTGTTCCACCACAATTTCCCCTGCGAGGTGCCGTATGGCTGAAACGAGAACCCCGATCATATCCTTCAAAAATTTTTCTTTCCAGTATCGCGCCCAGAAGCAGCCCACGCTGCATGACATCAATCTGGACATCTACCCCGGGGAGCGCGTGCTGATCGCCGGGCCGTCCGGCAGCGGTAAGTCCACGCTGGCGGCCTGCATCAACGGCCTGAACCCGTTCTCCTACCCCGGCAAGTGCACGGGCACGCTGACTGTGGACGGCGTGGATGCGCCCCACAGCAGTATTTTTGAGCTGGCGGGCCACGTCGGCACGGTGTTGCAGGACCCGGACGGCCAGTTCATCGGCCTGACGGTGGGGGAGGACATCGCCTTTGCGCTGGAAAACAGCTGCACCCCGCAGGACGAAATGCACGAGATCACCCGCCGCGCCGCCGAGCTGGTCGGCATCGAGAACCACCTCGACTACGCTCCGCACGAGCTTTCCGGCGGCCAGAAGCAGCGCGTCAGCCTCGCGGGCGTCATGGTCGACGAGGTGAAGATTTTACTGTTCGATGAGCCGCTGGCAAACCTTGACCCGGCCACGGGCAAGCAGGCCATTGAGCTGATCGACTCGATCCAGCAAAAGACCGACACGACGGTCCTCATCATTGAGCACCGCCTTGAGGACGTGCTCTGGCGCAGCGTGGATCGCATTGTGCTGGTCAACGAGGGCCGCATCCTGGCTGACCTGCGCCCCGACGAGCTGCTGTCCGGCGCACTGCTGGCAGAAAACGGCATCCGTGAGCCGCTTTACGTCACGGCCATGCGGTATGCGGGCATTGACATCACGCCCGCCAAGCACCCCGCCCACGTTGACTCCGTCGTGCTGGATGACGCCGATACCGAGAAGCTGCGCACCTGGTTCCGCGCCGAGCCGCTGCCCGCGGCCAAGCCTGCCCCGACCCCGCTGCTGGAGGTCAAGGGCCTGTCCTTCGGCTACAGCAAGGACCAGCACACCCTGTCTGACGTGAGCTTCACGATTGGAAAAGGGGAGATGGTCAGCATCGTGGGCCGCAACGGCGCGGGCAAGTCAACGCTCTCCAAGCTGATCTGCGGCTTTGAGACGCCCGACAGCGGTGAAATTTTCTTTGACGGAAAAGACCTGAAAGACGAAAACATCCGCCGCCGCGCCAGGCATATCGGCTATGTCATGCAGAACCCGAACCAGATGATCTCCAAGACGATGATCTTTGACGAGGTCGCGCTGGGCCTGCAGGGCAGCGGCCTGACCGATGCTGAGATTCACGCTAAGGTCGAGGACACGCTGAAGGTCTGCGGCTTGTACCCGTTCCGCAACTGGCCCATCTCGGCGCTGAGCTTCGGCCAGAAAAAGCGCGTGACCATCGCCAGCGTGCTGGTGCAGGACCCCGAGCTTATCATTCTGGACGAGCCGACGGCGGGCCAGGATTTCCGACATTACACCGATATTATGGAGTTCCTGCGCGGGCTGAACGCCAAGGGTGTGACCGTGGTCATGATCACCCACGACATGCACCTGATGCTGGAATACACGCCGCGGGCGCTGGCCTTTTGCGACGGGCGGCTCATTGCGGACCGCAGCGCGGCGGCCATCCTCTGTGACCCGGCGCTGATCGAGCAGGCGGCCTTGAAGGAGACGAGCCTTTACACGCTGGCCAACCGCTGCGGCATAACGCCCGCCGAGAAATTTGTGGAGCGCTTTATCGCGGCAGACAGGGAGGTGCGCGCCGATGGCTGCTAATACCGTTTTGAACTATATACCGCGCAAAAGCGTGGTACACGACCTGACAGGCACGACAAAGCTGGCGTTCTTTCTGCTGTTTACCTTCGCCAGCATGATCACCTACAACACCTGGGTGCTGCTGGGGCTGATGGCCGTCAGCTTTGCGGTGTTCAGGCTCAGCCACATCAAGCTGCGTGAGGTTCGTTTCATGCTGGTCTTTATGCTGGTGTTCCTCGTGCTGAACGACCTGTTCATCTTCCTGTTCGACCCGAACCAGGGCACGGCGCTCTACGGCACCCGCACGGTGCTCTGCCATCTGTTCTGGCGGTACGACCTGACCGCCGAGCAGCTGTTCTATATGTTCAACATCTCGCTGAAATATTTTGTCGCGCTGCCGGTGGCCATTCTGTTCATCTCGGCCACGAACCCCAGTGAGTTCGCCGCCAGCCTGAACAGCATCGGCATCTCATACAAGGTCGGCTATTCCGTCGCCATTGCGCTGCGGTACATTCCGGATATTCAGCGCGATTACCACAGCATCAGCCAGGCACAGCAGGCCCGCGGCGTCGAGCTGGGCCGCAGCGAGCCGTTCTTCAAGCGCCTGAAGAATTCGGTCAGCATCCTGCTGCCGCTGATTCTGACGAGCTTGAACCGCATCGACACGATCTCCAACGCCATGGAACTGCGCGGCTTCGGCAAGCATGACAAGCGCACCTGGTACACCCGCCGCCCCTTTGCCCGCCGCGATTTTATCGCGCTGGCAGTCGGCGTCGTGCTGCTGCTCATCAGCCTGACCGTGACGATCAGGTTTGGACGGTTTTATAATCCGTTTGTGTAAAAAACGAAAATTGCGCCCCTGCAGAAAACAGATTCCGCAGGGGCGCATTTTTATATCATATAGAGCGGTAGGGGCCGGGCATGCCCGCCCCTACAACCCCATCAAAAAAACAGCCGCCCGCTCAGGCATCGTACCTGGGCGGGCGGCTGTTATTCTGATTTTACTGCATCAGCCCACACACCAGCTGTGCATAGGCAACGGGGTCCTCAATGGGCAGACCGGCAATCAGCAGGGCTTGGTCATAGAGCAGCTCGGCGTACTTGGCGACCTTGTCGGTGTCGCCCGCAGCGTGGGCAGCCTTCAGGGCGGCAAAGACCGTGTGGTTCGGGTTCAGCTCCAGCACCTTCGTGCTCTCGACGCCCTCTGCGTTGGGCATGCGGCGCAGTACCTTCTCCATCTCCATCGAGATACCGCCCTCGGCAGACAGGGTGACGGGGTGTTCCTGCAGGGTCGGATTAACCTTGACCTCCTTGACCTTGCCGTTCAGGTCCTTCTTGATTTCCTCAAACAGGTCCTTGTTCTCGGTCTCGGCAGCCTCGGCGGCCTTCTTCTCGTCCTCGGTCTCCAGACCCAGGTCACCGGAGTTGATGTTCTTAAACTCCTTCTCCTTGTAGTCGCGCATCATCTGCAGGCAGAACTCATCCACATCCTCGGTGCAGAGCAGCAGGTCGTAGCCCTTGCTCAACACCAGCTGGGCGTTGGGCAGCTTGCCCAGACGGTCCGTGTCGTCACCGGCGGCAAAGTAGATGCACTTCTGATCCTCGGGCATCTTCTCGACGTACTCGTCCAGCGTGACGAGCTTTTTCTCCTTGGCGGAGTAGAACATCAGCAGGTCGCCCAGCAGATCCTTGTGCATGCCGTAGTCGCCGTAGATGCCGAACTTGATCTGGCGGCCAAAGTTCTTCCAGAAGGTCTCATACTTCTCGCGGTCATTGACGAGCATCGCGTGCAGCTCGTTCTTGATCTTCTTTTCCAGAGAATTGCGCATCAGCTTGAGCTGGTTGTCCTTCTGCAGCGTCTCACGGCTGATGTTCAGACTCAGATCCTCGCTGTCCACAACGCCCTTCACAAAGCTGAAATAATCCGGCAGCAGGTCGGCGCACTTCTCCATGATCATAACGCCGGAGGCATACAGCGCCAGACCCTTCTCGTACTCCTTGGTGTAGTAGTCGTACGGGGTCGAGCCGGGGATAAACAGCAGCGCGGTGTAGGTCGCCGTACCCTCGGTGCGGCTGGTGATGACGCGCAGCGGGTCGGTGTAGTCCATGAACTTGTTCTTGTAGAACTCGTTGTAGTCCTCGTCCTTGACCTCGTTCTTCGGGCGCTTCCAGATGGGCACCATGCTGTTCAGCGTTTCCAGCTCGGTGTAGGTCTCGTACTCGGGCTTGTAGTCGTCGCCCGCGTCCTCCGGCTTCGGCTTCTGGCGGGATTTCTCGCGGTACATCGTGATGGGGAAGCGGATGTAGTCGCTGTACTTCTTGACGAGGTTTGCAAGCTCGTAATCCTCGAGGTACTCGCTGTACTTGTCGGTATCGGTGTCGTCCTTCAGCACCAGAATGATCTCGGTGCCGACGTCCTCCTTGTCAGCCTCGGTCAGGGTGTAGCCCTCGACGCCGGTGGACTCCCACTTCCAGGCCGTGTCAGCGCCCTGTGCGCGGGAGATGACGGTGACCTTTTTGGCCACCATGAACGCGGAATAGAAGCCGACGCCGAACTGACCGATGATGTCGATGTTATCGCTCTGGTTCTCGGTCTTGAAGTCAAGGGAGCCGGACCGGGCAATCGTGCCGAGGTTCTTCTCCAGCTCCTCCTTCGTCATGCCGATGCCGTTATCGGTGATGGTCAGCGTGCGGCTGTCCTTGTCGGGCTGGATGTGGATTTTCAGGTCGTCCTTCGTGATGCCGATGGACGTGTCGGTCAGGCTCTTGAAGTAGCGCTTGTCGCAGGCGTCCGATGCGTTGGAGATCAGCTCACGCAGGAAGATCTCGCGGTTTGTATAGATAGAATTGATCATCAGGTCAAGCAGCTTTTTGCTCTCGGCCTTAAACTGATGCATTGCCATAGTTACAATGACCTCACTTTTATATATTTTATGGTTTAGCACTCGCGTGCTTTAAGTGCTAAGCATATATTAGCACTCTTACCCGCAAAGTGCAAGTCCTGATTGCCCTTTTTACAAAAAGTTAAAAAACTGTATGTAAAATACAGAAAAAGGCTTTTCAAAGCACATTTTTTGCGCTATCCTAATAACTGTATCTTCATATTTATCATTAGGAGCCTGATGTTATGAAATTTGTAGAACATAAACTTGCCACCGGTGCCATGCTGACCGGCTACCTGCGTGACGAAACCACCGAAATGCCCAGCTACAACACCCGCCCGGCAGTGCTGATCCTGCCCCATGTGCTGGGAGAGCTGGGGGTACAGCTGGCCCAGTCGTTGTCCGATGTGTGCGCCTTCGCCCTGACGGTGCCGCTGGTGCTGGGCGTCCTGCGGGATATGGACCGCCAGGAGCGCCTGGAAAGGATCTCATGACGAAAAAATCGCGGGCCTTAGCCCGCGATTTTTACATAATACGATATCTTTCTGCGATATACTATGCGTTTACACTGTCCGCCAGCTGCATGGCCATGCGCTCCAGCTCCTCCTGCTGGCCCTGGCGCAGGGCGGAACGCAGGGTCACGGTATCTGCGGCCTGCTCCCATTTCAGAGGCTCCAGGAGCTTCTGCATGCCCCGGGCACTGGTGGGAGCCCAGGACCCGTTCTCGATATACGCCACCCGGCGGTTCTTCAGCGTATGGGCAGTCAGATCGTGCAGCAGGTTCTCCATGGTGACGAACACACCGGCGTTATAGGTGGGGGCGGCCAGCACCACATGGCTGAACCGGAACGCCGCCGCCAGAATGTAGGACGCCGGGGTAACGGAGGTGTCGTACATGGCCACCTGCACCCCCTGCTCCCGCAGACGGCAGGCCAGGATGTTGGCGGCGTTCTCCGTCCCGCCGTACACCGACGCATAGGCGATGACCACGCCCCGCTCCTCCGGCTCATACCGGCTCCACAGGTCGTATTTGCCCAGGATGTACCCCAGGTCCTGCCGCCACACGAAGCCGTGCAGGGGCAGCAGCATCTGAATGTCCAGTCCCCCGGCCTTTTTCAGCACCGCCTGGACCTGTGCGCCGTACTTGCCCACAATATTGGTGTAATACCGCCGGGCCTCGTCCAGATAGTCCCGGTGGAAGTCCACCTCGTCGGCGAACAGCGCGCCGTTCAGGGCGCCGAAGGTGCCGAAGGCGTCCGCCGTCAGCAGCAGCTTGTCCGTCTCGTCATAGGTCATCAGCACCTCCGGCCAGTGGACCATGGGCGCGGCGATAAAGCGCAGGGTATGGCGGCCGGTGCATAAGGTATCGCCCTCCTTCACCACGGTGACGCGGCCGGCCAGCTCCGCGTCGAAGAACTGGGCGATCATGTTCTTGGCGGCGGCACTGCACAGGATGCCCATGTCCGGGTACTGACGGGCCAGGTCGGCCATCTCGGCAGCGTGGTCCGGCTCCATGTGGTGGACCACCAGATAGTCCGGGGCTCTGCCGTTCAGGACATGGGCCACATTTTCACGGAAGGTGGTACGCACGGCGCTGTCCACCGTGTCGAACAGGACAGTCTTGTCGTCCATCAGGAGATAGCTGTTGAAGCTGACGCCGTCGGGCACACCGAACACACCCTCGAACAGGGCCAGACGGCGGCAATCCGCGCCCACCCAAGTGTAATCATCGTTGACTTTTCTGGTGCAATACATGGTCATTCATCCTTTCCATGATCTTTTCAGGGGTATTATAGCAGTATTGTCAAGCTTTTTCCAGCACCGAAATGCGAAAAACAGCGCCCTGCCTTCGGCAGAGCGCTGTATGTGCACAAGATTTACGCCTTCTTGGCGATCTCGCACAGGGCGGTAAACGCCACGGGATCGCTGATGGCCATCTCGGACAGCATCTTGCGGTTGATCTGGATGCCAGCGACCTTCAGACCGTGCATGAAGGTGGAGTAGTTCAGACCGTTGGGCTTCACAGCGGCGGAGATACGGGTGATCCACAGCTGACGGAAGTCCCGCTTCTTCAGGCGGCGGCCCACATAGGCGTAGGTCAGAGACTTCATGACCTGCTCGTTGGCCATCTTGAAATGCTTGGACTTGGCGCCCCAGTAGCCCTTAGCCAGCTTCAGCGTCTTGTTTCTTCTTTTACGCGCCATCATTGCGCCTTTAACACGTGCCATATTCTAATTGCCTCCTATTCTAACGAAAACGTATCTTATTTGTAGGGGATCATCTTGCGGATGGTCGCCTCGGTGGTGCAGTCAGCATAGGTGGTGCTGCGCAGACGACGGCCACGCTTGGTGTCCTTCTTGGTCAGGATGTGGCTCTTGAACGCGTGAGCTCTCTTGACCTTGCCGGTCTTCGTCAGATTGAAGCGCTTTTTTGCGCCGCTATGGGTCTTCAGTTTAGGCATAGTTGTTTTCTCCTTCCAATATGATCCTTTGCGAATGAAATGCTTATTTGCCGACCTTGGGGGACAGGAAAATAGACATATTCCGGCCCTCCAGCTTGGCGGCTTTGTCCAGGGTGGACACCTCGGTACACAGCTCGGCGAACTTGTTGAGCAGATCGCGTCCGATCTCGGTGTGCGCCATCTCGCGGCCGCGGAAGCGGACGGATACCTTGACGCGGTTGCCGTCGGACAGGAACTTCTGCGCGTTCTTCAGCTTGGTGTTGAAGTCGCCCACGTCGATGCCCGGAGACATACGGATCTCCTTGATCTCGACAACGTGCTGGTTCTTTCTGGCTTCCTTCTCGCGCTTGCTCTGCTCGAACTTGTACTTGCCGTAGTTCATCAGCTTGCACACCGGAGGCGTTGCCTGCGGAGAGATCTTTACCAGATCCAGGCCCTGCTCCTCTGCGGTACGCAGCGCCTCCTCGCCGGACACGATGCCCAGCTGCTCGCCATTCTCGCCGATCAGTCGGATCTCCTTGTCGGTGATCTCCTCGTTCAGTTGATGCTGTACCTTGCTAATACCGAAGCACCTCCAATCCAAAATAAAAACGCGGACGCTCCGGGCATCCGCGAAACAACACAAACAGCCCTTTCGGGCGCTTGTATGACGCTGTTGACCTCTTTGCCGTTGCTGGAGGTGAGGCGGATGCACCGACCTTCTTTGTTTTCTCGGATATTTTATACTATCCCGGCGTGTTTGTCAACGGCTTTTTCCAGATTTTTTTTACATATTTTCTGCGGCGGCGGTGAAACTATGGTTGTACCTGAGGTACAAAGGGTACAGAAAATGGAGGTATATCTCATGGATAACACGAAGAACACCAAAAACACCAAGAACACCAACACCACCGACAACACGGAAAACACCAATACCAAGAACGCCAAGAACGCGAAAAACTGCAAATAACTTCTTCATGTCTTCGTATAAAGGGAGGGGCCGGACGGCCCCTCCCTTTATATCCATCAATGCTCCGTCTTGCCCAGATACTCCTCCAGTGTGATATCCCGGTTGAAGATCTCCTGTGCCGCGTCCTTGCCCACATAGCGGTAGTGCCACGGCTCATAGATGATACCGGTGATATCGGTCTTTCCGTTGGGGTAGCGGTGGATGAAGCCGTACCGCCAGGAATTGGCCATGAGCCACTTCTGGGTCTCCGTGCTCTCCTGAGCAGAGGTCAGGTCCTGCATATTGGCGTCCACCAGGTCCACCGCCAGGCCCAGCTGATGCTCGCTGGTGCCGGGGATGGCCACGGCCTTGGCCGCCTCGGTTTTGGCCTCCTCTTCACTCATGCCGCTGCTGATGAGCCGCTGCACCTTGTTGTCGTACAGGCTCTGCTGCGTTTCCTGCGTGCGGTAACTGGAGCAGTTGACCGGGCTGTAGCCCGCCGCCTTGCAGGCGTTGATCATCTCCATATACGCCTCGTAGCACCGGCTGTCCACCCGGTGGCCGTCATCCAGTGTCACCAGGTCCACCGTCCAGTCATCGGGCAGCGGGTTCCAGGGGTTCACCAGTGTCAGCAGCTCGTCGTCCACCACCACGCCGTCCTCCGGCGGGGTGACGGTTCCGCTGTTGTCCGCGCCCTGCTCCGTCGACTGATCGTTTCCCGCCGGCACGTCGTCCTTCTTGCAGCCCTTGATGATGAATATCGCACCCACGATGATGCCGGCCAGCAACACGGCGGCGATGATGCGGTTCCGCATGGCCTCCCGGTAGCGCTTCTGCCGGCGGCGTTCTCTTTCGTAATCCATTCTGTTACCTCAATTCCTCGGGGTATACCCCCGTCTCGTGCAGTTTGATAAGCTCCCGTGCCACACGGGCCCGGTCCTCATGATACGTCATGCCGAACCAGCGGTCCGCCGACTTCAGCACGCTGACACGCAGCTCTCCCGCCGCCAGCAGGTCGCCCACCATGGTGGGCAGCAGGCACTCGGCCTTCACCGACTGCCCCGCCTCGCTGCGGAGGAAGTCGTGGAAATACGTCTCCAACGCGTCGAAGACGGAGGGGGCAAAGCCCCAGAAGTTCATGGACACCACCGTGTCGCCGTCCAACACCGCTCCGGTATCCTCGTCCCGGATGACGCCGTCCTGCAGCAGGGCGATCTTCAGCGTCTCGCGGATGTCGCTGAGATACCCGTCCTTCACATGGCACACACCCCGGGACACGGTGCCATGGGCAGTGACGGTGTTCTTCAACAGATAGCCCACCATGGTGGCCGCGCCCGCCTTCGGCAGGCGCTGCAGCTCCGCATATATGGTGCGGTAAGCGTCCGCGCCGTAGAAATCGTCGGCGTTGATGACGCAGAAGGGCTCGTGTACGATATCGCGGGTACACAGCACCGCGTGGGCCGTGCCGAAGGGCTTTGTCCGCCCCGCCGGCTTTGTATACCACGCCGGCAGTGTCGTGTCGTCCTGATAGGCGTAACGGACCTCCACGGGCCGCCCGTCCGCCGTGTGCAGCCGGGACGCCATATTGCCGCACAGGCGCTCCATCAGCTCCCGCATATCCGGCTTGATGATGAACACGACCTTGTCAAAGCCCGCCCGCACCGCGTCGTACACACCGTACTCCATCAGTATCTCTCCGTGGGGCCCCACGCCGTCGGTCTGCTTGCTGCCGCCGTAGCGGGAACCGATCCCCGCCGCCATGATGACCAGCGCTGCGTGCATAGTCTTTCCTCCTTGATTTTTCATAGCTACCATCATACCACGGATGGCAAAAAAAACAAGCGCATTTCAAGCGTCTTAATAGAAAGTTAAGGCATTTGGAAGAAAATACCCGGGAACTACTGGATTTTTCCTTTTCCGCCGTGTATAATGTTTTTTTGCGGCCAGCTGCCGCGTGAGATGAGAGAAATAGAGTCATAAGGAGAGAACCGCCATGTCCGCCACCCAAAAAGTCATGGGCCATGTGTACGCCATTTTCACCATTCTGGTGTGGGGCAGCTGCTTCGTACTGACCAAGCAGATGCTCACCGCCTATACCGCTATCCAGATCATCCCCCTGCGGATGGGCCTGGCCTATATCACGCTGTGGGCGCTGCGGCCCAAGACTCTGAAGCTCCCCTGGAGGGACGAGCTGATGTTCATCCTCATCGGCGTTACCGGCGGCAGCTTCTACTTCTTCCTGCAGAATACAGCGCTGACCTACACCTTCGCCGCCAATGTCAGCATCATCATCGCCCTGTCCCCTATCCTGACGGTCATTTTGGCCCAGCTGTTCTCCCGCAATGGCGAGCGCCTGGGCAAGTTCGTGTACATCGGCGCGGTCATCGCCATCGCCGGTGTGGTGCTGGTGGTGCTCAACGGCCAGCTGACCTTCCACCTGAACCCTCTGGGCGATCTGATCGCCCTGGCCGCCGCCCTTATGTGGGCCGTGTACTCCATCCTTATCAAGAAATACACCGAGCAGTACGACAACTTCCTGGTCACCCGCCGCGTCATGCTGTGGGCCTTCATCACCGCTGTGCCGCTGATGCTGCTGACGGACGGTATGCCCGACCTGCACCCTCTGTTCACCCAGACCAACGTCCTGCTGAGCTGGCTGTTCCTGGGCGTGTTCGGCAACGCCGTGTGCTTCGCCATCTGGAACATCGCCTTCAAGCGGCTGG
>ENA-ORRO01002486-ORRO01002486.1-human-gut-metagenome-genome-assembly--contig:-NODE-2486-length-11565-cov-2.430756_pt1 | contig 11565 bp, 8 predicted proteins | sample MGYA00242176_ERZ509136 | MGnify/ENA primary metagenome ERZ509136 (study PRJEB26280, sample SAMEA2338644) | human gut metagenome | biome: human gut; feature: human-associated habitat; material: faeces... | reverse complement strand
GGCAACCCCGCTGATGATTTCTGTAGAAACACCGTTGCTGATTCCGATTTCTACCGGATGAGCCGTGAAGGTGGTTCCTTCGCGTGTCCATACCTTATGCTCACCTTCGCAGTCTTTCACAATGTCGTTTTTGCCGATCAACGGTTCTTCGGGAGTGAAACGTAATGCTCTGCTGGGAACAGACAATACATCTTTTTTATCGAGAATATAGATTGTGACGTTAGCTGTCAGACGCGGTTTCAGTTTCAAGTCCGGATTATCTGCCGTAATCACTACCTCGTAGGTAACGACCGTAGAAGAAGAAGTACTGGAAGAAGCGCTGGAGGTGCTTTCGCTATCCCCAAGGCGAATCTGGCGAACCACGCCCTCGAATTGATCGTTCGGATAGGCATCCACCGTAAAACTAACCCGTTGGCCTTCCTCCACATTACCTATATCCGCCTCATCCACATCCGCTATTACCTGCATCTTCGTCAAGTCGGCGGCAATGGTAAACAGCGTCGGGGTCTCGAAGCCGGCGGCAACGGTCTGCCCTTCCTCAACGGCCCGGTTGATAACCACTCCGTCTATAGGGCTCGTGATCGTGGCATATTCGAGATTACGGTTTACCTTTACCATGGAGGCCTGACTCTGGTCGTAAGCGGCCCTCGCCTTCTCGTAATTATAGGTAGCCGTCTCATAATCCGTATCGCTAATCAATTGTTTCTCGTGAAGCACCTTGCTACGTGCGTAGTTCTTCTGTTGATACTCGAACTCCGTCTTGCTGCTCGCCAATTGCGCCTCGGCGGAACGAAGCTCGGCTTGGAGGTTGATCTTATCCATCTCGGCGATCAGTTGGCCGGCTTTCACCACGTCGTTATAATCAGCGTACAACTTATCGATGATACCGGAGACCTGCGTACCTACCTCAACCTCGGTAACGGGCTCTACCGTACCGGTGGCCGTAACCGTATTCGTGATCGTGCTGCGCCCTACTTTAGCGGTCTCCAGCTTGATTCCGCCTTTCGAGGATTTGCCCGTGAAAAGGAACACGCCCCCCACAATGAGGATAACGGCAACACCGCCCATGATTAGTTTCTTCTTGTCCATATTCTGATTCGTTTTATTTCTGTTTTACGTTGTATTCTTGTTCAAAAGGCCCCCGCGACCTCCGTCGCAGGGTAACCTTGAAAAAAGAGAGTGGAGTAAATATATATATCCATTAGTGGGTTAATAATTCTCCGCAACCGGCTTCTTCTGATAAACATTCAGCAATTGAACGCTCATCAAGGCCATGTATTTCGCTTGTAGCTGCTCTTGCTGGGCGGTCAGATAATTGTTCTTCTCCGTCAATAGCTCAAGCGTATTTTTCATACCGAGGCTGAATTGCTCATCGATCAAGTTATAGCTTTCTTTCACGTAACTCAAGCGTTCGGTAGCCGAGATATATTGGGTCTGCGACGAGGTAGCGTCCAGATAGATCCCCTCCACGGTTTGCAGCAATTGTTTTTGGGTATTCAGCAACTCCAACTGGCTGGTGGTAATCGCGTATTTCGCCTTGTTATAGGCCGTCTTATACTGACGGTTACTGAAGATAGGGATGCTGATCGTCAATCCGACACTCTCGTTGAAACTATTCCAGACCTGGCTACCGAAAGCGTAATCCGTTCCGGAAAGATGGCCGGTACCCAGCCCGGCGTTCATGGAGAGCGAAGGAAGGAAAGCACCTTTCGCCTTTTTCTTCTCCAGCTCGGCGATGTCCACGGCCAGCTCACTGCTCTTTATTTGCGGCATCACAGCCAGAGAGGTATTGTAAATCGTTTGCTTGCTCGGAAGCGGGGTTAAGATATCTTTCTCCGTAAGCTCCGGCATCACCAATTCGATCTCTTCGGTTATATCCAGTTCTAGTAATTGCTTCAATTGCAACTTATAATTGTCTAGATTCGTCTGGGCTACGACCAATTGATATTTATCGGTGCTTAACTGGCTTTCCAACTGAGCCAAATCCACTTTCGAGATCGAACCGGCACGTAGCAACTCCACCGCACGATCCCGTTGCGCCGTAGATACCTCGACCGTATTTTGGTTGATACGAACGGACTCCATCGCATATAGTACCTGCATATAGGTCTGTATCAAGGAGATTTGGATATCATCCTCGTTTTGCTCGATACCCAGCTCATCGACGGTATTTTGTATTTCCTGTTGCTTGATCGCCTGTACACGTTGCCCTCCATCAAAAAGCGTCCATTTAGCGTTCAGCGCATAATTACCGCTATAGCTATTATTCGTAGCGGCGTCGCTCGAAGGATAATTCACGAATCCTTGGGTAACCGAAGCCGAAAGGGAAGGGAAAAGCTGTGCTTTCGCCTGCTTCGTATCCTCTATACCGGAAAGATGCGACACCTTGCTTTTCTTTACTTGGATATTATGCTCCAAAGCGTAATCCAAGCAAGCGCGCAACGTCCATCGGGTAGGTTGCTCTTGTGCCTTACTCCCTACACAGAGGAAGAACAGACATGCGAATAATAAAGCGTATTGTTTCATATTGCCTTCGTTTTCTATCTTTTTACGAAAGCAAAACTATATTACCTTAAAAACATGGGCAACCAGACTAGAAAAAGGGGCTGTTTTCACCGATTAAACGGGCAATTCCATCGACATCGGGATTACCAATATAAAATAATACCCGCGATACCCGCCAAGATGATCATCAAGATAGGATGTACCTTGAATTTCCATGTTAGGATGAAAGCGGCACCAAAGATCAAGAAGCTCTTGTAGTCGATGAAGTTCTCTTTATTCATTAATAGCAAGGCAGCGGCAGCGATCAGTCCCACCGTAGCCGGGCGTAATCCAAGGAAAGCCGCCTCTACATATTTATTATTCCGAAACTTAGCGAAGAAATAAGAGATCAGAAGGACCAATAAGAAAGAAGGCAGACATACCGCAAATGTCGTCAGGCAAGATCCTAGGATACTCATCGTCTCCGAATACCCCGCATTATGCACCGCCGTATACCCTATATAGGTGGCGCTATTGATACCGATCGGTCCGGGTGTCATTTGAGAGATAGCGACAATATCGGTAAACTCCTGCAAGGAAATCCAACCATAGCGGTCCACCACGTCGGCTTGTATCAAGGATAACATCGCATACCCACCACCAAAGCCCAATATACCGATCTTCAGATATACATATAATAATTGTAACCAAATCATATCAGCCCTTCTTATTTAAACCATACCCCAAACCTCCGGCTATAGCCGCCAAGATAATCCAAGCGGGAGACACCCCACCCATCCAGATCAGCAATGCCGCCCCGACAGGTATGATCATTTGCACGTAACTCAACTTGATAGAACGTGCGGTTGTCAGACAAGGCACGGCGATCAAGGCGACCACCGCCGGACGCAATCCCATAAACGCCTTCTCCACCCATACATTATCCTTTACCTGCGTAAAGAATAACGCGATCAAGAGCATGATTACAAAAGAAGGGAGAATCGTGCCCAAGGCACAAACAAAACCGCCCCATGTCTTCTTCAGTTTATAACCCACGAAGATCGCTATATTCACGGCGAAAATACCCGGCAACGATTGGGCCACGGAGAAAACGTCGATAAAGTCCTCTTTCGTCATCCACCCCCGGTCTACCACATCCCGCTGGATAAGCGGCAACATGGCGTAACCACCTCCGATGGTAAACATACCGATTTTCACGAATGTCAGAAAAAGCGTCCAATACATACCCTTATCAGTTTACGTTGGCTAACGTCCTAAAAGCCTATTGTAAGTTTCTTTATTATTAATAATCTGAAGCGCTTTCTGGTAACTTGGATTATCATCATTGATAATCTGGAAGTACTGCGCCATATCATAGAGATCCCGTGCGATAAGCGCCTTGATCTGAAGCATGATCAACGGCTTCGAACGATTATATTGCTCTTCCTCAAACTCAATCTTCTCATCGCCGGCCATCTTAAGAAGCTCCTCCATGATATCCTCTCCGACCACGAAACCTTGCTTATACTGCTGGAATTTCGGATATTTAGCCATCATCTGGTTCCGATTACGATCCAGATAATTCATGGACACCCGATTGACCAAACCGGAAGCTACCAGTTTCCGGTGATAATCCGTATAGCGAGCCGTATCTACCGGGATGAACACGTCCGGCATAATACCTCCACCCCCATATACGGTACGCTCGGTAACCAAGGTGTTATACCTCATTGAATCCGGGAAATGAATGCTATCGGCACTCATCAACTCCCCCCGGTTATAACGGTCGATCAGATCATGGTGGTACTCCTCCATCTTCCCGTTCTCGTAAGGCTTTTGTATACAACGTCCGGTGGGTGTATAGTAACGGGAAACCGTCAAACGAATCATGGAACCATCCGGCAGGGGAATCGGTTTCTGTACCAAACCTTTGCCAAAGGTACGGCGACCTACGATCACTCCACGGTCCCAATCTTGAATAGCGCCGGAGACGATCTCGCTGGCCGAAGCCGAGGACTCGTCCACCAGCACGACCAAACGTCCCTCTTGGAATTGTCCACGAGCGGTAGAGTTCGCCTCCTCACGAGGTTGCTTACTCCCTTTCGTATAAACGATCAACCGGTTTTTATCCAAGAACTCATCCGCTAACTCTATGGCGATATTCAAATATCCCCCACCATTTCCCTGCAAATCCAGAATCAAGTTCTTCATGCCCTGTTTCCGGAGCTTCTCCAACGCCTCCCTGAATTCATCGGCGGAAGAAGCGGCGAAACGGTTCAACTTAATATAACCGGTATTCTTATCCGCCATATAAGCGGCATCCAGACTATACACGGGAATCTTACCGCGAACGATCTTGAAATCCATCAATTCCGGCGACTTGCCTCGCTTTACTTTCACACGCACCTCGGTACCTTTCGGTCCGCGTAGTTTCTTCATGATATCGGTAGTCTTCATCTTCACGCCGGCGATCAAGGTATCGTCTACTTGGATAATACGGTCGCCCGCCATCAACCCCACCTTCTCAGAGGGACCTCCGGGGATTACCTGAATCACGTAAAGCGTATCCGTCAACATATTGAACTGTATGCCGATACCATCGAAATTGCCTTGTAAAGGCTCGGTCATCTCTTTCGTCTCCTCCGGGTCCATATAATTGGAATGAGGGTCTAGCTTATCCAACATGCCGACTATAGCGTCTTCCACCAACTTCGTCTCGCTAGTAGAGTCGACATATAGATTAGATATAGCGAATAAAGCCAATTGGAGCTTCCGGGCATCCATATTCGCTTTTTGCGCTGTCGCTCCGGTAAACACACCTAGGACGATCAGCAGGGATAAGACGATTCTTTTCATCAGATATATTCGTTTCATAATTTTCAATACAATCTCGTCTCTTTAGGGACGAATTGGGAAATGTCTTTGCCGTAGCGTAACAACTCACGGACAATGCTTGAGCTAATATGCGTATGCTCCGGTTCCGTAAACAAGATAAAAGTCTCGATACCCGTCAACTTACGATTCACGTCCGCGATCGTCTTCTCATATTCGAAATCATTGACCGTACGGATTCCTCTTAAGATAAAGCCGGCTCCGACCTCTTTAGCGAAATCCACCGTCAATTGATTATATGACATGACTTTCACCCTTGGATTATCCTTGTATAGATTCCAGATCGCTTCCATCCGCTTCTCCAAGGAGAAATAGGTAAGCTTCTTATCGTTGATACCGATCGAGATCACGATCTCGTCCACCAGTTCCAACCCACGCCTTACCAAGGATTGATGCCCGATCGTAAAAGGATCGAAGGTACCGGGAAAAAGCGCGATACGTTTATTTTCAATTGATGACATCTTCTTCAACCACTAAGTTATCGATAATAAAGTTCTGTCGCTCCATGGTATTCTTCCCCATATAGAACTCGAGCATATCTTTCACGAGGTCCTCTTTCTTCATTGTCACCGGATCAAGGCGTATATCCTTGCCGATAAAATGCTTGAACTCATCGGGAGAGATCTCTCCCAGACCTTTGAATCGGGTGATCTCCGGATTCTTCCCGGCAGCGGCTATGGCAGCCAAGCGTTCCTCCTCTGAATAACAATACCACGTCTTCTGCCGGTTACGTACCCGGAATAACGGGGTTTGCAAGATATAAACATGATTACGCTTAATCAAATCGGGGAAGAATTGCAAGAAGAAGGTAATCAACAATAAACGGATATGCATCCCGTCCACGTCGGCGTCTGTCGCGATAATCACCTTATTATACCGCAAACCTTCCAAGCCATCCTCAATATTCAAGGCCGCTTGAAGCAAGTTAAACTCCTCGTTCTCGTAAACGATCTTCTTTGTCAAGCCATAACTATTCAAGGGCTTACCCCTCAAACTAAATACAGCTTGGTAATTCGGGTTACGGCTCTTCGTGATAGAACCGCTAGCCGAGTCACCCTCCGTGATAAAGATACTACTTTCCTCTAGCAGATCCCCTTTCGAGTCGGTCAGGTGAATCCGGCAATCCCTTAGTTTCTTATTATGTAAATTCGCTTTCTTCGCACGCTCGCGGGCCAGCTTCGTAACACCGGCGATCGCCTTGCGCTCTTTCTCGGACTCCAAGATCTTCTTCAGTAAAAGCTCCGAAGTCTCCATATTCTTATGCAAATAGTTATCCAGGTCATTCTTGATGAAATCACCGATAAACTTCGCTACCGTAGGGCCGTCCGGTCCTATATCTTTCGAGCCGAGCTTGGTCTTTGTCTGGCTCTCGAATACAGGCTCCTCCACTTTTATGCTGATAGCGGCCACGATACCCGCACGAATATCCGAATACTCGAAATTCTTATTGTAATATTCCTTGATGACACGGCCTATAGACTCCTTGAAAGCAGAAAGGTGCGTACCGCCTTGGGTGGTATGCTGGCCGTTCACGAACGAATAATATTCCTCTCCGTATTGTCCCGTGTGGGTAAAGGCTATTTCTATGTCTTCCCCTTTCAAGTGGATGATAGGATAAAGCCCGTCGTTGGTCATATTATCGTTCAACAGGTCTACCAGACCGTTGCGGGAATGGATGCGGCGGCCGTTGAACATGATGGTCAGTCCCGTGTTCAGGTATGTGTAGTTGCGCAGCATCGTTTCAATGAATTCGGTGCGGAACGTGTAGTTCTTGAACAAAGCACAGTCAGGTTCGAAATAGATGAAAGTTCCGTTTTCGTCGGCTGTCGGTTCCGTCGATTCGCCGGTCAGGATTCCGCGTTCGAAAGTGGCCCGGCGCATTTCGCCGTCGCGATGGCTTCGCACTTCGAAGTGCGAGCTGAGCGCGTTGACCGCTTTCACACCCACTCCGTTCAGTCCCACGCTCTTCTTGAATGCCTTGGAATCGTATTTGCCGCCCGTGTTGAGCATGCTCACCGCTTCGATGAGTTTGCCCAAAGGGATACCGCGGCCATAGTCGCGTACGCTGACCCGCAAGTTGTCCTCTACGGTGATTTCTATCCGTCGGCCGGCATTCATTTTAAACTCGTCGATGCTGTTGTCTATCACTTCTTTCAAAAGCACGTAGATACCGTCTTCGGCATGAGAACCGTCGCCCAGTTTTCCGATGTACATGCCCGGACGGGTACGGATATGTTCCATGTCCGACAAGTGGCGGATATGGTCTTCGGTGTATTCGGTAAGTATCGGTGCTTCGTTTGGTTTCTCTTCTTCTGCCATAGTGTGTTTCTATTTAAGTGACTTCTGGTAGCAACGTCTGTGTTTATGTACTTCTGCGTCTAAGTAAGCCCATTGCCCTTGGCTTTTTTCGTTGGTCTCCAGTTGCGGATGCGTTTCGCCGAACTTAAAGCCCATCTGTTGGCAAATGGGGATGAGGTCGGCGAAGAGCATGGCATTGACCCCTTTGTTCTGATATTCCGGAAGGACGGCCACAAGCAACAAATCTATGATATCCGAATGCTTGAAGAACAGGGCCTTGACCAAATGATACCAACCGAAAGGGAACAGGCGGCTCTTGGCTTTCTGCAAAGCGTGCGAGAGGGAAGGCATACCCACCCCCATGGCTATGATGCGTCCTTCGGCGTCTTCCACGAGCGTGACGAGCCGCATGTCTACGAGCGGAAGGTAAGTGTTGACGTATTGGGCAACCTGTCGCTCGTTCATCTCGGAATAACCGTACAACGGGGCGTATGCTTTGTTGACTACATCGAATATTTTCGGCCCCCATCCGCCTTTACGTATTTCTTTGGCGCTTTTGAATTTGCGTACACGCAGGTTATAGCGTTTGGCACTCATCTCCGCCACGCGGAAATATTTGTCCATGTGCGCCTGATGGTCTTGGTCGGGTACGCGTATCTTGCGCTCCACCCAGTCCACCTCTTTGGTATAACCAAGGCGGTCCATGTGAATTGGATAATAAGGATAGTTGTATGTTGTGGACATCGTGCTCAACTGGTCATAGCCGCCGGTGAGCATGCCTTCCGGATCCATGTCCGTAAACCCTAAAGGCCCTACTATCTTGTCGCATCCGCGGGCACGTCCCCAAGCTTCCACCGTGTCCATCAGGGCACGGCTCACTTCCGGGTCGTCCGTGAAGTCGATCCAACCGAAGCGGGCGTTGTTCGTGCCCCATGTCTGATTGGCCTTATGGTTGATGATGGCAGCCACGCGCCCCACGATTTTTCCTTCGCGTAGAGCCAGAAAATAATCCACGTCGCAGAAATCGAAGGCTGCGTTTTTCTGCGGGTTGAACGTGTCGAGCGTGTCCTCCAAAAAGTCGGGCACGGCATACGGACAGTCCTTGTACAGTTCGTAGTTGAAACGTATGAACGCTTTCAACTCTCGGCGAGTCGATATTTTTTTAATGGTTACAGCAGACATGTCATATATGTAAAATGGTCAATAAATTGCGGCAATGCGCAAACGTGCAAATATAGCCTTTTTTTTATTAACAGTTGAGTAAACTGCTTCGCTTTTCGCTTATCCTCCCTTTTTTTTAAGAAAAAGTTAAAAAAGATTGTTAGCTTCTTGTATTTATCTTATATTTGTGAACTTAATCCAAGTTGAATCATAAAAATATAGACTGATGGGAAAGATAAGATGTATGCTCGCGGTTATGGCTATGGCCATAGGTACGGGAGTGGCTTATGCCGGAGAAGGAAACAGTGAGAAAGATTATCGTCCGTATCCGCACATGTTCTTCGGGTTGAACGGGGGCGCGCAAGTGTCTTTTACTCATTATGATTTCAGCAAGTTGATCACACCGAGTTACGGCGTTTCGTTCGGTGCTTATTTCAATCCGGTCGTTGGAGCGCGTTTGCATGTGAGCGGTTACGAGAACAAGGGGGGTATCAAATCTTTGAATGAAACTTACGATTTCAATACGGTGACGGGTAGTGCGGACTTGCTGTTGAACGTGACCAACATGTTCCGTAGCGATAAAGATCGTGTCTTTAATCTTATTCTTCTTGGAGGTGTAGGATTGGCAGGCGCATGGGACAATGACGATTTCCACGCGTTGGCTGCCAAAGCAGCCGAGAACTATCCGATGGCATGGCAGGATCGTAGGCTTTCGCATAATGTGCGGTTGGGAATGCAGCTCGATTTCAATATCGCCAAACATTTCGGACTGAATCTGGAATTGGCCGCTAATAACAGATCCGATCGTATCAATTCTAAAACGACCGACCGAAATGACTGGGCTGCCACAGCTTCTTTAGGTCTGATTTTCAAGTTCGGGCAGAAGAAGGCCGAAAAGATGGCGGAAGAGCCGGTTCTGGTGGCAGAGGAATGGGCTACGCGTACGGATACCGTTTGGTATGACGACATCACGTATAGGGACGTGCCCGAAAAAGTCACTTACGAGGACAATATTTACTATAAAATCCGTTTGAGCGAACCGGATCCGGCTTCAAAGATTCAGAAGATAGCTGATTTTGTCAAGGCGCATAAGAATTGCAACGTACAGGTAACCGCTTATGCAGATAAAGCCACGGGAACACCGGAGTTGAATATGCAATATTCCAAGGAACGGGCGGAGAAAGTCGTTGCGGCGTTAGTGAAGGCCGGTGTGAGTCGCTCTGTCATTACTTCCGAATATAAGGGCGACACCGTGCAACCGTTTGCCGAGAACGACAAGAACCGTGTGGCTATCGTAAAAGTCACGGGTGAGGGCGTGAAGAAGGAACAAGTGAAGACGAAGAAATACAGATTGGAAGAGACCCGTTACAGGGTAAAGTAACAGAGCAATTTTTTTCATAAGGAAGGGGTCGGCTGTGAAGCCGGCCTTTTTTATTGGGGTTCCGCTTTCCGGCACCGGAGCAGCACATGCCGTCCGTCGGACAACGTCGTGGCGAAGAGGTAAGCGTTGCCTCCCTCTTTCAGTTTGAGGCGTTTGCGGAGTCCGGCTACGGTGTCCGGAAAGTTGCGGACGGTCAGATTGGCTTGTCCGAGGCCGTTTAAAAGTCCTTTCAGTTCCTTTTTGCCGAATCCGCAACAATCCTCTATGGCAAACGCCCGCCCGGGAAAATCCTTGCAGGAATGGTCTGAGGTGTATAAATGGGAATTGGGATGCAGTTTCCGCAGGCCGTAACGTGTGGCCAGGCTGCGGAATCCGCCGCACTTCATCACGGAAGCATTCGGTTCGTAGAGAAATCGGCCCGGCGTGTCCGAATAAGTGCATGCGGCCTCCTCCTCTTCAGTCAAGGTGAACGTGAAGGTGGGGTCTTCCGTGCCGAGGTTGACGCAATGGCACGCCGTCTTTTCCGGTTTTTGCCGTGTCATGATCAACAGCAGTTCCTTGCATTCCCCTTGTACGCTGACGGCGTGGACTTCGGCCACGTGTGCCAAGGTGCGCAGGGCCGTCCGGATGTCCAACATGGGGGAGAGCTTGATGAGGCTGAAAGCCGCCTTGCGGCGGATGGCTTCCTGGAGGATGGATAAATCCGGCTCGCAGTCTTCTATGGCCACCGTCTTGCGCCCGACGGTGTCGCGCCGTGCCGGGTCGACGAAGCAACAAGTGGCGTCGGGCCATTCGTCCGGCGAAAGGGAAGAGTCGGTTTCCCGGATTTCCGCTTGTGCCAATCCCAATGTTTTGAAGTTATGTGCCGCGATACGGCACAATTCCGGTTGGCGTTCCATATAGACAGCCCGGTCGAACAGTGGAGCCAGAAAGCTGAAATCGATGCCGAAACCTCCGGTCAGGTCCATCAGGGTATGGGGAGCTTCCGTGCCGTCGTTGTCCAACAAGCGTTTTACGAGGGCTTGTTTGTACCTTGCCGTCTGTTCCGAAGAACATTGCTCCATCGGGAGACGGGGCGGATACTGTATCCCGTCTCGTTCCGCCCATGAGGGGAGTTTGCGTCTTGCCGTCTGCCAACCCTCGATTTGTTGCAAGGCCATGCGCAGGTCTACGTTCTCCGGGGCCGGTTTCAGGGCCAGTCGGCGTACATCCTCCTCCCGGTGTGTCCGGATAAAATCTTGTGTCTTTTCGTCCAACATGTGTTTTATGGAATGGGTTTATAATGCGCTTTGGCTTCGGCGCGCGTGATGAAATTGAAATGCCACCATTCCGTGCGCAGGGCTTTGAAC
>ENA-ORRO01002485-ORRO01002485.1-human-gut-metagenome-genome-assembly--contig:-NODE-2485-length-11566-cov-2.278864_pt1 | contig 11566 bp, 6 predicted proteins | sample MGYA00242176_ERZ509136 | MGnify/ENA primary metagenome ERZ509136 (study PRJEB26280, sample SAMEA2338644) | human gut metagenome | biome: human gut; feature: human-associated habitat; material: faeces... | reverse complement strand
TTCGAGGTAACGCTTGCCTATGCCAAGGAGCAGATGAGCAAGTCGAACCTGCAGAAGCAGGAGAACCTATAGCTACAGGTGGGGGCGAACGCCAGAGTACGCAGCGTACACCCGGCCACTTCCCCCTATAGCTTCTGGGGCGCAGCCCGCTACTAAAGCACGGCCGAGGACGAACGAATGAGTAATATGACATATAACGTTAATCTAACAGAAAAACTAAAGCACTACTTCGGCTTTGACTCGTTCAAAGGCGACCAAGAGGCAATCATCCGCACACTCATGTCGGGTGAGAATGTCTTTGTGCTCATGCCGACCGGCGGCGGAAAGAGTCTCTGTTACCAACTGCCATCGCTGTTGATGGAGGGTACGGCCATCGTGGTATCGCCGCTTATAGCCCTTATGAAGAACCAGGTAGATGCGGTAAACAGCATCAGCGAAGATGGCGGGCTGGCACACTACCTGAACTCATCGCTCAACAAGTCGGCCATACAGCAGGTAATGGATGATGTGCGCAAGGGCAAGACCAAACTGCTATATGTGGCTCCCGAGTCGCTCAACAAGCCCGAGAACCAGGAGTTCTTCAAGTCCTTCAAGATATCGTTCTACGCCATAGACGAGGCGCACTGCATCTCAGAATGGGGGCACGACTTCCGTCCGGAATATCGCCGTATTCGTCCTATTATCAATGAAATTGGAAAAGCTCCGCTTATAGCATTGACTGCGACAGCTACGCCAAAGGTGCAGCACGATATCCAGAAGAATCTGGGTATGATAGACGCTACAGTCTTTAAATCATCCTTCAACCGCTCTAATTTGTATTATGAGGTTCGTCCGAAAGGAACGAATATAGACCGCGAGATCATTAAGTATATTAAAGCCAACGAGGGTAAATCGGGTATCGTATATTGTTTGAGCCGTAAAAAGGTGGAGGAATTTGCCGACATCTTGAAAGCCAACGGGATAAAGGCGTTGCCTTACCATGCGGGAATGGATTCGCAAGTACGTTCCGCCAATCAGGATGCCTTCCTGATGGAACAGGCGGATGTGATCGTGGCTACGATCGCTTTCGGTATGGGTATCGACAAGCCGGATGTCCGTTATGTGATTCATTACGATATCCCGAAGAGCCTAGAAGGTTATTACCAGGAAACCGGTCGTGCCGGTAGGGATGGCGGAGAAGGCCAATGTATCGCTTTCTATGCTTATAAGGACTTGCAAAAATTGGAGAAATTCATGCAAGGAAAGCCCGTGGCCGAACAGGAAATCGGCAAACAGTTGCTTTTAGAGACTGCAGCCTATGCCGAGACTTCCGTCTGCCGGAGAAAAGTGCTATTGCATTATTTCGGTGAGGAATACCTGGAAGATAATTGTGGTAATTGTGATAATTGTTTGAACCCAAAGAAGCAGGTGGAAGCGAAGGAATTGTTAAGCGCGGTACTGGAGGTTATCAGTACGTTGAAAGAAAAGTTTAAGGCAGATTATATCGTAAATATTTTGGTAGGTAACGAAACCTCCGAAATCCAAAATTACAAGCACAATGAATTAGAGGTCTTCGGTTCCGGACAGGACGAGGATGATAAAACTTGGAACGCCGTTATTCGTCAGGCTTTAATCGCTGGCTATTTAGCGAAGGATATTGAGAATTATGGTTTGCTGAAAATCACGGAAAAAGGTAAGGAGTTCATGAAGAAGCCGGTATCGTTCAAGATTACCGAGGACAATGAATTCGAGGAAGAGGAAGAGGAAGTTCCGGTTCGTGGGGGCGCCTCTTGTGCGGTAGACCCGGTTCTTTATTCCATGATGAAGGATTTGCGTAAGAAATTATCCAAGCGGTTGGAAGTTCCGCCTTTCGTGATTTTCCAAGATCCCTCTTTGGAGGCTATGGCTACTACTTATCCGATCACGTTGGACGAGTTGCAGAATATCCCGGGAGTGGGCGCTGGTAAGGCGAAACGTTATGGCAAGGAGTTCATTGAGTTGATCAAGAAACATGTAGAGGAGAACGAGATTGAGCGTCCGGAGGATTTGCGCGTACGTACGGTCGCTAATAAGTCCAAGTTGAAGGTCTCAATCATTCAGCGGATCGACCGTAAGGTGGCGCTGGACGAGATCGCGTTGACTAACGGACTTGAGTTCACCGAGCTTTTGGATGAGATCGAGGCGATCGTATATTCCGGTACACGTATCAATATCGATTATTTCTTGAATGATGTGATGGATGAGGATCATATCGAGGATATTTACGAGTATTTCAAGGATTCGGAGACCGACGGTCTGGAAGACGCCATTGAGGAATTAGGCGGTGACTATACGGAAGAGGAGATTCGCTTGGTCCGTATCAAGTTCTTGTCTGAAATGGCAAACTAATGGGAGGGTGGCCCGGTTCCACTCTAAAGAAAAAACAAATAAAGAAGCTTATTGTTCCTTCCGAAAGAGATTTATTTTTCCTTCGGAAGGAATTTTGTTTTCGTTCGGATGAAAGTTTATTTTCTTCCGAATCGAATTTTTAATTTCTCCCGTATCGATTTATTGCGTGAAAAGTCGTATATTTGCGCGCAATAATTTTTAAAGCATAAGTTCTATGTCATTTATTGCAGACAGGGTAGTTATGGATGGGTTAACGTTTGACGATGTATTGTTAATCCCAGCTTATTCGGAAGTTCTTCCTCGTAATGTCGATCTCACGACAAAGTTTTCACGTAATATCACATTGAATATACCGATGGTGTCGGCCGCTATGGATACGGTTACCGAGGCCAAGTTGGCTATCGCTATCGCCCGTGAGGGAGGTATTGGTGTGATTCATAAAAACATGACGATCGCCGAGCAGGCAAAGCAGGTCCAGACCGTTAAACGTGCGGAGAATGGAATGATCTATGATCCGGTGACTATCACGAAGGGCAAGCGTGTGGCGGATGCCTTGGCAATGATGGCTGAATATAAGATTGGCGGTATTCCCGTGGTGGATGAAGGCGGGTATTTGGTAGGTATCGTGACAAACCGTGACTTGCGTTTCGAGAAGGACATGAACCGTTCTATCGACGAGGTGATGACGAAAGAGAATTTGGTCGTAACCGGACAATCTACGGATATGGAGGCCGCCGCTCAGATCCTTCAGGAACATAAGATCGAGAAGTTACCGGTGGTCGATAGCCATAATAAGTTGATCGGCTTGATTACCTATAAAGATATAACGAAAGCGAAAGATAAACCGAAGGCTTGCAAGGATTCGAAAGGTCGTTTGCGTGTAGCTGCCGGTGTAGGCGTTACGTTCAATACCTTCGAGCGTGTAGCCGCTTTGGTGGATGCCGGGGTGGATGCTTTGGTGATCGACACGGCACATGGTCACTCAAAAGGTGTGGTGGATGTCTTGAAACAGATTAAGGCGCAATATCCGCATATTGATTGTGTGGTCGGTAATATCGCTACGGGCGAGGCTGCTAAATATTTAGTGGAAGCCGGGGCGGACGCCGTGAAGGTAGGTATCGGTCCGGGTTCGATTTGTACAACTCGTGTGATCGCTGGTGTGGGTGTTCCCCAGTTGTCGGCTATTTACGATGTGGCGAAGGCGTTGGAAGGAACTGGTGTGCCTTTGATCGCCGACGGTGGCTTGCGTTACTCCGGTGATATCGTGAAGGCGATCGCCGCTGGTGGATCTTCCGTGATGATGGGATCTCTGTTGGCGGGTGTAGAGGAGTCGCCGGGCGATACGATTATCTTCAATGGCCGAAAGTTTAAGTCTTACCGTGGAATGGGGTCGTTGGAAGCTATGCAAAAGGGGTCCAAGGATCGGTATTTCCAAGATGTGGAGGACGACGTGAAGAAGCTGGTTCCGGAGGGAATCGCTGCCCGTGTTCCGTTTAAGGGTTCTTTGTATGAGGTCATTTACCAAATGGTAGGTGGTTTACGTGCGGGAATGGGTTATTGCGGGGCTCATAATATCGAGGAGTTGCATAAAGCTCGTTTTACTCGAATCACCAACGCAGGTGTGCAAGAGAGCCATCCGCATGACGTAGCGATCACGCAAGAGGCTCCGAATTATAGCCGCGGTGAATAGTAATACAAGTTTTACGTTTTATAAAAAACACTAATTTAATGGGATAGCATACTTTTCTTGTCGGCTCTCCGTTAGATTAGTGTTATTTTTGTAATGTATATTCGTGCTATGGTAAAAGAATTTTTGATGAAAAAGTTACTTATTTCATTAGGGGTATTCGCTTGTGTGACAGTTAACGCTCAAACCGCATCCGATTCGGTCGTTATGACGGTCGCTGGAAAACAAGTGCCTTTATCTGAATTTATTTTTATCGCGGAGAAGAATGGAGAGGTGGATTTATCGAATACAAAGTCCGTCAAAAACTATGTCGAGCTATTTAAAAATTTTAAGCTAAAAGTAGCGGAGGCGGAATCTTTAGGGATCGACCAGACATCCTCATTCAAAAGTGAGCTGGATGGATACCGGGCTCAGTTGATCGATAGCTATATGTCGGATAAGGAGGGTGAGAAAGCGGCTGCCCGTGCGGTATATGACCGTGGGGATCACTCGGTAGAGTTGACCCACATCTTATTCCGTTTGCCGGAGAAGACGGTCTCCAAAGATACGGTAGCTGTATATCAAGAAGCCATGCGAGTATACGAACGTCTCCAGAAAGGAGAGGATATGGAAACAGTCGGAAAAGCTTTGGCCGAGAAGGATAAGGAGCATGTCGCTTGCGAATATGTACGTTGCTTGCTCCCGATGCAATCCCTAAAAGTGTTTGAGGATGCCGCCTATTCCTTGCCGATTGGCGTGGTGTCTGAACCGGTTCGCACGAAATTAGGATTTCATTTGATAAAAGTCCATAGTCGTAAACCCAATCCGGGGCGGATACATGTCGCTCATATCTTGATCGCCTTCCCGAAAGATTCCGCTATTCAGGACTCATCGGCTTTTCTGGCAAAAGCGCAAGCTATCTATAAGCAAGTACAAGAGGGAGCTGATTTTGGCGAGTTAGCGAAAGAATATTCTGGGGATGCTGCTTCCGCTAAGAAAGAGGGAGTATTACCTTGGTTTGGGGTAGGCGAGATGGTCCAGCCTTTTGAGCAAGCCGCTTTTGCGTTGAGCAAGCCGGGTGATTTATCCGAGGTGGTGGAAACTCGTTTTGGTTACCATATCATTAAGTTGATCGATAAGAAGGGACGCCCTTCGTTTGAGGAAGAGGAAAAAGCTTTGTCGAGACGTATGGGGCAGGGTGAACGTAACTTCGAGTTATATAAAGCTTTCGACGATCGTATGAAAAAAGAATACGGATACGTTTTCTATCCGGAAGCCTATGCGGAGCTGCAAGCGTTATGTAATGATTGTTTCCCCACGGACGAGGCGTTTTATGAGAAAGCGAAGGATATGAACAAGACGCTTATGCAATTGGATGGAAAGGATTTCCCGCAAGCGGAGTTCGCTTATTATATCCAACGTTGTCCGTTCTCGACAAAAACGTATGCGGGTGATTTTATGCAAGAGATCTATGATTTGTTTATCCGCGATATCGTAACGACCGCCGAGCGTAAGAATCTGGAGACAAAACATCCGGAGATCCCTCATTTGATGCAGGAGTACCGGGATGGGATTCTGTTGTTTGAGGTCAGCAACCGGGAGATCTGGAGCAAACCCTCCGCCCAGCAGAAGGTGTTGGAAGCGAAGTGGATTGCGGATTTGAATAAAAAATATCCGGTGACTGTCAACTGGAAATTATTGAAGAAACTAAAGAAATAAAATAAAGATAGATATGAGGATAGTCTTCATGTTCCTAACGTTCGTTGTGTTGTTGGGTGCCTGTAAAGGTTCTCAGCCAGCTGATACTACGGATGTCTTGGTTAGCGTGAAAGGACGTACCCTAAATCGTTCGGAGGTGAATAAGCTAATACCTCGGGGGATTTCCTCCGCAGATAGTCTGTTGCTGGCCGAGGGCTTTACCAAGAAATGGGTAAAGGATGTATTGGTGTACGATGTGGCTTTGCGTAACTTAGGGGATGAGAAAGAGGAGGTCGATAAATTGGTAGAGGAGTACAGGCGTTCCTTGGTTCGTTACCGTTATCAGGAACGATTGGTGGAGGAGAAGCTGAAAACTGATATCCGGGAAAGTGATAAATTAAACTATTACGAGGAAAACCAGAAAAAGTTTATCTTGGATAAAGGCTTGATCAAGGGATTATTCTTGAAAATCCCGGTTGATGCCCCGGGACTTACCGATGTCAAAAAGTGGTACAAATCCACAGATGTGGCCTCTTTAGAAAAAATTGAGAAGTATAGTGTGCAAAATGCCACGATTTATGAGTACTTTTACGACAAATGGGTTGATTTCGATGAGGTAATGGATAATATACCGATCCATGTGTCGAATCCGAATGCGTTTCTGAAGGCGAATAAGTATGTTGAGGTGGCGGATAGCAGTTATTGTTATCTGTTGAATATCAAGGAATATTTACCTTCCGGCAGTGTGGAGCCATATGATTATGCCAGTTCGCACGTCACGGAAATGCTGGTCAACCAACGAAAAGTTGAATTCTTGAAAAAATTTGAAGACGAGTTATATAACGATGCGATCCGGAGCGGTGACGTGGAATTCCATTCCGAGCCGTGATCTCTAATTTTATAAATGGGTAGACATGATGAAAAAGATTTTAAGTGTATTCTTTCTTGCCTGTTGTTCTTGCATTGTAATGGCGCAAGACAATGTGATCGATGAAATTGTGTGGGTGGTAGGAGATGACGCTATTTTACGTTCGGATATTGAGACGCAGCGTTTGTATAATCAAAACGAGGGGGTCCGTTTGGATGGCGACCCGTATTGCGTGATCCCGGAGCAGATGGCGATACAGAAACTATATCTGAATCAAGCTAAGATCGATAGTATTACCGTGAACGAGAACCAAGTGATCCAGAGCGTGGATCAATGGATGAACATGGCTGTGAACCAAATCGGGTCTCGCGAGAAATTGGAGGAATATTTCGGTAAGAAATTTTCCCAGATCAAGGATGAGCGTAAGGAGATGGTGCGGGAGCAGCAGGTAGTGCAACAGATGCAGCATCAATTGATCGGCGAGATCAAGCTGACACCTTCCGAGGTGCGTAAATATTTCAGCCAGTTGTCTCAGGATAGCCTGCCGAACATCCCTACGACTGTAGAGGTGCAAATCGTTACCTTGGAACCGAAGATTCCGTTTGAGGAAACAGACGCCATCAAGGCCCGCTTACGTGATTTCACGGAGCAAGTTAATTCCGGTAAGATGGAATTCTCTACGTTGGCTCGTTTGTACTCGGAAGATCCGGGTTCGGCGTCTCGAGGAGGGGAGTTAGGTTTCATGAGCAAGACACAGCTGTTGCCGGAGTTCGCGAACGTTGCGTTCAACTTGAAAGACCCGAAACGTGTCTCCCAGATCGTACAGACGGAGTATGGTTACCATATCATCCAATTGATCGAGAAGCGTGGAGACCGTATCAACTGCCGCCATATCTTATTGAAACCGAAGGTTTCCGATAAGGAGTTGGCGGATGCTACCACTCGTCTGGATTCATTGTACAATGATTTGCAGGCGAATAAGTTCACGTTTGAGGAAGCCGCTACATTCGTCTCTTATGACAAGGATACACGTAATAATAAGGGTTTGATGGTAAACCAAGATTACGAGAGCAGCAATATGGGAACCCCTAAGTTCGAGATGCAAGAACTTCCGCAGGAAATCGGTAAGGTGGTATATGGCATGAAAGTCGGAGAGATCTCCAAGCCTTTTACCATGTTGACGAACAAGCAGAAAGAGGTAGTAGCTATTGTTAAGCTGAAAGCTCGGACGGAAGGACATAAGGCGAATTTGGCCGATGACTTCCAAGCTTTGAAAGCGATCGTAGAGGCTAAGAAACGTGAGGAATTATTGAACGACTGGATCACGAAGAAACAAAAATCAACCTACGTGCGTATTAGTGACGGTTGGAGGAATTGTGATTTCAAATATCCGGGTTGGATTAAGGAATGAGACTAATTAACAGGTTATTTCTAGCGCTCTTATCGTGTGCTTTATCGGTTGGCGTATTTGCGCAAACGCAAGATAGCACGGTGGTAGCCGCCAAAGATAGTGTCGCTCCCAAGAAGACGAAGGTCTTTTTGGAGCATGCGAATACGCTTTCGTTCGATAAGGAGAGGAACGCCGAGGCTCAAGTACTGAATGGTGATGTTTGTTTTCGCCATGATAGTTCGTATATGTATTGCGATAGCGCATATTTCTTTGAGCAGACCAATTCCTTGGAAGCGTTTAGTAATGTCCGGATGGAACAAGGGGATACCTTGTTCGTGTATGGAAATTACCTGTTTTACGATGGAAATACCCAGATCGCTTATTTGCGGGAGAATGTCCGCATGGAGAATGGGCAGGTTACCCTGTTTACGGATAGCTTGAACTATGAGCGAATCCCGGATATCGGATATTATTTCGACGGAGGTCTGATTGTCGATTCCTTGAATCAGCTCTCTTCTTTTTATGGGCAATATTCGCCTAGTACGAAATTGGCTATCTTCAATGATAGCGTCCGTCTGGAGAATGAGCAATTCACGTTGTATTCCGATACCTTGCATTATAATACGGACTCGAAGATCGCCACGATCCTCGGACCATCCATAATCGTCTCGGATAGCGGCACGATCTATTCTTCCAGAGGTTGGTACGATACCGTGAATAATACCTCTTTGCTATTGGATCGTTCTCAGGTGGTTTCCGGCGACCGTATCTTGACGGGCGACTCTATCGCCTACAACCGGGAACTGGGTTTTGGGGAAGCGTTCGGTAATATGAGTCTGCAAGACACGGCGCAGCATGTCATGCTGGAAGGCCAATATGGCTTTTACAATGAGAAGAGCGAGTATGCTTTCGCTACGGATAGCGCCCGTTTCTTGGAATTCAGCCAAGGGGATACATTGTTTCTGCATGGTGATACCTTGAAGATGACTACGGTGGACTCCCTTTACCGGGAAGTAAAAGCTTATTACGGCGTCCGTTTCTATCGGACGGATATGCAAGGTGTTTGCGATTCGATGCAGTTTAATACAAGAGACTCTATATTATATATGTATACGGACCCTATCGTTTGGAATGAACAGTATCAGATCTATGGGGATACGATCTTGATATTTATGAATGATAGCTCGATCGATTTCGCTCACGTGAAGCAATTCGCTTTCGCAATACAGCAAATCGATTCTACCGCATTCAATCAATTAAAGGGAAATGACTTGAAGGCTTATTTCGAGGGACAGGTCGTGAATCAGATCGATGTGTCGGGCAACGCCGAATCTATATTTTTCCCCTTGGAGAAGGACGGTTCGATGGTCGGCATGAACGAGACCAAAAGCGGTTTCCTTACGATCTGGCTAAAAGACAATAAGTTGGATAAACTGAAAATCTGGCCGACTCCAACAGGTACGATGACCCCTATTCCTGATTTGAAGCCCGACCAGAAATACTTGAAAGACTTTTATTGGTTTGATTATATCCGTCCTAAAGACAAGGATGATATTTATCAGGTCGTGAAAAGAAAAGCTCAAGATGCTCCGAAAAGAAGCAATAAATTCGTACATTAGCGTCGTATTCATAATTAATAGGTAAAGCTATGGCACTTTTCTCGTTTTATAACATGCGCAAGCCGCGTCAATTTGATCATAAGCCTATTTATTGGGACCCCCATAAGGAAGCCTTGGAGGAACGTATAAGCAAGGTCAAACGTGAAATGGGTGTAGAGGAGCCGTTGGAGGAATATAAGCCGCATATCAAGGGAACTTTCATTGAAGGTACCTCGCATCTGAAGAAAAGCGTGGGGCGAGGCGAGGATTCCCGGGCTCGTAGGTATAAGAATGTGAAACTGGCGGTGGCCTTGGCGGTCTTGGCTGCTTTCTTTTGGTATTTGTTCTGGTAATGAGCGATATCATTCATTTACTTCCGGACCATATCGCCAATCAAATCGCGGCGGGAGAGGTGATTCAACGTCCGGCCTCTGTCGTTAAAGAGTTGGTCGAGAATGCGGTGGACGCTGGCGCTTCCAATATCCAAGTGAACATTAAGGATGCGGGTAAGACATTGATACAGGTGATCGATGACGGGAAAGGTATGTCCGAGACGGATGCTCGCATGGCTTTTGAGCGGCACGCTACTTCTAAGATTTCTACGGCCGAGGATTTATTCTCTTTGCATACGATGGGTTTCCGAGGTGAGGCATTGGCCTCTATCGCCGCTGTCGCCCATATAGAGTTGCGTACCCGGGCTAGAGGGACCGAGCTTGGCACTTGCCTATCCATCGCGGGTTCCAATCTGGAGAGTATCGAGCCGGAGGCTTGTAACGAGGGAAGTATCTTCTCGGTAAAGAATCTTTTCTTTAATGTTCCCGCCCGCCGGAAATTCTTGAAGTCGAATGAGACGGAATTCCGGAATATCATCAATGAGTTCGAGCGAATCGCCTTGGTGAATCCGCAGGTGGGTATGTCTCTTTATCATAATGATGCGGAGATATTCAATCTGCCCGAGTCGGGGTTACGTCAGCGCATCATTAATATATATGGTAAGAGTTTAAACCAGAAGTTGCTCTCTCTGGATGCCCAAAGTTCCATGGTGACTATTTCCGGTTTCGTGGGGCGTCCGGACTCGGCGAAGAAGCGAGGGGCATTGCAGTTTTTTTTTGTGAATGGTCGTTATATGAAGCATCCTTATTTCCATAAGGCGATCATGCAGGCCTATGAGCAATTGATTCCTGCCGGGGATATGCCGAATTATTTTGTTTATTTCACGTTGGATCCCTCCTCGATCGATGTCAATATCCATCCGACAAAGACGGAGATTAAGTTTGAGAACGAGCAACCGATCTGGCAGATCTTGATGGCCGCTACCCGGGAGGCGTTGGCTAAATCGAGCGCTATCCCTACGATTGATTTCGATGTGGAGGACGCGATCGATATTCCTGTTTACAACCCGGTCAAGAAAAGTGAGCCTAGTACTTATAAGGCCCCGAAAGTGCAAGTGGATTCCAGTTATAATCCGTTTGACACTACTTCCTATAAAAAACCGGAATTCGATTGGTCTAAATTATATCAAGGGTTTGAGAACGACCGAGTGGCTGTCCAACGGGAGTCCGAGACTTTCGAGGATGCCCCGATCGAGGAATTGCCGGCCGAGGCTTCGGATCCGGAAAAACTGTTTACGGAGGTAAGCAATCCTTGCTATCAATATAAAGGGCGATATATCGTGACATCCTTGAAATCGGGTCTGGCGATTATTGACCAGCATCGTGCGCATATCCGCGTACTTTTTGATCGCTATATGGTGCAGATAAAACAAAAGCAAGGCGTTTCACAGGGAGTGCTTTTTCCCGAAATATTGCAGTTGCCTGCTTCAGAAGCTGCTGTCTTGCAAGGAATCATGGATGATTTATCGGCAGTTGGTTTTGATTTGAGTGATTTGGGTGGCGGTAGCTATGCTATCAACGGTATTCCTTCAGGCATCGAAGGACTGAATCCGGTGGAATTGGTACGTAATATGCTACATACAGCTA
>ENA-ORRO01002459-ORRO01002459.1-human-gut-metagenome-genome-assembly--contig:-NODE-2459-length-11671-cov-7.954115_pt1 | contig 11671 bp, 8 predicted proteins | sample MGYA00242176_ERZ509136 | MGnify/ENA primary metagenome ERZ509136 (study PRJEB26280, sample SAMEA2338644) | human gut metagenome | biome: human gut; feature: human-associated habitat; material: faeces... | reverse complement strand
TTCCCAAGCCGAGGAGGCGGGTTCGACTCCCGTATCCTGCTCCAAAAAGAAATGCCATCCAAATGGATGGCATTTCTTTTTGGAATATGGGCCCCGCAGCGAACTCGTGGTTCGATCGCAAGCATTTTGCCGTCGACAGACGGCCGCGATGCAACGCATCGCAGCTTTTGGCGCAGCCAAAAGAAAATGCGCAGGGACACGGAGGCGGCCCTGCCGCCGGAGTACTCCCGTACGCCCGATTTATCTGCTGATCTATAATGTTCTGACAACACAAAAAGAGGCGCCATCCAAACGGATGGCTTTTCTTTTTGGAATCCGGCTCCTGCAGTGCCCCCTGCCGGTCACGATTTTTTGATCGCTATTCTTCCGAAAGTGTGGTAATTTATTTGTGCTGCGAAGAAGGGGGCGAGACACCATGATCTATGTCATGTCTGATATCCATGGGCAGAAGCGGCGGTTTGATTCCGTCATGAGGCAGATCGGCCTGCGGGCTGAGGACACGCTCTATGTCCTCGGCGACGTGATCGATCGGAATCCGGACGGCATCGGGATTCTCCGCCGGATCATGGCGATGCCGAATGCCAGAATGCTTCTGGGCAACCACGAACTGATGATGATGAACGCGCTTTATTACCCGCCCCCGGCGGATGAGGACTGCCCGGGATCCTACTATGAACGCAAACAGGCTCTGTGGTATCGAAACGGAGGCCAGGTCACGCACGACCATCTGAAGCGCATAAAGAAGACTGTTCGGCAGGAGATCTTCGAATATCTGGACAAGCTGCCAGTCAACGCGGAGCTGACGGTAAACGGCAGGCAATACCTCCTGACGCACGCGGCCCCCGCAGACTTGTACGAGGGGTACGGCAGCAAATACAAATGTGCGCGTGATTTCGCTGTCTGGATGCGATTTGAGAAATTTCCGGTTCTGGAGGGCCGGACCGTCATCTTCGGTCACACGCCGACCCACCATTTCCAATCCGACGATCCCATGGCAGTATGGGATGCGCCCGGCTGGATCGGGATCGACTGCGGCTGCATGCTCCCCGAAACAGGCGATCCTCGCTCAGGCCTCCGCGGCCGACTGGCGTGCCTCCGCTTGGATGACATGCGGGTCTTCTATTCCGAGGAACCGCAATGCGGTGATCCTGAAGAAGCGGAAAATCAGCGCAGCGGATGCGCGCGGAAGCATACATAGATGTGTCCTCTTGATACAAACGCCCATCATCCCGCCGGATGGTGGGCGTTCTTTTCGCTCCTCCCCGGTCCGCCTCCCTGATCCTTGTTGCCCTTGTACAACAGTTTACGGAAAATGCGGTGGAATCTTATTGGAATTACCGATTGCGGAATGGGGCGAAATCGTGTAGTATATTAGCGTGGTAAATCGGTAATTCAATAAAGCTGCACGTGCAGGAAGCTCACCGGCTTCCCGGCCGCTGCGGACCGTTCCGCTTGCAAGCCGGACAGAAAGGAGAAACCAACATGAAATCTCTCACCAAACGGGCCCTGTGCCTCTGTCTTTCCCTGATCCTCGTATTTGGCCTTGCCGCCTGCAGCGCGGCGGGCAGCAAAAAAGCGGAGCGGCTGTCTCTCGATGCCCGCCCCGACGCGCCCAGCGAGATCCCGGAGGGGCTGGACATCGACTGGAACGCGCGCTACACCTTCGCAGAGCTGGAAGCGCAGCTCTCCCAAATGGCCGAACAGTATCCCGACATCACCGACCTCTATTCCATCGGCACCACCTGGCAGGAGCGCGATCTCTGGTGCCTGGAGATCACCAACAAGGCGATCCCGGCCGAGGAGAAAACAGGGATCGGCGTCTTCGCCAACATCCACGGCGGCGAGCGCGAAAGCGCCTCCTCCGCCATGTACACCGCTTGGTGGCTGACCCTCTGCTCCGGCGACGATTACGTCAAGGGCCTGCTCGATAACTACATCATCTATGTCATCCCCGTCATCAACCCCGACGGCTATGAGCAGTCCTTCATCAACAACAACCGTCCCAACCTGCGCCCCCGCGACCTCAACGGTGACGGCGTTCCCTTCAGCGATCCCTACGCCGATATCGACGGTGACGGCTTCATCGCCACCATCTACCGCGGCAAGGCCGGCGACGAGCCCTCGAGAAAGCTCCCCTACTTCGGTATGGAAAGCCCCGACTGGGACGGCAACGGCATCCTCGGTGACGATCCGCGCAACGGCGGCATCGACATGAACCGTACCTTCAACTACCAGTGGAACCGTTTCGACATCGAGACCGCCGACACTGACAACCCGATCGGCAGCAACGCTTGGTCCTCCGCCGGTCCTGCCGCCGCTTCTGAGCCCGAGGTTCAGGCGGTGCAGCAGTTCATCGACGAGCACAATATGGCCGCCCTCACCTCGCTTCACACCGGTATCCAGTGCGTCCTCTATCCCTGGTGCTACCGTCCCTACGACGCCAACGACCCCAAGGATGCTGAGATCCCCTTCATGAAGGAAACCGCCGCCAAGATGGCGCAGGTCTATCAGGATTACACGGGCCGCGGCTTCTACTCCATGAGCTCCAACGAGGACTATGCTACCTCCGCAGAGATGATCGACTATTCCTTCGGCCGCTACAACATCCACTCCTACACGATCGAAGTCTACAGCCCCGGCAAGTCCGAGTCCGGCGACATCAACGACTGCATGTGGGAGAACAATATGCCCGAGGCCAAGTGGGTCTTCTACGCCTACGACGAGATCCAGGAGAAGCTCGGTCTTGATCCCGCAGCCATCACCGACGAAGACGGCAACAAGCTCGCCGCCAACGAGGGTCTGTGGTTCTACACCTCTTCCTCCAACCAGATGGTCAACGACGCTCCCGAGGAGCAGGATGTTATGGTTCGCGGCTGCCGCGACGCCATCCTGACCATGATCCACTCCGAGCCCAACGGCGACGGCTACCAGAACCCCGGCTTCTACAAGTAAATCAAAGTTATTTCAGTCCACGCTGAATAAAAGTTATGACCGGCGGTTTCCCGTCGGTCATAACTTTTTTTGCGTCTCTGCGCCAAATCGATCGGTACAAAATCTATTATTCATATTGTAACTTCCGTTCGCTGCGTGCTATAATGAAAGAGAATATTCCCCTGCGCAATGCCGCAGGACACAATATCCGGACGGGAGGCAGCTCATTATGAAGAACAAAAAGATCAGCAAACTGGTAGACCCCAGCTTCCGGCTCTACTTTCTTGTCGGCTTTCTCTTTGCCGCCGTCACGGTGCGCGTGAGCATCCCTCTCGCGATCTGCGAGGCTGCGGCGATGGCGTTTCTCTGGTGGTACTTCCGCCACACGGCGCAGAAGCGCCGCGAGGGCATCCGCCAGTACATCGACGACGTGACCGACGACATGACCACCGCCGACAAGGCCTCGATGCTCTCGGCCCCGTTCGCGATGATGGTCTTCCGCCCCGACACGCAGGAGATCCTATGGAGCAATGACAGCTTCATGCAGCTCACCGGCGTGCGCGAGGATATCTTTGACAACCGCATCGACGATATTCTCCCCGATTTTCCGACACACTGGCTGCTCGAGGGCAAAAGCGAGTGCCCCGAAACGGTGCTGATGGGCGGGCGCCACTTCCGCGTGTTCGGCAATCTGAGCCATCCCTCCTCCCGCCGCGGCGGACAGAGCCTTCTTGCCACAACGTACTGGACGGACGTGACCGAGCAGGACTCGCTGCGCGAGGAGAATGAGAGCCGCCGCCCCATCGTCTCGGTCATCGTGATCGACAACTACGAAGAGCTGATGAAGGCTGGCAGCGAGGCGTCGCGCAGCGCCGTGCTCGCCGCCATCGACGAAAAGATCAGCACATGGCTCAAGGATTCGCACAGCCTGCTGCGCAAATTCGATCGCAACCGCTACGTGCTCGTCACGACCGAGCAGGAGTATCAAAAGCTGCTTGAGGGTAAATTCTCCGTGCTCGACGCGGTGCGAAGCGTCGTCACTGAGGACGGCGTCGCCGCAACGCTCTCGATCGGCGTGGGCAAGGACGTGGATGACTACGAAACGCTCTATCAGAACGCCATGCTCTCGATCGAAATGGCGCTCTCGCGCGGCGGCGACCAGGTCGTCGTGCGCAACCGCCTTGACTTTGAATTCTACGGCGGCAAGGCCAAGTCCCCCGAAAAGCGCACGAAGGTCAAATCCCGCGTGATGGCCAACGCCCTCGGCGAGCTCATTTCCGACGCAGGCCAGATCTTCGTCATGGGCCACGCGCATGCGGACATGGATGTGGTCGGCGCAGCGGCCGGCATCTGCTGCATCGCGCGCAAGCGCGGCAAAAAGGCGCAGATCGTCATCGACATGGAGGACAACGTCGCAAAGCCGCTGCTCAGTAAGCTTGCGGCTCTTCCGGAATACAAGGGCGCCTTTATCTCCGGCAACGACGCGTTCATCTCCGCCCAGCCGGGCGCGCTGCTCGTCGTGGTGGACACGAACCGCCCCGACTTTGTCGAATCCGAGCAGCTGCTCGATGCGTGCAACCGCGTGGCGGTCATCGACCACCACAGAAGAGCCGCGAATTATATCGAATCCGCCGCGCTCAACTTTCACGAGCCCTACGCCTCGAGCGCGTCCGAGCTCGTGACGGAGCTGCTGCAATACCTCGCCGACCCGACCGATTTACTTCGCGCGGAGTCCGAGGCGCTGCTCGCGGGCATCGTGCTCGACACGAAGAACTTCACGATGCGCACCGGCGGGCGCACGTTTGAGGCCGCCGCGTTCCTGCGCCGCGCGGGCGCGGACACGTCGGACGTACAGCGACTCTTCCAGAGCGACCTTGCCGGCATGGTCGAGCGCTATGACATCATCCGTCACGCCGAGCTCGTTCACGGCGACATTGCCGTGGCCGCGGTCGAAAAGGAGATCGACCGCGTGACCGCCGCCAAGGCGGCCGACGAGCTTTTGACGCTCTCCGGCATCCACGCTTCGGTCGTGCTTTACAAGCACGGTACGGGTGTGAATCTGTCCGCGCGCTCGCTTGGCGAGATCAACGTGCAGTTCATCATGGAAAAGCTCGGCGGCGGCGGCAATTCGACCACCGCGGGCGGCCAGGTAAACGACGCCACCGTGGACGAGGTGCGCGAGCGTCTGCTCGCCGCCATCGACGAATATATGGAAGAGTGACGCTCTTCCCCACAACGTAAATCACCCCACAAGGAGGAAACAGATATGAAAGTCATTTTAACGCAGGATGTGAGAGGTCAGGGCAAAAAGGGCCAGCTCATCGACGCAGCCGAGGGCTATGCAAGAAACTTCCTGCTGCCCCGCAAGCTCGCCGTGCTCGCCACGGCTGACGCCATCAACACCATGAACCTGAAGGAAAAGGCCCGCCGTGCCGAGGAGGCCGCGAACCGTCAGGCCGCCGTCGAAATGGGCGGCAAGCTCAAAAATGTGACCGTCAAGCTCACGGCCAAGGGCGGCAAAGAGGGCAAGCTCTTCGGTGCCATCACGAGCAAGGAGATCTCTGAGGGCCTTGCGAGCCAGTACCAGCTCGACGTGCCCAAGCAGAAGATCGTGCTCGACGAGCCCATCAAGGCTTTCGGCACCTACGAAGTCAAGGCCAAGCTCGGCTACGAAGTGAGCGCCAAGTTCTCCGTCAGCGTGAGCGAGGAGTAAGGCGCAAGATTACGCAATAAGGAGGTCTTCTCGTGGAAGATATCTTCTACCGGCAGATGCCTCATTCGCTCGAGGCCGAGCAGTCGGTGCTCGGCTCGATGCTCATCGACGCAAACTGCGTCAAGGACGTGATGGAGCAGCTCCGTCCCGATGATTTTTACTTAAAGCAGAACCGCGAGATCTTCGAGACGATCTACTCCATGTTCGTCTACTCCAAGCCCATCGACGGCGTGACCGTCGCGGGCGAGATGGAGAAAAACGGCACCTATGAGGAAAGCACGACGCGCCCGTACCTCGCCCAACTGATGGACGTGACGCCCACGAGCGCAAACGTGATGGAATACGTCGGCATCGTACGCGACAAGGCGCTGCTGCGCGCGCTCTATACCGTGGCGGGGGAAATTTCCACCATGGTGCAGGACGGCACAGGCGGCGCGTCCAGCGTGCTCGACGCGGCGGAGCAGAAAATTTACGCCGTGCGCCGCGGGCGCAGCGCGCAGAGCATGGCGAGCATCGGCGTCGTTTTGCAGGGCGTTCTGGACCATTTGAGCGAGCTGAGCGCCAACGGCGGCAAGATGCTGCCGGGTCTTCCTACGGGCTTTGGCGTACTGGACGACAAGATGAATGGTCTCAACAGATCGGACCTTGTACTGCTGGCCGCACGTCCCGGTATGGGTAAAACGAGTATGGCGCTGAACCTTGCGCTGAATGTCGCGCGCTCAAGCGGGCAGGCCGTGGCCGTGTTCTCGCTCGAAATGTCGCGCGAGCAGCTCGTGACGCGCATTTTGTCGAATCAGGCGACGGTCGAGAACCAGCGCCTTGTGACGGGCAATCTGCGCGAGCAGGATTGGGTCAACATCGCAAACGCCGCGTCGGTCCTCTCGGGGCTCGACATTCTGATCGACGACAATCCGCTGCTCACCGTTGCCGACATGAACGCCAAGTGCCGCCGCATCGACAATTTAGGGCTCGTCGTCATCGACTACTTGCAGCTGATGGCGTCCTCCGGCACGAAGGGCTACAGCGGTGAGAGCCGCCAGCAGGTGGTCAGCGATATTTCCCGTATGCTCAAGATCATGGCAAAGGAGCTTCAGGTTCCCGTGCTGTGTCTTTCCCAGCTCTCGCGTGCGAACGAAAAGCGCGAGGATAAGCGCCCCATGCTCTCCGACCTTCGTGAATCGGGTGCCATCGAGCAGGACGCGGATATCGTCATGTTCCTGTACCGCGATGACTACTACAACGAGGACTCGGAAAAGCGCAACATTGCCGAGTGCATCATCGCCAAGAACCGTCACGGCGAAACGGGCAAGGTCGAACTCGCCTGGTCGCCGCAGTATACGACGTTCTCGTCGCTCGACTACCGGCATGAAGAGGACTGAGCTGCCGCGCGCGGAAGCGCTCTGCGCGCGCTATCTCGACAAGAACCGGCCCGTGCTCGCCGCCGTGTCCGGTGGTTTGGACTCGATGTGTTTACTGCATTTTCTGCGCGGGGAGGGGTATGACGTCTCCTGTGCGCACTTCAACCACCAGCTTCGCGGCGAAGAGGCTGCGCGTGACGAAGACTTCGTCCGCGCGTGGTGCGAAAAAGAGGACATTCCCTTCTATCTGGGCACCGGTGACGTGCGTGCCCACGCGCGCGCAACCGGCAAATCGGAAGAGGAGGCTGGGCGCGACCTGCGCTACGCCTTTCTCCGTGAAACAGCGCAAATGCTCGGCGCCCAGATCGCGCTGGCACACCATGCGGACGACAACGCGGAAACGGTGCTCTTAAACTTCGTCCGCGGGACGGATCTGCGCGGCCTGTGTGGTATGCGGCCCAAGCAGGGCGACATTGTCCGCCCGTTTTTGGAGCAGACGCGAGAAGAGCTCGTCACCTATGCGCGCGCTCACAACATCCCGCATGTCGAGGATCACACAAACGCGGACCCGAACGCCGCCGCACGGAACTACCTGCGGCTTGAAATTCTGCCGCGGCTCAGGGAGCTCAATCCCCGCGCGCCTCAGCATATCGCCACAACGGCGCGTTCATTGACTGCGCTCGACGATGCGCTTGAGCAGGCGGCGGAAGCCGCACTTTCCCATGCAAAAGCGCAGGACGGCGGTATTTCGCTGTCGCTGGACTGCTTTCTTGCCGCCGATGAAGTTGTGCAGCCACGTATCCTGCTGCACTTGGCCGACGCGCTCGGCCTCGGGCGCAAGGACATCGGGCGCAAGCAGCTCGACGCGATCTGCGCCCTTGCACAGAGAGGCGGCAGCGCCGAGCGGCGCTATACGCTGCCGCAGAGCGCGACTGTCCGCATCGCGGACGGCGCGCTGACGATGGCGTTCTCCCCCGCCGCGCTGCCAAAGGCGGCGCTTGTGGAAAACGTTCCCCTCCCATGGGGCAATTTCGAGCTGACGCTGCTGCATAAGCCCGACGGCGAGGGCATTTCGCTCCGCGTGCCGGAAGACGGTGAGATCATCACCGTCGCCCCGTGCGACCTGAACGCGCGCTTAATGCTTCAAGGCGCGAACGGCGCGCGCAGCGTCAAGCGGCTGTGCGTCGACCGAAAGCTCTCCCTCACCGAGCGCGACGCGCTCCCCGCCCTTTATGTGGGCGGCCGGCTTGCCGCCGTGTGGCGGCTGGGGACGGACGTTACTTTCCTGCCGAAAGGCGGGAACATGGCGTGCTTCGTGCGCGTCATCCCCCGATAACGCCAATTTGTGCGACCTGCGGCGGAATGCCGCATCAGATACAACAAATACGAATAAAAAGAAAGTGGAGAAAAAAGCTATGGCTAAGAGCAATATGGATCAGGACATCCTGAAGGTACTGTATTCCGAGGAGCAGCTCAAAACGCGCGTGCAGGAGATGGGCGACGAGCTCTACGAGCGCCTCAAGGACAAAAATCCCCTGTTTCTCGGCGTGCTGAAGGGCTCCTTCATCTTCATGGCCGACATCGTGCGCGCCTGCCAGCTCAAGAGCGACATTGAATTCATCGCCGTCTCGTCCTATCAGAACGCGACGACCTCGTCCGGCGTCGTGCAGATCACGCGCGATCTCCAGCAGGACATCACGGGCCGCGATATCGTCGTCATCGAGGACATTCTCGACTCCGGCAACACGCTCTACTTCCTCAAGAATTACTTTATGACCAAGGGCGCTTCCAGCGTGACCGTCGTGACGCTGCTCGACAAGCCCGCCCGCCGCACCAAGCCCATCGCCGCGGACCTCGCAGGCTTTGAAGTGCCCGACGAATTCGTCGTCGGCTACGGCCTCGACTACGCCCAGAAGTACCGCAATATGCCGTACATCGGCGTGCTCAAGCCCGAGGTCTATTCTGAAAATTGATCTTTCTGGCTCCTCAAAAAGCCTCGCAGAGTTTCGTGCCGCGCACGGCACGAAATCAATTCAAATCTGTTTTCTGCCGCGACATGTGCGTGGCAGAAAACACCTTGCGCGGAGTGTTGTGTCGAATTGTTCGCTTTCAGCGGACAACCGAGGCACAAAACGCAGCGAATCTTTCTCAAAAAAAGAGGCCTTGCCTCTTTTTTTGAATCAGCAAGGAGGATATCCCATTGACTCAACAGACCAAGCGTCCCAATCTTTTGCCGTATCTGCTGGTGCTGCTGGTGCTCGTCGGCGTCTACGGCTTTATGAACAAGCCGGTGGAGGCCGAACCGTCGTATGCCGAGGTACGCGAGCTGTTCGAATCCGAGCAGGTCTCGGCCTTCACGGTGACGGACACCACGCTGCGCATGAAGCTGCGCGAGCCCATCGACGGCAAAACGGAGCTCAAAAAGGACCTTTTCAGCGTGACGCTCTTCTATGACGACTTAGGCGAGCTCATCGAGCAGCAGAAGGCCGACGGCATCATCGAGGACTACGACTTCACCGCCGACCACTCGATCAACTATGTCGCGATGTTCGCGCCTTATATTTTAGCGGTGCTCGGCATCTTCGCCATCTGGTACTTCCTCTCCGTCCGCTCCGCGGGCGGAGGCGGCGGCGACCGCATGGCAAAATTCGGCACGGCGTCGTTCAAGACCGGCGGAGACAACAAGCGCCCCACGACGTTCTCTGACGTCGCCGGTGCGGATGAGGAAAAAGAGGAATTGCAGGAGATCGTCGACTTTTTGAAAGCGCCGGGCAAGTTCATCGACCTCGGCGCGCGCATCCCCAAGGGCGTGCTGCTTGTCGGCCCTCCGGGCACGGGCAAGACGTTGCTGGCCCGCGCGGTCGCGGGCGAGGCGGGCGTGCAGTTTCTGTCGATCTCCGGCTCTGATTTTGTCGAAATGTATGTCGGCGTCGGCGCGAGCCGCGTGCGCGACCTCTTCGAACAGGCGAAAAAGGTCGCCCCCGCGATCATCTTCATCGACGAGATCGATGCCGTAGGCCGCCAGCGCGGCACGGGCCTCGGCGGCGGCCACGACGAGCGCGAGCAGACGCTCAACCAGCTGCTCGTCGAAATGGACGGCTTCGGTACGAATCAGGGCGTCGTCGTCATGGCGGCGACGAACCGCGCCGATATCCTCGACCCCGCGCTGCTGCGCCCGGGCCGCTTCGACCGTCAGGTCTACGTGGGGCTTCCCGACATCCGCGGCCGCGAGGAGATCCTGAAGATCCACGTCAAGAATAAGCCCCTTGCCGAGGATGTGGACCTCTCCACCGTCGCCAAGGGCACGCCCGGCTTCACGGGCGCGGACCTCGAGAACCTCTCGAACGAGGCGGCGCTGCTCGCCGCGCGCCGCGGCAGCAAGCTCATCACGATGTCCAACTTCTCCGAGGCGGAGATCAAGGTCATCGCAGGTCCCGAGAAGAAGAGCCGCGTCGTCAGCGAGCACGAGCGCAAGCTGACCGCCTATCACGAGGCCGGTCACGCCATCGTGATGCACGCGCTGCCGACGCACGATCCCGTGCACCAGATCACGATCGTCCCGCGTGGCGGCGCGGGCGGCATGACGATCTCGCTGCCCACGGAGGACCGCTCGTACCAGTCCAAGCGCTATATGGAAGAGCAGATCGTCTCGCTGCTTGGCGGGCGCGTGGCGGAAAAGCTGATACTCGGCGACATTTCGACCGGCGCGTCGAACGACATCCAGCGCGCCACGGGCATCGCGCGCGACATGGTCTCGAAATACGCCATGAGCGACAAGCTCGGTCCCGTCTGTTACTCCTCCGGAAACGAGGTCTTCATCGGCAGAGACTACGAAAAGACGAAGTCCTACTCCGAGTCTGTCGCCGGGCGGATTGACGACGAGGTGCAGACGATCCTGATGCAGGCATACGACAAATGCACCGAGCTTCTGAAAGCCCATGACGCGCAGTTAGACGCCGTTTCCGCATACCTGATGGCGCACAACAATATGGGAAGAGCCCAGTTTGAGGCGGTTATGGAGGGAAAGCCCGTGCCTGACGCAGATGTTCTGCCGATTACTTCCGTAGAAGCCATCGAAGAAGAGCCGCATCCATCTGAAGAAGAATAAATGCACGGAAGGTCTGCCGCGTATGCGGCGGACCTTTTTTCAGGAGACGCTATGGAACATTACAATGCGCTGAGCCCTTACCTCAAAAATCGCTTTGGCTGCAAGATCTGCAAGCTTTCGCTTTCCGCAGGCTGCACCTGCCCGAACCGCGACGGAACGCTCGGTACACGAGGCTGCATGTTCTGCTCGGGAAGCGGCGAGTTTGCCGCGTCCGGCTTGGCTTCCATTCCGGAACAGCTGGAGCAGGCAAAGCTGATTCTCGGCAAAAAAGCGCATAACGCCAGGTTCATCGCCTATTTTCAGGAGTTCACGAATACCTACGGGGATGTATCCCGGTTGGAGCCGCTGTTTTTGCAGGCGATGGAGCCGGACGATGTCGTCGCGCTTTCCATTGCCACGCGCCCGGACTGTCTGCCGGAAGATATCCTTCGCATGCTCTCTCGCCTGCGTGAAAAAAAGCCCGTATTCGTTGAGCTGGGGCTTCAGACCATGCACGACGAAACCGCGCGCTATATCCGCCGCGGCTACCGGCTGCCCGTTTTCGATGCGGCGGTAGATAGG